>HHCFC01400__coassemble_1212_pt1 | contig 50085 bp, 46 predicted proteins | sample HHCFC01400__metabat2_high_PE_041 | metagenome-assembled genome bin HHCFC01400
GACGAACCCACGAACCATCTGGATTTGGAGAGCGTGAAGTGGCTCGAGGGCTTTCTGCGCGGCTACGCCGGCACCGTCGTGGTGGTCAGCCACGACCGGGCGTTCATGGACAACATGGTGGACCGCGTGGCCGAAGTGGACAACGGCCAGGTGAACCTGTACAAGGGCAACTACTCCGCGTACCTCAAGGCCCGCGAGGAGCGCCTCGAGCGTCTGCGCGCCGAGAAGGCCAAGCAGGACGAGGAGATCGCCCACATGGAGGCGTTCATCGAGAAGTTCCGCTACAAGCCCACGAAGGCCAAGCAGGTGCAGGACCGCGTGAAGAAGCTCGAGAAGATCAAGCGCATCGAGCTGCCCGAGGAGAAGAAGACCGTTCATTTCAACTTCAAGCAACCGCCGCGCACGGGCGACGAAGTGGTGCGCGCTCGCGGCCTCGTGAAGCGCTTCGGCGACAAGACCGTCTACGACGGCTTCGACTTCACCGTGTACCGCGGCGACAAGATCGCGCTCGTGGGACCGAACGGCGCGGGCAAGTCGACGCTTCTGAAGATGGTGGCCGGCGCGCTCGCCCCCGATGCGGGCACGATCGACTACGGCGTGCACGTGACCAAGACCTACTACGCGCAGCACCAGTTGGAGGAGCTGCATCCCGGCAACACGGTGTTCGAGGAGCTCGACCACGCGGCGCCCGGCTGGACCATCAGCCAGGTGCGCACGCTTCTGGGGGCCTTCCTGTTCACGGGCGACGCGGTGGACAAGAAGGTGAGCGTGCTCTCCGGCGGCGAGAAGAGCCGGCTTGCGCTCGCGAAGATGCTCGTGGCGCCGCGGCCGCTTCTGTGCCTGGACGAGCCGACGAACCACCTCGACATCGCGAGCGCCGACATCCTCGAGCAGGCCCTGCGCGCCTTCGAGGGCACGATCCTCTTCATCACGCACGATCGGCACCTCATCCGCGGCGTGGCGAACCGCATCGTGGAGGTCGTGCCCGGGCGGGTGACGAGCTACGACGGCGACTACGACTACTACCTGTTCAAGAGCGGCCAGCTGGACGGCCCGGCGCCCGAGGAGCGCTCGCTTGTGGACGAGGTCATGGGCGAGGGCGCGCCGGGCGGATCGAAGGGGCGCAAGGGCGCGAAGCCGACCGCGAAGGGGACGGGCCTTCGGACGGGGGGAGGCGCCGCCGGTCGCACCGCCGATTCGGGGGCGAAGCCCGAGCTCACCGCGCCGCGCTCGAGCGCGCCCAAGACCAAGGAGCAGAAGCGCCGCGAAGCCGAGGCGCGCAACCGCGCCTACGCCGCGCTCAAGAACCACCGCAAGCGGATCGCCCAGCTCGACGCGCAGATGGAGCGCGACAACGCGCGCATGGCCGAGCTGCTCGCGCTCATGGCCGACCCCGATTTCTACATCAACGAGGACGCCTCCTCCGACGCCATCGCCGAGCACGCCCAGATCAAGCAGCGCTTGGCGGCCGCCGAGGAGGAGTGGCTTGCGCTCAACGAGGAGTTGGAGGCCGAGATGGCGCGGCAGGCCGAGGCGCGCTAGCGTGGGCGCGCCGCTCAACGTCGTGCTCGTGGAGCCGGAGATCCCGCAGAACGCGGGCAACGTCGCGCGCACCTGCGCGTGCACGGGCGCACGGCTGCATCTTGTGGAGCCGATGGGCTTTCGCCTGACGCAGAAGCAGCTCGCGCGCGCCGGGTGCGACTACTGGGACGAGGTGGACGTCGTGCGCTGGCCCTGCGCCGCGGCGTTCTTCGAGGCGCACGGCGAGGGCGAGCTGCACCTGTTCACCGGGTGCGCCGCGCGCTCGTTTGCGGACGCCTCGTACGGCGAGGGCGCCTTCCTCGTGTTCGGCCGCGAGAGCCGCGGCCTCGACCGGGACCTCATCGACGCGCACGCCGCGCGCTGCGTGCGCATCCCCATGCGCGCGGGACTGCGCAGCCTCAACCTCTCGAACGCCGTCGCCATAGCCGCCTACGAGGCCCTGCGCCAGCAAGGCTGGCCGGGCCTCGGGTAGGACTGCGGGACCGGGACGCGTTGCCCGACGACGCCGCCGTCGCGAACGCGTTGTCGCCCGAAAAACTCGGTTTTCCGTCCGAAAACGTGTGTTTCGGGCGACAACGCGCTCTTCCGACGTATAGTGGGGGCATCGTCCGCGCGAAACCAAGGAGGTCGCCTATGGCCCGCGTCTACAACTTCTCTGCCGGTCCTGCCGTGCTGCCTGAAGAAGTGCTGCGTCAGGCGGCGTCTGAAATGCTCGACTACCGGGGCTGCGGCATGTCGGTCATGGAGATGAGCCACCGCTCAGCGGCGTTCAAGGGCATCATCGAGGAGGCCGAAGCCGACCTGCGCGAGCTTTTGGGCGTTCCGGAGAGCTATCGCGTGCTGTTTTTGCAGGGCGGCGCCACCTTGCAGTTCGCCGCCATCCCCATGAACCTCATGCGCCCCAGGCCCGACGGCTCCTCCGGGACGGCCGACTACATCGTGAGCGGCTCCTGGTCGAAAAAGGCGTTCAAGGAGGCCAAGCTCTACGGCGAGGCGCGCTGCGCGGCCTCGTCGGAGGACGGCGGCTTCTCCTACGTGCCCGACGCGGACTCCCTCGGCCTCTCGCCCGACGCCGACTACGTCTACATCTGCCAGAACGAGACCATCTACGGCACCCGCTATCCGAAGCTGCCCGACACGGGGAACGTGCCGCTTGTCTCCGACGCGTCGTCGATGTTCCTCTCCGAACCCATGGACGTGTCCCGCTACGGCCTTATCTACGGCGGCGCGCAGAAGAACATCGGGCCGGCCGGCGTGACCATCGTCGTCGTGCGCGACGACCTGGTGCGCGACGACGTGCTCCCCTTCACGCCCACCATCATGCGCTACAAGACGCAAGCCGACGCGGGCAGCCTCTCCAACACGCCTCCCGCCTGGGGCATCTACGTGTGCGGGCTTGTGTTCAAGTGGCTCAAGGAGCGCGGGGGGCTTGCGGCCGCGCGCGAGCGCAACGAGGAGAAGGCGCGCGTGCTCTACGACTACCTGGACCAGTCGAAGCTGTTCAAGGGCACGGCCCGCAAGGAGGACCGCTCGCTTATGAACGTGCCGTTCGTCACCGGCAGCGACGAGCTCGACGCGCGCTTCGTCGCCGAGGCCAAGGCGGCGGGCCTCGAGAGCCTCAAAGGACACCGCAGCGTGGGCGGCATGCGCGCGAGCATCTACAACGCCATGCCCCGCGAGGGCGTCGAGGCGCTCGTGCGCTTCATGGAGAGGTTCGAGGCCGAGAACCGATAGGGCGCGACTGCCGCGCGGCGGGAAGCGTTTCTCGTCGGCGCGGACGGCGCCGATCAGGCTCGGCGCCGTCCGCTGCCCGCTGCTTGCCATCCGCTCCCGCCGTCCAGCGCTTGCCGTCCGCCGCAAACGACCTTGCCCAGCCTTTTCGGTAAGACATTGTGGAATTTTCTGCAATATTTTACCGCACCACCTTCAAAAGGCTCTTTGGGAAAGGGTTTCCGCGAGGTTTCGGCAAAATATCGGAGAGTCTTTTCGGATATCTTACCGTTTCAAGGGTCCTCGTCGCCCCATCGCGCCTCCAGGTGCCCATTTCGGTAAAATACGAACGAAAACTTGCGAATCCGTTACCGTAGACGATCTGTTGCGCGAGCAGGGGTTCCTGCACGGCTCCTGCGGCTTTTCGAGCCTCGGCTGCCCGCATCCTGCGCTTCCGTCTGCCCGTGCGCCCTGCGTTTCCTTGTGAAGTTTCGCCTGTCAGATGTGCCAGACGGCCCGGTTGCGCTAGACTGGTCGGCATTATGATTTCCATCCCGTACCTCATCTGCTCCATCTTGAGCTTCGTCCCCGCCATCGTGCTGCACGAGGCGGCGCACGGCTTCGCGGCGTGGCGGCTGGGGGATCCCACGGCCAAGCGCGCGGGGCGGCTGTCGATGAACCCGCTCAAGCACGTCGACCCCTTCGGCACCGTCATCATGCCGCTTCTGCTCATGGCCGCGAACATGCCCGTGTTCGGCTACGCGAAGCCGGTGCCGTACAACCCGGCGTACTTCAAGGATCCGCGCAAAGGCGACCTCATCGTGGGCCTCGCCGGCCCTGCCGCCAACCTCGCGCTGGCCGCTCTGGGCGCAGTCGCGCACGCGCTCGCCGCGTGGGCGCTGCCCGTGCACCTGCTCGCCCAAAACGACCTGCTCTTCTATTTCCTCACGTTGTTCCTTCCCCTGTTCTCGCTCATCAACCTGTACCTGGCCTTCTTCAACCTGCTGCCCATCCCGCCGCTCGACGGCTCGTCCGTCTTCGCGTTCTTCCTGCCGCGGAAGCACCTGCCGAAGTACTACCGGGTGCAGCGCTACGCGTTTCCCATCTTCATGGTCGCGGTCATCCTCGTGCCCTACGTGCTGCACGTGAACCCTGTCGGCATCTACTTGGACGCCACGGCGGGAACCGTGTTCGACCTCTTGTTCTCCTTCGGCGGGTAGAAGGGGCGGGTCCGTGTCGTACAAGGTTCGCATAGACAGCTTCGAAGGCCCTTTCGACCTTCTTCTGCACCTGGTCAGCCGCCAGAAGGTGGATATCGGGGCCATCTCGATCACGCAGATCGCCGACCAGTACCTCGCCGAGGTGGCGCGGATGGACAGCCTCGACCTCGATGTGGCGAGCGATTTTCTGCTGGTTGCCTCCACGCTGCTCGAGATCAAGGCCGAGAGCCTGCTGCCCCGCGAGCGCGACGCGGCCACAGACGAGCTGGAGGAGCTCGCTCCCAGCGAGGCGCGCGACATCCTGGTGGAGCGGCTTCTGTCTTACAAGCAGCACAAGAACGCCGCCGCCGCGCTGCACGCGCGCTTCGTGAGCGAGGGGCGCATGCATCCGCGTCCGTTCGGCCCCGACGCGTGCTTTTTGAACCTCATGCCGGACTATTTGAAAGACGTCACGCTCGACGGCCTCGCGCTGCTGGCCGCCCGCGCGCTCGCGCGCCGCGACGTGTTTTTGCTGGAATCGGAGCACATCGCGGCGAAGCCCATCCCGGTGGAGGTGCACGTGCGCGCCATACACCAGCGCATCCGCAACAAGAAACGGCTGCGCTTCTCCGAGCTCGCAGACGTGCGCACGCCCCTGCCCGTGGTGGTGGTGACGTTCCTCGCCATCTTGGAGCTGTACAAGCGCGCGATGGTGACGATCGAGCAGTCCGAGCTGTTCGGAGACATCGACATCCGCTACATCGAGGGGTCGGGCGAGCTTCTGCTCGACGGAGACGACGCCCTCACGTCGGTCGAGGAGGGGTAGGCCGTGTTCCAAGGATTGCAGGAAAGCCAGTTGAAGGGCGCGATCGAGGCGCTGCTGTTCGTCACGGACGAGCCGGTGGGCACCATCGCGCTGGCCGACATGCTCGAGGTGGAGCCCGCCGAGGCCGAGCGCGCGCTCGTCGAGCTGCGCGCGCAGCTGGCCGAAGAGGGCCGCGGCGTGCAGCTGCGCGAGGTGGCCGGTGGCTGGCGCTTGTACACGCATCCGGCCTACCACGAGCTCGTCGAGCGCTACGTGCTGTCGTGGGACACGCGCAAGCTCTCCCAGGCGGCCATGGAGACGCTCGCCATCGTGGCGTACCTGCAGCCGGTGACGCGCGGCGGCGTGGCGTCGGTGCGCGGCGTGAACTCGGACAGCTCCATCAACTCGCTTGTGGAGAAGGGGCTTGTGCGCGAGGCGGGCACGGCCGACGCGCCGGGCAACCCCACGCTCTACGCCACCACGCGCGCGTTCTTGGAGAAGTTCGGCCTGCGCTCGACGGCCGACCTGCCCGACCTCGACCAGTTCGCGCCCGACGACGACACCCGCGCCTTCATCCGGGAGCGCTTGAGCGCCACGCGCGAGGACGTGCGCATCGCCGCGGAGGCGCGCACGGACGGAGGGGCCGATCCCGACGATCCGCTCGGAGGCGCGGAACTGGACTTCGACGACGAGGCGGTGGTCGAGGGCGCGCGGGACCCGCGCGAGGACGCGGCCGCCCGTGCCGCCCAGCAGATGCTCGCCGACGCCATGGCGGGCGGGTTCGGGCTCGTGGACAAGATCGACTTCGACGAGCTGACGTTCGAGACGGACGATGAGTGATCCGCTTCGCCGCCCTGCCAAGCGGCGGAACCGGTTGACGCTGCGGGTCTCCGCGGCACTCCGCTTCGGCGCTCTCGGCCTTGCGCGGCAAGCGCGCAAGGCGCGTCCGCTCGGACGCAGGGCGCGGCGCCGAGCAAGCCACCGGCCTGTTCGGTACGGAGGCGCGCTCGGCTGCGAAACGCGTCGATGCGGGGCACTGCGGAAACCCTCGCTGACTTTGGAGGACCTGTGATGGACGAAAGCACCGGTGCGCGCGTCGTGCCCATGCGGCTGCAGAAGTTTCTGGCGCGCGCGGGCGTGGCGAGCCGGCGGGGGTCGGAGAACCTCATGACGGCGGGCCGCGTCACCGTGAACGGGCGCGTCGTCACCGAGCTCGGCAGCAAGGTGGATCCGCGCGTGGACGAGGTCGCCGTGGACGGCAGGGCGGTTCGCCTCGCGGACGGGCCGGTCACCCTCATGCTGCACAAGCCCGCCGGCTACGTGACCACGATGTCCGATCCGCAGGGCCGTCCGACCGTGGCAGACCTCGTGCCGACGGATCGCCATCCGGGGCTGTTCCCGGTGGGACGGCTCGACGCGGACACGACGGGGCTGCTTTTGTTCTCCACCGACGGCGAGCTGGGCAACGGCCTTCTGCATCCGAAGCGCCACGTGACGAAGCGCTACCTGGCCTGCGTCGAGGGCCGTCCGGCCGAGCGCGAGCTCGCGCGCCTGCGCCGCGGCATCGATTTGGACGACGGCCCCACCCGGCCCGCCGACGTGCGTCTGCTCGAGGGGGCGGCCGCCCGCCGCGCCGAGCGCCTTCTCGACATGCCGCCCGCCGCGCCGCCGCGCTCCTCGAAGGAGTACGCCGCCGTGTGCGAGGGACGTGCGGCGGCGCGCTCCATCGTTCGCGTGGCCCTATGCGAGGGCCGCAAGCGCCAGGTGAAGCGCATGCTCGCGGCCGTCGGCCATCCGGTGGTCGCCCTGCATCGCGATTCCTTCGGTCCGCTTGGGCTGGGAGGCTTGCCGAGGGGCGAGTGGCGGGAGCTTTCCGCAGAGGAGGTGGCCGCGCTGCACGCGGCGGCCTTGGGCAGAGATTAATGCTAGAATGGTGCCGAAGCGGCGCGTCGAGGCCGCTTTTGAACGACAGGGCCGTCGCGCACGGTCGGAGGAAGGAGTGTCGCATCGCATGGCTCGCATGCACGCAGCGCACAGGGAGGGATCGGGCGAGGCGGGGTTCAGGCGCATCGCCGTCGTGGGCTTCGGCCTGATCGGCGCATCGTTTTCCGCCGCCGTCCGCGAGGCGCATCCGGATACGGAGGTGCTTGCCGTCGACGTGGACGCGCGCACGCGCGCCGAGGCGCTCGAGCGCGGATGGGCGAGCGAGGCCGCGCATCCCGACGACGCGGCTTTTCGGGAGTTCGTCGAGGCCGGCTGCGACCTCGCGGTGCTCGCCGCGCCGGCGGATGCGCTCGAGGGGCACTTCGAGCGCCTTGCCTCGTGGGGTTATCGCGGCATCGTCACCGACACGGTATCCACGAAAAAGCGCGTCTGCGAGCTCGCGGCGCGGATATTGCCGCATCCCGAGAACTTCGTGCCGGGGCATCCCATGGCCGGCTCGGAGAGAAGCGGCATCGACGGGGCGCGGCCCGACCTGTTCAAGGGCGCGCACTGGATACTCTGTCCGGATGCGGGCACGCCGGCCGAGCACTTCCCGCGCATGCACGAGCTCATCACCTCGCTCGGCGCGCGCGTCGTGGTCCTTCCGCGCGAGGAGCACGACGAGGCGGTGGCCGTGGTGAGCCACGTGCCGCATTTCGTGGCTTCCTCGCTCGTGCAGCTGGCCAGCCGCCACGCCGACGACCAGCAGGCGCTCATGCGCCTGGCCGCCGGCGGCTTCAAGGACACCACGCGCATCGCCGCCGGCTCTCCGGAGCTGTGGTGCGGCATCGCGTTCGACAACAAAGACGCGCTCTCGGCGGGCCTCGAGGAGATGCGGGGCATCATCGCGTCGTTCTCCGACGCCCTCGCCTCGGGCGACCGCGCGCGGCTCACCGCGCTTCTGGCCGAGGCCGCCGAGGCGCGCCGTGCGCTGCCCGCCGCGTGGGTGCCCTCGACCGAGCGCCTGCTGGAGGTGCGCATCCCCATGGAGGACCGTCCCGGCGTGGTGGCCGAGGTCACCACGCACGCCAGCTCGGCGGGGTGCAACATCCAGTCCATCGAGATCGACCACGTCACGGAGGACAGCGCCGTGCTCAGCCTCGTGCTCACCGACGAGGGCGACGTCGGCCAGCTGTCCTCGCGCCTCATCGACGCGGGGTTCTCGGTGTCGTTCAGCCCTCTGACGCCGAAGGAGCATGCCCATGTCGCATGATCAAGCCTCCGCGACGATCGTCGCGGCACCTCTTCCCGCGCCGCTTCGCGGTTCCATTCGCGTGCCCGGCGACAAGTCCATCTCCCACCGTGCCGTGCTGTTCGCGGCGATGGCCGAGGGCACGTCGCGCCTTTCGGGCGTGCTCGACTCCCAGGACGTGCGCTCCTCCATCCGCGCCGTGCGCGCGCTCGGCGCCGAGGCGTCGCTTGAAAAGCAGCCCGACGGCAGCCTCGCGGGCACCGTGACCGGCTGGGGCGGGCGCGGGCCGAGCCAGCCCGACGGGCCCATCGACTGCGGCAACTCCGGCACCACCGCGCGTCTGCTCATGGGCGTGCTCGCGCCGTGGGACGTGCGCGTGGAGCTCACCGGCGACGAGTCGCTCGTGCGCCGTCCCATGCGCCGCATCACCGCGCCGCTCATGAAGATGGGCGCGCGGTTTCTGCCCGAAGGGCGCGAGACGCTGCCCATCACCGTGTGCGGCTCGCGGCGCCTGCGCGCCATCGCCTACGACGCGCCGATGGCCTCCGCGCAGCTCAAGACCGCCGTGCTCTTGGCCGGCGTCTTCGCCGAGGGCGTCACCGTCCTGAACGAGCCGGCCCCCTCTCGCAACCACACCGAGCTCATGCTGCCCGAGTTCGGCGTGGACACCACCGCCGCCGACCGCACGGCCAGCGTGACCGGCCCCGCGCGCCTCAAGGCGTGCGAGGTGCGCGTGCCGGGAGACCCCTCGTCGGCGGCGTTCATCGTGTGCGCGGCGGCGGTGCGGCCCGGCAGCTCCGTTCGCGTGGAGGACGTGAGCTTGAACCCCGCGCGCATCGGCTTCGTGCGCACCCTCGAGCGCATGGGCGCCGACGTGAGCGTGTGCCGCACGGGCGCGGCGGGCAAGGAGCCCTACGGCGTCATCGAGGTGCGCCACACGCCGGATCTGCATGGCTGCGAGGTTCCGGCCGAGAAGATCGCCTCCATCGTCGACGAGGTGCCGGTGCTCGCCCTCGTGGCAGCGCACGCGCGCGGCGTGACGGTGTTTCGGGAGGTGGGCGAGCTGCGCGTGAAGGAGACCGACCGTTTGGCCGCTGTCGTGGAGGGCCTTGCGCGCCTCGGCGTGGACGCATGGGAGGAGGGCAACGACCTCGTCATCGAAGGCCGGCCCGGCCTGCGCACGCCCTCGGGGGCGGCCTTCGACTCGAAGGGCGACCATCGCCTCGCCATGACCTGGGCGCTTGCGGGCTTGTGCGGCACGGCCCCCGTCGAGGTGAGGGACTTCGACGCGGTCAAGGTGAGCTATCCCGGATTCCTCTTCGACATCGAAAGGTTGGCACGATGATCATCGCCATCGACGGCCCGAGCGGGGCCGGAAAGTCCACGGTCGCGAAGGCCGTGGCCAAAAGGCTCGGATTCTCCTGCCTCGACACCGGCGCGATGTACCGCGCGGTGGCTTGGCGGGCGCTCGCGGACGGCGTCGCCCTCGATGACGCCGAAGGGCTCGGGCGCATCGCGCGCGAACGCGAGGTGTCCTTCGTGCACGAGCCGGGCGACCCCATGCCCAAAGGGGTCGCCATCGACGGCGCGGACGTGAGCACGGCCATCCGCACGGCCGAGATCGACCGCGCCGTGAGCCCCGTGTCGGCCGTGCCCGCCGTGCGCGAGGCGCTCGTCGCCCAGCAAAGGCGCATCGGGCGTTCGGGCGACTACGTGGTGGAGGGCCGCGACATCGGCACGGCGGTGTTCCCCGAGGCCTCGGTGAAGGTGTTCCTCACCGCGTCGGCCGAGGAGCGCGCGCATCGCCGCGTGCGCCAAAACGTCGATCGCGGGGTGGGATCCATCGACTACGGGGAGGTGCTCGCCGACATCCGCCGACGCGACGACATCGACTCGTCCCGGGCGGCCTCGCCGCTGAAGCCCGCCGAGGACGCGGTGCGCCTCGACTCCACGGGCCGCTACATCGAAGACGTGATCGACGACATCTGCGCGCTTGCTCGCCAGGCGCTCGCGCGGCCCGGCGCCGCCGGGGCGGGCGATGCCGACGGGCGCGTGCGGGCGGGGGAGGGCGTGCGATGAGCGTCGTCTTGCCCTACGAGAAGATGTGGGACATGCCGCTGGGCGGCACGTCGGAAGAGCGGCAGGTGCCGCATTGGGCCGGCAACGTCATCTGGGGCTTTTTGTCGTGCGTGTTCAAGGTGTGCTTCCGCTACCGCGTGGACCATCGCGAGCGCATTCGCGCCTTCGACGGCAGAAGCGGCGTCGTGGTCGTGGCGAACCACACGTCGTTTCTGGACGTGGCGTTCATGTATTTGGCCACGCGTCCGAAGCAGTGGGTGCGCTTCATGGGCCGCGAGAGCCTGTTCGACAACGCGCACGGCCTGGTGGGCCAGATCCTCTCGCGCGTGGGGGCGTTTCCCATCAAGCGCGACGCAGCCGACCGCACGGCCATCAAGCGCGCGACGCGCATGCTGAAGAACAACGAGGTGGTGGGCATCCTGCCCGAAGGCACGCGCCGCGGCAAGGGCTCCAAGACGCCCGAGATCCACTCGGGCGCGGCGTTCATCGCCAAGATGGGCAAGGCCCCCATCCTGCCCATGACCGTGCGCAACGCCGAGCTCGTGAAGCGCAAGGGCGAGCGCTTCCGCTTCCCTAAGATCACCATCGAGTACGGCAACCCCGTCCTCGTGGAGGACTTCGATTTCCTGCCGAAAGAGGACCGTCTGGAAGGCTGCACCTGGTACGCCATGCGCGAATGCTTCGCGCTGTCCTTGCGCGTGCCGCGCGAGCAGGTGGACATGCGGGCGCTGTTCCCGAACGGGCGCGACTTCACGGACGTGTTCGCGGCGCACCCCGTGCCCGAGCGCGCCGCCGAGGAGGTTGCGGCGGGCGTCGGGGCTGTCAAAGGGCCTGGCACGGCCAAGGCGGCCCCGGCCGCCGAAGCGGACGGCGGTTCGGCGCGATGAGGGTCGTGCGGGCGCGCAACGCGGGGGCGTGCTACGGCGTGCAGCGCGCGCTCGACATGGCGCTTGCGGCGGTGGAGGGGGGAGGCGCGGCCTCCACGCTGGGGCCGCTCATCCACAACCCGCAGGTGGTGGCCGATCTGGCCGCGCGCGGCGTGCGCGCCGTGGAACATGTGGAGGACGTGCATGCGGGTTCCATAGTCATCCGCAGCCACGGCGTGACGCCCGCGGTGCGCCGCGCGGTCGCCTCGCGCGGGCTTCCCGTGGTGGACGCCACGTGCCCGCATGTGGCGCGCGCGCAGAAGGCGGCCGCCCAGCTGGGGGAGCGCCTGGGGCGCGTCGTCGTGGTTGGCGAGGCGGGGCACCCCGAGGTGGAGGGGCTGGTGGCGTGCGCCCGCGAGGCGGGGGCGGAGGTGTTCGTGGCCGCCTGCCCGGCCGACCTGCCCGCCTGCCTGCGCGAGCCGGTGGGCGTGGTGGTGCAGACCACGCAGACGCGTGCGGCGCTCGACGCCGTGGAGGCGGCCCTGCGCGCGCGCGGCGTGAACCCTGAGGTGAAGAACACGATCTGCTCTGCCACGAGCCAGCGGCAGGAGGCCGCGGCCGAACTGGCGGGGGAAGTGGACGCCATCGTGGTGGTGGGCGGGCGCAATTCGTCGAACACGACGCGCCTCGCCGACATCTGCGCGGCCTCGTGTCCGCGCACCTACCACATCGAGTCGCCCGACGAGGTGGATCCCGCGTGGTTTGCCGGGTGCGAGAGCGTGGGCGTGACGGCGGGCGCGTCCACGCCGGAGGCGCACATCGCCGCCGTGGTCGCCCGCCTCGAAGCGCTGTAGGCGGCGCGGGCTGCCGTCGGTCGTCAGCTGGCGGCAGCCTGCACCTCTGCTCCCCGCTCCGGCTCGTGGGCCGCGCGGGCGCGCCTTACCCTTCCGCATCCTCGTCCAGCGTGTTCGCCAGCGGCTTCTCACGCAGAAGCGCCATCATCACCACGCTCAGCACGGCGAACGGCAGCATGAACCAGAACACGGGCGCCAGCGCGTCGTTGTAGGCCGCGCCCACGGCATCGTGCACGCCCTCGGGCAGCGCGCGCACGATGGCCGGCGTGATGGCGTTCACGTCGGTACCCAGCACATCCGTGCCGCCCACGGAGGCGAGGCTTTCCGGCAGCGTGCGCAGAAGCCCGCTCGTGAACAGCATGCCGATCACCGACGCGCCCAGCGTGGTGCCCATCTCGCGGAAGAAGTTCGTGGCGGCGGTGGCCATGCCCACATCGCGCGCGGGGAACTCGTTCTGCACGATGAGCACCAGAATCTCGAAGTTCAGCCCCAGGCCGAAGCCGATCACGGCCAGCGCCACGGCGATGAGGGCGATGGGGATGTCTGCCGTGATGGCGGTGAGCACGGCCACGCCCGCCACGAGCAGCACGAAGCTGCCCACCATGAGCTTCTTGTACGTGCCCAGCTTGCTGACCGCGTATCCCGAGATCAGCGACGAGGCGAACCACGCGATGTTCAGGGGCAGCTCCATGTAGCCGGCGGCGGTGGCGCTCATGCCATGCGTGATCTGCAAGTAGGTGGGCAGGTAGGTGAGCACGCCCATCATCACGAACATGCTGACGAAGCCCGCCACGGTGCAGACGTTGAAGTTGCGGCTCTTGAACAGCGCAAGCGACATGATGGGATCCTTCGCGCGCCGCTCGGCCAGCACGAACAGCACGCCGCCCGCCACGGCGGCCGCGCCCAACCCCACGATGACGGGCGAGGTCCACTCGTACTCCACGCCGCCCCATGCGGTGGCCAGCGTGAGCGCGGTGAGCGCTGCGGCCAGCGCGGCGGTGCCCCACACGTCGAACGTGGCGTTCTCCACCTTGTGCCGCGGCTTCGGCAGGCAGATGACGGCCGTGACGATGGCGACGGCAGCCAGCGGCACGTTGATCCAGAAGCACCAGCGCCAGCCGAGGGTGTCGGTGAACAGGCCGCCCAGAAGCGGGCCGATGACCATAGGCACGGCGTAGGCCAGCCCGATGGCGCTCAGGTACAGCGCGCGTTTGCGCGGCGGCACCACGTCGGCCACGATGGCCTGCGAGAGTATCATGAGCCCGCCGCCGCCCAGGCCTTGCACGGCGCGGCCGGCCACGAGCCCTTCCATCGAGGTGGTGGAGCCGCAGACGAGCGATCCTGCGACGAACAGCCCAAGCGCGCCGATGAACAGCCCCTTGCGGCCTATGAGGTCGCCCACCTTGCCGTAGAGCGGCATGGTGACGGTGGCGGCCAGCACGTAGGCCGTGGTGACCCACAGCATGTGGGTGGCGCCGCCCAGCTCGCCCACGATGGTGGGCAGCGCCGTCACCACCACGGTTTGGTCGAGCGAGCCTACGATCATGGCCACCAGAAGCCCGATGAACACCGCCAGCACCGAGCCTTGGGAGAGGACGGAGGGGGCTTCGGGGACGGAGGAGGCGGGGTTGCCGCTCGATGCTGCGGCTTCGGAAACGGGTTCGAAGCCGGTGTTGCTGCCGGTTGACGCCGCAGACGGTGCCGCAGGTGTGGCCGCGGAGACGGTTCCGTCGATTCGCTCCCTTCGCCCTGTCTGTTCTGTTTGCTTCTTCTGCTCCGTCATCTCGTTTCCTCGTCTTTCCGATCCTCTTTCTTCAGCGCCTCTTCGAAAGCGTCGAAGAGGCGCGTGTTGATGTCGTGGGCCCGCCCCATGTCCTCGGCGCCGACGAGGCGGGCGCATTCCAGCTCGATGTCACGCAGCGCGCCGATCACGCGGCGGTGGTACGCTTCGCCGGCAGGGGTAAGGAAGTGCAGCTTGCTGCGGCCGTCCGCGGCGGCGCGGCGGTGGTCGGCCAGCCCGCGCCGTTCGAAGCCGCCCATGATGGCGCCGACGGTCTGCTTCGGCAGGAACATCAGCTTCACCAGATCTTTCTGCCTGATGCCGTCGGGATGCTCGCCGAGGATGTCAAGCGCCGCCAGCGCGTGGTACGATTCGCCGTGGCGCTTCGCGAACGCGCTGTACAGGCTGTCCATGCGGAAGAAGTCCCGATACAGGTCGTCCAAGCGCCGCTCCAGCTCCCGCTGCTCGTCGAACTCGTCCATTTCGCCCACCCTTTCCTCGTCGGATTCCGCGTCTTCCTTCCCCTTCAATATAGTCCAACTTCGGACTATATGCGCATCCTGCGCAAAAAGTCCAATTTCGGACTACTTTCCTTGAACCCCTGCGAACTCCTTGAGGGCAATTGCTTCGCGCGCCGCTTCTTTGCCGCGCAGCGATCGCTTCGCCGACAATTCCGAAAACTCCTCTTTTCCGAAAGCCCCTTTGTGCGCTTTCGGAAAAAGAGGAGGAAGGGGGGATCGAGGGGCGAAGAGTGGGATGGGGCGAAGAGGGGGGCGATGGGGAGGGTGGAAGGGACGCTCGAGAAGGGTGCCGACGCACCCGTCTGGAACGGGGGCTGCCCGGAAGAAGAGGGCGTTTTGAAGGGGCCGTTCGGCAGGGTTTGCTCAAGGTGGGGAGTGTGGTATATTTGCTGGTCGGAAAAGAGGAAGGTGGCGGGTTGGGCGGGTATCCGACGAACGATATGGAGAGGCAGGCGGCAGACGGCGCGCCGCGATCGCGGGGCTGCCGGCGCGCGGCCGAGCCGCCTCGCGCGCTCGTGCGCGCGGTCGTTCCGGACAGCCCCGCTGACGACGCGGGCTTCGAGCCGGGTTGCTACGTGACCAGCGTGGACGGCCGCCTGGTGCGCGACCTCATCGATTGGCGGTGGCTCGCGGCCGACGACGTGATCGAGCTGGGCTACGTCGACCTCGACGGCGACGCGGGCACGGTGGAGCTTGCGCGCGAGCCGGGAGAGGAGTGGGGCTTCGAGTTCGAGGGCGTCGTGTTCGACGGGGTCAAGCAGTGCCGCAACGCTTGCACGTTCTGCTTCATGCGCCAGCTGCCCGACGACGCGCGCTCCTCCCTCACCCTGCGCGACGACGACTTCCGCCTGAGCTTCCTCGCGGGCACCTTCGTCACGTTCACGAACCTCGACGCCGCCGACGAGGCGCGCATCGTGGAACAGCGCATCTCGCCTTTGCGCTGCTCTTTGCATGCGTCCGATCCCGCTGTGCGCCGCCGTATGATCGGACGCCACGCGCAGCACGGCATCGACGCGCTCGAGCGGCTCCTCGCGGCGGGCATCGAGTTCCATGCGCAGATCGTGCTCGTGCCCGACCAGAACGACGGCGACGTGCTCGCCGGCACCCTCGAATGGGCCTACGCGCGCCCCGGCATCCTCGACGTGTGCATCGTGCCGCTCGGGTTCACGAAGCACCAAAGCTCCTTCGACCGCAGCTTCGACAGCCCGGAGGCGGCGCGCGGCGTCATTGACCTCGTCGCGCCGTTCCAGCGCCGCGCGCTCGCCGAGCGCGGGAGCATGTGGGCCTTCCCGGCCGACGAGTTCTACGCGCGCGCCTTCGGCCCCGCGCTGCTGGACAACCTGCCGCCCGCCGAGAGCTACGGGGACTTCGGCATGTTCGAGGACGGCGTGGGCATCATCCGCTCGTTCGCGGACGACTGGCGTGCGGCCGAGGAGGCGGGCGTCGTGGAGCGCGCGGCCCGCGTCCTGCGCGAGACCGGGGCGCGCGTGCGCTATGTGGCCGGCGAGGCCACGCGCCACTTCCTCGGGCCGCTCGTGGCGCAAAGCCCGCTTTCGGGCCTGTTCGAACCGCTGTTCGTGAAAAACGAGTTCTTCGGCGGCAACGTGAACGTGACGGGGCTTCTCTGCGGCTGCGACGTCGCCGACGCCGTGCGCGCCGCCCGCTTCGGCGAGGACCCTTTCGGCGCACGCGCGCTCTTCGTCCTTCCGCGCGTCATGTTCAACGACGGCATGGCGACGCTCGACGATATGAGTTTGGAGGATATGGAAAAGCGCGCAGGCGTCCCGCTCGCCGTGGTATCCTGTAACGCGTCGGAATATCTCCTCGAGATCATCGACCTGGCCGGGCGGCGCTCCGGCCTCTGACCGGACCAACAACCTACTCTGCGAGGTAGCACATGCCCTTACCACTCGTCGCGGTGGTGGGACGGCCGAACGTCGGCAAGTCCACCTTCGTGAACCGCATAGCCCAGGCCAACGAGGCCATCGTCCACGAGATGCGCGGCGTCACGCGCGACCGCTCCTACCACGAGGCCGATTGGAACGGCGTGGAGTTCAAGCTCGTCGACACCGGCGGCATCGAGATGGGAGACGACGACGCCTTCCAGGGCTCCATCCGCGCCCAGGCCATCGCCGGCGCGAACGAGGCCGACGTCGTCGTGTTCGTCGTGGACGGCAAGACCGGCATCAACGCCGACGACGAGGAGGTAGCTCGCATCCTGCGCAAGACGCGCAAGCCGGTGTTCCTCGCGGTGAACAAGATGGACACGCCGAATAGGACCGACGAGCTGTGGGAGTTCTACCAGCTGGGCCTCGGCGACCCCTGGCCGGTGTCGGCCACGCACGGGCACGGCACGGGCGACTTGCTCGACGCGGTGGTCGACGAGCTTCGCAAGGCGGACCTCGCCGGGGGCGTCGAGGAGGACGGCGGCGTCAACGTGGCCATCATCGGCCGTCCGAACGCGGGCAAGAGCTCGCTCACGAACCGGCTCACCGCGAACGAGCGCTCCATCGTCTCGGACGTGGCCGGCACCACGCGCGACGCCATCGACACGCGCGTCGAGCGCGACGGGCGGCGCTACACCATCGTGGACACCGCGGGACTTCGCCGCAAGAGCCAGATCGACCAGGACGTGGAGTACTACGGCTTCGTGCGCGCCATGCGCGCCATCGACCGCGCCGACGTGGCGCTGCTCGTCATCGACTCCACGCTCGGCCTCACCGACCAAGACCAGCGCGTCGCCGGGTTCGCGGCCGAGCGCGGCTGCGCCATGGTCGTCGTGCTCAACAAGTGGGACCTCGTCGACGGCCCCGAGGCGAAGGCCGAGATCCGCGAGCGCATCGCCGACCGCCTCACGTTCGTGGGCTACGCGCCCGTCATCGCCATATCGGCGCTCACCGGCAAGAAGGTCGAGCGCGTCTGGGACGCCATCGACGCCGCGTACGCGAACTTCTCCCAGACCATCCCCACGAACAAGCTGAACACCTGGCTGGGCGAGATCAGGGAGACGGGGCACACGGTGTCGAGCGGCAAGGCCGTCCTGCGCATGAAGTACGTCACGCAGACCTCCACGTGCCCGCCGCGCTTCACGTTCTTCGCGAACCGCCCCGACCTCGTCACCGACAACTTCGAGCGGTTCCTCGAGAACCGCTTGCGCGCGCGCTTCGACTTGACGGGCACGCCCATCCAGATGAAGTTCAAGAAGAAGGATTAGTCCATGCAGACGGTTCTGGCGGCGGCAGCCGTGTTCGTCGCGTCGTTTCTGCTGGGGTCGATCCCCTGGGGCGTGATCATCTCGAAGGCGTTTTACCACACCGACATCCGCGAGCACGGCAGCGGCAACATCGGCACCACGAACGCCCTGCGCACGATGGGCAAGGCCGGAGGCGCGGCGGTGTTCTTGCTCGACTTCGGCAAGGGGCTCGCTTCGGGCGGCCTGGCGCTTGCGGCGTGCTGGCTGCTCGTGCCGGGAGGAGGGCTTTCGCCCGAACCCTTCGTCTCCTACGATCTCATGGTGACGCTTGCGTTTCTCGGTTGCATCTGGGGCCATATCTTCAGCCCGTGGCTCGGCTTCAAGGGGGGCAAGGGCATCGCGGTGGCGGTGGGGTGCCTGTTCGCGACGTTCGGCTGGCTCGGGGCGCTGCTCGAGCTCGCGCTGTTCGCCGCAGTGGTGGCGGCGACGCGCTACGTGTCGCTCGGGTCGCTTGCGGCGGCGGTGGCCTGCCCGTTCTTCGCGCTCGCGATCTTCTGGGGCGAGGTTGCGCCCATCGTGCTGTGCACGCTCGCGGCTGCGACGGTGATCTGGGCGCATCGGAGCAACATCGCGCGTCTGCGGGCGGGCTCGGAGAGCAGGATCGGCAAAAAGAAGGTCTGAGCCTGCCCGAAAGGGCTCGGATCGGGCGGCGTAGCGGAAAGGACAACCATGAAGATCGCGGTCATCGGGGCGGGGTCGTGGGGAACCGCGCTTTCGCAGGTTCTGGCGGGCAACGGGCATAACGTGGGGCTCTGGGCGCGCAAGACGGAGGTGGCCCGTTCCATCAACAAAGAGCGCCGCAACCCGCGCTACCTTTCCGATGTCGAGCTGCACGAGGGGATCGTGGCGACGCCGTCGTACAAAGACGCGCTTCTGCGCGCGCGGGCGGCTGCGATCGTGACGCCCTCGAACCTCATGCGCGGCGTGGCGCGGGCTCTCGCCGACGTGGTGGACGCCGAATTCCCCATCGTCATCTGCTCGAAGGGCGTGGAGGAGGGAAGCGGCCTTCTTCCGGTTGAGGTGTTCGAGGCCGAGATGGGCGGCGCGCACCGCTTGGCCGTGCTGTCGGGGCCGAACCACGCCGAGGAGGTCGTCAAGGGCGTTCCGTCCGGCACGGTGATCGCCAGCTCGTCGGAGGAGACCGCGGCGCTGTTCCAGGAGCTGTTCGCGTCGGAGGCGTTTCGCACCTACACGAGCGACGACGTGCGCGGCGTGGAGCTGTGCGCGGCGTTCAAGAACGTCATCGCCATCGCGGTGGGCGTGAGCTACGGGCTGGGGTACGGAGACAACACGGCGGCCATGCTGATGACGCGCGGCCTGGCCGAGATGAGCCGCCTCGTCGTGCGCGCGGGCGGGCAGGCGCTCACGTGCATGGGCTTGGCCGGTGCGGGAGACCTCGTCGCGACGTGCACCTCCGAGCACTCCCGCAACCGCCGTTTCGGCAGGCTGCTCGCCGAGGGCGGCACGCTTGAGGACTTCACCGCGCAGACCCACATGGTGGCCGAGGGGGCGCTTGCCTGCAAGACCCTCGCCGTGCTCTCGGAGCGCTACGGCGTGGAGCTGCCCATCACCGACGTCGTGCGCAGCGTGGTGTGGGAGGGCGCCGATCCGCGCGAGCTGGCGGGCGCGCTTGCCAGCCGCCCTCTGACGACCGAGTTCCACGGACTGTCGGTCTAGGGCGCATCGCGCGAAGCTCATAGAGGGCTGCGGCGCTGCGCGTGCGGGATGTGCGGCCTTGAGCGCTTCGACGCAGACGAAGGCTCTGGTCAACGCGACGGCAACGGAGGGTTGACCGGGCGTCCACCGTCTATCGGATCGGGTTGTGCGGGCGCGGTCGGACGGGTAGAGTAGTCCTTGCGCCGCCGGTCGGCGCCCTGACAACCTATCCGAGTGCCCGTCGTCTCGTCTCTCGTGTGAACCCCTCTCTCACCCTCTCTCGAAAACCTCCGACGGGCCGTGAGCATGCGCACGTTTCCCCTTCTCCTCGGTGCGCACTGCCGAAGCGCCTCCGGGACCCCCCATCCCGGAGGCGCTTCCTTTTGCTCCTGTGCCGCGTTCGCGTTCATTCGGCGCTTCGCGCCTGGCCGTCCTGCTCGCCTCGAAGCCGCTTCAGGTGGGGGCCGATGTCGACGAGGGAGGCGAGCCTGATCGTGCCGCATGCGCGTGCGGCGGGGGAGGACAGCCCCGGCTTGAAGGCGAGCATCGTCACGGTGAGGTCGGCGAAGAAGCAGGGCCTGGCCGCGCGTCCCGATTGCGCCGACAGCCCGCTCGGCACGTCGACGGCCACGGCGAAGGGGGCGCCGTGCGCTTTCGGTAGAAGCGACCGATCGCCTCGCCGTTCATGGTCGCCGCGCTCGCAAGCGCGCTTGCGGTGTCTGCCGCGACCCGCTCTGCGCGCGCCTTCGAAGCGGCGGCGGTTGGCGGCTCTGATCCACGAGGCAGAGGGCTCGCGCACCTCCTCTCCCGAAAACCCCGTGCCCAGGACGGCGTCCACCACGGCTCTCGCCCCTTCGAGCGCACCCTCGAGGACGTCGGCGTCGGGCGCGACGAGCACGCGCAGCGGCAGGGCGTTCCGCGCGGCGTCGGCGAACACGGCGAGGGCGGTCGAGCGCGCGGGCTCGACCTTCATCCGCTCGGCGATGTCGGGCGCGACGAGGGTGACGGGATAGCCCTCCTCGGCGAGCGCGCGGGCGCACACCCAGCCGTCGCCGCCGTTGTTGCCCGCGCCCGCAAGCACGACGACGGGCGCGGGATCGGGCACCCAGGCGCGCACCTCTTCGGCCACGGCCCGTCCCGCGCGCTCCATGAGCTCGGAGAGCGGCGTGCCGTCCTGGGCGATGAGCCCTTCAAGGGCGCGCACCTCGTCCACGTCGAGCACCGTCCTTTGCTTGCGCATGAGCGCCACCCCGGCCTCCGTCATGACGCGCGTGTTCGACAGCACCCCGTTGAGCATGACGAAGGGGGCGCCTCTCAGCTTCGCCCGCACTGCGCGCACGGTAAGGGTGACGATCCAAAGCGCCATGAAAGCGAGCCACACCCAGGTCGTCGAGGCGCCTTCAATGGATGGAAGCGGGGCGCTCCAACCAAAACGTCCTTCGGCGAAGACGTCGAGCATGCCCACACCGAAAGCGATCTCGAAAGGCGCCCAGGCGAACAGGAACAGAAGGCCGTAGCGGGCGAGGATCTGGTACCAGCGCGCCGGGTCGGCGTTCGGCCGCACGATGCGCAGCTTCAAGAGCATCTGCCCGAACGTCCGGCCCCGAAAGGCGATGGGGACGATTCCGAAGAAGAACGCGAACGAGGCGCGCGCGAGCCATCCCGAGCCGAACCATTTCCCGTCCGGGAAGGAGCCGGTGGAGATGGCGATGTTCAGCGCGCCGAGGAGCACCGCGGCCGCGCAGGCCAGCGAAAGGTCGATGGCGAACGACAGCGCGCGCCGTGTCGCGCTCGCGCGCACGCCGGCCTCGCGGGCCTCCAGGGCGACGAGCCGGACGTCGGGCAGCACGCGCAGGGCGGGCCCCACGGCCCAGAAACCCACCATGGCTCCCAGGGTGTTCAGGATGAGGTCGTCCACGTCGAACAGGCGGTAGGGGTGCTCGTAAAGGCCCCAAAGCCCGGTGAGCTGCGTCGTCTCGAACGATAGCGTGACCAGAAAGCCGATGAGCAGCGTCTGCTGCCAGGTGCGCCGGAAGTAGTAGCGCAAATACATCCCCAGGGGCACGAGCAGAAGCACGTTGAAGACCGCCTCGTACACGTACGGGTCGCGCAGCGTCGGCAGCCATGTGGCGGGATCGCCCAAGGAAAACGTCGTCTCGGCCAAAAACTCGCGGACGAAGCTGAACGGGACGAGCTGGGGCGTCTGCGCATAGGGCACGACGACCGAGCGGTCGGCGGGCAGGGGCAGGAGCACGAGGAAGTAGGCGCACAGGAGGTAGAACGCGAACGAGTACACGGCGAAGGTGCGCAGCCAGGGCACGGAGCCCGCCTTGCGGTACTGGTAGACGAGGTAGGGCAGCGTGATGGCGAGCGCGATGAGCGGGAAGGACGCGACGGCGAAGGTTATGTCGGACACGTAGACGTTCATGGGTCGATGGGCCTTTCGGGTCGGGGCGCGCGGCAGGATGCGGGATTTGCGGCGCGGTCGGGCGGGCGCTCAGGCGTTCGCGTCCCGGTGCCTTCGCTCGAGCTCGAGCAGCGCGCCGTGCAGCCGGGAGGCCGCGTCCGCGCCGGGAGGGCGGCCGTGGGCGTCCACGACGCGGTGGTCGGGCACGAGCACCGCGAGCGGGTTTCTGCGCACGGCCGCCCCTGTCGCGCGGTGCGATCCGGGCCTGCCGATGGCGCGGGCGAGCTGCGAGGCGGTGAGCGTCTCCCCGTAGGGGATGCAGAGCACGCCGCCCCAGACGGCTCGTTGGAAATCGCTTCCCTCGGGGGCGAGAGGCAGGTCGAAGCCGCGCCGTTTGCCGGCGAAGTACTCCAAAAGCTCCGTGGCCGCGCGGTTGGTGAGCTCGCTCGGACGCCGCTCGCCCTCCATCTCCGCGTCGCCGAACGCGACGTTGGCGATGCCGTTTTCGCGCGCGCGGATCGTGACGGGCCCGTGCGGCGTGCGGTAGGCGTAGTACGTGGCGAAGCGCGTGGTCATGAGGGCCTTCTTCCGTTCGGGTACTCCCATTATAATGCAAGGCCGCGCCCGGCGCGCGCTCGCGTCTCGATGCGGCGGCGCCCTGGCGCATCCCGTTCGGGGCGCGGAGCGGGATCGCGAGCCGAGGCGCTTCTCCCGCAGGGGCATGTGTTTTTCCCTTCCCGGCAGCGACGGGGGAGCAGGTGCGCATTCGTTGCGCTAGAATGAAGGGGCATATGCGACGAAAGGGGTCAGAGCATGTTCGAACCGGTCAAGATCGCGCCCTCCATCCTGTCGGCGGATTTCGCGAACCTCGCGCGCGACGTCGCCCTTGTCGAGGAAGCGGGCGCGGGCTTTCTGCACGTCGACGTCATGGACGGCCACTTCGTGCCGAACCTCACGATGGGCGTTCCGGTGGTGCGCTCGCTCAAGCGCGCCACGTCGCTGCCGCTCGACGTCCACTTGATGGTGGACAACCCCCTCGATCAGCTGCCGTGGTACCTTGACGCCGGAGCCGACTCGGTGACCGTCCACGTCGAGCCGCTCGATGCCGAAGGACTCGCGCGCGCCGTGGATGAGATCCGCGCCGCCGGCGCGAAGGCGGCTGCGAGCGTGAAGCCGGGCACGCCGGTCGAGGTGCTCGCCCCGGTTTTGGCCGATCTGGACATGGTGCTCGTCATGAGCGTGGAGCCGGGCTTCTCGGGGCAGGGCTTTATCGAGGGCAGCGAGGAGAAGGTGGCCCGCGTCGCGCAGCTGGCGCGCGCGGCGGGGAGCAGCCCTCTCATCGAGGTGGACGGCGGCATCGGGGCCGCCACGGCGGGGCGCGTGGCGGCGGCCGGTGCCGACGTGCTCGTGTGCGGCAACGCCGTGTTCGCCGCCGACGATCCCGCCGCCGCGCTCGCGGCCGTGCGCGACGCGGCGCAGAAGGCCCGCCTCGCGGCGCTTGGCGGCTCGGCTGGGGAGGCGTGATCGGCCATGGCCTTCGACCCCGCCTCCTACGTCTACCTCGACTACGCGGCCACCTCCCCCCTCTGCGAGGAGGCCGCCGCCGCGATGGCACCCTACCAGGCTTCCGGCCGCGCGAACCTCGCCGTGGGGGCGAACGCGAACTCGCTGCACGGCCCCGGTCGCGCCGCGTTCGAGGCGCTCGAGGCCGCGCGCCGCTCGCTCGCCCGCGACCTGGGGGCCCGGCGTCCCTCGGAAATCGTGCTCACCTCTGGGGCCACCGAGGCCGACGACGCGGCCGTGCTCGGCATCGCTCGCGCGGCGGCGGACGAGCGGCGCCGCCGAGGCGCGGGCGCGGGGTTCGTCCCGCACGTGGTCACGACGGCCGTCGAGCACGACGCGGTGCTCGCGCCCGCGCGCCGTCTCGAGAAAGAGGGCTTCCGCGTTACGCGCCTCTCTCCGAACCGCCAGGGCTTCGTCGACTCTGCCGCGCTCGCCGAGGCGCTGTGCGCCGACACGGTGCTCGTGTCGGTGCAGGCCGCGAACTCGGAAGTGGGCAGCGTTCAGCCCGTGGCCGCGCTCGCGCGCGCGGCGCACGAGGCGGGGGCGCTCTTCCACACCGACGCCGTCCAGGCGCTCGGCAAGGTTCCGCTCGACCTCGCGGCGGCGGGCGTGGACGCGGCGTCGCTGTCGGCGCACAAGGTGGGAGGCCCGAAGGGCGTAGGCGCGCTCTACCTGCGCTCGCGCACGCCCTTCGAGGCGCACCTGATCGGGGGCGGCCAAGAGGGCGGGATGCGCAGCGGCACGCAGAACGTGGCGGGCGCCGCCGGGTTCGCCGCCGCCGTCCATGCAGCCGTGGGGATGCTCGAGGGGGAGTCCGCCCGCTTGCGCGGGCTGCGCGACCGCCTGTACGCGCGGCTTGCGAAGATCCCCGGCGTCGAGGCCACCGTGGCCGTCGAGGCGGGAAGCGAGGACTTCCTGCCCAACATCGTGCACGTGCTCGTCGACGGGTTCGAGAGCGAGACGCTCATCCTGCGCCTCGACATGCAGGGCTTTGGCGTGTCGGGCGGCTCGGCGTGCTCGTCGCACTCGCTCGAGCCGAGCCATGTGCTGCGCGCGCTCGGCGTGGACGCGGATCGGGCGCTCGGCGCCTTGCGCGTCTCGATGGGGCGCTGGACCTCCGAGCGCGACGTCGACGCCTTCGTCTGCGCGCTCGAGGCGAGCTTGGACTGGGACATGTGAGGAACGGAAGGAAGCCGTCATGGAGCTTGTCACCACGCACACGCACACCTGCTTCACGAACCACGGCGAGGGCACCGTGGAGGAGCTTGTCTCCGCGGCCTGCGCCGCAGGCGTCTCCACCATCGCGGTGACCGAGCATTACCCGCTCTCGGAAGCCTTCGACCCGACCCACTACGTGTCGATGGACGCCGGAAGGGTGGACGAGTACCTTGCCGCCATAGAGGCCGCGCGAAAGGCGCATCCCGAGATCGAGGTGATCGCCGGCTGCGAGCTCGACTGGCTCGGAGGCGACGAGGACCGCGACCTTTCGCCCGAGGACTTCGCGCCGTTCGGCGTCGTGCTCGGATCGGTCCACTTCGTGGATCGCTGGCCCTTCGACGATCCCGCCCAGCGCGGGCGATGGGACGAGGTGGGCGCCGACGCCATCTGGCGGCGCTACTTCGAGGTGTGGTGCGAGGCGGTCTTATCCGACGCCCCGTTCACCGTCATGGCGCATCCCGACCTGGCCAAGAAGTTCGGCATCCTGCCGAGCTTCGATCCGCAGCTGCTCTACGAGCAGGCGGCCGAGGCCTGCGCGGCGGCGGGCCGCATGGTGGAGGTGAACACCTCGGGGCTGCACTACGCCTGCAAGGAGATGTTTCCCGCGCCGGCGCTCTTGGCGGCGTTTCGCCGCGCGGGCGTGCCGTGCACGGTGGGCACCGACGCGCACAAGCCCGCGCATGTGGCGCGCGGCATCGAGCAGGCGTATAGGCTCATGGCGCAAGCCGGTTATCGAACGGTAACGGTGCCGACAGCCGATGGCGACCGCCGCGAGGTTACCATCGAATAGCCCCGTCCGGCGCTCCTCGCCGCGGGGCCGATGCCGCGCGCCCGTGCCGCTTTGGAGCCTCTCCGTCCTCGCGCTCGGGGGGCAGGGGCGGCGCGCTCGCGCGGCGCAGTCTGCGCAAGCACCGCACGCTGCAAACGCTTATGCGGGGGCGGCACATCCGCGCGCGGCGCAGCGAGTCCCGCCGGCCCGAAGCGGTCCGAAGGGAAGACGACGTTGAAAGGACTGGTCGCCATGGTTGGAGCGAAGAAGAGCCAAAAGAAGGTTGCCGCATCCGAAAAGGGGCTCGCCACGCGGTCGTCGGGCACCTTGTCGAAGCCGATGCCCTCCCTCACCGTGGGCGCGCTCGAGCGGGCGCTGCTCGCCGAGTTCCCCGCCGCCGACGCGGAGGCGTGGGATCGCACGGGCCTGACCGTGGGGGATCCGGCGCGCCTCGTCACGGGCGTGGCCGTGGCGCTCGACCCCACGGTGGAGGCCATCGAGGCCGCGGCAGAGGCGGGTGCGAACGTGCTTGTGACCCATCACCCCGCGTTCCTCGCGCCGCCCGATTCGTTCGCGCCCGCCACCTCGCCGGCTGTCAGCGCGGGGGCGGGCGTGTGGAAGGCGGTCGAGCGCGGCGTGGCGCTCATGGCGTTCCACACGGCGCTCGACGTGAGCGCCCGCGCCCAGCGCGTGCTGCCCGGCATGCTGGGCCTTTCGTTCGAGCGGGTGCTCGAGCCCTTGCCGGGAGCGCCGGACAAGGGGTACGGGCAGCTGTGCGCGGTCGTCGACGACGGCGGGCTTTCGCTCGGACAGCTGGCCGCGCGCTGCACGTCGGTGTTCGCCCGCCCGCCGCGCGTCTGGGGCGACTTCGACCGCGCCCTCGACCGCGTGGTCACCTGCACGGGGTCGGCGGGCGGCCTCGGGCGCGCGTGCCTCGGGGCGCGGGCCGACTGCCTCGTGTGCGGCGAGGTGAAGTACCACGACGCCCTCGACCTCTCGCAGGCGGGCCTCGCCATCGTGGACCTGGGCCACGACACGAGCGAGCTTCCCCTTGCGGGCGTGCTCGCGAGCGCCGTCGAGGCCGTCGGCGTGCCCGGCGAGCGCGTGAGCGTGATCGCCCAGCAGGATAACTGGTCCCACCCCGAGACGGTGCGGATATAATGGGGCGAGCGCCGCAGACGGCGCCCCGACGCGAACGAAGGAATCCCATGCATGTAGACACCGGCGACCTCGCCACACTGCTCAAGCTGCAGCACATCGACCTGGAGATCCTGCGGGCCAACAAGCGGCTCGAAGAGCTTCCCCAGCGCAAGGCCATCCTCGAGGCGCGCACGAAGAGGAAGGCCGTCGAGCAGAAGCGCGCCCAGCTCGACGCGCTGCGCGCCGATGTCGAGCGAAGGCTGTCGAACGTGGGGGAGGAAGACGCCGCGCTCGCCGAGAAGCAGCGCCGCGCGCAGGCCGAGATCGACGAAGCGCGCGGCGACTACCGCAGCGTGGAGGCGCGTTCGAAGGAGCTTGACGGCTTCGCGCGCCGTCGCGACGAGCTCGAGGCGAGACTTTCGGCCATCGGCGAGGAGCTGGAGAAGGTCGAGGGCGTGCAAGCGCAGGTGGCGCGGATGCTGTCTGACCTCGACGCCGAGGAGCGCGCGGCCACGGAGTCGTTCGTGAGGGAGGGCGGCGCGCTCAAAGACGCCCTCTTCCGCAACGAGGCCGAGCGGGCGTCTTTGGCCTCCTTTTTGCCGAAGGAGCTGCTCGCCTCCTATGAGAAGATCGCGGCCCGCACGGGCGGCGTGGCGGTGGGCCGCTTGCAGGGCGAAAGCTGCGGGGCGTGCCGCATGGCCATCGAAGGGGGCCGCCTCATCGACATGAAGGGTCAGGGCAACGTGGGGGTCTGCCCCCAGTGCGGCCGTCTGCTCGTCTTGGAGTGAGCGCGTCGAGGGGGATGCACGCCCTTCTCAGCGCCTCTTGCAGCGCGATGCGCGGATGACGAGAAGCGCCGCATCGCCGTCCGAAACGGTTGTTCTTCGCATCGGAGGCGATCGCCTCGGACGGCGATGCGGACAAGGACATCATCGGCGGGAGGCGTCCGTTTTTCTCTCGTTCTCCTCTGAAAACGATGAAAAGCCCGCGTACGCGGGCTTTTCATGTCATGCGGATTTTCTTCCAAGGCACGGTAAAAGCTCCGGTTCCGAAAACGTCTCGCTCGCCGTCGAATGCGTTCGGACGCGCAGACGGCGAAAAGGAGAACGGGATTCGGCACCGGAGCTCGTTGCGACGCCGGGCGCGCCTCGGCGCGTCTCGCCGTTTGCGAGGACGGCGGGCCTTTACGCGCGCTCGACCTTGCCGGCCTTCATGCACTTCGTGCAGATGTTGGCCTTGCGGACGCGGCCCTTGCTGTCCTTGATCGTCACCTTCTGGATGTTGGGACGGAACCAGCGGTTCGTCACGCGGTGCGAGTGGCTGATGCTGCGCCCTGCGACCGGCGCCTTACCGCAAATTTCACAAACCTTCGACATCGTTCTCTCACTCCAATTACGTCGGTTGCTCGTCGGCTTAAGCCGTTGTTGGCAAAAAAGCCCTCATACTATAGCACATAAACTGAGCCGGTCACAAGAATTTTTCGTGTAGTATGCGCTTTGTTCCGATTCGAAGCGCCGCACAGCGCGCCGCCCATGCGCTATACTGCTTGAACAGGTTTTCGTCGTGCGCGGGCGGGTCCGCGCCGTGAAAGGAATGCCATGAGCGATACGATACCGGGCAACCTCCATGTTGCCAACGACGTTCTGGCCGACATGGTCGGCAACGCGGCGCTCGAGTGCTACGGCGTGGTGGGCATGGCCGCTCCCAGCGCCGCCGACGGCATCGCGAAGATCCTCCCCGCCTCCCGTCTGCGCCGCGGCGTGGTGGTCTCCACCACCGAAGCCGGGGTCCACGTGGAGCTCTACGTGGTCATCGAGTACGGCACGAACATCAACACGGTGTCCCAGAACCTCATCGACCAAGTCTCGTTCGCGTTGACCGAGTACGCGCGCGTCCCCCTCGACGGGGTCGAGGTGCACGTGCAGGGCGTGAAGGTGCGCAAGTAGCGCCGAGGCGGCTTCGACGAGCCGCAGGGCCGCCGAGAAGAGAGGGGCGGCAGGTTGCGGCGTGTACGCACACAAAGGAGAATCGAAAGCAATGTCAGAATCCTACACCTCAAACGACCTTCTCAATGCCATAGCTGCGGCGAGCAAGACCTTGAGCGAGCGAAAAGACGAGATCAACCGCCTCAACGTCTTCCCGGTTCCCGATGGCGACACGGGCACGAACATGTCGCTGACGTTGGAGACGGTCGTCGAGAACCTGGCCAAGCTGCCCATCGGGGCCGAGGGGGCTGAAATTCGCAAGGCGATCACGACCGGGGCGCTCATGGGCGCGCGCGGCAACTCCGGTGTCATCACCTCGCAAATTTTGCGCGGCCTGTGCGAGGGCAGCGTCGGCCAGAAGCTTGACGCCGCCGGCATCGACGCGGCGTTCTCCTCGGCCGTCGAGGTGGCGTTCCAGGCCGTGCGCAAGCCGGTGGAGGGCACCATCCTCACCGTGTTGCGCGACAGCGCCGCGGCGGCCAAGCGCGCGCGCAAGAAGAAGCTCTCGCCTGAAGAGGCGCTTTCCTCCGTGGTGGAGGAGGCCTACGCCTCGGTCCAGCGCACGCCCGACCTGCTGCCCGTGCTGAAGGAGAACGGCGTGGTGGATGCGGGAGGCTTCGGCCTGGCCATCTTCTTCGACGCGTTCGCTTCGGCGCTCACGGGCAGGGAGGGGCCGCTCGGCGACGAACTCGCGTTCGCCCGCAGCGCCGCTCCCAAGGTCGAGATCGAGCAGATCAACGACTGGGAGGGATCGGCGTACCGCTACTGCACCGAGTTCCTCGTCCATTCCGACGACGTGGACGCGGACGCGGCGAAGGAGTTTCTGCCCACGATGGGCGACTGCGACCTCATGGTGGGCATGCATCCCAACTTCAAGGTGCACGTGCACACCAACCGCCCCGACGAGGTCCTCGGCTGGTTTTTGGATCACGGCGCGCAGATCTCCGAGGTTCACATCCACAACATGCAGCTGCAAAGCGCCGCACGCACCGATGCACTCGCGGCCGAGGAGGCCGCCGAGCGCAAGCCGCTCGGCTTCGTGGCCGTGGCCGCGGGCGAGGGCAACGCGAGGATCCTCGAGAGCCTGGGCGTGGACGTGGTGGTGTCCGGAGGCCAGACCATGAACCCCTCCACGAAGGACCTGCTCGACGCGGTCGGCGCGGTCAACGCCGAGGCCGTCATCATCCTGCCGAACAACAAGAACATCATCATGGCGGCCCAGAGCGCGTGCGACCTGTCGGACACGCCGTGCGCCGTCGTGCCCACGAGAAGCGTGCCCGAGGCGTTCGCGGCGCTGTTCGGCTTCGACGAGGGCGCTGGTTTGCAAGAGAACGTCGAGTCGATGACCGAGGCGTACGCGGAGGTGAGGACCGGCGAGGTGACCCGCGCCATCAAGGATTCGAAGGACGCCCACGACAACCCCATCAAGGAGGGCGACGTCATCGGTATAGCCGACGGGTCCATCGAGGCCGTGGGCTCCTCGGTCGACGACGTCGTGCTGTCGCTTCTGGCCGCGATGAGGGCCGAGGAGGCTGACACGCTGACCATCCTCGCGGGCGAGGACCTTTCGGACGAGGCCTTCGACGGGCTCGTCGAGCGCATCGAAGGCGCCTTCGGCGAGCTGGAGGTGGACGCCCACCGCGGCGACCAGCCCCTGTACCCCGTCGTCATGTCGGTGGAGTAGCCCCGCCGGCCTGTCGGCCGACGGAAGGGCCGGCGTCGCGAGGCGCTCCGGCGTCGAATCGTGTCCCTTGCGCGCTCTCCCTTGCGTGCTGCGCGCGCTTGGTTGCGCAACGGGACGGTCTTCGACGTCGGAGCGCCTCGCGCCGACGTTGCAAGCGACCAGGTAGGTTATCAGTGCCGAACGAAGCGAACATGAGCGCTCCCGACCGTCTGGCGGCCACGCTCGCGCTCGACGAGCCCGTCGATCGCGTGCGCCTGGTGAGCCCGGCGCGCGCCCGTGCGCTCGCAGGGCTCGGCATCGAGACGGTGCGCGACCTCGTCACGCACTTCCCGCGCCGTTACGTCGACCTGTCCGCGAAGGAGACGGTGGCGTCGGCCGTCATCGGCGGGTCGTGCACCATCGAGGGCTCCGTGCACGAGGTGAAGCTCAAGCGTCCGAAGCCGCGCCTTTCGCTCGTGGAGATCGCGCTCGTGGACGGCACGGGCGTGCTCATGGTCACGTGCTTTCGCCAGCCGTGGCTCGCCGACCAGTTGAAGCCCGGCATGCGCATCGCCGTGGCGGGAAAGCTCGAGTTCGGCTACGGCTTCAAGCGCATGACGAATCCCTATCTCGAGGCGCTCGACGGCGAGGGCGCGGCGGAGGGCATGGTCATCCCCGTGCATCCCGCATGCGAGAAGGTGTCGGCGGCGTGGATGCGCCGGCTCGTGGGCAACGCGCTCGCGGCGTGCGCGGGTTTGCGCGACCCTCTGCCGCTCGAGCTGCGGGCGAAGTACCGCCTCATGAGCCGTGGGACGGCGCTGTCGTGCATCCATTTCCCGCAGACGATGGCCGAGGCGTCCGAGGCGCGCCGCCGCCTCGCGTACGAGGAGCTGCTTTTGCTCGAGCTCATGCTCATGCGGCAGGCACGCGAGCGCGAACGGGGGCGCGAGCCGGTGCGCCACGTCGTGGACGGCCCGCGCATGGAGGCCTTGGCCCGGGCGCTGCCCTTCGAGCTGACCGACGAGCAGAAGCGCGCCAAAGACGACATCCTCTCTGCGCTGGCCGCCCCGCGCGCCGCAAACCACCTGCTTTTGGGAGACGTGGGCACGGGCAAGACCGCCGTGGCGGCCTTCGCGCTGGCCGCGGCGGCGGACACGGGAACGCAGACGCTTTTCATGGCCCCCACCGAGGTGCTTGCCCGCCAGCACGGGGAGAGCCTCGGGCCGCTGTTCGACGCGGCGGGCGTGCGTTGGGCCGTGCTCGTCGGCTCCACGTCCGATGCCGAGAGAAGAGACGTCCTCGCGCGCCTTTCGGCGGGGGAGATCGACGTGCTCGTCGGCACGCATGCGCTTTTGGAGGACGATGTCGCGCCGCGTCGCCTCAGCCTCGTCGTGGTCGACGAGCAGCAGCGCTTCGGCGTGGACCAGCGCGCCCGGCTCTTGGCGAAGGGGGAGGCGCCCGATGCGCTCTACCTTACGGCCACGCCCATCCCGCGCACGCTCGCGCTCGCGCTCTACGGCAGCCTCACGCTGTCCTACCTCACGCGCCGACCGCACGACGCGGCGCGCCGCACGACGAAGGTGCACCGCAAGGACGACCGCGGACGCGCCTACGATGCGGCCCGCGCCGCGCTCGCGCGCGGCGAGCAGGCGTACGTGGTGTGCCCGCTCGTCGGAAAGGACGGGGGAGAGCGCGATGCGAAGGCGGCGGGGACGCGCCGGCGCGAGGCGGACGAAGAAGCCTACGAGTACGCGGCCATCAGCATCGAGGGCGACGCCGACCTTGCGGACGACGACGTGGCCGCCGCCACGAAGGAGGCCGCCTACCTGCAGTCCCACGTGTTCGCCGATCACCGCGTGGAGCTTTTGCACGGGCGCATGGCCTCCTCGGAGAAGCAGGCCGTCATGGAGCGGTTCCGCCGCGGCGAGACGCAGGTGCTCGTGGCCACCACCGTCATCGAGGTGGGCGTGGACGTGCCCAACGCCACGGTCATGATCGTGGAGGACGCCGACCGCTTCGGCCTCGCGCAGCTCCATCAGCTGCGCGGGCGCGTGGGCCGCGGCGAGAAGCCCGCCGAGGTGCACCTCGTGTCCGCGTCGAAGTCCGAGGCCGCGCTTGCGCGCCTCGCCGCCATGGAGCGCACCGACGACGGCTTCGAGCTGGCCTCCTTCGACCTGTCGCTGCGCCGCGAGGGCGACATCCTGGGGAACCGCCAGCACGGCGCCTCGGCGCTCAAGCTCGTGAACGTCGTGCGCGACGGAAAGATCGTCGAGGCCGCCCATGCCGATGCGCTCGCCCTCCTCGAGGAGGATCCCGAGCTCGACCTTCCCGAGCACCGCGCGCTCGCGCGCGAGGTGCGTCGGGCGTTTCCCGAAGACAACGCCGCCCAAGGAGGCTGATATGAGGATCATCGCGGGCCAGTTCAGGGGTCGATCCCTCAAAGCGCCGAAGGGCGAGGGCACCCGTCCCACCACCGACCGCGTGCGCGAGTCGATGATGAGCGCGGTGGAGAGCGCGCGGGGCGGCCTCGAGGGCGCCGTCGTGCTCGACGCGTTCGCCGGCTCGGGCGCGCTCGGGCTCGAAGCGCTTTCGCGCGGGGCGCGCTGCGCGCACTTCTTCGAGCGTTCCGGCGAGGCGCTGCGCGCGCTCTGCGCCAACGTGCGCTCGCTCGGCCTCGACGCGCGTCGCGCCCGCCTCCATCGCGCCGACGTGCTCAAAGACCCGCCCGTCTGGGCGTCCGAGCCGTTCGACCTCGTGTTCCTCGACCCGCCCTATGCGCTTCCCGCGTCCTGCGCGCTCGGCGTGCCCCGCGCGCTCGCGGAGCGCGGGGCGCTCGCGGCAGATGCGATCGTGGTGTACGAGCATGCGGCCTCGACGTGCGCGGACGCGGACGAGGCGGTCGATGCGAGCGGTTTGGCCCTTGCGCGGCGCAAGAAGTACGGGGATACTGTCGTGGACGTCCTGCGCCCAGCCGCGCCGGACGACGCCGATTGACGAGAGAAGGAACGGAAACCTCCCATGAAACGAGCACTCACGCCCGGAACGTTCGATCCCATCACGAGCGGGCATCTCGATGTGATCACCCGCGCCGCCCAGCTGGTCGACGAGGTGGTGGTGGCGGTTGCCGCCTCGCCGAAGAAAAGGCCCCTGTTCAGCCTCGAGGAGCGCGCCGAGTTGGTGCGAAAGGCCACGAGCCATCTGCCCAACGTGCGCGTGGAGCCCTTCGACGAGCTGCTCGTGGACTTCGCCGCCCGCATGGAGGCCACCGTGGTGGTGAAGGGGCTGCGCGCCATCACCGACTTCGAGTACGAGTTCCAGATGACGGCGCTCAACTACCAGTTGAGCCAGGAACTCGAGACGCTGTTCATCATGTCGCCCCCTCAGTACATGTACCTCTCGTCGTCCATCGTGCGCGAGATCGCGAGCCTCGGAGGCGACGTGGCCCGGTTCGTGCCCCCGTGCGTGGCCGAGGCGCTTGCGGCGAAATTCGCCTCCGTCCGCTGACGGCGAGGGAACGGTCTGGCGACATCCGACGCTCCGACCGGGAGAAATGTGCATGCTTTGTGCATTGGAGGGCGGCGCGGGCGGCTTTAATGCTAGAATGACGAAACGCATGCGCGCTCGATACCTGCGCGCGCTCACGCAGATGAAACGCAGCACGCCAGGGTGGAAGGACGATCATGGACGAAACAGGAGTCTTGGGGCTTTTGGAAGAGCTCTCGATTCTGCTTGAGGACTCGAAGCCGGTGTTCGGCAAAAGCAACATGCGCCAGGTTGACATCGCCGCGGCGTTCGAGATCATGGACGAGGTCCGCGACACGTTCCCGAGCGAGTTCGCCCAGGCCCGCCAGATCGTGCGCGAGCGCCAGAGCCTCCTCGACGACGCCGAGGCCGAGGCCAACCGCATGATCGAAGACGCGCGCAGCCAGGCGATGACCATCGCGAGCGAGCAGGAGATCGTGCGCATCTCGCAGCAGCAAGCCGACCAGGTGCTCGCCGACGCGCGCGAGCTCGAGCGCCAGACGCGCGCCGGCGCCGAGGACTACGCCGACGAGGTGTTCGGCCACGTGGAGCAGAGCCTCGACACGCTGCTTGGCAACGTGCGCCGCTGCCGCGACCGCCTCAACGCAAACTCGATGGCCGCGGGCCGCTGATGGCCGACACGCGCATATTCATCCCTTCCGAGCTCTTCGCACCGGCGGAGAGCTCTCGTTTCGAAGGCGTCCTCGCGCTGCCTTTCCTCGAGGCGGGCTGCGACCGCTACCGGTTCGAAGAGCCGCTTTCCTGGCAGGTGGACGTGACCAACACGGGCGACGCCCTGCTCGTGTCCGGCACGGTTGCCGGCGAGGCCGAGACGGAATGCGCGCGCTGCCTCGACGGGTTCGCGCTTCCGCTTGCGGGCGAGGTGGAGGGCTACTTTTTGCTCGACGCTCGCGACGAGTCGCCCGAAGACATGGACGACGACGAGTTCGACGTGCTTTCCGAGGACCACGTGATCGACCTCGAGCCGCTTCTGAAGGCCGCCCTTCTGCTCGAGCTTCCCCTCGTCCCTTTGTGCGACGAGGAGTGCCGGGGGCTGTGCCCTTCGTGCGGGGCGAACCTCAACGAGGGTCCGTGCGGCTGCGCGCGCGAGGGCGAAGGCGGCGGGGACGACGCGCCCCCCAGCCCGTTCTCGGTGCTCAAGGACTACCCCTTTGAAGGGCGGTGACGCCGCCCCGCGCGTCTCGGCGCGAGAGGTGGCCGCGCGCTTCGCGCGCTACTACCGTCCCTACCGGGGGCTGTTTTTCTTCGATCTCGTCTGCGCCACGGCGCTCGCGGGGGTCGACCTGGCGTTTCCGCAGCTGCTCAACTTCTTCACGAGGGAGTTCTTCCAAAGGCCGCCCGAGGAGGTCTTGGCCTCGCTCGGCGGGATCGCGCTGCTGTTTACCGCCCTGTACGCGCTGCGCACCGGCTGCCAGTACTTCATCACGAGTTGGGGGCACATCATGGGCGCGCGCATGGAGGCCGACATGCGCCGCGACCTGTTCGCCCAGTACCAGCGCCTCTCCTTCAGCTACTACGACCGCAACAACACCGGCGAGATGATGAGCCGGCTGCTCACCGACCTGTTCGACATCTCGGAGCTCGCCCACCACGGGCCGGAGAACCTGTTCGTGTGCGTGCTCAAGATAGCGGGGTCCTTCGCGCTTTTGTTCCTCGTCAACGTGCCGCTCACGGCCGTCATGCTGGCGGCCACCGTCCTCATGGCCGCCTACGCGCTGTGGCGCAACTACCGAAAGCGCGTCGTGTTCACCGAGAATCGCAGGAAGATGGCCGACATCAACGCGCGGCTGCAGGACTCGCTCGGCGGCATCCGCGTGGTGAAGTCCTTCGGCAACGAGGACGTGGAGATGGGCAAGTTCGCGCGCGCGAACGCGCGCTTCGTGTCCACGAAGGAGAGCTCGTATCGGTTCATGGGGTCGTTCCACGCGGTGAGCTCGGCGTTCACGGGCGTTCTGTACGGGATCACCGTGGTGGGAGGGGGCTACTTCGTCGCCATGGGCGATCTTGCGGCGACGGATCTGGCCATCTACGCCCTCTACATCGGGATATTCCTCTCGCCCGTGGAGGTGCTCATCAACTTCACCGAGCAGTTCCAGAAGGGCTACGCGGGTTTTCGCCGCTTCGCCGAGGTGCTCGCCCTGCGCCCCGACATCGAAGACGCTCCGAGGGCGATAGACCTCGCCGAGGCGGTGCGCGCCCGAAGCGGGGGCGCTGCCGCTCCTTCGTCGGTGCGCTACCGCGGGGTGCGCTTCGGCTACGACGGCGAGCGCGAGGTCTTGCGCGGCCTCGACCTCGACGTGCCCGCGGGCGCGACCGTGGCCCTCGTGGGGCCCTCGGGTGGCGGCAAGACCACCACGTGCTCGCTTCTGCCGCGCTTCTACGATCCGACGGCGGGGTCGGTGGAGATCGACGGCATCGACGTCCGCTCGCTTTCCGTGTCGTCTTTGCGCGACGCCATCGGCATCGTGCAGCAGGACGTGTACCTGTTCGGAGGGACCGTCCGCGAGAACATCGCCTACGGCCGCCCGGGTGCGTCGGATGCGGAGGTGGAGCGGGCCGCTCGGCGCGCGAACGTCCACGACTTCATCGTGGGTCTGCCCGATGGCTACGACACCTGCGTGGGCGAGCGCGGTGCGCGCCTGTCCGGCGGCCAGAAGCAGCGCATCGCCATCGCGCGCGTGTTCCTGAAGGATCCGCGCATCCTCATCTTGGACGAGGCCACGAGCGCGCTCGACAACGAGAGCGAACGGGCCGTCCAGCGCTCGCTCGCCGAGCTGGCGGCCGGACGCACGACGCTCGTCATCGCGCACCGGCTGTCCACGATCCGAAACGCCGACCTCATCGCCGTCGTCGAGGACGGGCGCGTGGGGGAGCTGGGCACCCATGAAGAGCTGCTTGCCCTCGGCGGCACCTACGCGCGCTACTGCGAGATGCAGTTCGGGCCGACGGGGTGGCCGGTCGCGGCGCAGGGCCGCGGCGAGTAGGTCCGGCGCGCGGGCGCCAAGCCGCGCAGCGGCGCGGCCGCGCGAGATGCGGCTGGCGGCGGCGCGCGCCCGCGGGTCGGAACGGTTTTCGGCGAGGTTTTGCGAGGTTTGCGGTTTTGACGGCGATTGGGGCTTGCGATGGGGAAGGCGCTTTGGTACTATTCTGTTTCGCGTGTTTACGAAGCGAAAACGAGCGAGCGTTCGCGCGCTCGGCTTACCTGAAGGAGATAGAGAGCCATGGCTGTACCTAAGCGCAAAATGGGCCGTGCCCGCACCCACGCCCGCCGCAGCACCAACGACAAGATCGCCGCGCCTTCGCGCTCGGTGTGCCCGCAGTGCGGCGAGGCGAAGCTTCCGCATCGCGTGTGCCCGAACTGCGGCTTCTACAAGAACCGCGAGGTCATCGAAACCGAATAGATCGGTTCTCGTCTGCGCGTCGACGCCGTTCGGCGCGCATGGGAAAGCCTCCCCGCACATCGCGCGCTCGCGCGATGCGCCGGGAGGCTTTTTGCTAGGGTTCGCCGCCTCGCGGCGGCGAACGAGCCGACGCCGCGAGGTTTCGATGCACCTGATCTCGCCCGCTCCCTTCGAAGGAGAGCCGCCGTGCCGTCGCGCGCGCGGCGGGGAGGGGCGACATCAGGCACGTCGAAGCCTCTCGCCGACCGTGTTGCGAGAGGGAGGTTTGAAATGCCCGACACAGTGACCATCGCCGTCGACGCCATGGGGGGAGACGACGCGCCCGGCGTCGTGCTCGAGGGCGTCGAGGGCGCGCTTTGCGCCGATGAGGCCCTGCGCATCGTGCTGTGCGGCCCTGCCGAGGTGGTGGAGCCGTTCGCCTCCGCGCACGAGCGCTGCGAGGCCCGGGCCGCCTCCGAGGTCATCGGCATGGCCGAGCATCCGGCGGGCGCGGTGCGCGCGAAGAAGGACTCCTCCATCGTGGTGGGCTGCCGCCTTGTGAAGGAGGGCGCGGCGGACGGGTTCTTCTCCGCGGGATCCACGGGAGCGTGCCTGGCGGCCGGGACGCTCGTCATGGGCCGCGTGCGCGGCATCGCGCGTCCGGCGCTCGCCACGGTCATCCCGTCGCCGGTGCGGCCCGTCGTCATGAGCGACATCGGCGCGAACGCCGATTGCAAGCCGGAGTACCTCGTGCAGTTCGGCCAGATGGCGTCCATCTACGCCGAAAAGGTGGTGGGCATCGACCGCCCGCGCGCGGCGCTGCTCAATATCGGAGAGGAGGATGCGAAGGGCTCGCAGTTCGCCCAGGAGGCCCATCGCCTCATGAGGGAGCGTTTGGGAAACTTCGCCGGCAACGCGGAGGGCGGCGACATCCTGTCCGCGACCTTCGACGTCATCGTCACCGACGGCTTCACGGGCAACGTGTGCCTCAAGACCATCGAGGGCACCTCCAAGACGCTGTTCAAGGCGCTCAAGGGCATCATGCTGGGAAGCCCGGTCGCGAAGCTGGGCGCGCTCGCCCTCAAGGGCGGCCTCAAAGAGCTCATGACCCAGGTGAGCCCCGACACCTACGGAGGCGCGCCGCTTCTGGGCGTGAAGGGCGCGCTGCTCGTGGGCCACGGCTCGTCGAACGCGCTCGCCATCAAAAACGGCGTGCTGACCACGGCGCGCACCGCGCGTGCCGACGTGGCCGGCATCATCGCCCGGACGGTGGCGGAGGCGCCCTCTTCGGACGGGCCGGGAAAGGCCCCGATCGGAGGTGCGGCATGATGGGCGCTCGCGACGGGGCGAACGAGGCGGCAGGGGGACGCAAGATCGACCTTTCGTTCGACGGGCCGCTCACCGACGAGCAGCGGCGCAAGCTCGATCGCGCGCAGGACGTCCTCGGCTACCGCTTCGAAAACGAGCAGCTGCTCCTGTCGGCCATCACGCATCCGTCGGCGACGGAGGGCAAGTCGGTCAAGTTCTCGTACGAGCGCCTTGAGTTCCTCGGCGACAGCATCCTCGGAGCCGTCGTCTCGTCCATCGCGTTCGACCGCTTCCACGACCTCGACGAAGGCGGGCTCACGCGCATCAAGGTGGCGCTCGTGTCGGGCGCGAGTCTTTCGGACGTGGCGGAGCGGCTGGGCTTCGCCGACGTCATCGTGTTCGGCTCGTCGGAGACGGGCACGGGCAAGCGCGGCCTGCACTCGGCGCTCGAGAACGTCTACGAGGCCGTGGTGGCGGCGCTCTTCCTCGACGGCGGCATCGATGCGGCCTGCGCGTTCGTGCGCGCCACGCTCATCCCGCGCATGTCGCTGGACATGGCGCGCGAGCCGGAGAACCCCAAGAGCGCGCTGCAGGAGAAGCTGCAGGAAGACGGCATCACGCCCACCTACAAGCTCGTGGAGACGCAGGGCCCGCCGCACGACCGCACGTTTGTGGCGCAGGTGTTCGCGGGCAGCCAGGGGCTTGCGCGCGGCACGGGCCGCACGAAGAAGGAGGCCGAGAGCCAGGCCGCCAAGAGCACGCTCGCGCGCCTCGGCGAGTTCTTCGGCTTAGGCGCCACCGACGAGGAGCGCGCCGAGAAAGCCGAGGCCGCCAAGGCCGCCAAGGCCGAGAAGGCCGAAGCCGCCAAGCAGGCCAAGGCCGAGAAGGCCGCCGCGCGCGCCAAGGAGAAGGCCCGCAAGAGGTCCGAGCGCGAGCGGGCGCGCCAACGCAGGCAGGGGTAGCCGATGTACCTGAAGTCCCTCGTGCTCAAAGGGTTCAAGTCCTTCGCCGACCGCAGCGCGCTCTCGCTCGAGCCGGGCATCACGGCGGTGGTGGGGCCGAACGGGTCGGGCAAGTCGAACATATCCGACGCGGTTCTGTGGGTGCTCGGCGAGCGCAACGCGAAGCACTTGCGCGGCCAGGCCATGGAGGACGTCATCTTCGCCGGGTCGTCCGCGCGCAAGAGCGTGGGCGTCGCGGAGGTGGACCTCGTCTTGGACAACTCGGACGGCACGCTTCCGGTGGAGTACTCGGAGGTGGCCATCACGCGCCGCATGTACCGCTCGGGCGAGAGCGAGTACCTCATCAACGGAACGCTTGCGCGGCGCATGGACGTGCTCGACATCCTGCACGACTCGGGGCTGGGCACCGGCACGCACTCCATCATCAGCCAGGGCTCGCTCGACTCCATCCTGCAGTCGAGGCCGGAGGATCGCCGGGCGCTCATCGAAGAGGCCGCCGGCGTGCTCAAGCACAAGCAGCGCAAGGCGAAAAGCGAGCGCAAGCTGGCCGCGATGGACGCGCACCTCGCCCGCGTGAGGGACGTGGCCGCCGAGGTGGAGCGCCAGCTGGGGCCGCTCGAGCGCAAGGCCAAGCGCGCGCGGGCCTACCAGGAGCTGGCCGCCGAGCTGGCCGAGATGAGCCTCGCTCTGGCCGTGGACGACCTGCGCACGCTGCGCGGCCGTTGGGACGAGGCGTCCGCGCGCGAGCAGGCGCTTGCGGCCGAGCTCGAGGAGAGGCGCGCCGCGATCGCGAAGGCCGAAGAGCTGTCCGAGGAGCTGCAGGAGCGCATCAGGCGCGAGAGCGCGGATGCGGGCGAGCTGTCGCGCCGGCACCGGCGCGCGTCGTCGGCGGTGGAGCGCTTCGACGGGGCGACGCTGCTTCTGCACGAGAAGCGCCGCGCGGCGCAGGGCTACGAGGCCGAGCTGCGCGTGACGCTCGAGGCGAACAAGGCCAAGCGCGTCCAGGCCGAGGCCGACCGCGCCCAGGCCGAGGGGCAGCTGGCCGAGGTGCGCCGCGACCGCGCCCGGGCCGATGCGGACGTGGAGCGCCTTGCGTCCGAACAGGCGCTCAACGCCGAGCGCCGGCGCGGCCTCGAGCGCGAGGCCGACGAGCTCGAGCGCGCCAAGCGCGACGCCGAGCGCGAGCGCGAGCGGGTGCGCCGCGAGCTGGCCGAGACGCAGGAGGCGCTTGCGAGCGGCCTCGCGCACGTGAAGCTCATCGAGGGGCACGGCAAGGAGCTGGAGCTTCAGCTCGAGCGCGCTCAGGCCGAGGCCGCAGCGCTCGCCGAGGCTGCGACGAGCGCCGGGCAGGAGCTCGAAAGGCTCGCGGAGGACGAGGGGGCGGCCCGGACGCGCGTGGGGGAGGCGCACGCCGCGCGCGAGGACGCGCGCGCGACGCTCGACGAGGCGCGCGACGCGGCCTCGCTTCTGGCGTCCGAGATCAAGGCGCTCGAAGAGGTCGAACGCGCGAGCGCCGCCGCCGGCCCGGCGCGCGCGTGGGCGCTCGACAACGCTGCCGACCTCGGGGTGAGCCTCGATCCCGTCGCGCGCGCCGTGCGCGCCTCGGAGGGCTTCGAGGCGCTTGTGGAGCGTCTTTTGGGCGCGGACGTGGCGGCGCTGCTCGTGGACGACGCGTCCCGCGCGAGCGCCGTGGCCCTCGCGCTGGCCTCGCGCGACGAACGGGGCGAGGTGGTGCTCGTGCCGCGTTCGGGCGAGCCGCGCCGTGCGTGCCCCGCCCGCGCGGCGGCCGCCGCCGGACTGGGGCGCGCGCTCGTGGACGAGCTGGCCTACACGCAAGCCGACGCATCCGCGGTGGAGGCGCTGCTGGGCGACGTCGTCGTGTGCGACGACGTCGACGCGGCGTTCGCCGCGCATGCGCGAGGGGCGCACGACGTGCGCTTCGTGACGCGCGGAGGATGCGTCGTGTGGCCGAACGGCAAGGTGTCCGTGGGCTTGGCAGAGGGCGTGAGCGAGGAGGGCGTGCTCGCCCGTGCGCGCCGCTTGGAGGAGCTGCGCGCGCAGCTGGGCGCGGCGGAGAGTGAGCGCGAGGCGGCGCAGGAGCGCGCGGCGCAGGCCGAGGAGGCGCTGCGGGAAGCGCAAGCGGCGAGTCTGCGCTTGTCGCAGGAGCTGGCCGAGCGGCGCGGCAAGACGGACGCGGCGCGCGCCGACGCCCGTCGGGCCGAGGAGAAGCTTGCGAGCGTGCGGCGCGAGTTCGAGGACGTCGAGCGCCAGCGCGCCCAGGCCGAGCGCACGGTGGCCGAGGCGCGCCCGTCGGCAGAGGCCCTCGAAGCGCGGCTCGGCGAGCTGGCCCGCGCGCTCGAGGAGGGTGCCGCGCGCTTCGACGAGGCGCAGGAGGCGGTCGTGCCGCTGCGCAAGGAGGCGGCCCGCGTGCGCGACGCGCTGGCCGAGGCGAAGCTCAAGGCCGCCACGCTCGCTGAGCGCGAGACGTACACCGCGCGCGTCGTCGAGGCCCGTGCGCGCGACCTCGAGGCCGTCGCACGAAGCGACACCGAGGCGCGCGAGGCCCTGGCGAGGAAGGTCGCGGCCCAGGCGCGCGTCGTGCCTCTGCTCGCGCTCTTCGAGGAGCTCGAGGCGAGCGCGCGACGCTGGACGCGCGAGCTTGAAGATGCCGCGAACGCCGCGCAGGACTCTTCGGCGGGGCTGCACGCCCAGGCGAACGACGCCCGCGCGGCCGCTCGGGCGGCCCATGGCGCCTTCGACGACGCGAACGCGCGGCTCTCGTCGGCGCGCGTGGAGAAAGGGCGCCTCGAGGTGCAGGTGGACACCGCAGTGAACGCCATCGTCTGCGACTGCGGCGTGCCGCTCGACCGCGCGCTCGAGGTTCCCGAGCTTGAGGACCGCGGCGCGGCAGAGGATGCGGCCTTCAAGCTGCGCCGTCGCATCGCCAACATGGGCACCATCAATCCCGACGCGGCCGAGGAGTACGAAGGGCTCAAGGCCCGCTACGACTACCTGGCCGCGCAGCTGGCCGATCTCGACGGCGCGCGGCGCGCCCTCGCCAAGATCGTGCGGGTGATCGACGCGCGCATGAAGGACGACTTCGTGCGCACCTACGAGGCGGTGGACGCGAACTTCCGCGAGATATTCGCCGTGCTGTTCCCCGGTGGATCCGCGAGCCTCTCCCTCGTCGATCCCGACGACTTGGAGAACACGGGCGTGGAGGTGACGGCGCAGCCGAGGGGCAAGCGCATCGCGAAGATGACGCTCATGTCCGGTGGCGAGAAGTCCCTGACGGCGCTCGCGCTCCTGTTCGCGGTCTACCGCATCCGCGCCACGCCGTTCTACATCTTGGACGAGGTGGAGGCCGCGCTCGACGACTCGAACCTGCGCCGCCTGACGGCGTACCTCGACAGCCTGCGCGGCTCCACGCAGCTCATCATGATCACGCACCAGAGGCGCACGATGGAGATGGCCGACGTGCTGTTCGGCGTGTCCATGCAGTCCGACGGCGTGACGAAGGTGGTCAGCCAGAAGCTCGAGAACGCCCTGCGCCACGCGGAGTAGGGCGCGCCTTCCTCATCCAGAAGGGAGGGGCGAAAGATGCGAGGGGCCCTGCGCGGCGGGAGTCGATCTCCGATGCGCAGGGCCCCTCGGCCTCAGGTTCGCGCCCGTCTGCGCCTCGCGCGCGACGGGCGGGCGAAGGCGGGCTAGCTGAGCAGGACGGGGACGATCACGGTGAGCGCGAATACGGCCATGAGCGCCCAGTTCGCCTTCGTCAGGACGTGCACGGCGGGGCTTGTCGTGCGTCGCGACTGGTCGAAGCCCACGGAGCAGAAGAACACGATGGCGGCGGGCAGCTCGAGCTTTTCGGCGCCGAGCGCATCCCCGAGGGCGAGCTTCACGAAATACCAGATGATCAGCGCCATCGACGCGACGAGCAGGATCAGCGCGACCACGGTGTCCCGTTTTTCGCCCGCCGTCTTGTCGGCCATCTTCGGGCGCGCCTCGTCGCCGCATATCTCGGTCATGGTTCCCTTTCTCCTTTCAAGCAAGGGCCGTCTCCCGCTTTCGGCGGCAGCGCCCGTCGTTCCCGCCGAAGGATCTGCCCATGGTTTCGCGCGACGGCCTTCGATGGGGTATAGTGTTGTCCGCTTGCAAGCAACGAAAGTATAGCATAGTATATCCATTATGGATATATGGAAGGAACGTGATGGCGAAGCGCAGCCCGTACGAGACGGGGGAGCTTTCCGACAGCATCTTTCTCATCCTGTTGGCGACCTTCGAGCCGGTGCATGGGTACCGCATCATGCACGACATCGAATCGTCCACGCACGGCGCGGTCAAAGTCGGCCCCGCCACCATGTACACGACGCTCAAGAAGCTCAAGGCGACGGGATGGATCGTCGAGATCGCCGAGGAAGGGGGCCGCATCCTCTATGCGGCGACCGACGAGGGCCGGGCGGTGCTGCGGGCCGATTTCTCGCGGCGCAAGCGACTTGTCTCCGTGGCCGAGGAACGGCTGGGGGAAACGACCGAGGGGGGGGGTAATGGCTAAGTACCGTCTGTGCGGCGGCCTGGCGATGATGGCCGAGCACGACATGGGCATGCTCAAGGACATGAGCGCGAAGGGATGGCACGTGAGCGGCCTGTCCGGAGGCCTTTTCTACCGTTTTGAGCAGGGGGTGCCGCACGACTTCGACTACGCGGTGGGCTTCGAGCGCGACTTCACGCCGGAGGTGCAGAAGCTGTTCCGCGCCGGTGGCTGGCATCCCGTGATCGCGGCTCCCGGTTGGCAGATCCTGCGCGCCGAGGCGGGCGAGACGCCGCTGTTCACCGACGAGGAGTCGAAGGAGGAGGCGCTGCGCGCGGTCCGTGTGCGGACGGGCCGCTGGGCGCTCGTGTGGGCGGCTCTGCTGGCCGTGCTGCTCGCGGCCGAGATGCACCTCGACGCGCAAGGCGTCGAGCCGGCCGCGTCGGCCTGCCTTGTGGGGGCGGTTGCGGCAGGCGCGGGGCTCACTTTCACGGCGCTGCCGTTCTTCGGCTACACGGCCTCGCTGCGAAGGCTTCGCGCGGGCCGGTAGCGCTTTGCGCGTCGTCCGCTGGCGGGGGCTTCGGGCTTCGAGGCCGTTGGCGCTTTCGGTCTGCGCGGCCGCCGGCTTCGGCTTCCGCGTTTGCTGGCGCTTTCGGTCTGCGCGGCCGCCGGCTCCTCTTATCCACCGCTTCCGCGCCCGCCGGCGCCTTTGGCCTTCGCGACCGTCGACTTCAGCTTCCGCGCCCGTCGGCGCTTTCGGTCTGCGCTGCCACTGCATCTTCCCGTCTGCCGGGGTCGCGAGGCGAAATTTTGCCGCGACGGTAACGGATTGGGGAATTTTCTCCCATATTTTACCGTAGCGCCTTCTCGATCTGCTTCATGCGTTCAAATTGGTAATATCTCGAGATATTTTCCAAAATATTTTACCGTTTGCGGGGTTTGAAGGGATATGAAAAGCTCTGAAGCCCTCTGTTCGGTTATTTACGGTAACATATCAAATTTTTTCTCCGGATTCGTTACCGCTACATTGCGGAGGGTTGGCGAGCGAGGGGCGGGCCAACGGGCGGGGGCGTCGGTGCGCTTGGTGCGCGCGACAAGGGGCTGGGCCGTGGAAGGCGCAAAGCGGTTTTCCCATAGGCCGTTCTAGATTTGCGGCGGCTCGGCGGGGTATTGGCGCGCCGACGGCGGGCGTGCATCGAAGCACCTGGGATTCTAGGATTCGGTTCTCGAAGCCATGATCTCGTCCGCGATGTCGATGCCTTCCTGTTTGTTGTGCAGGTCCATGTTCTTGCGAATGGATCTGCTGTGCGCGGCGACGGTGCTTACCGTGATGCGAAGGGTTTCCTCCATCCGGTTCACGCTGTAGCCCAAAGAAAGGTAGAGAAGGGTGTTCGCTTCCCTGTTCGACAAGCGTTACCTCCTCGCAAGCGCTTCGGTCGCCACTCGGCGATCGAGCGACCTCGCATCCGCGGCTTTCTCGGCAGCTTTTGTCGTTCTTGCAGATGGGCGGCGAAAAGCCCGCAAGGTGTAAGCGGGACGAGCGCCACGCCCAAAGCGAAGGGCAGCACCATGCGAAGCTCGAAGGAATCGACTATGATCACTTCGCCGGTGCCATAGTAAGGGGGTGGGTATCCGAACGGGATCGAAGGCGGTCGAACTCATGGTCGAAGCGGGCGATTTTGCAGGTGTGCGCGTCTCGCAAGGCGAGGGCTCTTACGAAGTGCGCGCGAAGAAGGTGGTCTTTGCATGTGGGGGCTTCGCGCAAAACGAAGATATGGTGGGCGAGCTCGCAGGAGGCGTCGCTGGGGAGTGCATTCCTTTCTGCAGCGCGGACTCGACGGGAGGCGCGTTCGCTCTGACCGAAAGTTTGGGAGGCGTTTCCGTAGGCAAGGGGGCGTTCACCTATTGGCGGGATCTCTTCGGCTTGGGGGCGTTGGGGCGGCGTGAGCGCCGCCCTCTGCCGTTTCCGCGGTTGCTCTTGCGTTGGCGCTGGCGAGCGCTTGCATTTGAGCTACACTAAAGGGGTTTCGGCGAAAGGAGCCCATCATGGGATTGTTCGATAGGATCAGCGAGGGCCTGGCGCGCTCGCGCGATCGGTTCAAAGAGCAGATGAACGTCCTTCTCGATCGCGGTCCCGACCTCGACGAGGGGTTCTGGGACGGCCTCGAGGAGACGCTCATTCTGTCCGACATCGGCGGCGGGGCGGCCTGCGAGATCGTGGAGGGGCTGCGCGACACGGCGGTGCGCAAGGCGCTGCCGGACGCCTACGCCGTGCTCGACCTGCTGAACGACCGGATCGCGGAGACGTTCGCGACCGGAGGGGAAGGGGTGCTCTCGGGCGGGCCCGCCGTGGTGCTGTTCGTCGGCATCAACGGCACGGGCAAGACCACCACGGTGGGCAAGCTCGCCAAGGAGGCGACCGACGAGGGCCGCACGGTGCTTTTGGGAAGCGCAGACACATTCCGCGCGGCGGCCATCGAGCAGCTCGAGGCGTGGGCCGCGCGCTCGGGCGTTGAGGTGGTCACGCGCGAGCGCGGCAGCGATCCGGCGAGCGTGTGCTACGACACCCTCGAGCGCGCCGAGGCGCAAGGGGCCGATCTTGTGCTCATCGACACGGCGGGCCGTCTGCACACCTCGGCCGACCTCATGCGCGAGCTGGAGAAAGTGGTGGGCGTGGTGCGCAAGCGCTCGAAGCTGCCCGTGTTCACAGTGCTCGTCATCGACGCCACCACCGGCCAGAACGGCTTGTCGCAGGCGCGCGAGTTCGACCGCGCGCTCGATTTGGACGGCGTGATCGTCACGAAGCTCGACGGCACGGCGAAAGGCGGCATCGCCCTTGCGGTGAGCCACGAGCTGGGGCTGCCCGTGCTCAAGATCGGCGTGGGCGAGGGCCTCGACGACCTCAAGGACTTCGACGCACACGATTTCGCCCGCGCCCTCGTGGGCGACTTCGACGAGCGAGGGTAGGGCGGCTTTCGTTTAGGGGAGATCGATTCGACGTGGAAAACGACTTCGCTCACCGGGGGATAGGCGCGGAAAGGCGTGCGACGGAAAGCCTGTTTAAGCTGTTGACGGAAAGAGGGTATCCTTCGGATCGGATAGCGATGGAGCCGGCTCTGCGCAATGGCTGCAGGGCAGACTTCGTCGTCTACGCTAAGAGCGCTCCGCTGCCTTTGGCGATAATCGAGTTGAAGATAGGGGATGAACTTGCAAACAAGGATTGCGTTGCCGATCAGCTTCATGCGTATTCCGAACGAATGGGAGCGAGCGTCGAAGTTTTTCTCGCCCTCTTTTCTAAGGAAGGCAAAGGGTTTCGCTTCTTCCGGTTCAACCGATCAGACAAGAGCTTTCGAGAAACGGATTTGCCAAGTTACGACCCGCTCAATATGGCTACGAATGCTGCGCTTTTCAATGGAGGAGTGACTGCAAAAAAGCATGCATCGATTCAGCTGAAGGTTATTTCCTGGGGAATTATTCCGGCGGTTGTTTTGTCGTGCATCGTTCTGGATGCTTTGCAGATTTACTCTTTATCATTCGAGCGGCTTGCTCTTATAGGAATCTTGTTCGTGTCGTTGTTGGTGCCTTCGGTAAAAGAGGTGAAAATCGGAGAGTACGTGCTGTCGTTGTTTGACAAATATGAAAAATGACAAGTCCGATCATTGGCTGTGCGAAAGTCTTCGTTCCGCGCAGCTCCTCTGTTCATGGACTTTGCTCACTGAAAGAGTAGGAGGAATGTCGATCGATGTTATTTGACCAAGTCCACAGCAATCCCGACGTGTTCGAGGTGAGGGTGCCGTTCGAGAACGTGTCCACGAGCGCCACGAACTGCTTCGTCGTGCTCGACGAGGGCGAGGCGCTGGTCATCGACACGGGCGCGCCCACCGACGAAGGGGCGGCCGTGCTCGAAATGGCCCTCGACGAGCTGGGCGTGGACCGCTCTCGGGCGACGTTCTTCCTCACGCACGTGCATCTCGACCACGCGGGGCTCATCGACCGCGTGGCACCCGAGGGCGCGCCGGTACTCGTGAGCGCGGCCGACTTCGACGCGCTGCGCGCCCCAGGCGCGTCCACGTACGAGAGGGTGCGCCGTCTGCTCGCCTCCGAGGGAGTGTCCCTTCCGGAGGCGTCGGGCTACGCGCGCCATTCCGTCGAGATGCCGCTGTTCGATCCTGCGCGCGTGGACGTGCGCTTCGCGGCCGAAGGCGACGAGGTGGCCGTCGGAAGCCGGCGCTTTCGCGTGGTGGAGGTGCCGGGCCACACGCCGGGCAGCCTCGCGCTGTTCGACCCCGTCTCGCGCATCCTGTTCGGTGGCGATCACGTGCTGTTCGTCATCTCGCCGGGAATCGCCTTGTTCCCCGACGGCCGCGACGGCCTGCAGGCCTATCTCGACAGCTTGGAGAAGGTGCGCGCGCTCGGTTGCTCCCGCCTGTTCGCAGCCCATGGGGACGAGCGCGCCGACTTCGAAGCGCGCATCGACTGGCTGCGCGCGCACCACTTGGAGCGCCTTGAGGAGGCGCAGGCCATCGTGCGAGCCCGGCCGGGGCTGTCCGGCGAGGAGGTCGTCCGCGCCATCAAGTGGAACGTGCCTTTCGAGCGGTGGGAGGACATCTCCTTCATGCAGCGCTGGTGCATCGTCATGGAGGGCCTCGTGTTTCTGAACCACCTCGTCGGCCGGGGCCTCGTGCGCAGGGAAGAGGACGAGGCGGGCGTTCGGCGGTACTTCTAGGAGCCGCCTCCGTCTCGGCGTCGTCGAACGCCTCTAGAAATCTCAGAAATCGATGAGGTCCCTTACCCGCACATCGAGGGCTCGGGCGATTCGATACAGCAGGTCGATGCCAACGTTCGTGGTGCCTTTCTCAATCCTCCAGAGGTAGGTTTGGTTGGTGCCCACCATGAGGGCGAATCTCCTTTGAGAAATGCCCTGGCTCGTGCGTAGCTCGCGGATGTTTTTACCGAGCTTTACTTTGTAGTCGTTGCTCTCCATAGGAACAGCATAGGGGCTTATCTTGTTGAGATGATTTTCTATAACAAGTCACCTATCTGTGCTATAGTCGGTATGACTTGTAAAAACAAGTCATACCGTATGCTTTTGACCAAGGAGGAGAGCGATGAAAATCTTAGGCATGGGTTTCCCCGAACTGCTGTCCCTGCTTCCTTTTCTGGCTTTGGGGGCGGCGGCGTACGCTCTTGTAGCCTTCGTTCGGAGCAGGAAGGTCGCCGATGGTGGCCAGGCCCAGGACGCGGAAAGGCGAAAGCACGTCTGTAGGGCGATGGCGGGGGTCCTTGTCGCCGTGCTCTGCATCGCGCTGGCGGGCTTTCACGTATGCGAAAGTTGCGGCAAGGTGTTCTACGGAAAGTCGTATGCGAATTACTATTGCTCGACGATGTGTCCGGATTGCGCTCGTTACTCGACGCCCGGAATTCTTTCTTAGGCGCGAGGGCTTCTGGCTCATCCGAGATGTTCGGCGCGAGGGTTCTCCTCTCGGATCGGGACCTTTGCTGCGATGGGGAAACGGATTGAGGGCCGGCGCGCGGGTCGCGCCGTTCCACCCCCTCCTCCTTCTTTTGCGGCCTTTTCCCGCGCTCGGCGTCGTGGCGGTTTTGGCTCGGCTCGCATGGCTGAGAGGCCGTGCGCGACCGGTCCGTTCCCTTGGCGGGTATCCGTTGCTTTCGAGCCGCAGTCGGAATGCTTGTGCGTTTATGGTCTGCGCGGGCGGCGTGGCGTATAATCGGGACGCCACGCTTGATCGACTATACGACGAGGAGCCTACCGACCATGCTCGAAAGCCTTTCCAACCGCCTGCAGGGCATATTTTCCGGACTGCGCGGCAAGGGCCGCCTGACCGAGGACGACATCAACGACGCCATGCGCGAGATACGCATGGCGCTTCTGGAGGCCGACGTCAACTTCAAGGTGGTGAAGTCGTTCGTCGCGCGCACGAAGGAGCGCTGCCTCGATGCCGAGGCGCTCGACTCGCTCACGCCGGCCCAAAACGTCGTGAAGATCGTGCTCGACGAGCTCACCGAGTTGTTGGGTCGCACCGACTCCAAGCTCGTGCTCTCGAGCCGCATCCCCAACGTCATCATGCTCGTGGGCCTGCAGGGCTCCGGCAAGACGACGGCCGCCGCGAAGCTGGCCTACCGCCTGAAGCAGGAGAACCACTCGCCCCTGCTCG
>HHCFC01400__coassemble_1230_pt1 | contig 46530 bp, 43 predicted proteins | sample HHCFC01400__metabat2_high_PE_041 | metagenome-assembled genome bin HHCFC01400
CGCACGCAGCCCCAGGCGTCGCACGGCAGCCGCATCGAACGGCAAGCGGCGGCAAGCCCGAGCGGCACGCGGCCAGCACCCACTCGCATGCACGCCGCGCACCGCCCACGACCCGCACGCCGCACGCCCCTCGCGAACCCGCCCGCGTCCGCCGCGCGCCTAGCGCTCGGAAGCCTCCTTCCCCGGCTCCTTCGCAAACCCCTCGCTGTAAGCGCTCGGCACCACGAGGGAGCTGCCGTTGTCCTGCATGCCCTCGTAGGTGAGGTGCATCTTGCGCAGCGACAGCGCGATGTCGTCGTGCGAGTACGTCTCCGCCACCTCCTGCAGGATGGCCGACACGTCGCGCTCGGCCTCCATGAGCGCGATGCGCGCGTTCTTGCGGCATTCGGCCTGCGCCTCGAGCGACATCACGCCCTGCAGCTCCTTCGGGATGATGATGTCGCGGATCTCCACCGACAGCACCGTGATGCCCCAGTCGGTCACCTTCGCCTCCACAGCCTCCTGAAGCTCCTGATCAAGCTGGTGGCGGCGCATCACCACGTTCGACACCGACGCGCGCCCGATGGCGTCGCGCAGCGCCGTCTGCGCGGTCAGCGCCACGGCGAAGCGGCAGTCCTCCACCTCCGTGCACGCCTTCTCCGGATCCCAGATCATCCAGAACAGCACGGCGTCCACGTCGAGCGGCACGAGGTCGCTCGTGAGCGCCTCCTCCGCGCCGAACGGCGTGGCGATGGTGCGTTGGTCCACCCGCAGCGTGCAGAACTCGATGAGCGGGATGCTGAAGAAGATGCCCGGCCCCGCCAAGCGGCTGAACCGCCCGAGCCGCATGATCACCGCGCGCTCCCACTCCAGGCACACATGCACCGACGACAGCACCGCCAGCCCCACGACAAGCGCCACGGCGATGGCCGCGAGGCTCAAGCGTCCCGTCAGCGCGTACCACGCCCCCAGCACCGCCAAGAACGCCGCCAGCGCCAAGATCACCGTCACCATCACGGCGCCGTTGCGCGTGGCCTTCCTGCTGGGGTCGGACCGGTAGGCGTCGGCGGCCACGCCGAACTCCATCTCCGAGCGGCGGTACGAGTCGCGCTCGTCGCGCCCGCCGCGCATCCTGTCACTTCTCCTCATGGCTCCTCTTCATCCTTCGAACGTGCTTGGACACCAGCTTGGGAACATCGTCGTACGTCATGCCCTCCTTGAGGCAGCTCTTGACGAACTCCTCGACCAGCGCGTCCACCCGGTCGCCCTCGCGGGGAAGCGAGTCCAGGTCGTTCACGAACACGCCGCTGCCGCGCACCGTCGTCACGTAGCCGTCGCGCTCCAGCCCCATGTACGCCTTGCTCACCGTGTTGTAGGCGATGTGCAGGTCGGCGGCGTACTTGCGCACGGTGGGAAGCTTCTCGCCCGGTTCGTAGAACCCCGAGTTGATCAAGAACTCCATGCGGTCGCGCAGCTGAACCCACAACGGCAGGTCGCTCTGGTCGCAAAATGAGAATGTCGGTGTTTCCTTCGCCACAATCGATGCCGTCGCTTCCTTCAGACCGCGGTTTGAACGCCGGCGTTCACGAGCACGAACCGCAGGCTGAAGCCGCCGACAAGGACGAGCACCGCCATGGCGGCGACGATGCCGCTTGCATGGTTGCGCCGGGCGAGCAGCGCGGACGTTTCGATAGCCAATGGCATCAGTATACCGCATCCCGCGAACCCCAACCAAAACACCCAGGCTTGATCGCCCGACAGCAACGCGTCGAACGGCCTGTCGGCGCTTGCGGCGTTCACCGTGATCGCGCACATGATTACCGCCAACGCCTCGAGGACGACGATCGCCGCGTCGGCAAGGGAAAGCCCGCGAAACCAGGGGAGCGATCCCGCGCGGCTTTCGCACAGGCAGACGCTGATCAGGGCCACCGCGCATCCGCACGACAGCGCCGACAGCAAGAAAAGCACGGGCAGCCACGCGGAGCGCCACAGGTCCACCGCGATGACGCTCTCCAGCAAAAGCCCCGTGTACACCATCACGGCGATCGCCAGCACCTCGCCGATCACCTTCGCCGCCAGCGCCGCCCGCTCCCACGCCGGCCCCAACACCAGCACGGACTCGGCAAGCGCGAGGGTCAAACACGCCGCGAACAGCGTGAGGGCGAAGGTGCCGATGGAGACGAAGCTGCCGGTCGGATGCAGGAACAGCAGGTAGAACGCCTCTGGACGGCCAAGGTCGGCCAAAAGGCACAGCATGCCGACGACGAGCATCGCGAAGGCGATCGCATAGCCCGTCGCCACGACGCGCCGCTGCGTCTCCGGACGGAAGCGGCGGCCCGCGCATCCGGACGCCGCCCGCGCAAGGCGCTCGCGGCGCGAACGGGAGAAGGCCGTGTAGAGGTCGACGGCCGAAAGCACCGCGAAGCTTCCGGCGGCCGCCCCGCCGAGGAACAGGTACCACACGATGAGCTCGCCGAACGTCATCCCTCGCCCCTCTCTCGCCGATGCCGTCTGCGCAAACGTCGCCCGCCTCGGCGCGACCGCGCCGAGGCGACGCGCATCGCCGCCGCGGCCTGTGTCAGCGCGACCACAGGCGCTGTCCGCTGACGCGCGCCGTTGCCGCCGCTGCGCCGAGATTCGCCACCTGCGCAAGCGCGCACGTCGCGCCATCGCTGCCATGTCCCGCGCCGACGCGACCGCGGGTGCCGTCCACCGGCGCACGTCGCCGCCGCCGCTGCGCCGAGCCTCGCTGCCCGCGCAAGGGCGCACTCCGCGCCATCGCGCCCGTGCAACCGCGAGCGTCGCACCAGCGCCGCCCGTGCAAGCGCGAGTGCCGTCCACCAGCGCACGTTGCCGCCGCCGCTGCGCCGCGCCATCGCACCCGTGCAAGCGCGAGAGCCCCGCCATCGCCGCCATGTGCGCGGCGCGTCGGTGGAAACACCGCGGAAACCGGTCTTGCGCAGACCGCCGATCCCGCTGCGGCGGCCGATTCCGCGAAAGCTACCGCCTCACTGCGGCAATCGATTCCGCGAAAGCCCCAGCCTCGCCGCCGTCGCCTCGCTCCCAACGGTGTTCAGGATACCATTTTGTCGCACGACAATCAGCCCGATAACGAAAAGAACCGTGCGGATGCGAAACACTACTCCGCGAAACGGCGCTCCTCGAAACGGCACTCCGTCCGCTCCGTCCGCCCCTCCCACCCGGCCAGCCTATACCTTGCGGTAAGAAATTGCGGAACTTTTTCCCATATCTTACCGTTACCGGCAAAACGAGTGTTTCCAGAGGCGCAAATGCCGTCTTCTACCCTCATTTTTGTTGCAAATACAACAAAAATGAGGGTTGTTATGTAAATCTAAGCTTTGAAATGAGGCAAAACGGTACAATATCGATGAGAATCGTCGGATTTCTTACCGTAGCGCCTCCGGCGCCTCCGACATCCCCGATATCTCCGACATCCCCGGCATCTCTGGCATCCCCGGCATCTCCGACAACCTGCAAGAGACGCAAGGGCATCCCCACCTTGCTCAACCACGACCCTGAGCGGATCCTCTTGCATCCCCCATCAACAAGGCCCCATCAACAAGCCGCGCCCTCCGCTACGCTCGATCAAATCCGAGCGCTCGCAGATCGCTGGGCAGCTCGACGGTCGCCCCAGCTGAACCCTCGACGATATGCAACCCGGCACCGAGCGCCCTCGGGTCGTCTGACGTCTCGATGCCCGTTTCGACTGATCACCCAAGACATGCGGCCCGATATCGGGCAGGTCGGCAAGACGCGTCACAACGACGCCACCTTTTCGCGCAGACGCGCCAGATCGTCGGCGTCGGGATGGGCAAGGGCGACGTCGAAGTTCTCGATGAGCTGGGCCATGCGCGCCGCCTGCACCGGATGCGCCTCGGCCTGGCGCTCATAGCGCTCGCGCACGCTCGCCGGCATGCGGCCCTGGCACATGAACGTGCCCACGATCTTCGCCGACTCGGGCACGTGCGCCGCAGCGCGCGCCATCACGCCTGCGAAATACGTCTCGTCCGCGCCGAAGCCGGCCGTGCCGAACAAGAACACCTCCTTGCCGCCGAGCGAGGACAAAAGCTCGGCCATCCCGTCAGAGCAGTCGCCGCGATTCGTCCAGAAGCCCGCGTACACCCGCTCAGCCCGCGAAAGCGCCGACGCGCCCACCTCCTCCACGCGCCCGAACGCAAGCCGCCCCTCCTCGGGCAGCGCATCGGCCACGGCGCGCGCAAGCGCCTCGGTGTTTCCGGTCCTGCTGTCGTACACGATCACGTAGTCCATACGCTGTCCTTCCCTGCGAATCCGCGCATGCCGCACATCCCATCCGCACGAGCCGCGCGCCCGTCTTGGTTTTCGCTTTGTTATACACCTCGGCATGCGCAGGGTAAACACGACGCACATGATCGCCATTCCGTCGCCGACAGTCGCCCTCCGCGCGCGACCGTCCAGCACAACTCCCAAACGCCCCGTTCCAACAGCCGACGGGCACGAAGGCTCCATGCTATACTGTCGCCGCGAAACAACCCGAGCCGCCTCGCGAACGCGCCGACCGACGCGAGGCGATGGCGAACGCGCCGACCAACCGAGCGCGACCGCGAGCACGCCCGCCGACGTCTCGAGCGCGCAAGCCGGCACAACGGAAGAGAGAATCGGAACGGAAACGACGAGAGGAGCGCCCATGAGAGCGGTCGTTCAGCGCGTCAAGCGCGCGCAGGTGGACATCGACGCCGAGACGGTCGGCTCGATCGGGCGCGGCCTCGTCATCCTTTTGGGAGTCGGCCGCGACGACGCCGAGGCCGACGTCGAGCGCCTATGGGGCAAGATATCCCGTCTGCGCATCTTCGAGGACGCCGACGGAAAGACGAACCTCTCGCTTGCCGACGTGAACGGGGACGTGCTCGTGGTTTCGCAGTTCACGCTGTTCGCCACCTGCAAGAAGGGCAACCGCCCCTCCTTCACGCACGCCGGCGCGCCCGCCGAGGCGATGCGCCTCTACGAGGCGTTCGTCGAGCGCGCCCGCCGCGATGTGCCCCGGGTGGAAACGGGCCGGTTCGGCGCTTCCATGGACGTGAGCCTGGTCAACGACGGGCCCTTCACGCTCTGGCTCGACACCGACGCGCTGTAACCCCTTCGAGAAGGACGCCTTCGCGCAAAGGCGTCCGGCGCGCGTCGGTGCGCGCCTTTCCGAACGGCAGACCCTTCCGACGCGATGCGTTCGCCAGCCTCCCCGATCTCCAACTCCTCGCCCGCGCCACGACGCGACGCGCCTACAGCAGAGCGCGCTCCCATTCGGCCTCTTTGAAGCCCACGAGCACGAAGTCCTCGCCCACCACGAGCGGACGCTTCACCAGCATGCCGTTCTCAGCCAAAAGCGCGTACGCCTCCGCGTCCGACATGCCCGCATCCAGAAGCGCCTTCACGTTGCGCTCGCGGTACAGCATGCCGCTCGTGTTGAAGAAGCGGCGCAGCGGCAGCCCGCTCCTCGCATGCCACGCCGCCAACTCCTCAGCCGTGGGATTGTCTTCGACGATATGCCGGTCGACGTACGCCACGCCGCGCGCATCAAGCCACGCCTTCGCCTTCTTGCAGGTCGAGCACTTCGGATACTCGACGAACAGCACCTCTGCCATGCGATTCCTCCTCGGTTCGCTTCCCTATCACGTCGCCCATCATACCAGATCGCACCGATGCAACCCGCGCGCAAAGCCGGTGTGGCGCAACGGGCTCGCCCATCCTTCGCCCCTCCCCCGCAGACCCCTTCGACACGGTGTCGCCCGAAACGCGCCCACCCTCATCGAGAACGAGCGCGCCGGCCTTTCCGACCCATGATGGGCCACCTATAGTAAACCAGGATTGACACGAGCTCATGTTCGCTAATCCTCGACGCCCCACGGCAACCCCGCGTCCGCGCCAACCACAACGCTCCGCGCCGGCTGCGTGCCCGCGCGCCCGCGGACCGCCCCACCAGCCGCGCTTCGAGAGCATCGTCCAAGCGCACATCAGCGCGCCATCCGCATGCCCGCGCGCCCGCGAATCGAACGCCCTACGGAAAACGCCTCCATGCCGAAACGGACGCGCTCGCGCGTCCCTTGCTATACTGGTCCCGTCGAACCCCGAACTCATGCGGAAAGGACGCGCCATGATCTTCTATTTCACCGGCACCGGCAACTCGCTCGCCGCAGCGCAGACCATCGCGCGTGCGACCGGCGACATGCTCGCCGACATCGGCGCGTCGTACAAGTGCAAGGACCTCGACTTCACGCTCGAGCAAGGCGAGCAGCTCGGATTCGTCTTCCCCACCTACTACTGGACCACCCCCGCCATCGTCGATACGTTCGTCAAGCTCGCCCGGTTCCGCACCGGCAACAGGGAGGCGTTCGCTCCCGGCTACTGCTTCGCGGTCGTCAGCTGCGGCAGATTCGTCGGCAACGCCGCGCGTGTCTTCGAAACGCGTCTGCTCGCCAGCCAAGGCATCAACCTGGACGCATCGTTCAGCGTGCGCTCGGTGGGCAACTGCACGTTCCTCTACGCACCCGCGCAGGGCGAACGACGCGAGCAGCTTCTGGCCAACGCCGAGCTCGAAGCGCGACGAGTGGCCGAACGCGTCAGGCAACGCGAACGCGTGCATGCCGAACACCGCAATCCCGTCGGCGTCCTTTTGTCCGCAGCCTTCGAGAGGGACGAGAAACCGTGCCCCACGGCCTCGTTCCACACGCTGCCCACCTGCATCCACTGCGGCAGATGCGCCGAGCTGTGCCCCACGAACACCATCACCCTGATCGAGGGCACGCCCCGCTGGGCCGAAATGGGCTGCACCCGATGCTTGGCCTGTCTGCACCGCTGCCCCACCAACTCCATCCAATACGGGAAGCACACCGAAACCCGCGGCCGCTACGCCAACCCCGTCCTCGCCGAAAGGAAGGGCGCATAGGAATGCCCCGTGCTACCAGTCAGTCATTTCGTAGACGATGCCGTAATCCTCTTCGAGCATCGTGAAAAACGACGGCGCATCCATTGCCGGTATTTTCGAACGTTTGAACCCGCCCGCATCGCGCGTAATGATGTAGTCTGCTTTCACCTTCTCGGCGCATACGGCGATCAGGCAGTCTTCGAAATCGGACCATGATCGCTCTGCCGCTTTGCGAATATCGTCCTCGTCCACCGAGCACACCCTCACAAACGAGAGGCTTTCGAGAAACATGTCCTGAAGCTTCTCAGAGCCGACAGCTCTCCGCAACAGGTAGAACGCATCCGTGTACGATTCAGCCGATGCCCATAGCTCGGCATATCCCGTCATTTGCAAAGCGTTGATCAGTTCCCATTGATCGCAAAAAGGCCGCCGTGCCCCGAAGTAGTCCACGAGAACGTTCGTGTCAAGCAAGAGCTTCATACTTCTCCCTCATCGCCTCCTCCAGCAAGTCCTTGTACGACTTGCCTTGCCAAAACGATTCCGGGACAACGCATGTCGCTCGCTCGTTACGATCTCTCAACGTCTGCTTTTGCTCGTCAGTCAACCTTATGACGCGCGGCTTGAGCTCGCGAGCCTCAACCGGCAACTCCTCCCGCTCGAGAACGTATCGGTAAGCGGCATTGACCAGCTCGGTGGGAGTCGAGCCGATCTTCTTGAGAACGGCGTTTCCCTGCCGCTTGATCTCCACCGGCACGCGAGCGGTGACAATGGCATCGTCTCGCTTGCTGCGCGATCGCTTCTTGACGAGCACAGTTCCCATGCGTCCCCCTTTCAACATGATCAGTATATTGTAATACCGTATTACTTTCAAGCAAATTATTCTCGAAAATTCCCCTTGACCACCGTGTGCCTAGTGATTATAGTGTGCATATCGGGTATATACACAATGCACGGTGACCGCAAGGAGGCCGCGCGAGGAGTGCCCGACGCGGAGGAGGCGGGGAACGTGCCCGCATCCTCCGCGGGCGCAAGGCGGGACGCCGCCGAGCGCCCACCGGGCGCGCCGGGACGCCGGAGCGCCCGCGCCGTCCGCGCAGCGGCATCCGCGCACCGCCCATGCGGCGACGCGGCGCGAACGACGAAACAGCGCGCTCGCCGAAAGCCATCGGCAAGCGCGGCGAACGGCACGACGCATTGGCACCGGAAAAGGGAGCATCTTGGACATCATCATCTCGAACGCGAGCGACAAGCCCATCTACGAGCAAATCGTCTCGCAGATGAAAGCCCTCATCCTCTCAGGCGGGCTGGACGAGGGGCAGCAGCTGCCCTCCATCCGAACGCTCGCCAGCGACCTGCGCATCAGCGTGATCACGACCAAGCGCGCCTACGCGGAGCTGGAGGCCCAGGGCTTCATCGAGACGGTGCAGGGCAAGGGCAGCTTCGTGGCCGGCGGCAACAAGGAGCTTTTGCGCGAGGAGCGCCTCCGCGCCATCGAGGGGCTGCTCGTGCAAGCCGTCGACGAGGCGCGCGCCGCGAACGTGACCGTCCAAGAGCTCCACGACATGCTCGACCTCATCGCAGAAAGTGACGACCGATGAACGACCTTCTTCGCATCCGCAGCCTGTCGAAGCGCTACGACGGCTTCGACTTGAAAGACATCGACCTGACGGTTCCCGCCGGCAGCGTCGTGGGGTTGGTCGGCTCGAACGGAGCCGGCAAGACCACCACCATCAAATCCGTGCTGGGCCTCGTCTTCCCCGATGCGGGCTCCATCGAGCTTTTCGGCCAGAACGTGGGCGAGCACGCCAGCGCGAAGGCCGTCAAGCAGGCGAAACAGCGTGTCGGCGTGGTGTTCGACACGTGCTCGTTTCCCGAGGAGATGACCGTCGAGGCCGTGGGCCGGCTCATGTCCTACAGCTATGAGGCGTGGAGCGCCGCGGATTTCGAGCAGCGGCTCGCCCAGTTCGAGCTGCCGAAGAACCGCGCCGTGAAGGACCTCTCGCGCGGCATGAGCATGAAGCTGTCGCTGGCCTGCGCGCTTTCGCACGACCCCGACCTGCTCATCCTCGACGAGGCAACGGCCGGCCTCGATCCGCTCGCCCGCGACGCGACGCTCGACTGTCTGCGCGACTACATGCGCGACGAGCGCCACGGCATCCTCATGTCGAGCCACATCACGAGCGACCTCGAGAAGATCGCCGACTACGTGGTGTGCATCGACGAGGGCCGCATCGTGTTCTCCGTCGAAAAGGACGCCATCACCGACCTCGCCGGCATCGCGCATTGCCGCGCCGCCGAGTTCGAGCGCATCGCGGCCAGCGGGTTCTTCGCCCCGGGCGAGCTGCGCAGCCTGCGCCACCCGTACGGCATCGACGTGCTCGCGCCCGACCGCTTCGCGTTCTCCGAGAGCTTCAAGGGCGTCGCGCTCGACAAAGCGGACATCGACACGTACCTGGCTCTCATGCTGAAAGGAGAGATCCGATGAAAGCCATGGTTGTATCCGACTTCATGATCGCCAAGAAATACCTCATCCAGCAACTGATCACCGCCTCGATCGTCGGCGTGTTCATCGCCATCATGCTGGAGACGCCGTACGTGGTCGCTCCGGCTGTCGGCGTCATGATACCCTTCTCACTGTCCATCGTCATCCTGTCGCTTGACGAACGCGCCGACTGGCAGCAGTTCCGTCTGGCGCTGCCCCTTACGCGCGCCGACATCATCAGAGGCCGCTACGCCAGCCTGGCCCTGATCAGCCTGGCCGGGGTCGTCGGAGGGCTGCTCGTCACCTTCCTCCTCGTCGCCCTTGCCCACGCCGTCCCGAGCGTGCCGCAGCTCGCCAGCCTTCTGGTGGACTACTCCTGGCAGGCGATTGCCTTCGCGTGCGTCGCCAGCTTGGTCATCATCCTGCTCATGCTCTCCCTCATCATGCCCTTGTTCTCGCGGTTCGGCATGACGAAGGGCGTGCGCTACCTGCCGCTCGTCGTCGTCTTCGCCGTCGTCATCGGTTTCCAAGTGGGCGGCAACAGCGTTCCGGCAGAGTTACTGAGCAACGTGGGCAATTTGCTCGAGACGCCCGCCGGAACCGCAGCGGTCGCCGCCGGGACGCTCGCCGTCGTCGCAGCCCTGTACGCGGCCTCGGCCGCGCTGTCGGTGAAGCTGTACGCCAAACGCGAGCTGTAGCGCCGAAAACGCTGCGGAAAGGGAGCCTCATGAAAACCGCCGTGCTGTCCGACCTCGCCTTCGCAGCGCCCAGATTGCGCACAGATGCGATCCGGTGGACGATCGTGCTGCTGGCAACCGAGTTCCTCCTCGTCAACTCGCCGTCAACCGTGCTCCTCGTCGCCGTGCCCGAAACCCTCGCGCTCATCCAGGCGCTTGCGATCGACGAGGAGCGGTGCGGCTGGAATCGCTTGCGCCTCGCGCTGCCGATCACGCGCGCAGAGGCAGTGGCAGCGCGTTTTGCCGTCGCCGCCCTCGTCGCCGCAGGTGCCGTCGCGCTAACCGCCGGAACGAACCTCCTGGTCGCCGCCCTTTTCGCAGCAGTTCCAACCCTCGGCGAAATCGCCATCCTCCCCACCGCCGCAACCGGCATCGACACGACTATGCTCGCGCTGTGCTGTTGCGCGAGCATGTCTTTGGCGCTCGTCGCGGCGGGCATCGTGCCGCCGCTCATCGCCTGGCGCGGCAGCACGCTTGGCGCGTCGCTCGCCATGTGCGCCCTCTCGATGCTCTCGTTTTTGCTGGCCATAAACGCAAGGCCGCCTCTGCCGGCTCCTCCCGCGCTGCTCGCAGCCGGCTTGCTCGCGGTTGCCGCCGTATGGTTCATAGCCTCGGCGGCGCTCGCCACGCGCATCTTCTCGAGGCGCGAGCTGTGACGAAACCGCCCGCGAGCGTTCCGAACGCTCCCGCGTCGACGCGAAAGCCCTTTTCCTTGCGCCTCTCGCTGCACCGCCATCGTCAAACCCGTTTCGCCACAGAGCAAGCGCGCGTGGTGCCGCTTCGCAAAACCGAAGCCTGCCCGCCGAAACCCGCCGACCACGAAAAGCCACCACCTTGCAGAAACGCAAGGACGGAGCAAGCGGCGCGTAAGGCAGCGGTAAGGTGCGTCTGGTTTACTGGCTTCAGAGTGAAAACGCGTCGCACCAACTGACGAGCCCCGGTGAGGAGGAGCCATGACCGCGAAGCCCCGTTCGACCGCAGGCGTGATCGCAGCGATCGTCGCCCGCACCTGCGCGGTCGCGCTCATCCTCTGCGTCCTCGTCGCGCTGTACTTCACCGCACGCGGATTCAACGTGTATCGGGAGGCGCTTGAGCAGATGAGCCTCGACGACATGGCCGCGCGCATCGAGCAACAGGCGGGCTTCACCTCCGTCGACGAGCTGCCCGACCTCTACCTGCAAGCCACCGTCGCCGTGGAGGACCACCGCTTCTACGCGCATCCCGGATTCGATGCTATCGCCACAATGCGCGCCCTCGTGAACAACCTGCGCGCCGGCGCCATCGTCGAAGGCGGCAGCACCATCACCCAACAGCTGGCGAAAAACCAGTACTTCACGCAGGAGCAGACCATCGAGCGCAAAGTGGCCGAGGTGTTCATGGCTCTCACGATGGAGCAGCACTTCTCGAAGCGAACCATCCTCGAACTGTACGTGAACTCGATCTACTTCGGCGATGGGCACACCGGCATCGGCCCGGCAAGCGAAGGCTACTTCGGCAAGAGGCCCGCCGACCTCACCGCCGACGAATGCACGCTGCTCGCCGGCATCCCGAACGCCCCGAGCGCCTACGCGCTCTCCGAGCACTCCGAGCTCGCCCGCAAACGGCAGGAGCACGTGCTGGAGAAGCTTGTCGCCTACGACTATCTGGAACGCGGCGACGCGCGCCTCATCGTCGCACGAGCTGCCGCGAAAGAGCCCCCTGCTTGGCAAAGCGCGTAAGGCGAAGGTCGCAGCATGCCATCGGCACCCCGCCTTGTTGGACGACCGAGCGTCCCAAGAGGACCTCGCCATGCCGATTTGAGGGCTTCTCGCCAGCTCAGCGCGAGGCTTCCGATCCCGACGGCCCGTCTTCGCCCAAGATGTCGGAGGATTCCGATTTTGCCTCGTGCCAGACCTCCGATTGCGCAAAATTTTTCGTTTGGCGAACGGTTTTGCCATCCGTGCAGTCCCGACGTCCGCGCAAAGAGGCTTCGCTTTCGACGTTTTCCACGTCACCAAGATTTGCGACCGCCTCTCCTTTCCCCGATTTCCTTGCACCCGTCAAAAACCGTTCACCAAACGAAAAATTATGCAGAAAAGGCGAACGTACGACCGAACCGCCATCGGCCCACGCCCAGCCTCCTGCGCGCGACATCCTCTCGGAAAGCGACCACAGTCCGAGCAAGGAGGGCGCAGAACGGTCGCGCAATCCGGATGCAGCGGAGAGAAGCGGGGCTTCGACTGGACAAACGTCGTCGCGCCACGAAGCGCCCTTTTGCCGCCGAACCGTTATCCGCGCCTCGTCTGCGCCCTCGCCCTCCAAAACGACCCGCCCGACTTCTGGAGACGCGGTGGGCAGAAGGGACGGTCGCGAGCGCTCGGCCACCGTTTTGCTAGGATGCCCCCATGAGACGACCGACGAAACGAACACCTCCCCCTCGCGGAGCCTCCCGGCCCGCTGCGCGGGCCCGCACGTCCGCATCCACCCTCCCCCGCGCCGCCACGCGCGCGGCGGCGATCGTCGGCATCGCTGCGCTCATCTGCCTTCTCGCTGTCTTGGGAAGATGCGGCACGTTCGCCGCCGACGAAAGCGCTTCCGCACCCTACGCGAGCCCTTACGATTGGACGGCCCTCGAACGCACCGCCGACCGACTGGCTTACGTCGAGGACGGCGAGGTGCGCTCCCAGCTGGGCGTGGACGTGTCCGAGCATCAAGGCGCGATCGACTGGCAGGCCGTTGCCGCCGATGGCATCGATTTCGCATTCGTGCGCGTGGGCAACCGAGGCTACACCGAAGGAGCCCTCTACGCCGATGCGCGTTACGCCGAAAACCTCGACGGCGCCGAAGCGGCAGGGCTTGCGGTGGGAGCATACTTCTTCTCGCAGGCGACCAACGCGGACGAAGCGCGGGAAGAGGCCGATTTCGTCGTGGACCTTCTGGCGGGCCGCAGCCTCGCACTGCCGGTGGTGTTCGACCACGAGCCCGTCTCCGACGGAGCCGGACGTGCGAACGATCTGGACAGGCAAACCCTCGCCGACTGCATGGCGACGTTCTGCGAGCGGCTTGAAGCGGCGGGATACGACACGATGGTCTACGGCAACAGAAGCGATATGGCGCGCTTCTGCGCCATCGACGGCACGCAGGCGGCGGCCGAGCGGTTGGACGAGGCGCTCGGCCATCGACCGGTGTGGTTCGCCGAGTACGACGCCGCCGTGCCGAACGCGCAGTTCGACTTCGCCATCTGGCAGTACACAAACGACGGCAGCGTGGTCGGCATCTCGACCGCCGTCGACCTCGACCTGCTTTTGCCCGCCGCCCCATAGCGTGTCGCATCCGCAAGGGCGTGCTCGCGAACCGTGCAAGCGGAGGGCCGAGCGCGGACGAACCCGTCCGAGCGCCGCCCCGTCGCAACCGGCCTCGCCACCAGAAGGCTGCCCCGTCCGCGACCCGCCCCATCCAATACCAAGCTCCGATAGCGAGCAGCTTTGAAATCGGAGGCGCTCCGCTGCCCCATCCCGCCGCAACCATGAAGGAATCCGTCCGAAACCGCGAAGGCTTCGCAAACCCTCTGCGGGCGCACGATCCCTCGATTTCGGCGCGCTCGCAACGCCAAGCCGAACCCGCCTCTCGTTGGCGTGGGCAGACGGCTGTGCTACACTGGCCCTCACGCATCCGATCCATCGACGCAAGGAGTCGCGCCTTCATGGCTGGACAGTCGCAACCCTCCCTCTAGCAACCACCTCGCAACCCGCCCTTTCGTGCGCTTTGCGCGGCGCAACGCGCGCTTTCCCTTTCTCGACCGCATTTCCAACCGGAATAGGTGGAGCAACCGCCGCCGCAACCGCATGATTGAAAGCGCCTGAACGTCACTTGCAAAGGAGCCTTGCCATGAACGAATCCCTCGCGCCCCTGAGCGCAGCCGGACGCGCGCTGCCGAAGCGGTGGCTCGCCGTCGTCGCCGTCATCTTCGCAGGACAGTCGTTTTCGATGATCACCAGCTACGCAGCCGGCTGGGCCGTCATCTGGCATGTCACCGAGACAACCGGCAGCGCCCTCATGCTCGCGGCCGCAAGCATCTGCGCCTACCTGCCCCAAGGGCTCATCTCCCCCTTCGGCGGCGTCGTCGCGGACCGTTGCAACCGCAAGGCCATCATGGTGGCCGCCGACCTCGGCATCGGCATCGTGTCGCTCGGCATCGGCATCGCGCTGTTCGTCGGAGAGGTGACGTTCGCGACGCTCATGACGCTCGTCGTGGCGCGCAGCGTCGGTCAGGCGTTCCACAGCCCCGCCCTCATGGCCTCGCTTCCGCTGCTCGTGCCCGAACGGCATCTTCTGCGCATCAACAGCCTCATCCAGACGCTTGCGAGCGTCGCGGCCATCGGCTCGCCGGCCATCGGCATCTTCCTCTACACCACGCAGGGCCTGCACACCGTCATGTTCCTCGATTTCGGCGGCGCCCTTCTGGCCGTCCTGGGCCTTCTGCTGGCGAAGATACCCTCCGCGCGCGATGCCGACGCCGCGAACCAGCGCGTGCTCGCGAACCTGCGGGACGGCTGGCGCGCCGTGTCGGCGCGGCGCGGGCTGAAGATCCTCATCGTCGGCCTGGTGGCGGGAAGCATGATCATGGCGCCCTGGGGGACGGTGTTCCCGCTCATGACCTACGACCATTTCGGAGGCGGCGGGTTCGAGGCGGCGCTCGTCGAAGCGCTATGGGGAGGAGGCATGCTCGTCGGCTCCGTCGCCCTGATGGTCTGGGGCGGCGGCAAGAGGCTCGTGCCCGTCATCGCGCTCTCGCTCGTCGGTGCCGGCGCGCTCACCTGCGCATGCGGGCTTTTGCCGCGCGAGGGGTTCACGGCGTTCGCCGTCCTCACCGGCATTTCCGCCATCGTCTGCGCGTGGTTCAACGGGCCGTTCATGACCATCCTCCAACGCTCCGTCGCCCCCGAAAAGCTCGGACGCGTGATGGGCTTCACCACGGCCGCCACGGGACTCGCGGCGCCTTTGGGCGTGGCCTTGGGAGGCGTGCTGGCAGAGGCGATCGGCGTGGCGCCGTTCTTCGTGGTCGCCGGCACGGGCCTTGCGGCGCTCGGAGCGCTCATGTACCTGCCGAAGAGCGTGCGAGCGCTCGACGAGAGCGCGGACGAAGCGACCGAGAGCGACGGCGGTAACGACGGCATCCGCGCAAACGCTTGAGCGCCCGCACCCGCCAACTCACGTCGCTCTGCGAACGAGAACGCCGCGCTCGTCTGCGCGCCCCTCGGCAAACCAACTTCTTAAAAGTTTTAGGAACTTGTTTCTCAAACTTCTAAAAAATTTTAAGAAGTTATGCTACGATCTTATTAAGAATTTTTAGAAGTTGGAGGACTCCATGGACTATTCCAGCCTTGTGAAAGAATCACTCGAGTTCCCCTTCCCCCGCCCCTTGCCAAGAGCGGAGGTCATCCTTACCCTGCCCGAACCGGCGCTCTTCAACTTGGTCCACATCATCACCGGCGTGCGCAGATGCGGTAAAACCTTCTACCTCTTCCAAAAGATCAACCAACTGCTTGACAAAGGGGTTCCCCGCGCCCACATGCTTTACTTCAATTTCGCAGATGCACGGTTGAAACCCCTCGCCCCGACCGTGCTCATGGACGTCGTGGACGAATATTATCGACAGGTTCCCTCGGCGCAATCCCAAGGCGCATACCTGTTCCTCGACGAAGTGCAGGAATGCCCCGACTGGCAGGGCTCATGCCAGAGAATCGCGGAACACGAGCGCGTCACCTTGGTTATAACCGGGTCGTCCTCCAAGCTCACCTCCGACGAAATAGCGACCCAGTTCCGAGGTCGCTCCTATCCGCACGAAATGATGCCGCTTTCCTTCAGGGAGTACTGCGTGTTCAACGGTGCCGAGGTGCCCGATGGAGAAGAAACGGCGTTCTCCCCCCAAAGCGTCCTTCGTTACGAAACGCTCTACGACCGCTATCTTGTGGAGGGAGGGTTTCCGGGCATTCAACGCTTGCTTCCCGCCGAGCAGATCGACCTTCTGCAAGGATACGTTCGCGATGTGGTGGCGCGCGATGTGGCAGAGCGATTCGGCCGCGAGGACATCTCCCTCGCGAACCAGTACGCGCTCTACGCGCTGCGCAACACCGCATGCGAACTTTCCATCAACAACCTCGCCGAAGAGCTGCAGAAGGCGGGGTTCAAAGCGTACTGGAACAAGATCAACCGCCTCGACGAATTGTTCCAGCAAGCGTTTCTCTACTACACGCTCTCCGAGTACACCACCGCCCTCAAACCCGACTCGACCGCCACCCGCAAAGCCTACGCCGTCGATCCGGGCATGGCCTATGCCGTATCACGGGCCAATCAGCAGGACGTGGGCAAGCGATTCGAAACGGCCGTGTTCCTCGAATTGAGGCATCGCATGGCAGGCAAGCGAACCGAGGTCATCACCTCATACACCGTGCCCGGGCAACGGCGGGAAAAGGTCGATTTCCTTGTGGGGGACGCGCTTTCCAGCGAACCCTACGCCCTTGTGCAGGTATCTGCCACCTTGGCGCAGGACAAAACCCGCCGCCGCGAGCTGGATTCGCTCGATGCCGCTTTGGCTCGAACAAGGCTCGAGAAGGGCATCGTGGTGACGTTGCGAGAGGAGGGGCGCGCAACCGTCGAACACGGCACCGTCCGCATCGTCCCCGCTTGGAAGTGGGCTTTAAACACTTCCTCCTAGGAACACTGCGCCCCCCTACGACCTCCGGGCACCCCCGTAGGCGGCGTGCTTGCGGTTGCCGTAGGCGCTGCCCTTGCGCGCGCCTTTCTTGAGATCCTTCAGCACGTCCTCCTCGCTTGAGCCCTCCACCTGCACGCGCAGCTTCACCACCTGGTCGCGCAGACGAGCGGCTTCCTCGAAGTCCATGTTCCTGGACGCCTCGGCCATGTCGTCTTCCATGGACGATATGATGCGCAGCACTTCCTCGCGCGACAGCTCCGCGAGCTCCTTGTTCACCTGCTCGGCGGTGGTGTTTCCCATCTCGTCGGTCACGTAGCTTATGATGTCGTTGATGGCTTTGCGGATGGTCTGCGGCTCGATGCCGTGCTCCTCGTTGTAGGCCATCTGGATGGCGCGGCGGCGGCGCGTCTCTTCGATGGCGAGGTCCATGGAGTCGGTGATCTTGTCGGCGTACATGATCACCTGGCCCGACACGTTGCGGGCCGCACGGCCGATCGTCTGGATGAGCGAGCGGTGGTTGCGCAGAAATCCCTCCTTGTCGGCGTCGAGGATGGCCACGAGCGACACTTCCGGCAGGTCCAGGCCCTCGCGCAGAAGGTTGATGCCCACCAGCACATCGAACTCGCCGCGCCGCAGGTCGCGCAAGATCTCCACGCGCTCAAGCGTCGCGATGTCGGAGTGCATGTAGCGCGCCTTCACACCCTGGTCGAGCAGATGGTCGGTCAGGTCCTCGGCCATCTTCTTCGTGAGCGTGGTGATGAGCACGCGTTCGTCGCGGGCGGCGCGTTCCTTCGCCTCGTCGATGATGTCGTCGATCTGCGAGGCGCTTCCACGCACGATGATCTCGGGATCCAAAAGGCCCGTCGGACGGATGATCTGCTCCACCTGCTGCTGGCTCACCTTCTGCTCGTAGTCGCCCGGCGTGGCCGACACGTAGATGAACTGCGGCACGCGCGCCTCGAACTCGTCGAAGCGCAACGGGCGGTTGTCCAAGCAGCTGGGCAGACGGAACCCGTGCTCGGCGAGCGTGATCTTACGCGAGCGGTCACCCTCGTGCATGCCGCGGATCTGCGGCACGGTCACGTGGCTCTCATCGATGATGCACAGGAAGTCCTTCGGGAAGTAGTCGATGAGCGTATAAGGCGGTTCGCCGGGCGCGCGGCCGTCCATGTGCCGCGAGTAGTTCTCGATGCCGGAGCAGAACCCCATCGTCTCGAGCATCTCCAGATCGTAGTTCACGCGCATCTCCAGCCGCTGGGCCTCGAGCAGCTTGCCCTCGTCCTTGAACTGCTGCAGACGTTCGCGCAGCTCGTCGCGGATGGTGCCGAGCGCGCGGTCCATCTTCGGGCGCGCCGTCACGTAATGCGACGCCGGCCAGATGGGCAGCGCCTCGTATTCGTTCAGCACCTCGCCTGTGACATGGTCGATCTCCGCGATGGCCTCGATCTCGTCGCCCCAGAAGTCGATGCGCACGGGGTTGTCGGCATACGGCGGGAACACGTCGAGCGAGTCGCCCCGCACGCGGAACGTGCCGCGTTTCAGCTCGTAGTCGTTGCGGTCGTACTGGATGTCTATGAGATCGTGGATGACGTCGTCGCGGTCGGCCTCCTTCTGCTTGTCCACGAACACGGCCATGCCCGCGTAATCCATCGGGCTGCCGATGCCGTAGATGCACGACACGCTGGCCACCACGATGCAGTCGCGCCGCGACAACAGGGCCGACGTGGCCGCATGGCGCAGCTTCTCCACCTCCTCGTTGATGGAGGCATCCTTCTCGATGAAGGTGTCCGACGAGGGGACGTAGGCTTCGGGCTGGTAGTAGTCGTAGTAGCTGACGAAGTACACCACCGAGTTGTCCGGGAAGAACTCCTTCAGCTCGCTGGCCAGCTGGGCCGCGAGCGTCTTGTTCGGCGCCATGACGAGCGTGGGCTTCTGCACGGCCTCGATGGTCTTCGCCATCGTGAACGTCTTGCCGGAGCCGGTCACGCCCAGAAGCGTCTGGTAGCGCAACCCCTCCTCCACCCCGCGCGCCAGCTTCTCCACGGCCTGCGGCTGGTCGCCCGACATCTCGAACGGCGACACCACTTTGAACGGCGTCGTGGCCAGCCGCACTTCAGGCAGCTTGCCCTCCATCTCGATGCCCTCTATGTTGGAAAGATGCGCCATGATGCTCCCTCCGCGAATGGTTAGAAGAGCAGTCTAGCACATCTTTCAGAAAAATGAACGGATGTTCGTTAAATGTTACGAGAAAATGAAGAGAGCCCGGTCACCGCCCCTGCGCGCGGTACCTCTCCTCGGCCGCGTCCTTGGCCGGCTCCCACCAGGCGCGGTTGGCCGCGTACCAGGCCGCCGTCTCGGCCAGGCCCTCGAGGAAGTCGGCGCGGCGGGGCCTCCAGCCCAGCTCGCGGCGGATCTTCGACGCGTCGATGGCGTAGCGCCGGTCGTGGCCGGGGCGGTCGCGCACCCGGTCGAAGGCGTCCTCGGGCTCGCCCATCACGCGCAGGACGGCGCGCAGCACGTCCAGGTTGGAGCGCTCCCCGTCGGCGCCGACGAGGTAGGTCTCGCCGACGCGCCCGCGCTCGAGGACGGCCCACACGGCGCTCGAATGGTCCTCCACGTGGATCCAGTCGCGCACGTTGAGCCCGTCGCCGTAGAGCTTGGGCCGCTCGCCGCGCAGGACGTTGGTGACCTGGCGCGGGATGAACTTCTCCACGTGCTGGTAGGGGCCGTAGTTGTTCGAGCAGTTCGAGATGGTGGCGGCCACGCCGTAGGTGCGCGCCCACGCGCGCACCAGCATGTCGCTCGCCGCCTTCGTGCTGGAGTAGGGGCTGCTCGGGCGGTAGGGCGTCTCCTCGGTGAAGCGCGCCGGGTCGTCGAGCGCGAGGTCGCCGTAGACCTCGTCGGTGGAGACGTGGTGCAGGCGCACGCCGTGCTCCCGGCACGCCTCGAGCAGGCGGTAGGTGCCCTCCACGTTCGTCCGGAGGAAGGGCTCCGGGCCCGCGATGGAGTTGTCGTTGTGGCTCTCCGCCGCGAAGTGCACGACGGCGTCGCGCCCGGGCACCACCTCGGACAGCAGCTCCGCGTCGCAGACGTCGCCCACCACGAGCTCGACGTTCGGCACGCCCTCGATGTTGGCGGGGTTGCCCGCGTAGGTCAGCTTGTCCAGCACCGTCATGCGCACCTGCGGGCGGTGCTCGGCCACCCAGCGCACGAAGTTGCTCCCGATGAACCCGCACCCGCCCGTGACCACGATGTTCCTCAAGTCTCCTCCTGTCCCTCGGCGCGGGCGGCCGGAGCCGCCCCGTTCGCCCCTAGTCTTTCTCGCCCTCTCGGGCGACGCTTATCAGGTACCTGCCGTAGTCGGTCTTGCCCAGCGCCCGCCCCAGCTCGAGCAGCCGCCCGGCGCCGATGAAGCCCCGCCGGTAGGCGATCTCCTCGATGCAGGCGATGCAGTAGCCCTGGCGGCTCTGGACCGCCTCCACGTACTCGGCCGCCTTCAGCATGCCCTCGGGCGTGCCGGTGTCGAGCCACGCCATGCCGCGCCCCATGAGCTCGACCGAGAGCCTCCCCTCGCGCAGGTAGGCGTTGTTGACGCTCGTGATCTCGAGCTCCCCGCGCTCGGAGGGCTCGACCCCCGCCGCGACGTCGCTCGCCCGGCCGTCGTAGAAGTAGAGCCCCGGCACGGCGTAGCCGCTCTTGGGGCGCTCCGGCTTCTCCTCGATCCCCACGACGCGGCGGCCCTCGTCGAACTCCACCACCCCGAAGGCCCGCGGGTCCCTCACCGGGTAGCCGAACACCACGGCCCCGCCCTCGCGCTCCACCCTCTCCCGGGCGCGCGACAGGACGCGCGTGAGGTCCTGGCCGTGGAACACGTTGTCGCCCAGGGCGAGCGCGCACGGCCCGCCGGCGAGGAACCCCCGCCCGATGGTGAGCGCCTCCGCGAGCCCGCGCGGCTCGGCCTGCTCGGCGTACTCCAGGCGCATGCCCAGAGACGAGCCGTCGCCGAGCAGCTCCCGGTAGGCCGGCACGTCGCGCGGGGTGGAGACGACCAGCACCTCGCGGATGCCGGCGAGCATCAGCACGGAGAGCGGGTAGTACACGAGCGGCTTGTCGTAGACGGGCAGCAGCTGCTTGCTGACCGCCTTGGTGATGGGGTGCAGCCGGGTCCCCGACCCGCCCGCGAGTATGATGCCTTTCATGAGGGCTCCTCCCTTCGTCTCGCCCAAACAACCTCTCGCATCTCCCGCTCATCAATCTTTCGAATCGTCAATCGACCGATCGCCTCGCGCAAACATCTCTTCAAAGCGCTTTTCTTCCGAAATGGACTCCCGATTGCGACGATTGAGAACAAACAAGAAGATGCCGATGGATATCCAAACCGCAAAAAGCAGCGAAGGAAGCGTCCCCATATAGCAAGGGGTTCCGGGAACAAACGTTATGACGAGGGAGAACCCCGTAAAGCAAACGGCCCATAAGGCCACGAGAATCCCGTTGGCAAGCTTGTACGGACGAGGATCGTCCGGGCAGCTTCGACGCAGCTCGATAAAAGAGGCGCAGGTGATTATCCAGCTCAGCATGAAACAAGCCCCTGAGAACGATGTCAGATAGTCAACAAACCCAATCCCCAAAAGAGGGCCAGCGAAAGAGAATGCGAAACAGATCGCGAGAGCTTTTCGAGGAACCCCGTTCTCGTCCTGGCCCGCAAGAGCGCTTGGGACCATCCTCGATCTGGCCATCCCCATAAGCAGGCGAGGAGTCGCCATCATGAATCCATTCCACGTGGTCAAAAGGCCGCCGAGCGCGCCTAGCATAACGCACGCATAAGGAATGTAGCCAATCCCGCCATCGTACATTTGCAGAAATATCTTCGCCCCAGACGGAGAATCCAGGCGAATAAACTCCAACCAGGGCATCCCCATGCCCAGCGCAATCAAGATCACCGCGTAAAAGACGCACGCCGCGCCGACAGACAAGACAACCATCTTGCCGATGCGCTTCCGATCGGCACCTCCTTCCTCTATGGCCTGAGGGATGGTTTCGAATCCGCTCAAAAAGAACGCCGCGGCGACCATGACCGAGAAAGCGCCGCCAAGAAACGTGCTGTGGCTAGATCCTTCGCCCACATTCTCATACACGGGTTCGAGATTCGCCGTATCCCCTCCGGCAATCGCGAAAATCACGGCAACGAAGCCCGTCAAAATCATGAGCAGACACGAAATCTGCTGGAATCTCGAAGAGGATTTGGCACCCGCCCGGTTTAACAGGTAGAGCAAAACCGAACAAATTGTGCCAACAAGGATCGTCACCGGATATACGGGAGCACCCAATATCTCGTAAAGCGGGTCGCCGAACACAATGCCCGGAAACGCATAGCTTAAGATGTCGGTCACAAAAATGGCTTCCCAAGGCAGGATGGTCACGAATCCGCCGAATGCAAGCCAGCCAGACAAGAAGGACAACTTGCTGCCGAACGCCCGGTAAGCATATGCCGCGCCGCCTCCCGCAACAGGCATCATCGTGCCAAGCTCGCAATAGCACAAAGCGACGGGGCCCACCATGAGAAACGCCAGCATGTAGCCCGCTGCGGCAGGCACGGGCCCTCCGCTGCTCGCCATCCAATGATTAACAGACACCGCCCAGCCGATACCGACTATAGAGCCAAAGCCGAGGCAGAAGAAATCGAGAGCCGATAGACTCCTGGCAGAATGAGGATTCGACCCATACAGGCCTCGCTCGTACTTCTTTTTGACGCTTTTAAACATAAGGCTCGCTATTTCATGAGGGCGGGGGCGTCCCAAAGGCTCAACAGAGTGCCTATCCCCTTGCCGAGCGCCTTCTTGTAGCAATCGAAGCCCCATGCGACGTCTTCGATGGGAAGCCCGCCTACCGCGTACAGCACGATCTGGCTGTCGTCGTCACGGGCAACCTGCCGGCCACGAATGATCGCGCCGATCTCAGACACGTCCTCCTTCTTGAGGCTGCCCATGCGCACCGCATCGTAAAAGCCCATTCCCAACAAAGTGGAGACGCTTTTTTGCGTGGGCAGAGGACTATTTCCGCCCCACTCCTCATACATCGCATAATCGTCGGCGACAAGCTTGTACTTTTCTGTGTCGGCGAAAGCGCAAGCGTCTATCAAAAGAGCGGAGGCGCTTACGGCAAGGGAGCCCGGCTTAAGCCAAGCAGCGTCCAAACGAGGGTTGTCCTCAAACTCCGCTGCGTTAGTTTGCCCGAAAAAGACGATGTCTGCCCCGCCGCATGCCTCCTCGATCGAATCGCACACCTCGACGACGATACGCGGATGTCGATTGCGAACGCGGTCGACAAAACCCTCCACGCCGCTGCGGCTCCGCCCTTTCACCTTGACGCGATTGACGGAAGGCCTCGCAACGAGGATCGCATCCAGCGTGTAGCTCGACATAACGCCAGGGCCAATAATGGACACCACCTCGGAATCGCTCCTGCTCAGGTACTTGGCTCCCACACCCGTAGCAGCTCCGGTTCGCATCGCGCTCAGAATGTTCGCGGACATGTAAGCGAGGGGCGCGCCCGTCTCGACATCCAAAAGGGACATCATGAGGATCGACCGGGGGAGCCCGCGCTCCTTGTTGTGAGGGTTGGATCCGTAACTCTTGATGCCGAAGGCGCGAAACCTCCCTCCGAGATACGCGGGCATAGCCATGAAGCGCTTGTCCGGTTCGTGCAGCGGCATCCCCGAGATCTCGGATTCCTTGGGGAAGGAAACCCGTATACCATGCTCGTTGGCATGCTCCCCGCCCATACGGTAATCGCCCGCATCGAGAAGCCTGAACATGTCCTCGATAGACTCCATGCAGGAATCCATATCGTCGACTCCCGCCGCTATCATGTCCTGCTCGCTAAGATACAGAAAACCTATCCCGCTTTCATTGCTCATGAGCTTCTCCAACCCCTTTCGCTACCGAGATCAATCAATCCACGTAAACCGCGACGCATCCGGCCTGTCATAAATAAGATCTTCTCCATCCGCGCTCACAACACGAACCGTCCTGTTCGCGACACCTACGCAACGCCTCAAAACCTCAGACGATTTGCTTACAAAGTGGATCATGGCCATCTTGGGAAGAATGGCTGCCCCACCGAAGCACTCCTGCCCAGAACGCCCATGGCGCAGCGCGAGCACGCATTCAGGCATAGACCTCTTCATCTCCTCCACCCCTTCGATCTCGGAAACTATCCCAGGCTTAGCGTAGTAATTAACGCTAGCGCACTTAAGATCCGACGGCTCGCCGAAAGCGATCTTGGCGCCTAGCTCCGATCCGAGGGCCTGGGCTATATAAAGATCGAAAACGTTGCCCTTGCCGGCGGCGTCGTAATACAGAAACGACTCTCCCCCGCTTAGGCGATAACCCGCCTCGAAGAAAGCGAAGCCTCCCTCAAGCGCAAACCCCGAGAAGAAAACGAAGCCCCATCGCAACCCCAGCCCGCCAATCATCCCCCTAACGAAAGGATCGATTTGCTCGACGTACGAAGCGTAGTGCTTAGAGGGAAACGTCCATCCGCTTTGCACGACGCGCTTTCCACCATTGGAGGCCGCATCGACGGTGTCGCAGACCCCCATCAGCACAATCCGGCCATCTTGAATGACGTACAGTGCGTCTATTTTGATCCGGTCCTCGATGTATTGCTCAACGATGACCTCCCCGGTAAGAGACGTCTCACGCGCATAGTCTACGGCCTTGCCCAATTCTTCCTGATTGCGAGCAACAGATATGCCCATCGACCCGCCGCGATCAACCGGTTTCACGATCACAGGAAAATCGGAGTCCCCCACAACTCCGTCAAACTCCCTCACGACGGGAACGCCGTATGCACGACATGCCTCTTTGAAACGAACCTTACTTCGAGTGATCTCAAGCTGATCCTTGGTGCAATAGCACGGCAATCCCAGCCTGCCGCACAGGGCGATCAGGTTGTCCACCCTCACTTCGCTGTAACCCGCAAGAACGCCTTCTATCCCGTTTCTTCTGCACAGGCTCTCCAAAGCATCCAGGTCGCTCCAACTCACGTCCCAGGCCTCATCGGCGGCATATTTTGCGGGACTGATATCCCAATCTACGTTTGAGTCGGTCACAATGGTGTGGCACCCGAGCTCCCGTGCCCGCTCCACCAGCGGGATCTCCACCGTCGAAGCGCCGAGAATCAACAGCTTTCTCCCCGAGAAGCAACCTTGCGGCAGACGCGTACGCTTGTCCATATGCACCTTCTCTTACCTTCGCAATATTCGCGGATCTATCGCCTAGAGAGCACCCGTCATCCTCGCCATGATTCTAGAAGTCCTCAGACGGCGTGAAAACCGACTCTCCGTTTACCCGAATCGCAAGCATGTCCGCATCGACGTCGCTTCCTCTGAAAAACGAACGGCGCGCAGATCGCATTATTCCCGGACATGCTCCGGCGAGACGAGCTTGCGGCGCCGTGCTATTTCATCGAGATCCCCATAAGGAACCCCGGTCGCCTCCTCGACGAACGCTATGAATTCCGCAACGCGTCGGACGTCGTCTTCGGTGGAGATATCCCGATAGATCGTGCCGTATCCCAATGGCTCGACGAAATACAGGCCGTCCCCGATGGCGCTCTCTCTCATTGACTCGTCCAAGGCGCACGCGGCAAACCCCTCTCCGCAAACGAAAAACGGCGTCTCCACGAACGTCAGCGTCGAGGAAGAGGACCGCCCCACCACCCGCAAACCCTCTGCATAGAGCTGGTCGCTATCGTTTTTTGCGGGATACGGCGCCCCCAGCACAACAAGACCCCTCTCTTTTTTGAATGCCCGTTGGAAATACCGGGTGACGTTTGCGCCGTACAAGAGGGGGTAGCCCTTTATCACCATCGCATGGCGAACGCCGCAAACTGCCTTGGAGGGATCAGACTCGTACGACACGAAGACGCCATAACGCCTTCCCGTTCCCAAGATCGCCCTTGCGCGATCCAATGTCTCCTCGTCAGCAACGACAAAAACCCGCCTGATACTAGCTAGAAGGAAATACATGAACACGCGATCGATGAGGGATCGACCGCACACATCGCGATCAGGCGAAAGACCGTGAGAAGATGGGGGGAGGAGCAGGATGCCGGACCAAGCGTTCCCCAAAAAGGCAGCGTCTCCCTCGAGAAGGTTGTCCATGTCAACACCGAGGCAAAGCGACAGCCGGGGAATGGTAGCTATGTCCGGTATGCCAAGACCGCGCTCCCATTTGGAAACCGCTTTGTCGGTGACATCGAGGCTAGAGGCCAGGTCATGCTGCGTGTAGCCGGCCGCAACGCGCAGCTTTTTGATGGCGGCTCCGATTTTCTTAGAATCCAACGACAAATCCGTTCACCGCATTACGTCGAAAAAGGCATCGACGACCCTCTCCATGTCCTCCGCCCCGTACCGCTGGTCGACGGGCAGGGGAAGCACGTTCTTAGCAACACGGTAGGCGCAGGACGACTCAGGGCAATCCTCCAGCACGTTAGGCCACAGCGTGGGGACGAACACCTTCTCGCGCGCCAGCGCCTCCCTCACCCCCGCGGCGTCCTCGACCATAAGCGGGTACATGAACGGGCCGCAGGGCTCGCGGACCTCGAGCAGGTTCCCCGCGCCGAGGGCCGCGTGGAGGAGCCCGAAGTTCCCGACCCGCCGCCCGCGCACGGCTTCGTAGTCGACGGCGCGCAGGACGTTCTCCGTGATCGGCGACATGAGCTTCGCCGGCTCGCCCGCGAAGCGGCCGTTGTTCGCGGCGGCCTCAGCGTAGAACTCCGAAGCGGGCCTCTCGAACCTCCCCAGCACGAACCCCATGCGCGCATGGGACTCGTCGCGCGCGAGCGCGCGACCGAGCCGCGCGCCGTCGCCTGTGGCGAGGTAGCCGCCGTCGGCCACGCCGAACCACTTGCGGCACGAGTACACGGTATCCGCCCCGGGCCAAGGGTCGCGGAAGAACCCCTGCGTCTCGTCCACGATAAGGCGGCCCGCGCAGAACGCGCGGGCCCGCTCGACGTCCCCGGCCCGCAGCTGCCCGTAGTAGTCGCACAGCAGCATCCACTCCCCGCCGCCCACCTCGAAGGCCCCGTAGTCGGGGAGCAGGTCAGGGCCGACCGGGTACTCGCGCACCCGCACGCCCTCCCTCCCGAACAGGGAGCCCACCGAGACGCACATGAGGTCGGGCAGCCAGACGGTTCGAACGCCTCTCAGCTCGACCAGGTAGGACAGGCAGCCCCGGCCGCTGTTGAGGGCGACGGCGCCCTCGTGGTAGGCCCGCCCCCCGAAGCGCTCCAGCTCGAAGTAGCCGCCTATCTCGCGCACGGGTCCTCCTCCACCGAGAGGCGGACGTGCCTGCGCACATCGCCGAGCAGCCTGTCCACCTCATCCGCGTCCCCGAACTCGAGGAACGCGATCCCGACGGCCTTGTCGGCCCCGTCGAAGGCCTCCACCCTCCCGCCCGGCGGGACGTAGAGGACCTCCCGGTAGACGTGCGGGGCCATCTCGTCGGAGTATTGCACGCCCGCGAAGCAGCCGCTCGTTTCCGCGTGCAGCACGACGTGCGCGCAGCACCGCCCCTCCCCGTCGAAGTCGAGGTCGCCGGGATCCTCCCCCATGGCGCACAGCACGTTGGCCGCCACGAGGTCGACGCCGCTCGCGTCGGAGAGCTGCACGGGGATCATGTTGCCTCCCGCCCGCGCGCCCAGCTCGAGCACGTAGGGCACGCCGCCTTTCCCGACCAGGACCTCCACGTTCAACTCGCCGAACCTGATGTCGAGCAATGTCACGATCCGCTGCAGGACATCCTTGACGGCGGCGAGGTCGCGCGGGGGGAGGCCGACGGGAAGCTTCTCTCCTGCAGGAACGAGAGGACGCGCCTCGTCGCGCAGGCACTCCATCAGGCCCCAGAAGCGGACCTCGCCGTCCTTCACGAAGACGTCCCCGCCGACGACGGAGGGGTACGAGCGCTCGATGAACTCCTCGGCGATGAGCACGCCGTTGCGCGAGAGGCCGCGGGCGCGGGAGACGGCGTCCGCGACGCCGTCCGGGCCACCGACGACCGTCACGCCCTTCGACCCGGAAGAATCGGTCGGCTTCACAACGAGGGGCCAGCGCCACCCGTCGACCAGCGCCAAGACGTTCTCGGCGCGCTCGCCGACGGAAAAGGACGCGGCCCGCGGGCAGGGGAGGCCGTTCTCGCGCAGGAAGGCGCGGAACAGGTGCTTCTCGGAGAGCACCTCCACGGAGCGGAGCGGGTTCCCGGGAAGCCCCAGCTCCCGGGCGACGTAGGCCGCCGTGGCCGCCGCCGGGTCCGACGCGTAGGCCAAGACGCCCGAGACCCCCTCGGCCCGCGCAACCCCGAGGACCGCATCGCGGTCCGTTGTGCTCACGAGGTGGAACGAGTCGGCCGCGAGCCGCCCGGGGTTGTCGGGCAGGTAGTCGCACAGAATCGTTCGGTAGCCCAGCCCCTTCGCGGCCTCGATCGCCACGACCTGCTGCCTCGACCCGCCCAGGAGCAGGATGCCCCGGGTTCCGCGGGAGCTCACCGCGCGCACCCCCTGACCACCCGGCATATCGCGTCGACGTCCTCGAGCGCCAGGTCGGCGTACATGGGCAGGCACAGCACCCGCTCCGCCGCGCGCTTGGCGACGGGGGTGTCCTTGCTCGAATACAAGTTGCGGTAGCAGGCGTAGTCGCTCACGAGCGGGTGGAAGTACCTGCGCGCGCCGAAGCCCTCGGCCGCGAGGGCCTCGAGCACGTCGTCGCGCGTGGAGCCGAACGCCTCGGGATCGAACAGGACCGGCATGTAGGCGTAGTTGGGGCGGACGCCCTCTCCGGATCGGAGAACCGTCGCGCCGGGGACGCCCTCCAGGTTCGACCAGTAGCGCTCGGCGACCGCCCTGCGCTTGGCGATCTCCCCGTCGAGGTGGCGCAGGTTGCAAAGCCCCATCGCGGCGCGGAACTCGTCCATCTTGGCGTTGCCGCCCGCGCGCTCCGCGCCCTCCGAGCCGACGATCCCGAAGCTCCTCCACCGCTCGAGGGCACCGCGGAGGGCGGGGTCCCCGAAGCAGACCGCCCCGCCCTCGACGGTGTTGAACACCTTGGTGGCGTGGAAGGAGAGCATGCTGGCGTCCCCGAAGGAGACTGCTCCTTCCCATTTGCCCGCAGCCGAATCCCATCTCTCCACCCCGAAGGCGTGTGCGGCGTCGTAGATTACCTTCAGCCCGTGCCGGTCGGCGACCTTTTGGATCGCGTCCACGTCGCACAGGTTGCCGTAGACGTGCACGGGGAGGACGGCGCAGGTGCGCGGCGTGACCGCCCGCTCGACCAGAGAGGGGTCGAGCGTGAGGTCGGAGGCCCGGACGTCGGCGAACACGGGCTTGAGGCCCTTGCGCACGATGGCGTGCGTCGTGGAGGCGAACGTGAACGGCGTGGTGACCACCTCGTCGCGCCCGTCCGAGCCGAGGCCCAGCGCCTCGATGGCGCATTCGAGGGCCAAATGCCCGTTGGCGAACAGGCACACGTCTTCGACGCCCAGGCGCTCCCTGAGCCTCGCCTCCAATTCCCGGTGCTTCTCGCCCGCATTGGTGAGCCATCTGCTCTCCCACAGCGGGGCCACCTCGGCGAAGTACTCCTCCATGGGCGGCATGGAGGAACGGGTCACGTTCACGCGCGGCATCCCTGGGACCTCCTTTCTTCGGTTTTCAAAGCGCCGTTCGAGATCAAAGCCGAGCCTTCACCGGGCGGCCTTCCTGGACGAGGCGAGCTCTTTGGCGGTGGACAGCAGGTACGACAGCGCCTCCACCTTGAACAAGCGCGAGAGGCCCAGGTAGGCCGCCGCCATCGCCGCCACCTGCAAGGCGGCCGTCGCAAGGTCGGGCAGCGCAAGCAAACTCACGGGGAAGGCGGCGGCCGCCGAGGCCGCCGCCAAGAGGAACGCCGGACAGATGTCGCGGACCTGCTCGGCGTAGGAGTAGCCGACGACCTTGCGGTTGGGCCAGGCGTTCACGAACGTGCCCACGACGCCGGTGAGCACGTAGCTGCCCACCAAGAGGTAGACGTCGCGCAAGACAAAAGCCGCGAACAGCATCACGGCCAAGCCGTAGGCCTTCTTGACGAGCTCGAGCTTGAGGAACAGGTCGCTGCGGCCCACGCCGTTGAGCGCCTGGAGGTTCGTCGTGTGGATGGGCAGGAGGGCGTACACGAGGCAGTACATCTGCAAGAACGGCACGCAGGGAAGCCACTGCTCCCCGAGGAGCAGGCGCACCAGCGGCTCGGCTGCGAGCGCGAAGGCCGCCATCGAGGGCACGATGAGGTAGGTGGAGGTCTTGAGCGCGCGGCGGACGAGGCGCTTGACGCAGGCGGCGTCGCCCTGCACGCGGGACACCGCCGACAGCATGACCGGCTGTATCGCCCCGTCGAGCATGGAGCCCACGGCCATCGGGTACTTCTTGCCCTGGGACACCAGCCCGAGGCTCCCCGCGGAGAACTGCTTGCCGATGACGAGGTCGGACAAGCCCCTGTACCCCGCATCGAGCAGCCCCGAAGCGAGCAGCTTCCACCCGAAGGAGAACAGCGTCCGCGCGCGGCCCGCGTCGAATACGGCCCGCGGCCGCCAGCGCACCTGCAGCGCGAGCGCCGCGCAGTTGGCGAGCTGGTAGGCGAGCTGCTGCGCCACCAAAGCCCACAGCCCGGCCCCGGCCAAAGCCGACGCCACGCCGAGGGCGCCCGACACGGCGACCGATGCGACGGTCGCGTTGAACACCTTCCTGAACTCCAGGGCGCGCTGCACGATGGCGACCTGCACGGCGTTGAAGGAGTTGACGACGAGGACGAGGGCGAGCGCCCTCAGGGGCCAGACGATGTGGGGCATCGCATAGAAGCCGGCGAAGAGGGGCGCGCAAGCGAACACGCCAACGTAGAGGACGAGCGACACGCCCAGACTCAGCCAGAACACCGTCGAGCAGTCCCGGTCGCCGACGTCGGGCGCCTGCACGAGGGCCGTGTTCAACCCCGACTGCACGACGACGTTGCCCACGTTGACGAACACGAGCATGATGGCGAGCGCCCCGAACTCCTCGGGCGCGAGCAGCCGCGCCATGACGATCTGGACGAGGAGCTCGACGACGGCCCGTCCACCACGCTCGAACAGCTTCCAGAAGAGGGAGGAAACGGTCTTGCTTTTAAGAGAGAAGCTACTCAACCGACTGGATTCTTTTGTACCGTCTCACCCGATATCGAGAACGCACATGCTTCAAACGCTCTCGCACGCTACTTGGAAGAAATCGAGAGGTAGCCAGCATGACCTTCCTTCTGAAAGACGCTTCTTTCATCTGCGAACGAAATGCCTTTTTCGCCCTGTCGTCCCATATGCCGATATCGCAAGCTGTCTGCACAACAATGTCGCCCTTGACGCGCAAAAAAGCGTCATGGAACTCGAACCCCGTATAGGCGTCCGCCCGATCAAGCCCGCAGAGCACCTTCTCGTCGGACCGCTTTCTCACGTCAACGTCTTCGTTGCGCAAGCTCCACGACCCCGCAGCATTCATCCGATAGACAGAAAAAACCTCGCCAATGCAATGAACTGTCCCCTGAGTAGACAAGTATATACACAGAGGCCAATCACCAATTCCCCAGCGTTTAAAACTGTCGGGGCACCGTCCGTAATGTTCCACCCTATAGAACATGGAATTTGTCCCGAAAAGACCGCCGCCTCCGATGATGACGTCGCTGGTAGAATAGCATTGATCCATTCCGCCGAAATGCGGAAGTATCCCAACGACACCCCCCACTCCTTCGTCAAGCAGGTAAGTCAGATTGGTACAGAGACTGCACTCGGGATGATCTTCCATATATCGGTACTGCATTTGGAGTTTTCGAGGGTCGCACCAGTAATCATCTCCCTCGCACAGGGCCACGTACCGCCCTTCGATCAGAGGCATCAAGTACGGATAGTGAGAAATTCCGCGAGAGTAGAGGTTATCTTTCTGCAAAACGGGAACCACTTTGCCGGCATGCCTCTCCGCGTACTCGGCAACTATGTCGGCGCTTCCATCTGTGGACGCATCGTCATGAACAACTATACGATAAGGAAAATCCGTCTCTTGGATCACGAGACTGTCGAGACATTGCCTCAGATAGCGCGCATGATTATAAACGGTGCAAATAACTGTGACTTCAGCTTCGCTCATGTAACACCCGCTCAAACGTCATCGACAAACGATCTTAGCCGGCCTTTCTCGAAAGGTCACGCGATTGATCCCGACCACTGTGGAAAAGGCGGGCACGTCTTTCGTTACCACCGAATTGGCACCAATTCTCACCCCGTCCCCAACGCAAATCGGGCCTATCACCTTGGCCCCAGCCCCGATAAGAACGTTTTTACCAATAATCGGAGCCCGGATCCCCTCAGCCTCCTTGATCCCAATGGTGACCTGATGAAACAGGGTGCAACCCTCTCCGATCTTTGCATGGTCGTTCACGATGATCCCGTTCAGATGAGGGATTCGAATCCCTCCTTTGGAAGAAATCGCACAGGAAGGAATTTCGCACCCCGTGCCACAGAGAATGATTTTCTTCATCAAAGCCCAGAATCTCGCCGCGATACGCCTTGAAGCCACTTGCTCTTTTCGAAGAGCATAAAACATCCAATACTTCTTTCTACACCTGCTGAGATGATTCAATTCCACATCTTCGTAAAAAGCCTTGTTCCTCATTTATTCCCCGCTCAGCAAATCTTACAACTCAGCATGAAGCACCCACACCAATACCCGGCACTAGCAGATCGGCCCTAGACTACGAACTCCTAAAAAAGCCAGGATTTATAGGGAACCACTTCGCCAGAATTCGTTTGGATCTGCATATACCAGTAGCCACACGCAAGAAGAGAAACCGCACCGCCAAAAACTTTTCCATATTTCAAAATGCCAATTTTGGGGATCAGGACAATCACAAATACCAGGCAGATTTGAACGACACGAGAGGCTATGGGGAACACATTGCTCAAGATCAATATGCACACTCCGAAAGTCACCGGATAGCAAAGTCGCCTCGCCTCATCGGATTCCGTCTTCGCCGCATTCTTCTCAATGACAAGTAGCGAACCCAATAGGATGATTCCCATAAAACTCGGGAACAAAAATCCACTGCTGATGCCACTATCAACCTCAAGATAAACCTGGTACCTAGGAAAAAGATAAACTACAAGAGATAAAATCATTTGCGAAAAGGGAATAAGCGCTATCGACGAGCCTATTATGAGAACCAATCCCGCATCCGACATTGGCTTCTTCTTCGCCATTAGCAGATAAAGCGGAACCAGCACGATAACCGACAAATGGAAAAGCATTCCTAAAATAGGGAAAAATAACGCTTGCTTCGCCTTCTTTTGGACGACATAGTCGTAGCCTACAAGAGCAATAGCTGTACCCAGCCACATACGAGAAATATTGAAAGACGAGCAATAGAAATAGAATAACTGGAATAAAACCAAGGAAGCGAGAGGCGACTTGGAATGCCTCCAAATGAACCTCATCATCAATACGCCAGTAATAAAAGATTCAACGAGAATGAACAAATTTCCATCATCAGTAATAGCGCCAACCAGCAAAAAGAAGCTATAAAAAAGCGGTTCATAATGGGATGAAGACATGCCGCTCCATGACAGATAGCGAGCCGTCGAAAACGAATCGATATAGTGAGAAGTGTCAGTCCCAACGGAAGAGTCCCTGACCCCCATCACTCCAAAGAGAACTAAGCCGACTATCGCAAAGCATACGAATTTTGATCTCTCGGATTTCAGATTGCTTGCCAAAAACCAAACAGCAACCGAAAAACAAATCAAAGCTGCATAAAAAGCCATCTAAGCCCGCTTACAAATCTTTGCACACTAACAACTAGACCAAACCTTTATCTTGGTACGTACCGCCCAGCCGATTCTTTCCTTGCGCACCTCGCTCCGCCATTTCAGCAACAAGATGCGCCACTTCACTGACAGATCTTGAGATACATCGGCTTTCGAACAACTTCACGGTCTCCTTGCATCCGCCAACGTCGTACGTCACTACCGGCGTGCCGCACGCTTCGGCCTCAAGGTTCACGGTGGGGTAGTTGTCTTCCTGGCTGGGGTTGAAGAAGACGTCGGCGGCCGTGTAGATCGCCGCGAGCTCCGTCGGCGTGTTCGTCCGAGGTAGCGCAATGAGCCCCGGAGGCATTTTCCTGATCTGTTTTTCGCTCAAACCGACCAGCACAACGGCGAATCTGTCGCCGTCCAGCTCCTGTGCAAGCCGAACGAAGTCATCCAAGCCCTTGCGCTCGCTCCACTTGGAGGCCACGCCGAGAACCATGAACCGATCGCCCACGCCGTAGCGCTCGCGAAAGTCGCTCGGCGTGGGCTTGAAAACCTTGGCGTCGATGGTGTTGTGCACGACCTTGACATCGTATTTTCCGAGAAAGCTTTGCTTTGCCAAACCGGCAAGCCAATGAGAAGGGGTTATGAGCCGCATGCGATCCAAGGGCAATGCGGCAAATAGCCGCCTTTTCCGCTCGTAGCTCCACCTCACGCTAGCGTCCCCGCCAAAGAGCGTCTCGGGGTACGATCCCTTTTGTGGGCACGGCGCGCCAGACGCGCACCCCTTTTTCCACTGATCGCATTCCGCATACGTAAAGTATATGCAATGTCCCGTGAAAGCCCAGCAGTCGTGCAGGGTCCAGACGACCTCGCAACGATGCGCCGCCAACCACTCGAAGAGCATCTCGACATTGACCCAGTAGCCGCAGAGCACGTGCAGGTGCACCACGTCGGGATCGATCGCGTCAAGCCTCCTCAGCAACCTCCGCGTCGCCCTTCTAGAGTGGAACCCCGCCCTTCCATCCAACCGCGTCTGCAGGACGTCGAGGCACACTTCGAACTTGGAGGAAATTTTGACCATATGGTCATCCTGCTCATGCTCTCCGCGCGCCCAAAACACCCACGACTCATCGCCCGCGGCGATGAGTTCGCGGTGCTTCTTGAAGATGACGGAATCCGCCCACCCTCCGGAATAGGCGTTTATCTGGACGTACCTCATCACTTCCCCCACACATGCCGGTCCACGTAGCCCGCGTAGCCCTGGACGATCTTCACGACCTTCGCGGCGAAGCCCGCGTCGGCGTAGTCCGGCACGGGCGAGCGCCTGCCGGCCAGCGCGACCTCGACGCCCACGGCCTGGCACAGCCGCTCGGCGGTTATGCACCCCAGCGTGAACGCCCCCTTGTCCACCACCTCGGGACGCTCGGTCGAGGTGCGCAGCGACACCGCCGGGAAGCCCAGGACGGCGGACTCCTCGGCGAGCGTCCCGCTGTCCGACACCACGCACAGCGCGTCCTTCTGCAAGCGCACGTAGTCCGCGAACCCGAAGGGCCTGTGGGCCCTCACCAGCGGATGGAACTCCGCGCGGCGCGCCTCGGCGAACTTCCTGCTCCTCGGGTGCATGCTGTACAGCACGGGCACGCCGCGCTCCTCGGCCAGCGCGTTCACGGCCCCCACCATCTCGGCGAAGTTCGCCTCGATGTCGATGTTCTCCTCCCGGTGGGCCGACAGCAGGATGTAGCGCCCCGGCTCCAGCCCCTCGCGCGCCAGCACGTCGGAGGCCTCGACGTCGCCCGCGTGCGCGGCCAGAACCTCGCGCATGGGCGAGCCCACCACGAAGGTGCGCGCCGGGTCGCAGCCCATCGCCGCGAGGTTGCGGCGCGCGTGCTCCGAGTAGCACAGGTTCACGTCCGCCACCGTGTCCACGATGCGGCGGTTCACCTCCTCGGGAAGGTTCTCGTCGAAGCAGCGGTTGCCCGCCTCGAGGTGGAACACGGGGATCTTCAGGCGCTTCGCCGATATCACGCACAAACAGCTGTTCGTGTCGCCCAGCACGAGCAGCGCGTCGGGACGGACCTTCGCCATGAGCCGGTAGGACCTCGCCAGGACGTTGCCCATGGTCTGGCCGAGGTCGTCCCCCGCCACGCCGAGGTGGAAGTCGGGCTCCCGCAGGCCCAGGCCCTCGAAGAACACCTGGTTGAGCTCGTAGTCATAGTTCTGCCCGGTGTGCGCGACCACGTGGTCGAACGCCTCGTCGGCGAGCTTCATCGTCTCGCTCAGCTTGATGATCTCGGGGCGCGTGCCCACGACGGTCATGAGTTTCAGCTTCCGCATCGTCCTAGCCTATCCGGTAGTGGGGGTAAAGGTCGCGGTGCGCCCGCATCCACGCGGCCATGCCGGCCACCTGCTCGGCGTAGGGCGCGGGGCGAAACGAGCAGTCGAAGTTGGTGCGCACGAGGGTCTTGTCCAAGGCCACGGAGCCGCACGCGCGCACCTCCACCGAGCCTCCGCGCAGATGCTCGTTGAAAAGGCGCAGCAGGTCGCACTTGGAGATGGGCCCCTCCGGCACCATGTTCACGAGCCCGCAGACGTCCTCGCGCGCCGCCGCCTCCATCGCGCGGGCGAGCTCCAGCGTGGTCAGCCCCGTCCACAGGGCGCGCGTCCAGCCCTCGACCGGCCCTTCCTGCGCCATGAACCAGTTCAGCAGCCCGATGCCGCCCGGGTCCGTGTCCGGGCCCACGATGGAGTTCCTGAACGTGAGGTTCTTGCCGTCGCGCAGCTCGCCCGCGGCCTTGGTGCGGTCGTAGACCGTCTCCCCGTCGGGGACGCTGTCCTCGGTGTAGGGGCCCGTGTTGCCGGCGAACACGCAGTCGGTGGACATGTGGAAGACGCGCGTCGGCGTCCCCTCCGCGAGGCGCGCCAGCACGTGGGGCAGCTCGCCGTTGAGGTACGCCGCCCCCTCCGGGTCGCGCTCGGCGTGCTGGTTGAGGACGCCCACGCAGTTGACCACGACGTCGAACCCTCCCCCGCCGACCGTCCGAGCGAGCAGCGCCTCGTCGCGGGCGTCGCCGTTCACCTGGCGCTCGAGGAACGCCACGGGGCGGCGCGAGAAGCCCGTCACCTCGTGGCCCCGCTCCTTGAGGTAGAGGGATATGGTGTGCCCCGCCATGCCCGAGGCCCCGAGGACGAGGAACCGCATCACTGCGCCGCCTCGCGCTCGCGGCCCTCCAGGGCCAGCCGCACGTACTCGGCCGTCTTGATCTTCTCCACCGCGCCCGCCACGTCCAGGCGGCGCGTGTTGTGGCTCGTGTAGGGCTCGTCGGCCTGCGTCCGGACCTCGCCTTCGACGAAGAACTTGTCGTAGTTGAGGTCGCGCGAGTCGGCGCGCACGCGGAAGTAGCCGCCCATGTCCTCGGCGCGCAGCCGCTCCTCGCGGGTCATGAGCGTCTCGTAGAGCTTCTCGCCGTGGCGCGTGCCGATGACCTTCGTGCCCGTGCGGCCGAAGAGCTCCTGCACGGCCTCGGCCAGGTCGCCTATCGTGGACGCCGGGGCCTTCTGGATGAAGAGGTCGCCGGGATCCGCATGCTCGAAGGCGAACTGCACGAGGTCGACCGCCTCGTCGAGGTTCATGAGGAAGCGGGTCATGGACGGGTCGGTCACCGTGACGGGGCGCCCCTCGCGGATCTGCTCGATGAACAGCGGGATCACGCTGCCGCGGCTGCACATGACGTTGCCGTAGCGCGTGCAGCAGATGGTGGTCCGCCCGGCGCCGTTGCGGGCGTTGGCGTAGATGATGGACTCCATGAGCGCCTTCGACTTCCCCATGGCGTTGATGGGGTAGGCCGCCTTGTCGGTGGACAGGCACACCACGCGCTCCACGCCCTCGTCGATGGCGGCGTGCAGCACGTTGTCGGTGCCGACGACGTTGGTGCGGACGGCCTCCATGGGGAAGAACTCGCAGCTGGGCACCTGCTTGAGCGCGGCCGCGTGGAACACGTAGTCGACGCCGCGCATGGCGTCGCGCACCGAGCGGTCGTCGCGCACGTCCCCGACGTGGAAGCGCACCTTGCCCGCCAGCTCCGGGCAGCGCTCCTGCAGGCGGTGCCTCATGTCGTCCTGCTTCTTCTCGTCGCGCGAGAAGATGCGGATCTCGTCGATGTCGCCTCCCACGAAGTGCTTCAGCACGGTGTTGCCGAAGCTCCCCGTGCCGCCCGTGATCAAAAGCGTCTTGCCCGCGAACGCGCTTCCGCTCATCGCCTTCCTCCTCTTGCCAATTCCTCGAGCGCCTCCTCGATCGCATCGACATGGTGCGAGCGGGTGAAATGCTCCGCGAAGTACGCGCGGCCCCTCTCCCCGCACCCGTCGAAAGCGGAGGGCTCCTCCGCGAACCTGTCCATGATCGAAGCGAAGCCGTCGACGTCGCCGGGCGCGACCGCCGCCCCGCACCCCGACTCCTCTATCACCCGGCGCGCGCCCCCGCCTATCGCGGCGAGGACGGGCTTGCCCGCCGCCATGTAGCCTTGGAGCTTCGAGGGCAGCGTCGTGCCGACCCACGAGTCGCCGGCGAGCGAGAGCACGCACGCGTCCGCCATCCGGTAGTAGCGGGGCATCTGCGCGTAGGGCTGCCTGCCGTGGAACACGACGCCCTCCCCCACCCCCAGGTCGGCCGCGAGCCTCTTCGTCTGCCCGAGGCACGCGCCGTCCCCCACGAAGTGCAGCAGCGCGCGGGCGCGGTTGCGCATCCGCGCGAACGCCGACACGATGACGGGAAGGTTCTGGGCGCGGCCCATGTTGCCCATGAACACGAGGTTGACGCGGCCGGACGGCGCGCGGGAGAAGTCCTCGCCGAGGTACTCGTCGCTCGCGAACTGGGGGATGTAGCGGACGGACTCCCCCGATATGGAGTGGACCCGCTCGAAGTACTCCCGAAAGGCGCTCGACTGCACGGCGATCACGTCGGCGGCGTCGTATATCCCCTTGCTCACGCGCCGGTAATGCTCGAGAAGGGGCCGGAACCTCTCGCCGATCATCACCTTCATCGACTCGGGCCAGAGGTCGCAGCAGTACAGCAGGAGCGGGACGCCGTGCATGCGCTTGTAGGCGACGGCGGGGCCGGCCATCATGACCGGGGAGAGCTGGTAGGCGAACACGACGTCGAAGCCGCCGCCCAGCCTCCTTGCCAGCCGCTTCGCCGAATGCGCGAAGCTGTAGTAGTTCGCCGCGAGGCCGAGCGCCCCCGGCCTCCTCGCCACCTCCCAGGCGCGCACGATGCGGACGCCGCCCCGCTCCTCGCGCCTGCGCCCGCCCCTGCGGTACTCCGGGGGGACGACCCCCGACGGGTAGTTCGGCAGGCCCGCGAGGACGGTCACCTCGTGGCCCCGCGCCGCCAGGTCCTCGCACACCGCGGTGACCTGGAAGTCCTCCGGCCAGTAGTGCTGGCAGACCGCGAGCACCCTCACTCGCCCGCCCCCTCCCCGGCGCCCTCGCGGTCCACGCCGCGGCGGCTCAGCACGACGGCCACCGTGCGCGCGAGGACCTTCGCGTCGAAGAGGAGCGACATGCTGGCCGCGTACTCCCCGTCCAAAAACGCCTTCTCCTCGTCGGAGACGAGGTTGCGGCCGTTGACCTGCGCCCAGCCGGTGAGGCCCGGGCGAACGGCGTCGGCGTTCAGCGGCGCGCGCAGCTCCGCGAGCCGCCGCTCGCGGACGATCACCGGGCGGGGGCCCACCACCGACATGTCTCCCTTGAGGATGTTGGCCAGCTGCGGCAGCTCGTCGAGCGACCATTTGCGCAGGAAGGGCCCGACCGGGGTCATGAAGGCCGCCTTGTCCGCGAAGTCCTGCGCCGGCAGGTCCGGCGGCGCCTCCACGAGCATCGTGCGGAACTTCAGGCACTCGAAGCGCGAGCCGGCCCTGCCCCAGCGCTCCTGGCGGAACAGCACCGGCCCCGGGCTCGTCGCCTTCACGGCCACGGCGCAGGCCAGGAGCACCGGGGAGAGGGCGGCGATCGCCGCCAGCGAGAGCGCCACGTCGAGGACGCGCTTGACGTGGGCGTAGGACCTGCTCGGGACGCGCGACAAGGGCGGCCTCGCCGAGGCGCCGGGGTGCAGCCGCTCGGCCATGGCGGCCCAGCCGCCCGCGTCGGGGGCGCCCGGGCCCTCGCGGTGCGACAAGCCCGCCGTTTCCTCGCCCATGTCGTCTTCCCGTATGGCTTCCACGTTGTCCAATTCGCTCATCCTGCGAGACGCGCGGCCCCGCTACCCCTTCTTCCTCACCAGGCTCAACCCCACCTTGGTCTCCACCTCGCGGCCGCAGATGCGCAGACGCAAGTACGCGGTGCGCTTGCGGCGATCGATCTTTCGGATCAAGCCCTCGCGGCCCACGAGCGGCCCGCTCGTCACCACGACCCGACCGCCCTCGACGTGGCCCTCGCTCATGTCGACGACCCGGCGCGGCCCCTCCCTGCGCGCGAACGCGCAGATCCAGGCCACCTCGTCGGCGGCGAGAGGCGTGAACACCCCGTCATATGCCAGAAGCCTCGCGAACCTCGGCGCGCGCCTGAGCGCCGCGGCCACGCCCTCCGCATCGCGCGGCTTGGCGACGGCGATGAGGTAGCCGGGGAACAGCGGCTCCTCGCCCTCGACGAGCTCGCCCGAGCGCTTGGAGAGCGTGCGCCGCTTCGGCACGAACAGCTCCTCGAAGGCGCCCTCGAGGCCGGCGGCGCGCGCGGCCTGCTCGATGAGGTCGCGCGACGCGTCCTCGCGGCCCGTCTCCACCTGCACGGCGTACCACATGGGCATCTCCTTCCGACGCAGCCCCGCCCGAATGCGCAGACGCAGGGCAAGGCTTCGCCACCGCCCTCCGGAAAGGGCGCTTGACGGGGTATTCACTCCCTGCCGCTTGTACGACTCCCGAACGCGGGCTCGCTTTACGCGGCAGGGTCGATGCCGGCGGCCCCGCGCCCGGCGAAACGCGGCAGACGCCGCTTCGTCGGGCGCGAGGCCGCCGGCAAGCGGTTCTCGAACCTCAGCTCTTCCGGGGCACCGAGAGCGCGGCGCGCAGGAGGAACCCCTCCCCCGGCCCGCCCAGTCCGACAAGGGCCAGAGACTTGTGGCGGTCGATCCTGCGGATGCGGCGCTCCTGCCCGACGAGCGGGCCGCGCTCGACGACCAAACGGCCATCCTCGATGAAGCCCTCGCTCGCCCGCAGCACGTGCGACGAATCAAGCGCCTCTTCCAGCCACCTTTGGACCTCGGCCTCCACCGGCAAAAGCGAGCGGCCCCTCCTTCCCGCGAGCGACACGGGGAAAGACAGCCGCGCGACCGCACGGGCAAGCGCCCGCCCGTCGCGCGAGGCGAGCAGGGCGTAGCCCCGAAACATCGGACGCTCCACCTTGAGCCACGCTCCGCGGCGCTTCATGATCGCCTCCCACCGGGGGCAGAACGCCTCGCAGAGCACCTCGGCCGGAAGAGCCGCACCGACCTTGGCGGCGAGCGCGGCCTCGCGCCCCTCGCCTGCGTAGGCGGCGTACCAGCGCACCGCCCCGCCTTCGTCGGCGGTGCCAAGCCGAGGCGACAGGAGCCCCTGGGGAGCGCACGGCATCGCTTCGGCCCGCACGTACACGGCCTCCCGCCTTTCTCTCTCGCATCGCAGAAAAGGAGCCGGTTAGCGAGCGTCAAAACGTAGACTTTTTGTACCCGGTGTGGGAGAATTCCAACGGTTCACGAAACAGCAGATCGGAATTCCCGGATCGGCGAGCGAAGGGCCTTGCGCGAGAGAAGGCGAAAAGTCTACGTTTTGACGCACTCCGCACACGATTTTCGCGCGTTCCGCATGTGAAAATACCGCCCCCCCCCCCCCCCCCCCGAACAGGCCGTTTACCGGAGCGCTTGACGGTCGTTTGGCGCCGCGGAAGAAGGCGGATCTGGAATTCGGCCCGCAGCCGAATTCAACCGGACAAAACGACGGGGAATCCGAACGCGGGCCTTTCTCGCCCGCCCCTCCGACCCTCGCCGCCCGACTGCGGCGCTCCGCGAAGGCCGTTTGCGGAACCTTGGAGCTTTGCGCGCCCTTCCGTGCGGGCAGACAGCCCGTTTTTGGCCACGGAACCGCGTTCTGGCACAAGCCGATACGATTCTCTGCGTTTTCGCCACAGGAGGAAGGCAAAGGAAGTCGGGAAGGCAAGAAAACCCCAGGTGGCCCGAGCGCCATCGGAAAGAGCGAAGGAAAGCCCGTGCCAGAACTCGGTTCCGTGGCCAAAAACGGGCGCTTTCGCCGCACGCCCCGTCGCACGACCCACCGCACGCCGAGCGCAACCCGGCCCTCCAAGCTCGGTGCGGCAACCGCCGGAGAAATGCCTCGATGAGAACCGCCCCGAAGAAACCCCCGAACCCCGAACGCATCCGGGCGCGGCGCGCGAAAAGCCCCAGCCAGAGAGAAAGAAGGGAGAGAGGGACCGGGCCGAAGCCAAGGTCGGACCGGAGCTGGGCTTGGCTGGGACGAGCCGAACTGAGCCAGGCCGAGCTAGGGCTGAAGCCGAGCTAGGGCCGGCCTGGCCGGGCCGGGATCGGAGCAGGATTGGAGCCGGACTGGGGCTGAAATCGGGCTGAGGCCGGAACTGGACCTGAACCGGATCGAGCCGAACCGGGCTGGGGCTGGAACTGGACGCGGGCTTAGGCTAGCGGGAGGCGAACTGGCGCTTCGCGCAGCCGATGCCGAGGGCACCAGGGCCGACATGGCAGGCGATGCTCAGCGGAAGGCGGTCGACGTAGACGTCGTCGGAGCCGAAATGGGCGCGGACCTCGTCCGCGAACGCGGCGGCATCGGCGTCGCGGTTCGTATGGGCCACGTAGAGGTGTACGTTGTCGACGCCTCCGAAACGGCTCTCGACATCGATCGCGAGCGCGCGCAGCATCGTGCGCTTGGCGGCCTTGAACGACTTCGACACGGAGAACGCGTCGAGTTTGTCGCCTTGAATCTGCAAAACGGGCTTGATCTTCAAAAGCGAGCCGATAGAGGCGACAGCGGGCGTGATGCGGCCCCCTTTGCGCAGGTAATCGAGCGTGTCCACCATGAGGTAGATGCTCGCATCGAGCTTCGCGCCCTCAAGGAGCGCCACCGTCTCGGCGGCGGTTCGGCCCTCGGCGACCCACTGCAGGGCGTCGAGCACGGCCTCGCGCTGCGTGACGGAGATGCGCTGGTTGTCCACCACGTGCACGCGGCCGGGAAAATGCTGCTCGGCGAGGGAGCGCGCCGTCTCGCACGAGCCCGACAAGCCGCTCGACATGGGAAGGTAGACAAGCTCGTCATGCGTTTCGAGCACTTCGACCCACAGTTTGCCGAGATCGACGATCGACGGCTGAGAGGTGACGATGTCGGCACCGTCGGCGAGCCGCGCGTAGAACGCGGGCGCTTCGAGGTTCACGCCCTCGAAGCACTCGACGCCGTCCACGACGAAAGGCATGGGCACCACGTGCACGCCGAGCGCGTCGGCCTCGGCGCTCATGATGCCGCTGTTGGTGTCCGTCACGATCGCGATGCTGCCCACAGTTCGCCGCCCTTCTCCTTCAGTCGATCCGTCTCACAGCGAAGCGGGCATCCGCGACGCCCGCGTCCCATAGAGCATGCGCCCCATTATAGCGCCATGGGTTCGCGGGAAGGGCACAGCCGCGCAGAACGCCGCAAAACGCCGGAAGCGGCTTGCGGCCTGCAGCCTGCGCGGTCCTTGCGCGCTCGATCGCCGCCGCTCATCGCCCGAGCGCGCAGCCGCGCCACGCCGCCCCGGACGACCTCGCCGGGGCGGCGATCGGCGCACCGCCTAGCCGCGCACCTCGGCGCCGGTGGCGGCGCACACCTTCTTCACAAGGCGCTCGTGGGCCTTGTCGACCTCCTCGCTCGTGAGCGTGCGGTCGGCGGCGCGGTACGTCAGCGCGAAGGCCATCGATTTCTTGCCGGCGCCAACGCGCTCCTCGTCGCGGTACACGTCGAACAGGCGCGCGTCCTCGAGCAGCTTCCCACCGGCCGAGCTCATGCACTGCATGAGCTTCTCGCAGGTGACAGCCTCGTCCACCACGAACGCCACGTCCATGGACACCGCAGGGAAGGTGGGCACGTCACGATAGTCGCGCGCGGGGCGGGCGGCTTTCACGAGCGCGTCCACATCGAGCTCGAACGCAACGATCGGCGCTTCGGCCTGGTACGCGTCCACGGCGAGCGGATGCAGCTCGCCCACCCAGCCGAGCTCGGTGCCGCCCGACAGCACCGCGGCTGCGCGGCCCGGTTGCACATGCGGCGCCTCGTCGGCGGAAAGCGCCTTGAAGCGCAGCTTCGGCAGCGCCAGCTCGCGCGCAAGGCTCTCCACCACGCCCTTGCCGTCGAAGAAGTCGAAGGCGGCGGGCGCGTCGTTCCAGCCGGCCTCGCGCATGGCGCCCGCCAGCACGCCGGCCACCTTGCGCTTCTCCTTCGGCTGCTTCTTGCCCTCATGCGCGTAGAACACCACGCCCGTCTCGTAGAGCTGGACGTTCTTCACGCCGCGGCTCTGGTTGTAGGCGACGCTGCGCAGAAGGCCGGGGATGATGCTCTGGCGCATGACGGACTGGTCGGCGTTGAGCGGGTTGATGAGCTCCACCGGCTCGCCCAAGCCCTCGGCGGGCATGCGCAGACGCTCGAGGTCGCCCGGTTCGGCGAACGAGTAAGTCATCGTCTCGTTGAGTCCGCTCGCGCGCAAAGTGCGGTTGATCGCGTCCATCACATGCTCGGCGCGCGTGCGCGTGCCCACGCGGCCCGGGCCGCCGGGCAGCGTGGCCGGAATGCGGTCCATGCCCCAGAGGCGCAGCACCTCCTCGTACAGGTCGATCTCGCGCTCGAGGTCGGGACGGAACGTGGGCGCGACGACGGACAGCGCATCGGCGTCGGCGCCGTCGGCCACCTCGCAGCCCAAGCGCTCAAGCGTGTCGATAACGAAGTCGCGCGGGATGTCGGCGCCCATCATGGCGCAGAAGCGCGGCATGCGGAAGCGCAAAGCGCGCGGCTCGGACACGAGCGGCCATTCGTCCACGATGCCGGCGTCGTTGCCGGCGGTGGCGCTCACCGTGCCGCCGGCCACCTCCACGATGAGGGCGGCTGCCGCAGCCGAGCGCGCCTCGATGCCGTGGTCGTCCACGCCGCGCTCGTAGCGCAGCGAGCTCTCGGAGATGAGGCCGAGGTTGCGGCTCGTGCGGCTCGTGCGGCCGGCCTCGAACGTGGCGGCCTCCAAAAGGATGTTCACCGTGTCGTCCGTGACCTCGGTGTCGAGCCCGCCCATCACGCCGGCGAGCGCCACCGCGCCCTGCTCGGGCGTGGCGATGACGGTCATGTCGGACGTGAGCGCGCGCTCCTCGCCATCGAGCGTGGTCAGCCGCTCGCCGTCCTCCGCAGCGCGGATGACGATGTGTGCACGGCCGTCTTCCCCCGTCAGTTTGTCCAGGTCGAAGGCGTGCAGCGGCTGGCCGAGCAAAAACAGGATGTAGTTCGTCACGTCCACGACATTGTTGATGGAGCGCTGACCGATGGCCGCCAAGCGTTCGACCATCCAGTCGGGGCTCGGCCCCACCTTGCAGCCGCGGATCACGCGCGCGGTGTAGCGCGGGCAGCGCGTCGGGTCGTCGATGGTCACGCTCACCGCCTCGTCCACCGGCGCGCCGTCGGCAGCGGGAGCCAGCTTCGCGGCCATCTCGGCCAGCGGGTTCGTCCAGTCGCGCTGGTACATGGCGCCCACCTCGCGCGCGAAGCCCACGACGGAGAGGCAGTCGGGGCGGTTCGGCGTGATCTCGAGGTCGAGCACCGTGTCGGAGAGCTTCGCGTAGTCGGCGATGGGCATGCCCACCGGCGCATCCTCCGGCAGCACCCAGATGCCCTCGTGGTCGGCGCTCATGCCCAGCTCGCGCTTCGAGCAGCACATGCCGCAACTCGCCACGCCGCGCAGCTTCGACTTCTTGATCTTGAAGTCTCCGGGCAAAACCGCGCCCACGGTGGCCACCGGCACCTTGATGCCGGCCGCAATGTTCGGCGCGCCGCACACGACCTGCACCGGCTCGCCCGCGCCCACGTCCACCGTGACCACGTGCATGTGGTCGCTGTCGGGATGCGGCTCGCACGTCTCCACGTGCCCGACCACCACGCCGTCGAGCGCCGCGCCCGTCTTCTCAACGCCCTCCACGCCCGTGCCCGTCAGATCGAGCCGGTCGCAGAACGCCTTCGTGTCAGCAGGCACGTCCACATACTCGGACAGCCATTTGAGAGATACTTTCATGTTGTTCTTCCTTCTTCTAAAGACCCTACTGGTCCAGCAAAGTCAGCGAGGGCGCTTGGGGTGCCCCGAATCGTGGGGAAGGCGAAGGGGAAGCGTACTTCGGTACGCATCGAACAGCCCTGTGGGCTGTTCGATCCCTCGCCATGCGCCCGAGCGGGCGCGCCCTGCTCGGCGAAGCCGAGGCAGGGCATTTCGGCTTCGCCACGAGGCGGGGTGCACCAAGCGGCCGCAGCGTCGACGCGTTCCGTCGGCCGTCAGGCCGACGGAACCTTGACGAGCGACTGGATGTCGCCGAGCGTCCCGCCACACACCCTAAAACTGCCGCAAGAAGCGCATGTCGCCTTCCAAAAGCATCCGCAGGTCGGGGACGTTGTACTTCAGGCAGGCGATGCGCTCCACGCCCATGCCGAACGCGAAACCGGAGTACTCCTCCGGGTCGATGCCCGACATGGCGAGCACGTTGGGGTCCACCATGCCGCAGCCGAGGATCTCCAGCCAGCCCGTGTTCTTGCACATGCGGCAACCTTCGCCGTGGCAGATGCCGCAGCTCACGTCCACCTCGGCAGACGGCTCCGTGA
>HHCFC01400__coassemble_1250_pt1 | contig 42940 bp, 35 predicted proteins | sample HHCFC01400__metabat2_high_PE_041 | metagenome-assembled genome bin HHCFC01400
TTCCACGTGATCTTGCGCACGTCGATGCCCAGCTCGTTGCCGTTGTGGATATGCGCGTCAAGCAGGGCGGCCAGAAGGTTGTTCGCCGCGCCGATGGCGTGGAAGTCGCCCGTGAAGTGCAGGTTGATGTCCTCCATAGGAACGACCTGGGCGTACCCGCCGCCGGCCGCACCGCCCTTGATGCCGAACACGGGCCCGAGCGACGGCTCGCGCAGCGCCACGACCACGTTCTTGCCTTGGCGCGCCAGGGCGTCGGCCAATCCCACGGTGGTGGTGGTCTTGCCCTCGCCGGCCGGCGTGGGGTTGATAGCCGTCACCAAGATGAGCTTGCCGGGCGCATGCTCCACGTCCTTGAGCAGGTTGTAATCCACCTTCGCCTTGTTCGTGCCGTACATCTCCAGGTACGCCTGCGGCACGCCCGCCTTCTCGGCGATGACGTCGATGGGTTCTGTCTTCGTGGCCTGGGCAATTTCAATGTCGCTCAACACATGGGCCCCCTTTTGCGTCGGTTTGCTGGCTCACAACATTCTACCCGCCGAAGCCGCCGAGGCCGCAGGGCAATCCCCCAAGAGCGCAAGAAAGCCAGCAGCCGGAGGCGCATTCGCAGCGTCTGCCGAAAGCCGCACGCCCCACGTGCCCGCAGCGCGCGACCGGAAAGCGCATCGCCGCGCGAAACGACCGGCTTTCGCGCCGGAAGCGACGGTTTCGGGCGACAGCGCGACCAAGCGTCAGCGCGATCGCGCGAAAGGCCGCGACGCGTCTCCGAAGGGCTAGGCCCGCCGTGCGGCTTCGCGCGCTTCGTAGACGAGGCGCAAGCCTTCAAGCGTCAACTCGGGATTCGTGACGGTGATGGTGCGCGACTGCGCCGCCACGCGGGCTGCCAACCCTCCCGTGGCCACCACCGTCGCCCGATACCCCAGCTGGTCGAAGATGCGCTGCACGAGCCCGTCCACGCGGTCGGCCTCGCCGTACACGATGCCAGCCTGGATGGCTTGCTCGGTGTTGCCGCCGATGGCGGTGTGCGGATCCACCAGCTCGATGGCGCCGAGCCGCGTGGCGCGCGAGAACAGCGCCTGGGCCGACGTCTCCACGCCAGGAGCGATGACGCCGCCGACGAACCGCCCTTCGGCATCGATGACCTCGATGTTCGTGGCCGTGCCGAAGTCCACCACCACCACGGGCGCACCGTAGAGCGCCTTGGCGGCCACCGCGTCGGCCACGCGGTCGGCCCCGATCTCGGCGGGGTTCGCATACTCCGTCGAGAACAGCCCTCCCGCCGCCTCGGCCGAGCAGACAAGCGCCTCGCTTCCGGTCATACGCTCCACTGCCGCGCACCATGCCTGCGTGAGCTGCGGAACGACGGACGCGAGCGCCACGCCTTCGAGGTGCTGCGTCGCGATACCCTCCGACAGCAGAAGCGGCGCGAGCTTCACGCGCAGCTCGTCTGACGTGTGCTGCTTGTTCGTGGCCACGCGCCACTGATGCAGCAGACGTTTTTCCTGATAAACACCCACCACCGTCTGAGTGTTCCCCACATCGATAGCAAGTAACATGTTCTTGACAGTCTCCTTTGAGGGCGACGCGGATGCGTATAGTTGCACTCGGCATTATAACAACCCGCCCACGCGCATCTGTCAGGCAAGTCCCCGGGATTCCATCTGATAGAAAGGCCACACATGAACGAGACCCCTCATCGCATCCTCGTCGTCGACGACGAGCCCTCCATCACCGAATTCGTCAGCTACGCGCTCAAGAAGGAGGGATTCTTCACCGACGTGGTCGACAACGGCGAGGACGCGCTGGCCTTGGCCACGAAGAACTCCTACGACCTGTTCGTGCTCGACATCATGCTGCCCGGCATGGACGGCTACGAGCTGTGCCGCCGTCTGCGCTCGAAGACCACAGTGCCCGTGCTGTTCCTCTCCGCGCGCGACACCGAGCTCGACAAGGTGGTGGGCCTCGAGATCGGCGGCGACGACTACCTGGCGAAGCCCTTCGGCGTGCGCGAGCTCATCGCCCGCGTGCGCGCCCTTCTACGCCGTGGCGCGGGCGGCGACTTCCCCGGCGCGAACCACGCCGTCACGGCAAGCGGCATCACGCTCGACGAGGACGCCCACACCGCTTCCGGCGAGCACGGCGAGATCGACCTCACGCCGCGCGAGTTCGAGCTGCTTGCCAGCCTCATGAAGAACGCGGGCAAGGTGGTGTCGCGCGAGGATCTGCTGCGCGACGCCTGGGGTTGGGAATACTTGACGGAAACCAAGACCGTCGACACCCACATCAAGCGCCTCCGTGATAAGATTGAGTCTGCCGGATACGATCCCGGCCTGGTGGAAACGGTTCGCGGCTACGGATACAGGTTCAAACAATAAAACGACTGCAAACATACTTCTCGCTGCTGGCAACGCTGCTCTCGCTCTTCGCCGGCGCGATACTGCTCCTGATTTGCCTCCTCGCCTTCGACCTCTCGTCGAAGGCGTTTTTGCTGCTCGTCCCCATCGGCGTGGCGGTGTTTGCGTTCAGCCTGATCATCGGGCACTTCATCTCTGAGCCCCTCCGCCTTCTGGCGAAGCGGACCGCCGCGTACCGCACGGGCGCCGACGTGCCGCTCGAGCCGGACGGCCGCCTTTTCGAAGCCGACCAGTTGGCCGCCGACTTCAAGGGCCTCGTCCAAACCATGAAGGCGCAGCAGCACGACCTCGCGTTGAAAGAGCGCCGACAGGCGGCCTTCATCAGCGACGTGGCTCACGAGCTGCGCACGCCGCTCACCGCCATCCGCGGCAACGCCGAAATGCTGGAAGACCCCGATCTGCCGCCCGAGCTGCACGAGAAGTTCTGCGGCATCATCATCAACGAAAGCGAGCGCTTGAGCCGCCTCACCCATGACTTGCTGACCCTGCAGCGCATCGAGGACGACGCGGCCCCCATGGAGCTTGCGCGCGTGAACCTGCGCGAGCTGTCGGCCGGCGTGCTCGACGCGCTCGAGCCCATCCTGCGCGACCGCCAAGCGCACACCGAGATCGTCGGCGAGGCGCCCGACGTGCTGGGCAACCTCGACCGGCTCAAGCAAGCCGTCACGAACCTCGTGGAGAACGCGAGCCGCTTCATCGCGCCGGGAGGGCACATCGTGATCGAGCTGTTCGGCCTGCGCGGCAACTCCATCCTGGCCGTGAAGGACGACGGCTGCGGGTTCGGCGACGTCGACCCGAAGCTTCTGTTCGACCGCTTCTACCGCACCGACGCCTCGCGCAGCCGCGGCACCGGCGGCACGGGCTTGGGGCTCGCCATCGTGAAGTCGGTGGTGGAGGCGCACGACGGCTCGGTGGAAGCCCTCAACCTGCCCGACGGCGGCGCGTGCTTCATCATCGCGCTGCCCTCCATCCCCGCCGACACCGCGCCTCGCTCGTAAGGCCGCTGCGCGGGCGGTGTGGAACCGCGCAGCGCGAACCCCTCGATTAGCGAGCGGCGCGGACATGCCCTCCCTTACCGCGGAACAGCACGAAGGCCAGAACCGCCACCACGAGCACGCTCGTCCCGATAGCGCACACCGCTTGAAGGTGGATCATCGGAATGCCCACGAGCATGCCGATGATGTACGGCACGAGCCATGTCAGCCACACGAAGGTGCTGAACGCGTGAAACCGCTTCATGCCGCGCTCGTTGCGACGGATGAGCGTGACGGTGGCCCAGCCCGCATGCACGAGCATGAGGACGATGGCGAGCAATCCGGTGACGCCATGGATGCCGAAACCGCCAGCCTCCGACTGCTGGGCGATGCTTGTCATGATCATCGTCCCGGTGGTGTCGCACGCAAGACCGCCCCAAAACAGAAGCACATGGCGCAAGGACAATGTGCCCGAGCGGCGCTCCCCGAACACGCCGATGGTGTACAGCACGAGCGCGCACGTGATGGCAACGCTTGCAACGATCAATTCGACACTCATAATGTCTCCTTCCCTATAAAATGAACTTTGTTCATTAATGAACTGTGTTCATAATAGAAAGAAGGCAGGTAGGCGGCAATGGCATGGACAACTCGCCCACCGTTTCTTCATAGAAGAGCCGCCCGCATCCCTCGCCCCCCATGCATCGCCCGAATGGAGAATCCCGCCCCCCTCAGAAAGCCAAAAACCGGTCTTGGATATCAAAGGGCAAACTCAGATCGCTTACGAATCGAATTCGAGCGAAGGCAGCCCGATACCAAGATTCCAGGCTAAGCTGCATATGGCAATCTTGCCTGTCCGAAAACTTGCCGGGAATCGCCGAAGCAAACGCGCTCGCCAGATCATCGCTCTCCAGACCACCCGACAGACCCCTCGACAACTCTTTCTGCTGCTATACTGAGCGCCGATGCGAAGGAGGCTGATGCCCGTGAAAACGGCAGAGGAATTGCGCAGGGCTTTGCGGGGGTTGGATCGGCGGGGGTATCCGGCGTACAAGTCTTTGGCGGGCGCGTACCGGTTCGCGGATTTCTGCCTGTTCATCGACCATGTGCAGGGGGATCCGTTCGCAGCGCCGTCCAGTTTGCGCGTGGAGGTGCCCTATGCGGCGGCGGGCTTTCCCGAAAGGTTTCGCCGCGGGCGCGCCGCGCGCACGGCGCTGGCGGACTTCCTCACGCGGCAGATGGCGATGCAGTTCGAGCGGTGCAGCTTCAAGGCCAAAGGGTCGGGGAAGAGCGGGCTCATGTCCATCACGCGCTGCGGGCAGGAAGTGCTGGAGCGCAGCGCGTGCGAGATCTCGGGCAATGTGGAGGGTGCGGACGGTGGGCGCACTGAGGGCGGCGCGCGGGGCGCGGGCAATGCGAAAGCCGGTCATAGTCTAGCCGCCGAGCGTGGCGCGCATGGCGTGGGCGATGAGGTCGCCGAAGGCGGCGCGCGGGGCGTAGGCAACATGGGCAGCGCGGAGGGCGACGCGCGCGATGCGCGGGGTGCGGAGGGCGTCATCACCGTGCGCTTCCACGTGGGGTTTCCCGCGTTCGGGCGCACCATCAACGCGGGCGAGTTGGAGTGCATCCTGTTCGACTTCCTGCCCGCGTGCGTGAAGCGCGCCCTGTTCCACGACAGCTTGGACGCGCGGCAGGTGGAAGCCGCCGTGCACTTGGCCGAAGACCAGGAGGCGCTGCGGGCGCGGCTGCGCGAGGAGGGGCTGGTGGCGTTCGTTGCGAACGGGGCCATCCTGCCGCGGAGAAGCGGCGTGTCCGACAAGCCGCTGGCGGGGGCCGTCCCCTTCGCCTCGCCCGCCGAGCTGGAGCGCTCCTTCGACCTGCCGCACGCGGGCCGCATCGCGGGCATGGCGGTGCCGCGCGGCATCACGCTCATCGTGGGCGGCGGCTACCACGGGAAGTCCACCTTGCTCGAAGCGCTGCAAAGCGGCGTGTACAACCACATCGCGGGCGACGGGCGCGAGTTCGTGCTGGCCGACGACACGGCGGTGAAGCTGCGCGCCGAGGACGGCCGCTGCATCCGCAACGTGGACATAACGCTCTTCATCAACGACCTGCCCAACGGCAAGGACACCGCGGCGTTCTCCACGGAGAATGCGAGCGGCAGCACCTCGCAGGCGGCGGGCGTGGTGGAGGGCATGGAGGCGGGCTGCCGCCTGTTCCTCATCGACGAGGACACCTCCGCCACGAACTTCATGGTGCGCGACGAGTTCATGCAGCAGGTCATCAGCCGCGAGAAGGAGCCCATCACGCCGTTTCTGGAGCGGGCGCGCGGGCTGTACGAGCAAGCGGGCGCGTCCACCATTCTGGTGGCGGGCAGCTCCGGCGCGTTCTTCCATATCGCCGACCGGGTGATCCAGATGGATTGCTACCGGCCGGTGGACATCACAGAGCGGGTGCGGGGGCTGTGCGCACAGCGCGAGGCGCCCGCGATGGGCGCGCCCGCGTTCAGGATGCCGCGGGGCGAGCGGACGATGCCGGCGTTCGCGGCGGCGCGCGAGGGCGACGCGCGGGGCGGCCGGGGAGGTCGCGACGGCGGGCGTAGGCATGGGCATGGCGGTGGGTGCCGTGGGTACGATGCCGACCGCGATGAGCGCGGCCAGGGTGGTGGCCGCAGGGGCCGCGATGACCGGGGCGGGCGCGACGGCGGCGCGCGCGGGCGCGAGCGGCTGAAGGTGCGCTCGCAAGGGCGCGACGCATTCTCGCTGGGCAAGGAGAACGTGGACGTGCGCTTCGTAGAACAGATCGCCGATTCCGAGCAGACGGCCGCGCTGGCCCACCTGCTGCGCTACGGCTTGGAGCGCTTCGCAGACGGCACGTGCCCGCTGACGGAGGCCGTGGAGCGCCTTTTCGCCGTGCTGGAGCGCGAGGGCTGGGCGCCGTTCTGCGGGTCGTTCGTGCCCTGCGGCCTGGCGAAGCCGCGCAAGCAGGAGGTGTTCGCCGCCCTCAACCGCTTCCGCGGCGGCATGGGCAGCGGTGCGGGTGGCGGCGAGATGGACGGCGCGAAAGATTCGGATCGATAGCTGGCTTTCGGAGGCCGGACGCAGATTCGACACCGCATCGTCGAATCTTCACGAACGGGGCGCGTGCGTTCCCCTACAATGGAATGCGTCCTGTTCAAACCCTGGGCTTCCGCACGCGGGAGGTGCGCATGGGCAACAAACCCATCATCAGCAAGCAGCAAATCCTCGACGCCGCCTTCGCGCTGGCCAGCGAGTCGGGCTTGGCGGGCCTCAGCATCCGCGACGTTGCACGCGCCTGCAACGTGGCCGTGGGCACGGTGTACAACTCCTACCCCACCAAGAACGACCTCGTCAACGATGTGGTGGGCCGATTCTGGAACGAGGCGCTGGCCGACCGCATGCCGCATGCCGTGGCCGGCGACGACTTCATCTGCTTCTGCCAGGAACTTGCTCGACAGCTGTCGGAAGCGCTTGCGAGATTCCGCGACGACTGGCTTGCCGAGATTGCGGCGCTTGACGCGCAAGGTCTGGCCGCCGCGCGCAAGCGCGAAGAAGCATGCTTCGCGCACATCCACCGCGGCCTCGTGATGGCGCTTGAGCGCGACCCGCACGTGGCGCGCGATCGTCTGCACGACGCGCTGGCCCCCGAGCCTCTCTGCGCGTTCGTGTGGGACAGCATGCTGTCGTCCATCGAGCACGGCGACCCAAGCTGCCAAACTCTGTTCTCCCTGCTCCGCAGCACGGTGTACGAGGCATGAAACGTCAGCGGGGCCTCGGATTTCCGAGGCCCCGTCTGCATCATGCGCGCTTCATCAAGCGTCTACAGCTCAGCAAGCGCAGGAAGCACCTTCTCAAGGTCGGCCACGAGGCCGAGATCGCATTGTCTCATGATCGGAGCGTTCTTGTCTTTGTTGACGGCCACCACGAACTGGGATTCGGCCATGCCCACCGTATGCTGCACCTGACCCGACACGCCCAGCCCCACATACACGTCAGGCTTGACGACTGCGCCGGAAACGCCCAGGTAACGGCTCTGCGCCATCCACCCCTCGCCTTCGGCGATGGGACGCGTGCAAGCCATTTCGCCGCCGATGCGCGCCGCGAACTGCTGCGCTGCGCCCAGGTTTTGCTCGCTTTGGATGCCGCGGCCCACGCACACCACCACCTTCGCGGAGCCAAGGTCGACCACTTCCTCCTGCCTCTTCTGGCACCCGACCAGCTTGATGGGACCCGGTTCGATCGACACCGCCGCACGCTCCACCGCACCGGGAGCCGATGCCGCATCGATCTCGAACACGCTCGAGCCCACGAGCACGATCGCCGCACCGCGTGCCCGCTCAACGCGTTCGGCCGCGCCTCCGTACGCCATATGCGCCACTTCGACGCCCGCATCGTCGAGCGTCACGCGCGAAGCGTCGGTAACCACCGGCATGCCCAACCGCACGGCGAGGCGACCCGCCACGCACTGCGTGCGCTTCGACATGCGCGCCAAAACCAGCGCTGGCTGCTCGGTTTCGATGATCTCCTGGAATGCGGAGGCGCAGTCTTCGTACAGCGAGCCTTCGGGAACGGATCCAACGCACAGAACACGCGCGCCCCAAGCGGCGATGCGCTCCGCATCGGCCTCGTCACCTGCCCACAACGCCACCGGATCGCCGCCCAGCGCCCGCGCCCCGCTGCACAATTCCTCGTAGGGCTCAACCGCATCGGCGAACACCGCAATCGTCTTATTGCTCATGGAAGCCTCCTTACAGCCGCTCGCGCACGCGCGCCACGAATGCCTGAACCGTCTCGTCGTCATCGCCCTCAAGGATCTCGCACGCGCGATCACGCTGCTCGGGCGCAAGCGTGCTCACCACCTCGATGGCCTCGTCAGCGCCGGCGAAGCCCACGTCCTCAAGAGAAAGCACGCGCGAAGGCTTCTTGCCCGCGCCCAGGATGTCCTTCATGGAGGGGATGCGCGGCGTGTTCATGTCGGCGACCACCGACAGCACGGCCGGAAGCGGCACGTCCAGACGCTCCACCACGGCGCCGACGGTGCGCTCGACGTGCGCCACGTCGCCGTCGAGCTCGATGGAGCTGACGGCGTTGATGGCGGGCAGGCCCAGCACCTCGCCCAGCTGCACGCCCACCTGCTGCGCGTAGCGGTCGGCTGACCCCTCGCCGCACAGCACGAGATCCACGTCGCCCAGCAGTTTGACGGCCGCCGCAAGCACCTGCGCGGTCGTCGTCGAACCGGCATCAGGCAGCGACACGTCCTTCACCGCCACGTTCTCCTGAGGGCCGCGCGCGAGGATGGCCTTCTTCAACTTCGTGTCCTCCACGGCATCGCCGCCAGCGGTGAGGCAGATGAGCGATGCCCCGTGCGCCGTCGCCAGCTGCGCGCCGGCTTCCACGGCGTTCAGGTCGTAATCGCCGATCTTGAGCGCAGCGCGCTCGAACGACAGCGTGCGATCAGCCTGCGCAACCGCGTCCTGCTCGTCAGGCACGATCTTGTAGCACACAACGATGTTCATGATCACTCCTTTTGCGTATCGGGAATGCGGCTCTCTCGCTTCCCGAAAGCAAAAAGCGTGCCAACCTGTGAAACCGTCCCCCCTTCATCGAATCACGACCCCCCCCCCCCCCCCCCCCGCTTGCTTGCGACCTCCTCAAAACCACTGCGAGCCCGTCTAGCAAGGTGGCGACGCTTCGAGCCTCGCCCGACAGCGGAACAGCTCCAAAGATGGCGAGTTTTCACCGATTTCGGAACCGCATGCGCGCTCGAAGCCCTTCCTGCCAACGCGCTGGCAGGAAGGGCGCTTTCACGACCAGGCCCTATTCACGGTTCGACGCGTCGGCAGATCGCAAGCCCGCACCCTCGCTTCCGAAATCGGTGAAAACTTGCCATCTTTGGCACGGCACGCCGCAGAAGGGGCCTTCGCCTCGAGCAGATAGCGCTTCGCGCGCCGAGCCGCAAGCCGCCCGACGCTAGAAGGCGCCGTCATCGCTTTCCAGCACCACGCGCACGCGCAGGTGAAGGCGGTTGAGCAGACCGGCCAGCTCGTCGTGCGAAAGTCCGAGCTGCCTCCCCACTGCCGCAAGGTCGCCTTCGTGCTGCGCGAGCAGCGCCTGCACGAGCTGGCGCTCTTCGGACAGAGCGTCCTCCTCCGCATCCGTCCGGGGCAATGCTGCGCACTGCCGCTCGCCCAACGACACAGGGGCCACCGGACCGTCCGGCATCGCGTTGGCCGCGTTCGCGATGTGGGGCGGCAGCGAGTCCACGGTGACGTTGGCGCCTTCTCCCTGCATGATCAGGCAGCGCTCCACGATGTTGCGTAGCTCGCGCACGTTGCCCGGCCAGCTGTACGCGCGCAACGCCTCGATCGTCTCTGCGGGAAAGGGTGTGCAGGGCACTTCGAGCACCGAGGACAACTGCCCGTTGAAGTAGTCCACCAGCAAAGGAATGTCATCGGCGCGCCGACGCAGCTGCGGAAGGCGAACCTCCACGAGGCTCAGACGGTAGTACAGGTCGCTGCGGAACTTCTTCTCGGCAATGAGGCGCTCGATGTTCTGGTTCGTCGCAGCGATCACGCGCACGTCGAGCGTCTTCGCCGTGTTCGACCCGAGCTTCGTCACGCTCTGCTCCTGCAGCACGCGCAAGAGGCTCACCTGCATGTCAACCGGCATCTCGCCGATCTCGTCGAGGAACAGCGTGCCACCGTCGGCGTATTCGAACTTGCCCACCGCGCCCGTCTCGCGCGCGCCGGTGAACGCCCCGCCCTCGTAGCCGAACAGCTCGGTCGCCAGCAGATCGCGCGGAAGCGCGCCGCAGTTGATGGCCACGAACTCGCCCGTGCGGCCGCTGCGACGGTGCAACGCACGCGCCACCACCTCCTTGCCCGTGCCCGTCTCTCCCAAAAGCAGCACGTTCGTCTTGATGGGCGCGACCTTCTGCACCATGCGGTCGATCTTCTTCCACTCTTCGGTCTCGCCGATGTAGTCCACGGAGCCGCCCGCAGGCATGACCGCCGCGTCGTTGCGGCGACCGGTCGCGCGCTTGGCGTTGCGCTCGGCTTCGCCGCCGTCCTCGAACACGAGCATGACGAACGGCTCCTGACCGTCGATGTCCACCATGCCGTGGCGCACGAGGTCGAGCTTCTGCACAGCGCGCGAGCGACCCTTTTTGAAGGGAACGGGCACCGGTGCCTCTAACTTGTCCGGAAGATCGAGCACGTCTCGGACAGAGAAGCCCTTCCCCAGATACGCCCCGAGGGATTGCGAGCCGTAAGAATACTGCTCCCAGCCCGGACAATACGGAAGCATGCCCGCGTTGCCGCCCAAGATGCGCCCGCTGGCATCGATGAGCAGCACCGGATGCTCGTAGGCCAGCATGAGCGGCTTGAAGAAGTCCACCGTCGAGAGCAAGGCGCCCGCCTTCACTCCGGCACGATGCAGATCGTTCGTAAGCGACACGCCGATGCGGCACAGGTCGAGCGCGCTGTGCGGCAACACGGCGAAGGGGCTGTTGATGTTCATGGCTCCGTAGTACTTGCCCGCTGGGTCGAGGTACGGAACCGACACGCCCGAGTACGTCTGCACGATGGCGCGGTAATGCTCGAACCCGTCGACGCGCACGGGGCGCTTCTCGTACGCAACGAGGGTGGCGTTGCCCGTGCCGACATCCTCCTCGCGCATGAACGTTCCGAACGTGCGCGGGTACGCGGCCAACGGCGACAACAGCTCGAATACGAAGTTTTCGCCGTCCATGAGCGACACGTTGCAGCCCAGCATTTCCTTGAGGAACTTCATCACCGGCACGGTCGCCTTAAGCGACGCCGCGAACCGCTCACGCTTCTCTTCCAGCAAAGCGACGTTCTGATCGGCGAAATCGCTCGACCACGGATTCACGCCCGCAGTGCGGCACCGAATCCATGAGCGAGCTATTTCGGGACGCACCTTGTCTTCGAGAATGGTCCCCGTGCTCACGAACGTTTTCCAAGCCTCTATCGCATGCTCTTTTCGATACACCACGCGCGCCTCCCTTCGTATCGGCCGGCCCCCCTCAGCGCCTTCGCTGCGATTGCCGCCCGATGCCCAATGCCTCCCGATACTTCGCCACCGTGCGTCGCTTGATATCCACGCCCTCGCCGTTCAGGATGTCCGTGATGGTCGCATCGCTCAGGGGCTTGCGGCGATCCTCCTGCGCGACGAGATCTTTGATGCGATCCTTGATGGCAAGTGACGAGAGCGCCCGACGGCGCTCCTCTGCCGAACAGGACACCGAACTTGAGAAGAAGTGCTTGAGTGGAAACACTCCCCAAGGGGTGAGGATATGTTTGTCCTGCACCGTGCGACTCACGGTGGACACGTGCACGCCCAGCGCGTCGGCGGCCTGTTGCATGGTGAGCGGACGCATGCGCGCATCGCCGCCGACGAAGAAGTCGTACTGGGCCTCCACCAGGTACACGCCGAAACGATAGAGCGTCCTCTGCCGTTGATCGATGTTCGCGAGCGCCGCCTCGGCCTCGGTCCGCTTCTCGCGCAGCCATTCCCGAGCCTCGCAATCCATGCGCCCCTGCTGCATCATGCGGTCGTAAACCCCGTTGAGCACGAGCGCCTCCGAAAGCTCGCCGGTCACGCGCACCGAAAAGCCCTCTCCCTCGCGTCTGACAGCGAGATCGGGGATGACGTACACGGTGCCCTTTCGCTGGGAGAACGACGCTCCCGGCCGAGGGTCGAGGGAGCAGATGACCTCGCGCAGAGCCGAAAGATCGTCGATGGTCAGATGGTACGCTCGCATGAGCTTCGTCGTGCGGTTCTCGGCTAGATCCTCGAGGCCGACGCGCAGAACGTCGCGGATGACGTCCGCGTACGCAACGCCGTCATCAAGTTGCAAGATCAGGCATTCGGCCAGATCGCGCGCACCCACCCCGCGAGGAGAGAGCTGCTGCACGCGCTCCAGAAGGCGATGGCCGTCCTCCATCGACCGGCCCGCCTCCGCGCACACCGCAGACATGCTGCCCGAAAAGTACCCGTCGTCGTCAATATTCTCGATCAAAGCGTCGAGAAGGGGCCGGTCGCCTTCATCGATGTGCATTCCTGCAAGCTGCAAGCGCAGGTGGCTGTGGAGCGTCTCGGTCTGGGAGCATTCGTCGCGCAACCGAGCCAGATCGAACCCTTGGGCATCCCCTGCGACAGACGGCGGCCGACACGCCCAGGGCTCATCGGATGGAGCGTCGGAATCGTCAAACACATCGGAATCCTCTTCCGGGAACTCCTCGAACGAAAGGGCTCCTTGGTCGTAGTCGAGCTCGAGCAGAGGATTGCGCTCAACCAAGTCGCGCACGTACGCGTCCAACCGCGCGACGGGCAGCGACAGCACCTCAAGCCCCTGGATGGCCACAGGAGCAAGTCGTTGCCGCGTTCGCAGCGAAACGCTCGAACGCGCCTCCATGCGCACGGCTTGGCTCGGACACTCCGACATACAACCCCCTTGCTCCGACGCACCGCCGACCCCTTCGGCATACGCACGGTTTTGCCGGCAAACGGCATTACCACCCATTTTAAGATGATTGCATGAATTTTTCAACTAAGTAAGCATTTTTATAAACTTTAGCATGATTTTTGCTATGTAAACGACAAAGGTATGCAGCAACCTCGGGAGGAGCTTTCCATGACGCACGACGCAGCAGCCCTCCTTGTCCGTCCGGCTTCGGAACGCGACGCCGCCACGATAGCGCGCCTGGCCGAAGAGGCGGGCATGGGCGTCCTCACCCCGCGCGGGACCTCGTACGTCGCGGTGTCCGAAGGGCGCGTCGTCGGCTTCATCCGCATCGTCGAAGCCGGAGGGGATCGCTACGTCAACCCCATCGTGGTCGCCGCCTCTGCGCAAAGGCAGGGCGTCGGGCGGGCGCTCATGGAGGAAGCGCGAACGCGTTACGGAGCGCTGCTGTTCGTCGCACGCGGATCGGCGGTCCCCTTCTACACGGCGCTGGGATGCGAGCGCGTGGGGCGTGAGCGCATCTCTCCCGCCCTCGGCGAGGACTGCGATACGTGCCCAGACCTCGCCACCTGCTCGCCCGTTCCCATGATCTACCGGTAGCGCTTCGGGAGGGAACGTCCCTCCCGAAGCGTTCCGACACGCCTCTTCCGAAACGCCCTCGCAAGCGCCTTAGCGAGGGTTCTTCGCCTCCGGAGCAGGATCGGCAGGGCCAGCGTACGTCTGGACGATGCCGGCGTAGGTGCGCGCCTCGTCGCCGACCACCTCAAGCTCGGTGTCCATCCAATTGCGACGGCGAATGGCCACGAGCGCCCAGTCCTTCGCCGAGCCCTTGATGTAGTTCTGGTCGTTCGGTTCGCCCTTCTCCCACACCGCTCCCGAAGGCAGCGTCAGCTTGAGGTGCAGGGGAATCTCCGGGTCGAACGCAAGGCCGTTCACGTTGTACATGTTGGGCCGCCCCTGCCACGAAAGGAACAGCGTGGAGGCGATGCGGTCCTTCACGATCGGATCGATGCCCATCGCGTCGTAGATGTCCACGCTGTGCGCCCACAGCTCCATGAGGCGCGCCGACGCGAGCGAGCGCACGGACATGGGAGGGATGCCGGTCGCCCAGGGCACGCGGCCTTTCGGGCCCTGCTCCAAAAACGCCGCCGTCATGAGAGTGCGCTGCTCGCGCCACCAGTTGAGGATGTCGGCGCCGCTTTGGTCGCGATAGGCCAGAACGTGGAAATGCTCGTCCTGCTCGGATGCAGCGTCGGCCACGGCGTTCACGCTTTCGCCGCGTCCGGCCAAAAGCTCCACCGCGCAGTAATCGAAAAACGCGATATGGCAGATGACGTCTTTGAACGTCCACGTGGTGCAGTACGACGCCATGCGGTTCCAGTCGTCTTCGGTGAAGTCGGCAACAAGCGAATCGACGAGGGACTGCTCGGCGATAAGATCGTCGACGGGATTGAATATCTGGCTCATGGGAAAAGTCCTTTCTGGGATGAGGTTCTTTTGAGGGTTGCGAGGGTTGCGAGGGCTCCTCCCTCCTTGCACCCGCGGTCAACCTGCGGGAAGGGCGCGCCGTGCGGCGGACGCAACCCCGCATCCCCCCAGGTTATGCGCCGCGCAAAGAGAGGGGCAGCAGGTCAAGCAAAGTCAGCGAGGGTTTCCGTGGCGTCCGAGATCGCGGGGAGGACGAGGGCGAAGCGTACTTCGGCACGCATCGAACAGCCCAGCGGGCTGTTCGATCCCATGTTATGCGCCCGAGCGGGGCGCGCCCTGCTCGGCAGAGCCGAGGCAGGGCATTTCGACCTTGCCGCGAGATCGGGTGCCGCGAAAGGCCGCGGCGTCGAGCGATCCGGCGACCGTCAGACCGACGGAGCGAACTGCTTCTGGATGGCGCGACCGGCGATGTGGATCATGATCTCGTCGGTGCCGGCGCCGATGCGGTAGACGCGCTGGTCGCGCCACAGACGCGAGATGCGGCAGTCCTTCGTGTAGCCGATGCCGCCCATCACCTGCAGCGCGGTGTCGCACACCTCGAAGGCGGCGCGACCGCAGTACAGCTTGGCCGCCGCAGAGTCGATCTGAACGGATTCGCCGTTGTCGATCTTCCATGCGGTTTTGTACACCCAGTTGCGCATGTTCTCGATCTTCACGTACATATCGGTGATGTGCTCTTGGATGAGCTGGTTTTTGCCGATGGGCTTGCCGAACTGAACGCGCTGGGTGGCGTAGCGCACGGCATCTTCGAACGCACATTCCGCTGCACCGAGCGACTGGGCGCACGCCAGCAGGCGCTCCACCTCGAAGTTCACCATGGCCTGCATGAAGCCGTTGCCCTCGACGCCCACAAGGTCCTTCTCCTCAAGCTCCACGTCCTGCATGTGCAGCTCGCAGGTGTTGCCCATGTTCCAGCCGATCTTCTCGAGCGGCTCGATGGAGATGCCGGGAGTCAGGTTGCCCTCGTCGTCGCGCAGGGGCACCCACCACATGGAGAAACGGGAGCGGTTGGCGCGATCCGCAGGATCGTCGTCGGCGTCGCGGGCCACGCACAGCATGTACTTGCAGTTCACCGCGTTCGTCATGAACGACTTGCTGCCGTTCAGATACACCTTCCCATCGCGACGCTGGTACGTGCTGGCCAGCGCCGAGCTGTCGCTGCCAGCGCCCGGCTCGGTGAAGCCCAGCACGAAGCCGGGGCGACCCGCCCTCACCTCGGCGAAGCACTGCTCCTGCTGCTCGGGCGTGCCGTACTCGGTCATGTCCTTGAGCGCGCACAGGTTGCCATACACGTAGATGGGCGCGCCGTTCTTGCACACGCGCTCGGCCACCAGCATGAGCGTGGTCACGTCGACGGGCGTGCCGCCGAACTTCTCATCGACTCCGAGCATCTGGAACCCGTTCTCCAGCAGCGCGTCGGTGAACTCGTGCGGCCATTCGTGCTTCTCGTCGCACTCCTTCATATACTGCTCGGTGCAGGAGCGCTCCATGAGCTCGTCGAGGCTTTCGAGCAGAAGCTGCTGCTCATCGGTCAAGCTGAAATCCATCCTACCGTTCCTTTCCTTCGATTCTCCGTATGCCTTGCCCTATGAAATACCGGTACGTATCCCCCGTGCGCTCCCTGCGCACCCGCCCTTCGCCTCTGAGGTGATCAAGGTGGGCCAGCGTTTCGCACACGATGATCCACCGCTGGATGATGGGGATCTCCTCCCAAGCGCCATGCGGAATGTTCCACGTAATGGACTGAGCAAGTTCCGTGCCAGTCATGCCGGGACACTCTGCGATTCGCGCGAGAATCTCGTCGAGCCGCTGCCGATGGTGCTCGCGCAGCCACGCGATGCGCTCGGGCATGGCCTCGGCCTGCCGCCGCGGGTCGACGGACCCATGTCCCATGCAGGCGAACGTCACCGGCAGCTGCGCCACCTTGTCCAGGCTGCGCAGGTAGTCGTCCAGCGAATCCGCTTCATCGGGAAACGGCGCCATGTTGGGCGAGCTGGTCATGAGCACGTGATCGCCGTAGAACATGATGCCCTGGTCGGGCAGGTACAGGCATTGATGCCCCGGCGTGTGCCCGGGCGTGGAAACGGCACGCATCCGGTAGCCGCCGTAGCGCACCTCGTCCCCGTCGGCCAGGTTCACGAAGCGCTCGGGCATGGGCCATTCCACACGCGGGATGAGGCTGGCGTCGGTGCGCTCCAACTCGTCCAACTCGTCTGCGGGAAACCCCTCGCACGCAAGGCGCGCCTTCACCGTGCCGCGATACGAGCGCGCGCCCCGGCGACGGAACAGCTCTTCGTCGCGCGCGCTCAGGTACACGCGCGCGTCCCTGCGCGCGATCGCCGCCGCCAGGCCAAGATGGTCGATATGGAAATGGGTGAGGAACACGTCGGTGCGCGCCCGATCCACCTGCAAATCCTCCAACGCCGACCGCAGAACCTCGTACGACGCCTCATGGCTCACGCCGGTGTCCACCAGCAGATTGCGCTCGCCGCATGCAACGAGGTAGGCGTTCGTGTACCCGATGGGCATGCCGCCGGAATAGGGCACTTGGATGAGGTAGATGGGAGGATCGTCGCAGATCTTCTCGTGATGGCGCGGAGCGGCCTGCTCCTTGCGCTCGTCGAAGTAGGCGACAACATCTGCCTTGCGCACCTTGCCCGCGTCGTCGCGGCCAAGGTCGTCCATGAACACGATGTAGCGCGGCTTCTTGTAGCTGGCGATGAAGCGCTTGCAGTGCGACTGCACCTCGGCGGCCGTGAGGTTCGACCCCGGCAGCGGCTGAATCACCGCCGCCACCGCCTCCCCCATCACCGGATCGCTCGTGCCGAACACGAGGCAGTCGTCGATGGCGGGGTGCGTGCGCAGCACGTTCTCCACCTCGGCCACGAACACATTTTCGCCGCCGGACTTGATCATGTCCTTCTTGCGCGAGCGCACGTAGAAGTACCCGTGCGCGTCCCGCTCCATGAGGTCGCCCGTGCGCAGCCAGCCGCCGGGCGCGAACACGGCGTCGGTCAGGTCGGGTTGCCCGTAGTAGCCCTGCATGGCCGCATCCGACCGGAACAGCGCCTCTCCCACCTCGCCGTCCGGCAGCTCGTTGCCCGCCTCGTCCACCACCTTCATCTCGACGTGCTTCATCGGCCGCCCCACGCTCTCGAGCAGCGGGGAATCGGCCGCCAGCATCGCGCGCGTGATGCGCAGGCTCGTGCCCGCACCGCTTTCCGACTGCCCCCACCCGTAGTTGAGCACGGCGTTGGGGAACTTGTCGTAGACGGCCTTGACGATGGGCTTCGTGGCAGCGCCCGCCGCGCTCTGCACGAGGCGCACCGAGCTCAAATCGTACTGGTCGATGGTGGGACAGCGCAGCAGGCGCAGGTAGGTGGCAGGCGGCAGCAGGATCATATGCGTCACGCGATAGCGGTCGATGCAACGCAGTATCTGCTCCGCGTTGAACGCCTCGCAGATAACGAGCGTCGCGCCAGCCGCCAAGGCGACCGAGAACCAGCTGTGCCCGCCGTGATGCTCAAGCGGGCACTGGATGAGCACGACGGCATCGGGCTCGTCGCCAATGCCGTTGGAATCCATGATGGCGTCGAGTTCCACCAGGTCGGCGGCGTGCGTACGGGCCGCGCCCTTCGGCAGCCCGGTCGAGCCGCCCGTGTACTGAATGCGGGACAGGGCACCCGGATCGCGCATCAGCTCGGGTTCGCCCGAACCCTTCGCCTCGCACGCGCGATCAAGCGAAACAAGGGGCGCATCGAAGCAAGCGACGGCGTCGCGCCGCTCCCTTCGCCCCGCATCCACGCCGACAAGCGTCACCGCGCCCGAAAACGAACGCGACGCCTCGGCCACGGACGTGGCGAACTGCGATGCGAACACGAGCGTTCCCGCCCCGCTCGCATTCACAAGGTAGCCGATCTCGCGCGCAATGAGCTTGTAGTTCAACGGGACGGCCACGGCCCCGATCTTCTGGACGGCATAGTACACCTCCAATATCTCGGGGCAGTTCGGCAGCAGGTACGCCACGCGGTCGCCCGGACGCACGCCCATATCGTCAGCAAGCAGGTGCGCGATCCGGTTGACGCGGGCGTTCAGCTCGCCGTAGGTCGTCTCGTCGCCGTCGAACACCACCGCGATCTTGTCGGGATGCGCGCGCACGCTTTCCAGAAACGGCTCGGCAACGTTGCCGTATCCCATGCAAACCCCCTTCGCAACCTCGGCGCTAACGGGCGAACCGCTCCATGGCGGCGGCGTAGGCCCTCGTCGTAGTGCAAAACGGCGACGCCGTCGATTCCGCTTGCAAGCACGTCTCCAAGTTGTCGTCGGCAAGCGCGTTCACAAGGCCCTTCGTGATCTGGATGGACGCGTCGGGCATCGCAGCCAGCTCGCGCGCGAACGAAAGCGTCTCCTCCTCGAGCGCCGATGCCGGGAACACACGGTTCACAAGGCCCCAGTCGCACAGGCGCTGCGCGGGGATCTTACCGCCGAAGAACAGCAGCTCCTTGGCGCGCTGGGCGCCCACCAACTCCGGCAAGAACTTGCACATGCCCATCTCGGGCATGATGCCGATCTGGCAGAACGCGGGCACGAACAGCGCACGGTCGGAGGCGCACACGAGGTCGGACGCGAGCGCCAGCGCGAACGCGCCTCCCACGGCGTACCCGTCCACCATGGCTATCACCGGCTTGGCCATCGAGCGCACCGTGCGCACCACGTCCAGGTAACGACGCAGCGTGAGGCGCGCGCCTTCCGGGCCGGGCACGGCTGCGGGGCCTTGGCTCAAATCTCCACCGCTCGAGAAGTTCTCGCCCGCGCCCCGCAGCACCACCACGCGCACCGCAGGATCTTCGTCGGCCCGAGACAACAGGGCGTTCAACTTGCCCATCATCGGTGCGGACAGGGCGTTTTTCTTCTTCGGCTGGTTGAGGAACACCACCTCGATGCCGCCCTCAAGCCGCTCGGCGTACACCACGTCGCGCGCCGAAGGCCCTTCGACCTCGGCGGATTCGCCGCTTTCGCTCAAAACGACAGGCTGATCTACCATCGCGTTTCCTCCCCTTCTCCTACAGCGCGCACGCCGCGCGATAGCCCATCTTGGTGGCGTCGGCGATGCGGCCGGGCGTTTCGCAGTCGCCCACGAGGTACACTTCGTTCACGAGCGGCTTCAACGCCTCTCCCAGCTCATGGTTCTCGTCGAGGCCGAGCGTGACCGCCACCGTCTTAGCGGGGATGAACAGCTCGCGCTCGTTGCCGTCGGCATCGGTTTGCACAGCCTTCACGCCGTCGTCGGTGATGGCCACAACGCGCGTGAGCGGGTACAGCTCCACGTTCTCTGCCTTCTTGAATCCGCTGATCAGGCCGAAGCGGTCGGAACCGCCCACGTCGAAGCCCACCTTCTTGCGCTCTTCGATGATGGCCGTGGTGCGCCCCGTCTCCATGCACAGGTGGCCGAATTCGCAGCCCGGCAGGCCGCCGCCGATGATGGCGACGCTGCGCCCGATGGGCCACGGCGACTTTTCCGTCATGGTGCGGGCGAACGACGGCGTGTAGTACATGCTGAGGAACAGCGAGCCTGCGCCCCACATGAAGTTGTTGAACGCGCCCTGCTTGCCCGCCGGCTTATGGCCGTTGATCATCTCGAGGAAGTCGTGCGACGTGACCACGTTCTTGCCGTCGCCGCCGGGCACGTCAAGACGTAAGGGGCTGCCGCCCACGGCGACGATCACCGCATCGGGCTTCGCCGCGCACGCCACAGCGGGCGTCACCTTCGTCTTGAGATGCAGAGTGATCTCGGGATGCTTCCTCACCTGCGTGATGAGGTAGCCCAGGTACCGCTCGTGGTACGGGCTGAAGATGGAGCTCATCTTCACGCAGCCTCCAAGGCGCGGCCCCTCCTCGTACAGGTCGACGGCATGGCCGCGCTGCGCGGCGGTGAGCGCCGCGTTGATGCCGGCCGGCCCCGACCCCACCACCATGACCTTCTTGCGCTGCGCCGCTTTCGGGAAGGCTTCGTGGTCGAGCTCTTCGCCCAAACGCGCGTTCACGCCGCAGTAGTTCAGCGGCTTGCCCTGGCTCACCACGTCGTCCAAGCAGCGGCAGCACACGATGCACAGGCGCATGTCGTCGGTGCGGTCTTCCATCACCTTGCGCGGCAACGCGGGGTCGGCGATGCTATAGCGCAGTCCGGCCACCACGTCCATCTTGCCGTCTTGCAGGTTTTGCTCCATCACGCGCGGATCGGTGTTGCGGTACCCCTGCGCCACCGGCTTCTTCGCCACGGTTTTGATCTGCTGCGAAATGAACGCCCAGTGACCGTCCTCAATGGCCTTCGTGGTGAGCGGCTCGCTCGTCTCATGCCAGCCCACGGCCAGATCGTGCAGGTCGCAGCCCGCCTCTTCCAGCATCGGCGCGATGCGCAGCGCCTCCTCCATAGACAGGCCCGGGCCCGCGGGGCTCTTGATGAAGTCGATGGGCGACCACCGCACCACGATGGGGAAATCGGGCCCCACCACGGCACGCGTGCCGCGGATGACTTCGAGCGTGAGCCTCACGCGGTTCTCGAGGCTGCCGCCGTACTCGTCGGTGCGGTTGTTCGTGGCCAACGCCATGAAACGCGACAGGATGCCGCCGACGCCGGCCATGACCTCGATGGCATCGAACCCGGCCTCCTTGCACACGCGCGCCGCGTTGAAGAACTGCTGCTTGAACGCCTCGATCTGCTCGAGCGACATGGCGCGGAAGCCGCCCATGAACTTGAGAATGGCGATGTCGGAGGGGCCGTAGGGGCCTTCCGGCGTCTCGGCATCGGGCTTCCAATCGTGCACGCAATAGGGCTGCGCGCAGATGAGGCCGCCGTGCTTGTGCACCGGCTCCACCATATACGTGCGCAGGTCGGGGATGCAGCTATCGTCGTAGCAGCTGGGCAGCTCGTGGATGTGCGCGGGATCGATCTCGTTGCGCTTCCAGGAGCAGATGGTTTGGATGATGAGCGCCGTCTGCCCTTCGGCGCGCTCTTCCAGGTAGTTCGCCAAACGCTGCGTGGGGCGGTTGTCCTTCGTCACATAGCCCGCGCCCGGAGACATGGACGTGGTGATCATGCGGTTCTTCAAGGTGACGCCGTTCACCCGCAACGGCGATCCCAAAATAGGATACTGCGCGCTCATAGTTCAAGTCCTCTCTCGATGATGCTAGCCCAGACGGAACTCCACGCCCATGCCGCCGCGCGGGTAGTTCCACGACGCGACCACGGTGCCCGCGCCCGCCACAAGGCATGTGCCGCATTCCAGGCACCCGGCGTAGTCGAAGCTCAAGTTCCCCTGGTCGTCGATCACGTACAGGCCGGCCGGGCACAGCTTCGCCAGCCGTTCGATGTCCTTTTTGCTGGCCGTCTTGTCCACTTCGATGTGGGCGTACTCCTCGTCCACGTGGAACTTGTCCGCAGCAAGCTTCTCCTCAACCGTCATCCGCTCGATCACAGCGCCTTCAACCCCTTTCGCGCGTCCTTCGCCAACGTCATGAGGCCCACGCCCTTCGCAGCCGCCAAGGCCTTCTTCGCAAGCTTCTTCGGCGGCGCGCCGTCCACGCGGAACATGCCCAACATGAGGTCCTCCAACATGACGGGGTAATCCGCGAACATGCGGCGCGTCTGCGCCATGAAGGAGGGGAAACCGCGATAGAACCTCAGATCTTGCATCACGAAGCTCTCGTCGAGCAGCGTGCGGTACGCGCCCAGGCTGGCGGCGCTGTAATCGCCGGCTTCGCGCGCCTTGAGGATGGCCTCGGCCGCCAAGCGCCCCGACTCGATGGCGAAGTCCATGCCGCGCACGCAGTAGCCGATGTTCAGACCGAAGCCGGCCGCATCGCCCGCGATGAGCACGCCGTCGCGCACGAGCTCGGGAACGGCGGCGATGCCGCCTTCAAGAATCATGCGCCCCGTGTACTCGCGCAGCGTGCCGCCCGCGATGAGCGGCGCCACCACGGGATGCCGCTCGAGGCGCTTGAGCATCTCGGGAACCGAGGTGTCGCTGTGTTCGATGTCGCCGATGGTGGTGACCACGCCCAGCGAGATGCTGTCGCGGTTCGTGTACAAAAAGCCGCCGCCGATGTGCCCGTCGGTACACGAGCCGTCGAACAGCCACGCGCAGCCCTCGCCCGGCGCGCAGCCGAATCGATCCGACACGGTCTTCTCGTCTAGCTGGATGACCTCTTTGGCCGACACCGCCATGGCATGCGGGTCGAGCGGCGGCACCATGCCCAGCTTCTGGCCGAGAAGGGACACCGCCCCGTCGGCCAAAAGCACCACCTTGGCTTCCATGTCGTCTTCGCCCGCGCGCACGCCGCACACGCGGCCGTCGCGCACGATGAGGTCGTCCACGCGAATCTCGTTGACGAACATCGCGCCTTCACGTTCTGCCTGCTCAGCCAGCCATTGGTCGAACGGGGCGCGCAGCACCGCGTACGACGCGCATGCCGGCGCCCCCAAAGACGCGCTCGCAAAGTCCATCGTGGTGGCGCTGTCGTCGGTGAGAAACGATAGGCGCTCCCGCGTGATCAGCCGCTCCACCGGCGCCGATTCCGCGAAGCCCGGTATGAGCTTTTCCAGGCTGTGACCGTACAGGCGACCGCCCGTCATGTTCTTCGAGCCGCTGAACGCCCCGCGTTCCACCACGACCACCTCCACGCCGGCCTTCGCCAACGCGTACGCCGCCGCGCAGCCAGCCAGGCCGCCGCCCACGATCACGACGTCGAATACTTCCTCATCCACCGTGCGAAACTCCTCCTCTTTCCGAATGCGATTACTTCCCGTCGCTTCTCCACGACGCGCGCGACAACGCAAGCGTGACGGGCACCAGGACAACGGCCAGCACGTACAGGGCGATGACCAGGATGAAGCACCAGTCGAACGAGCCGGTGGTGTCGTAGATCATGCCGTACACCAGAAACGACACAGCCGTCGCGATGAAGATGCCCGTGGACACCCACGAGTAGATCTGCGAGTAGTTGAGCGAGCCGAAGGCCGCGCGCGCCAGCATGGGCGCGATGACCGTGAGGCCCGCGTACCCGCCGCCGAAGATGACCATGCCCGCATAGAACAGCGCGATGTTGCTTCCCGCGATGTAGGCCAGCAGAATGCCCACGGCGCCGCACGACGCGGCGATGACGCCCGTGAACTTCACGCCGATCTTGTCGTTGAGCGCGCCGAGCAGCAGCTTGAACACCACGCCGCCCACCATGATGATGGACACGGCCATGGCCCCGGCGCTCGCGCCGAGCGCTCCGTGCGAGCAGAACGCGGGGATCTGCTGGAAAAACGCGGCGCACATGACGAAGATGCAGGCCACGAGAATGAGCAGGTAGAGGCCGGGCGACTTGATGGCCTGGGCAACCGTGGCGCCCTCTTCGACCTCGGGGGTCGCCGCATCCGCACCGTCGGCACGCGCTGCGGCAGGACGCGCCTTCTCGTCGGCGCCGAACGGCACAAGCCCCATCACCGACGGGCTCTTGCGCACGAACGCCACCGTGAGCGCCACCGACAGCACCGTGGTGACGGCAGACAGCGCAGCGCGCGCCGTCTGCCAGCCGAACTGGTTGATCAGCTCCTGGCCGACAGGGCTTGCGACCGCCGCCAAGATGGACAGCACCGCCGCCGTAATGCTGATGGCCAGACCTGCGCCCTTCTTGAACCATGCGTTGATGAGCACGGGGGCTGCCAGGTACATGAAGAACGCCGACGTCACGCCGAACACCACGCCGTACAGGTTCCACTGCCACAGCTCGGTGGCGTACGCGCTCGCAAGCGACGCCAGCCCGAACGCCGCCGACACCGCGGCGAGGATCCACCGTGGATTGTGCTTCTCCATCAGTTTGCCGGCGATCGGCGCGCACACGGCCGCGACGAGCGGTTGGATGGTGCGGTACATGGTGGTGTCGGTTTGCGTCCAGCCGAACTGGTCCATGACGGGTGCGACGAAGATACCCGACGTGTTGCCGATGATGCCCGTCGGGATGGAGTAGAAACCGATGCAGCCGATCACGACGAGCCACGCCCACACGGCCCCTTTGGTACGCGCAATGCCCATGCCCTCATCTCCTTGTCTCGAAACCCCTGAAAACCTTCGATAAAGGACATGGAGCAAATACCGTGCCAAGTTGGAATGGAGCGAAGCGGAAACGCAATGCCCTATCCACCCTTTCCGCCAAGCGTCCTGCGCAATACCGCGCACCGCCATGGCGAACCGCGACCCGAGCGAGGGCCGACCCTTTTCCCTGCGCCTTCATGGTGTTCGTGCAAAGTCTTAAATCTCTATCTGATAATTATCAGATTCCCTGATAAAATGCGTCTCATCAGACATGACAGGAGGATGTTATGGCGGTGATCACGAAAACCACGACCGACCTGCAGCGCAATATCGGCGAAGTCTCGGCTCTATGCCGTGAGACGCGCCAACCCATTTACATCACGCGCAACGGCGGGGTCGACCTCGTCGTCATGGATGCTCAAGCGTTCGACGAGGCCATGGAGCTGCGCGACTTGGCCTACCGACGCGAGATGCGCGCGCTTGAAGGAATCGAGCAGGGTCGCGACGAGATTCGACGCGGGCTCGGCAGGCCTTATCGCGAAGCGCGCGAAGAAATGGACCTCTGATGGAACAGTCGAACGAACAAGACGAGCCCAGAACCTATGAGGTGATCATATCTCCCACCGCTTTCGAGACGATGGCCAGCATCGAATCGAAAGCCGACAGGAAGAGGATCGACAAGGTCCTGCGCGTCCTCGACACCGTTCCCGGCATCGGACGCGCCTACGATCCCTTGTACGAAGCCGCAAAGCCCGAGGAACCCGTACTGGTGGCCTACGCCGGCCATTACGGCATCTATTACGACGTGTCCGACGAACACGACGAAGTGCACATCTACTATATCGAAGATCAGCGACGCGACCCCTTGTCCCGATTCAAGGCGCGCCCCTGAAAGATGTGCGCGCCTTCGCCTGCGGCCCGGCGCGCCCCGACCGGGGCTCCGGTCGGGGCGAAGGCGCATTCCAGCGGCAGGAACCCCACCTTCAAGCCGTACGCGCCAATGCCGCAGCCAGGACGACGCCCTCGCCCCCGTCGCGCTTACCCGAAGGGGCCGTTCTCCTTCTTGAGCAGCTTTTCATCGTAGAGCGCGGCCACTTGCTCGGGCGTGGCTCCCAACTCCTCTAAGATGTCCTCGTTGTCGGCGCCCACAAGCGGCATGCCACGCCAGATCCTCCCAGGATTGTTCTTCATCCGCGGCACGACGTTCACGCCGCGCACCATGTTGTCGTCATACGAGCTCTGCCACGCTGTGAAGCTCTCGCGCGCAAGGTAATGGGGGTCGCGTTCGGCCATCTCGTAGGTGTAAATACGGCTGCATGGAACGCCCGCGTCCAGAAGAATGCGCTCGGCCTCCTCGGCAGGATGGGCGGCGAAGAACGCCTCCATCGCCTTCTCCAACGCCTCGCCCGCCTCGCTGCCGAACGGGATGACCGGCGTGCCCTCGGGGAACAGCTCGCTGCCGTACTCCAGTCCGAACACCGGAAGCGCCGCGCGCACCACGCCAGGCCCAAGGATGAGCGTGTAGATGGGCACGCCGTCCTTGCAGATGTAGGTACCGTAGCCCGCGCTCGACGTGCTGTGCGAGCCTTCGCGCACGGGAAGCGCGCCCGTGTTCAGGTAGTTCAGCGCGTAGAAGCCCTCGCAGCGCAGCATGGCCTCGTACTGCGCCACGTCCACACTTTCGCCTTTGCCCGTGCGTTGCGCGTTGATGTAGCCTGCCAGCGCGCCAATGCTTGCCATGAATCCCGCGTAGTAGTCCGACACCTGCGGAAACGCCAGTACGGGAAGCCTGTCGGGATAGCCGTTCATCTCCATGAAGCACCCGAATGCCTGCCCGATGCCATCGAACGAGGCGCGCGGTACGTAAGCCGGGTCGCCCGTCTGCCCGAAACCGGAGATGTGCGCGATAGTGAGCTTCGGGTTGACCTCCCACAGGGCCTCGTCGGTCATGCCCCACTTCGCCATCTGCCCGCCGCGAAAGCCGTCCACGAGGATGTCGGCTTGCTTGATCAGCTCGAAGAACCATTCGCGACCGGCGCCGTCCTTCACGTTCATGCACAGCGAGCGCGTGTTGCGCCTCTCCATCTGCGTGCCCCATCCCTGCAGCGCCTCGTTCGTGGGGCGCGACGTGTCGCGGCCGCGCGGGCTTTCCACGCCGATGACCTCGGCACCCAGGTCGGCCAGCAGGCTACAAGCGAACGGGCCGGCGATGGCCATCGTGAGGTTGACCACCTTCACACCCTGCAACGGGCCGAACTTCGGACAATCCTGTGCTTTCATGCGATTCCTCCTTTACGGCGATGCCGTCCTACGACGAATACCTCTCATGCAAAATCGGTGCCAACATGGCACGGGGCGGGCGAAAGAGAAAGGGGCCGCCCAAAGGCGACCCCCATTGCAATGCAGGTGCGAGCAAACTCACTTCTTCCACAAACGGCGGCCCATCGGAACGATGAACAGGCTCATGATCACGATGAGGACGTAGAAGATGATGATCATCCAGAACGCGCCGTTGTAGCTGCCGGTGATGTCGAAGATCTGCGCGTAGATGAGCGCCGAGAAGCCGGAGAACACGTTGAGCGCCGTGGCGACCATCGAGTAGATGTCGGTGAAGCTCTTCTGTCCGAACGCGTCGCTGCACAGCATGGGAGGCACGGTGGACAGCGCCGAGTAGCCAACACCGAACAGAGCGACGCCCACGTAGAACATCGTCACGTTCCCACCTGCGAAGAAGCAGATCAGCACGCCGATGGCACCCAAAGCACCAGCCGTCACGCCAGCGGTGCGGGAGCCGAAGCGATCGCAGATCCAGCCCAAGCCGAACTTGCCCACGATGCCGCCGACCATGGCGATGGACACGGCCAAAGCGCCGACGGCGGCACCCAGCTCGGGCATCGTGGAGCAGTAGCGGGAGAGCTGCTGCACGAACGAAGCGGAGATCACGAAGAAGCCGGCCACCAGCATGAGCATGTAGAGCGCCGGGCTCTTGCGCGCCTCGGCCGGGGTGCAGCCAGGCTTCTTGCTCGGATCGGCCGCCGCGGCCTCGGTCGCATTCGGATCGTACCCGAAGGGCTTGAGGCCCATGGACTCGGGGCTGGGACGCAGCAGGGCGAACGTCAGCACCACCGAAATGACGGTGCAAGCGACGCTGATGATGATGCGGGCCTGCTGCCAACCCATCGAAGAGATCCACGTTTGGATGACCGGGCTCATGATGGCGGCCAGAATGGAGATGAACGCACCGCAGAAGCCGATGACGAAGCCATTATGCTTCACGAACCAGCGGTTAACCATGGTGGGCACCGCGATGTACATGAAGAACGCGGCGCTGATGCCGTAGATGACGCCGTAGCAATGCCACATCCACGGCTCGGTGAACCAGGCGCAGGCCAACGACGACAGGCCGAACGCCAACGACGTAAGCGTGAGCACCCAACGCGGATTGCACTTGTTCAGCACCTTGCCGGCGATGGGGGTGAAGATCGCCGCCACCCACGGCTGGATGGACATGTACAGCGTCGCCTCCGTCTGCGACCAGCCGAACTGCTCCATAACCGGAGTGGTGAACAGGCCGGCCTGGTTTCCGACCAGGCCCACGGGCACCGCGTAGAACGCGATGCAAGCAACCACGATCGCTATAGCGTAGTTGCTCCCCTTCACTTGCGTGTTTCCCATTGCTCCTCCTTCTCGAATACTCGACATGAAAACCACGCCTTCGCCTTCGCAAAAAGCATGCCAAAGTTCTTTGCGTCCGATGCGCGCTTCCGACGCGCCTCGCTCTGCTTCGGCGCGGATGCGGCGGGAACGCCCCTCCCCGCCCCGCCGCATCGGGCGCACGCCACCTCGGCAAACGCGCCCGAAGACCTCAGCCTCGCGAACGCGACCAGGGTGCAAGAGAGATTATTCGCCCCTCTTCATGACGCCTTTTTCATAGAGCAGCTCGATCTCCTCGTCGGAGTAGCCGAACTCGTGCATGATGTCCTGGGTGTCGGCGTCGTACTTCGCCCCGCCGCGCACGATCTGCCCCGGATGCTTCTTGAAACGCGGGATCATGTTCACCTGTTTGACGGTCTTCTCCGTGATCTCGTCGTAGCACTCGACGAACACCTCGCGCGCCTGGTAGTGCGGGTCGGAAAGCATCATCTCGTAGGTCATATGCGGGCTGACCGGCACACCCATCTCGCTGAACGTGCGGTTGACCTCCTCAACCGTATGAGCCTCGCACCACTCATCGAGCGCTTTGCGGAACTTCGCCGCACGGGCGGGAAGCGGCTCGTCGAGGCTCTTGCAGCCAGGGGCGCGCGTGATGGACGCATAGCTTCCCAGCGGCTGGAAATCCGGATCCTCGGCGAATCCGAAGAATTCCACCAGCTTTTTCACCGGGCCCGCGCCGCCCACGGCCACCTGGCAGTACCCGTCCTTGCACTTCTGGGCGCCGGCGCACGCGCCGACCAAGTCCTCGTTGCCGATTCGGGCAGGCTGGATGCCGTGGTTGATCCCGTCGGAAAGCGTGGCCCCCTGGATGCGCACAAGCGACTCGAACTGGCAGCAGTCGATGGACTCGCCCTCGCCCGTCTCGCGTGCGCGGATGACGGCGGCGAGCACCGCCCAGGCGCCCATGAGCGCCGTGGCGAAGTCGCCCGTGAACGGCTTGGTCACGTTGGGCGGGCACCCCGGGAAGCCGTTGAGGTTCGAGTAGCCCGAGAAAGCCTGCCCGATGGGGTCGAACGAAGCCTTGCGCACGTAGGCGGGATCGCCCCAGTTGCCGAAGCCGGAGATATGCAGGATGACGAGCGCCGGGTTCTGCTCCCACAGCACTTCGTCGGTGAGGCCCCACTTCTCCCAGGTGCCGCCTTTGGACGATTCCACCAGCACATCGGCCCACTTCACCATCTGCAGCAAGATTTCCTTGCCCTCGGGCGAGGGGATGTTGAGCGTCATCATGCGCTGGTTGCGGCGATCCACCGACCACGCGTCGCCGTACATGCGGTACATGTCGGGAGCAACCGTGCTCTCCAACTCGATGACGTCCGCGCCCTGCTCGGCAAACAACTCGCAGACGAACGGCGCCGCGATGACCGCGCCGGCATTGAGCACCTTCAGGTTCTGCAGGTTGCCGAACTTGGGACGATCCGATGACTTCATATGCCTACCTCCTTGCGTCTCGATCCCGTTCTCATGCGCCGTCCGCGTTTTTTTTGCGAAGCGACGGCGTCCTCTCACCCCGTTTAGCAACTACCATGCCAATCTTTCCTTGGAAACGTAAGCGCCCATCGGCGATGCATGAGCATCCGCATCCCCGCCCCCGGCTCACGGCCCCTCGCCACCCTCCGCATCCTCGCCCCGACCCACCCCGGCCCGCCGAACCCGCTTCTGTGGATTCCCTGCGCCCCGATGCGGAAACGAAAGGTTTTCCGTATGCTGCATCCTGAGAGCATCGAAGGAGAGCGGGAATCGGAGGCGAGCGCATGATCATCGGGATCACCACCACGTACTCGGTGGAAGAGCAGAGGGACGAGCGCGTGCCCGTGGAGCGCGTCACGGTGGAATACGTGCGCTGCGTGGCCACAGCCGGGGGCACGCCGGTGCTGCTACCGCCGACCGGCGACGGCGACGAGGCGAACGAGGCCGCGGCGCGCGAGATGGTCGAGCGGGTGGACGCGCTCGTGCTTTCGGGCGGCGGCGACGTGGATCCACGGCGCTACGGCGACACGGCGCGCCTTCCCGAAACCGTCCAGGTGTCCACCGGACGCGACGCGCTCGATCTGGAGCTCGCCCGCGTTGCGCACGAACGCGACCTACCCGTGCTGGGCATCTGCCGGGGCATGCAGGTGATGAACGTGGCGCTGGGAGGCACGCTTTACCAGGATGCGCGCGCCTGCGGGATCACCGCGATCGATCATCGGCAGCGGCCGCCCTACGACGTGGCGCACCAGCGCGTCGACGTCGCGTCCGGCACGCTGCTTGAGCGCGTGCTGTGCGGCGGCGCGGGCGGCGGGGCGACGCTGGGCTGCAAGGCCGGATGGCCGGCCGATCTCGAAACGGGAAGCGAAACGGCAGGCGCGCGCTCGCTGCTGGCGAACTCGATGCACCATCAGGCGGTCGCCCTCGTCGCGCCCGGATTGCTCGTGTCGGCGGCGAGCGACGACGGGATCGTGGAGGCGCTCGAGGATCCGACGCGCCGCTTCTTCCTCGGCGTGCAGTGGCACCCCGAGTACCTTGCCCCCCACCTGCCGCTGTTCCGCGCGCTGGTCGACGCCGCACGCTAGCGCGGTCGAACGCGTCGCTCGCAGAGCCAACAATTCCGGGCAGGAGCGCAAAGACGGCGAGGGAATCCGAGGGCCCGTCGCAGAGGTCCGTCGCGAACGTGAAAGCCCACCGCCCCCCGCCGTTGATCGGCCCAGGGAAGGGCGTGCAACACGCCCGTCATTTTTTGCAAGGGGGCATTTTCGGGTTGCTGCAACCCATAAGGGGAAAATGTGCGTACGAAACGTAAAAGTCCCTATGAAAATGTGCATGTATGATGCAAAAGTGCCTGTGAAAATGTGATAGCATGCAGAAAAGGACCCGAAAGGACACCCTATGAAGCGCCTCTGCATGGAAAAACTCGTCGAATGGAAGCATTCCCCTTCAAGAAAACCCCTGCTCCTCACCGGGGCACGGCAAGTGGGCAAGACCTGGCTCGTCAAAGAGTTCGGGCGCACCCAATTCAAGTCGCTCGCCTACATCTCCTTCGAAAGCAACGAGCGCATGGCCCGGCTCTTCGCGGGGGACATCACCCCGTCGCGCCTTATCCCCGCCCTGTCCCTCGAAGCGGGAGTGCCCATCCAGCCAGCAAACACCCTCATCGTGTTCGACGAGGTGCAGGAGGTGCCGCGCGCCCTCACGTCCTTGAAGTACTTCAACGAAAACGCGCCGGAATACGCCGTTATCGCCACCGGATCCTCTTTGGGGGTAACCGTCCATCCCGGCACGTCTTTTCCTGTGGGGCAGGTGCATTTCCAAAAGCTCTATCCGCTCAGCTTCCGGGAATTCCTCATGGCGTGCGGGGAGGAGGGCCTGTCAGACCTCATCGCAGATGCCGATACGGAAATGATGTCCGTGTTCCATGAGCGGATCTTGGAGCAACTGAAGTACTACCTCATCATCGGCGGCATGCCCGAAGCAGTGCGGGAATTCGCAGAAGCAAAGCCGGCGGTCGATTTCGAGCGGATAGGCGAGGTGCAAGCGCGCATCCTGAGGAACTACCGGGACGATTTCTCGAAGCACAGCCAGCTTGCGCCGAGAGGGCTTCCCTTGCGCCTCAACCAAGTGTGGGATTCCATCCCGTCGCAGCTTTCAAGGGAGAACAAAAAGTTCATGTACACCGCTGTGCGGGAAAGCGGACGAGGACGCGATTTCGAGCTGGCCATACAGTGGCTCGTGGACACCTCGCTCGCCTTGAAGGCAACACGGGTTGTCACTCCGCAATACCCCCTGAAGATGCACGAGGACTTCGCTTCGTTCAAGCTCTTCCTATCCGACGTGGGCCTTCTGCGGACGATGGCCGGGATAAACCCAGCGATGATCCTGCGCCAAAACGACATCTTCGCCACAGCGAAGGGGGCCTTCGCCGAGCAATACGTCTGCCAGCAGCTGGCCGCTCAAGAAATCGGATTGCATTACTGGTCCGCCGACAATTCATCGGCCGAGCTCGACTTCGTCGTGCAGGGTGCCGATGAAGTCATTCCAATCGAGGTGAAGTCGGGCCTCAATTTGCAAGCGAAAAGCCTGAAGGCTGCGGTGAAGCGGTTTGGCTTCGAGCGAGCCATCCGCTTCTCTCCCCTGCCGCCAAAGCGGGATGGGAAGATCTTGGACATGCCGTTGTACGCGGTCGAATCCCTCGGGCGCATGCTCTGACGCGGCTCCGGCGGCTCGAAAATCCTGTCGGAGCCTTCTGCGGCGCAGTTTCCCGCGCAGACCTCCCTAGATCAGGATCAGCCGTTTACAGCCGCCCGGCATGCTCCCCGCACTTTATGGAAGTCGCGGCCATGCCCTCTCTCGCTGAATGGGCGGTGCTATAATCGATTTAGTTTGACTATCTAAGCATTTGCGGGACGGAGCGACATGGGCAGCACGATCATCGGATGCGGAAAATGCCTCCCTGCGTTGGAGGTCGAGAACGACGAGCTCAAAGCGCTCGTCGACACGAACGACGAGTGGATCAGCACGCGCACGGGCATCAAGTCCCGACGCGTCGCCGTCGATGAGACGAACTCCGATCTCGCCGAGGTCGCAGCCCGCCAAGCCCTCGGCTGGATCGACGGCGGTCATGCCGAGCGACGCCTCGACCCCGGCGAGATCGACCTTGTCATCTGCGCCACCATCACGCCCGACGTCGTCTCCCCTTCCGAAGCGGGCCTCTTGCGCCGCCGCCTGGGCCTCTCCAACGCCATCGCCTTCGACCTGAACGCGGCGTGCTCGGGCTTCGTCTACGGCCTTGCGATGGCCGAGTCGATGATGGCCGCCGCGGCTCCCTCGGTCGCCGGCGCCGCAGGACGCAACCCCGTGCGCCGCGCGCTCGTCGTGGGGGCCGAGCGCCTCACCCGCCTCACCGACTGGTCCGACCGCAACACCTGCGTCCTGTTCGGGGACGGCGCGGGCGCAGCCGTGCTCGAGTGGAGCGAGGAGCGTCCCGGCATTTTGAGCAGCTTCATCACGAACGAAGACGACGAGGCGAACGCCCTCACCTGCGCCGCCGCCTACGAAGCTCCGCAGCCCTTCGACGCGCACGGCATCTCCCTCGATGCGGCGGCTGCGGGCGATCCGGGCCTTGCGCACGTCGACGAGGAACTTGCCATCGGCGAAGCCGTTGCCGACGGCAAACCGCGCCAAGTGCTGCGCATGAACGGTCCCAAGGTGTTCAAGTTCGCCTCCGAAGCCATGACCGCAGCCATCCGCGCCGCGCTCGACCGCGCGAACCTCTCGCTCGACGACGTGGCCTGCATCGTCCCCCATCAGGCCAACGAGCGCATCATCAAGTACGCAGCGAAAAAGCTCGGCTGCCCCCTCGACCTGTTCCAGCTCTCCATCGCCCATACCGGCAACTCGTCGGCTGCAAGCGTGCCCATGGCCCTTGCCGATGCCTACGAAAGCGGGCGCATTCAGCGCGGCGACAAGGTGGTGCTCGTCGCGTTCGGCGGCGGCTTCACCTCCGGTGCCGTGGTGTACGAGGCGTAAACCAACCCGCACTTTCCGCGCTCAGAACGCCGGACTACCCCCCCCCCCCCCCCCCCCCCGTCAGTCCGGCGTTCTCCCTTCCACGCGGTCGCCGCATCCTCTCTCGCAGCAACCGCGCAATCGTCGCACACCGCCGTGCGCCCTTACCGCCTCGGAAGCGCGCGCTTGACGGCATGGGCGCACACGACAGCCGCCACCAACTTCACGGAATCGGGAATCAAGAAGGGCGCCACCGCCACGGCGAATGCGGCGGGCAGATCGACGCCAGCCACCAACATGTATTGGAAGCACCCGCATGCGTACGATACGACAACGAACGCAACGCACGCAGCCAGATCGGCAGTCACCTGAGCAAACCCTCCTCGATCCGCGAGCGACGAGAGCGCGTGACGCAGCGCCAAAGCCAACGCGGCCCCCACGAGAAAGCCCCAGAGAAAACCGCCCGTCGGCCCCGCGAGCACGCCCAGCCCTCCGCGCATGGACGAGAACAGCGGCAACCCCACGCCGCCCAGAATCAGATACCCCGCGATGGCCGCCAAGCACTCCTTCGGAGCGAGCGCAAGCAACGCGAACACCATCACGAACGTCTGCAGCGTGAACGGCACCGGCCCCAACGGCACAGACACCCACGCCGACACGCTCATGAGCGCGATCGTCAACCCCACGAACGCAACCGAGCGGGTCCGCGACGCCGTGCCCGCGCCTTTCGCCCCCGCACCCCTCGTTCCCCTTTCCCTTTCCCGAGCCGTCGTCGACGCTTCCGCGTCCGTCATCGCCGCCGGTTTCTCACCCATATGCGCTTCCTTTCCACAAGATCCGTCAAAACAGCCTTGTAGTATAGGGAAGCTCGCAGGTTCGCGTAACCTGCGGGCTTCCAACAGGGTGACAATCGGGGTGACGAACGTCGCGGGCTGTGGGCTGGGGCGCGGCAGGAGACGGGGATACTGCCGCGTCCGCGAGATGATAAAGCGCAACAAGCCTTTTGGGAGCGTGACAGTATCCCCGTCCCCTGCCACGCCCCCGTCACGCCACCGCACGCTTGCTTGAACCACTCGCGCTTGTTCAGCACGTGCGGCCCGCCCCCTTCCGCACCGCTGCACGCGGGCGCATCCACGCTAGAACCGCGCTTTCAGCTCGCCGCGCTCAAGCTTGCGAAGACGCCCCACTTCCACCACCACGAACACCGCCGTGGTGAAAATGGCCAAAAAGTCGGCCGCCGGCGTGGCGAAGTACAGCGCATCGAGGCTGGTGAACTGCGGGAACCACCCCGGAAGCAGCATCGGCAGCACAATCAGCAGCGGGATGAGGAACAGGATCTGGCGCGTCAGCGACAAGAAGATGGACTTCAACGGCTGCCCCGTGGCCTGGAAATAGTTCGACCCCACGATCTGGAAGCCCACAAGCGGCAGCATGAACAGCTGCACCTTGAGCGCGAACACCGTGAAATCGCGTAGCGAATCGCTCGTGATGCCGAAGAACCCGACGATCTGGTCGGGGAACAGGTGCACGAGCGACCACAGCACCACCGCGATGCCCGTCGCGCCCACGCTGCCGCACCACAGCGTCTTCTTCACGCGCCCGAACAGGTGCGCGCCGTAGTTGAAACCGAGCAGCGGCTGGATGGCGATCGACACGCCGATGAGCGGCAGCACGGTGAACATCGCCACGCGCTGCACCACGCCGATGGACGCGAGCGCCCCCTCGGCGCCCAATGCGCTTTCCGCACCGTACATGTTCAGCAGGTTGTTCAGCACGAAGTTCACCACAGCCATGCCCGCCTGCACGGCGAAGCTGGCCAAGCCGAGCGAGAGGATGAGCCGCACCGTACGCGCATGCAGGCGCAAGAAGCGCAGATGCAGCTTCATGGGCACGTTCTTCGTGAGCGTGAAGTACCACAGCACCGTGGCGCACGAAAGGGCCTGACCGCACACCGTGGCCAGCGCGCTGCCCTGCACGCCCCATCCCAGCACCATCACGAACAGGAAGTTGAACACGGTGCACGACACGGCGCCGATGACCATGGTGCCGAGCGCGCGGTTCGGCGCACCGGCCGTGCGGATGAAGTTGTTCACGCCCATGCCGATGCACTGAAACACGAAGCCGAGCGAAATGATCTGGATGAACGCACGCGCGTACTCCCAGTCCTCCGGCGTGGCGCCCGACACGCCGAGCAGCGCGTCGATGCACGCGGGGATATGGGCGACCACGGCCACGACCACCGCGAACATGATGGCCAGGCACACGGTGTTGCCCAAGCTGCGCTCGGCCTCCTCGCGGTTGCCCTCCCCCATGCGCAGCGCCGCCAGCGCGTTGCCGCCGTTGCCCACGAGCATGGCGATGGCCATGAACACCGTCATGATGGGCATCGCCACTGTGGCGGTGGCCAAACCGATCTCGCCCATGGCCTGACCGAGGAAGACGGAGTCGATGACGTTGTACGCGCCGTTCACCAGCATGCCGAGAATGGACGGAATGGCGAACTCCACGATGAGACGCGGAATGGACGCCGTGCCCATGCGACCGACCTTGTCGTCGCGCTCAGGACGCTTGGGGCCTCCTTCGGCGGGCTCGATGGGAGCCTGCGCCGGCGCGCTCGTCGGCGCCGAAGCGCGGTTTGCTTGTTCGTCCTGGTCGGACGCGTGATTCGTCATCGTCGCTGCCATGCCTTCGTTGCTGCCTTTCGCTTCTATGATTTTGCGTAACACTTTATTGTATCGTATCGGTAAGCTCTTTCGCAACAAACCGACCATTCGAGCGAAGTCATGCCCAACCTCCCTCCAATGCGACGCTCCCGCATGCTATAGTGAACCTGGCCAACCGGCCCAGAGCAAGCCGACGGATGCCGAGATGCACAAGGGGAGGGCAGGGGATCGTGTATCGGATGAAGGAGTTCTCGGCCATGACCGGACTGCCGCAATCGAAAGTCCGATTCTACGAAAAGCACGGACTCGTCCTCTCGGATCGGCAAGAGAACGGCTATCGCGTGTTCACGCCCGAAGATGCGTTTCGCTCGAACGCCTTTCGCACGCTCCTGCAATACGGGTTCAGCATCGACGAGGCCGTTGCGATGCTCGATGAGAAACAGGGCACAGAGGATTTTGAACGATCACTGCTTCGTCAGCAGGAAAAACTCCGTCGAGAAGCCGACCTCATCGCGTACCGCCTGAGAAGGCTCGACAGCACGCTTGGCGCCATCAAGTCCGAACCCGGTTCAGGGTTCGAGCTGGTCGATGCCGCCGACCAGGTGTACATCAACTCCTCGCACGGTCGCGATTTTCGCGTATCGCTTGAAAACGAGAGGACCATCTCACAATACTACGACCTTTTGAGCATCACCAGCTGCGCGCGAATCATCAAGAAAGACGACCTGCTCGACAACCGCCCCGTTGTCGATCCGGATTACGTGATGACCATGCCCGAGCACGAAAGCTATCGCCTCGACGAGCAAGCCCAAGCACAGGTGAAGCGCCTGTGCCTGGGGAAGTGCATACGCTTTCGCAGGCAGGCCACCCGAGAGGAAAGCGTGAGGAAAGAGACGTTCGCAGACCTGTTTGAATACCTTGAAAGCCACGGATACCGGCTCCGCAGCGACCTCATGCTTTTCCCTTCGTTTCTCAACCTTGACGGCTTGGGAAGCGACATCGAAACGCTCTACGTTCCCATCAGCTGACAGCGAAAGCCCCGGGGCGGGCGGCATGCGCCGCACCGCCAACCGGGGCCTTGTCGAAAACGCGAGAAGCCTCGTTAGTACAGCGGCTCCTCGTCGGGCGCGTACACATGGCACTGCGTGCAATAATTGTACGTGACCTCCCTGTCTTTCGCATGGCAGTTCACGCACGAGTTGTACCCGCCGTGCAGCGAATCGTGCGGATTCCAATCGCCCAGATCGGCGGTCAGCTCGGCCACCGCCTCGTAGCTGCCACCATGACAGCTCATGCATTGCTCGTCCGAAACGTAAAACCCTGCTTCGGCAGATGTCGACGCCGCGTCCGCATTCGCATCAGACGATGCGACATCCGACGCCTTCTGAGGCGCGCAACCCGCAAGCGCCACGATGGCTGCAAGCGCAAGGCCGATGCAGACCAGTACGATGTTCGAGCGCATGGTCAGCCGCTTCATGCCTGACCTCCTTTCAACATGTGTTCTACCGCCACATAACCGAACGTCGCCGCACGACCCACCGACGTGCCGGGAATATGGCGCGGATAGTTGCCCGCATAGAAGTTGCCCGACACGTTCCCGGTCGCGTACAGCCCTTCGATCACGCGGCCCTCGGTGTCGAGCACTTGCGTGTCGCCATTGATGGTAAGCCCTCCCACCGTGGCCAAAATCACGCTGTTGGTGACGAGCGCGTAGTACGTGCCGCCTGTGAACGGAACGTTGTTACCGGTATAGCGATAGTAATCGGGGTCGCGCTCCAAGCCCTCCTCGAAAAAGCTGTTGTAGCGCGCCACCGTCTCCTCAAGCGCCGCCGCATCGATTCCCGCCTTCTCGGCAAGCTCCGAAAGCGACGAGGCTCGAAACAGATGACCCTTCTCCTCGTCGCGCTCGAGCTGCTTCTCGCCGCTCGGCTCGCTGTCCAGCGCCGATTGGATCATCGCCTGGTCGAAGATGTGGAAGCAGGTGTGGCCGCGACGCTTCTGCACGTTGATGGCGTTCGATAGGTACTGGCGCGCCTGGTTCTCATTCGCAAAGCGCGTGCCCTCCTCCGTCACGACGATGGAGTAGTTCATGGCTCCGGGGAAGTACACGCGCTTTTCGACGAACGTGGAGGGGGTGGCGTTGCTGAAGTTCATCACCGGATGCGGCAACGAATCCATATCGGCCCCCACTTTAAGCCCCATCATATGGCCGTCGCCGGTTGTTCCCCAGCTGGGGTTCCACCAGGTGGACGACTCGTAATCCTCGGGACGCACCCATGCCTGCATCATCTCGGGGTTCGCATCGTAGCCGCCAGTCGCCAGCAAAACGCCCTTCGACGCGTTGATGCGCACGTACGCGTCGCCCGCCTTGGCGATGCACCCGGTGACGCGCCCGCCCTCTTCGCGCACAAGCTGCACGGCGGGTGTTTCGTAGCGGACGGAAAGGTTGTCGTACGTCTCGGCAACCTTTCGCAGTTCCTTGCATACGTACAAACCGAACAGCCACGTGGTGCTGATGCCCTCGGGCATGCGGAAGTTGACGTAGCTGTCGATGACCGGGAAGCCGTTGTAGTTGGGTGCTTGGTCGAACTTGTACAGCTCCCAGCCCGAGCCGCCTTTGTCGAGCATGTCCTGCCAGAAGTCGGCGACTTCGCCCGAACGGCTCACATACGTCTCGATCGCGCAGGGATCGACGCGCCAGTCAGCCGCGCGGTATATCTCGTCTCGCAGCTGGGCGGGGTCGATCTCGATACCCTGCTCCTTTTGGAACCGGGCGCCCACCGCGCCGAAACTCTCCCAAGCCGAGCGGCCCTCGGTCATCTTCTCAAGCGTGATGGTCTGCGCGCCCTCTTCAGCCGCCTTGAGGCTGCCCATGAGGCCGCCGATGCCCGCTCCGATGATGAGCACCTCGCATTCCTCAGTGGAGGCGATCTCCGAGTCGGCGATATCTCGATCCTCGAACGCGATAGGCCCGCGAGGTCCGGGACATGCCGCCTTGCGCATCGGAAGCAGCGACGCGTCGTCGCCAAGCGCCTTCGAGTACAGGCTGGCGCCTTCGACGTCGACCGTCGCCCCCTCCTCCGCGAACGCCGCTTCTGCGCAGGGGAACATGAGCGCGCCGGCAGCTGCGACGCCGGTCGCCCCGGCGCCTCTGAGGAAATCTCGCCTTGAAAGCCTTATCCTCTCCATTCTCTCCTCCTTCATGATGCCTTGCTCCCTCGACACGCCGTCGTCGAAGGCGTGTCACATGGCAACGGTAGACCCTCAACATAGTCGAGGGTCAAGAGGCAGAATCGCAAAGGAGCAAAGAGGCGCAGCGCACTGTCGCCCGGAAGACACGCTTTTCGGCTCAAAAGCGTGTCTTCCGGGCGACAACGTGCAGCTGCGCGACAGTGTTCGGCTGTTAGCGGACGTGGGCCTCGCCGGAAGCTATGGGAATCTCGGTGCCGTCGCGCGAGCGCAGGACCAAGCGCCCGCAAGCATCGACGCAAACGACCGCGCCGGCAGCGATCGGAGAGCCGTCGCGGCCCTCGATGGTCACCTCGCGGTCGGTCAGGCTCGCCCAAGCGTTGTACTCGTCGAGAAGGGGGGCGAACCCGTCGCGCTGCCACCGACCATAGAGCGAAGCGAACGCGGCAAGGAACTCGTCGAACACGCGATCGATCGCCCGAGACGCGCCGCCGAGGGCGAAATCCGCTTCGGGAGCGAGATCGAGCACGTAGGCGGCCTCGTTCTTGCCTCCCACGTCGGGGCGCTCGGCGGGCGGCGCCACGTTCACGCCGACGCCTACGCACACGCCGCCCCCCTGCGCCTCGCACGAGATGCCGCACAGCTTTGAAAAAGAGGCGAACGCGTCGGACGAGGTGCCATCGGCATCGCCGCGTGCGCAAAACCGCGGTTGCGCACGATGTTTCAGCGACGCCGAAACAGGCGAACTGGTGTTTTGCAAAAAAGCGGCAGAATTCGGATCGGAGAAACGTTCATGCCCGTGATTTTGCGCGGCAGGATCGAGGCCGACAGCGCACGCACGTGCGTCATGCAGGATGTCGCGATCAACCACCACGTCGTTCGGCCACTTGATGCGCACGGCCCCCGCAGTCGGCGCATCGACCAACGCGGCCACGGCGCGCCGGACGGCCATGCCGACAACGAGGCTCAGCGTGGGCAGAACGGCGGGCGTCACCTGCGGACGCAGCAGCAGCGAGCAGTACAGGCCCCCTTCGGGGCTCGCCCACACACGCCCCTGCCGACCGTAGCCGCCGCTCTGACGAAGCGCGCGCACCACGAGCCCTTCGGCCTCGCCTGCATCGATGGCACGTTTGACCTCGTCGTTCGTGGAAGAGACTTCGTCGAAGAGAACGCTGCGAAACGAAAGGGCAGACGGCGCAAACCCCCCTCCCGCAGCACCGGCAGCGCGATCCGCCGACCCAACGGCGCAACCCGCAGACCCTCGCGCCCCGTCCCCGACGCCGCGCGAGGCGGGCGCGCGCCGCCCGCCGAGCTCGCTCACAGCCGCACGCTCTTCCCCACGCGCACAGCCGCGTCGGTCACCGGCGCATCGTTCGCCAGCACGTGGCGCGGGCGCAGCTCCAACAGCGGCTTCACCACGAAATCGCGCTCCAACAGGCGCGGATGCGGCAAGGTGAGCTCGTCGGAATCCGCAACGTAGAGCTGGTAATCGAGGATGTCGAGATCGCACGTGCGCGGCCCGTTGGCGATCCCGCGCACGCGGCCCAAACTGTTCTCGATGGCGTGCAGGTAGCCCAAAAGCTCCTTCGGCGGGATGCCGGTGCGCAGCAGCACCACAGCGTTCACGAAGACGTCCTGGTCGAGATAGTAGGCGGGCTCGCTTTCGTAGAAGCTCGATATGTCGACGATCTGGGAATCGGGCAGCGCGCACAGCTCGGTGATGGCCTGGTTGAGCATGGCGATCTTGCCTTCGCGCTCCTCGCCCGGCTCGGCCACGAGCGGCACGTTGCAGCCCAGCCCCAAAAACGCGTATGGCCGCATGTCCTTGAGAGCCGCAACCGTGGCCGCCACGTTGTGCGCGCGCACCACGCTCGCCCCCAGCTCGCACGCCATCAGCGCTTCGGCCGCCGACACCTCGTCGCGATCGGTCGGACGCTCGATGCCGTAGGCGAACCCCAGATAGCTCTTGCGCGAAAGCGCCGCCATCACCGGATAGCCGAGCCGCACGAACTCCTGGAAGTTCCGCACCATCTCAAGGGTCTGCTGCGGCGTTTTGCCGAAACCGGGGCCGGGGTCGAGGCAGATGCGCTCGCGCGCGATGCCCGCCGCCTCGAGCGCAGCCGCGCGGTCGGCCAGCCAATCGCGCACGTCGGCCACCACGTCGTCGTACGAGGGCGCGTCCTGCATCGTGGCCGGCTCGCCCTGCATGTGCATGGCCACGAGGCCGCAGTCGCCGCCCGCCTCGCGCACGGCCCGCACCATGGCGGGGTCGCGAAAGCCCGACACGTCGTTCACGATGGCCGCACCCGCCTCAAGGCACGCGCGCGCCACCCCGGCGTGCCGCGTGTCGATGCTCACGCACATGCCACGCGCCGCCAGCTCGCGCACCACGGGCAGCACGCGGGCCAACTCCTCCTCTTCGCCCACCGGCGCGGCACCGGACCGCGTGGACTCGCCGCCCACGTCGATGATGCGGGCGCCCTCCTCCACCATGCGCTCGGCATGCGCAAGCGCGGCGGCAAGCCCCTCGTGCTGGCCGCCGTCGGAGAAGGAATCGGGAGTAACGTTGAGGATGCCCATGACAATGGGCATCCTCGTGTCGAATTCGTAGGTTGAACAGCGCCAGATCATCGCTCGGTCGTGCCGCCTTCCCCTTCGCGACCCGCGTTCGCATCGGAAGGCGCGCTCGCAGCGCCCCCGTCTCCGTCCGCATCCGCATCCGCGCCAGACGCGCTCGCAGCGCCCGACGTCTTCGGAGCGGGCGCTGCGGCGGGGATCACCGGCTGGCCCGTCGGCGGCGGCAGCGTTTCGCCGCCCGCTTCGACCGCGTCGGCGCGCCCGCGGGCACCCGCCTCACGCGCGCCATCCGCAGCGCCGCCGGCCGCCGGCCTATACGGCGGGTTCGGATCCTGGTCGCCCGGCCCCACCGGCTCCTCGCGCCAGTTGGGGTCGGCCATCTTCTCATCGCGAGCGCGGGCAGCGGCCTCCTCGGCCTCCTTGGCCGCGATGATCTCGTCCTCGTGCTTGAGGTACTCGTCCCACTCGTTGTCGAGCAGCGCTTGGCACGCCTCGCCCTCAACCGTCTCGCGCTCCAACAGCACGCTGGCCATGAGGTTCATTTGCTCGCGATGGCTGTTCAGTATTTCGTAGGCGCGATCGTGCGCGTCCTTCATGATGCGCGCCACCTCGTCGTCGATGCGCTTCGCCGTCTCCTCCGAGTAGTCCTGCGTGTTGCCGTAGTCACGGCCCAGGAACACCTCGTGGTTCGGCTGGCCGAACACCTGCGTGCCCAGCTCGGCACTCATGCCGTACTGCGTGACGATGGCGCGGGCCATCTTCGTGGCGCGCTCGAGGTCGTTGCTCGCGCCCGTGGTGATGTCGTCGCAGAAGATCTCCTCGGCCACGCGACCGCCCATGAATACAGCCAGCTCGTC
>HHCFC01400__coassemble_1256_pt1 | contig 41622 bp, 32 predicted proteins | sample HHCFC01400__metabat2_high_PE_041 | metagenome-assembled genome bin HHCFC01400
GATTATTTCATGCGGAAAAGCGCGCTTATACTGAGGATGATGCCACCGCCGCACAACCCGCGAGCCCGCGACGCGCAGCGCGCGAGCTGCGGAGCGCGGAGCCGTGCGGCGAGTTGCGGCAGGATGCAAGCGAGCGACGCGCGACAGGCCGCAGGCCGCGGAGGGCGCGCAACGGGCGAGGCAGACTGCGAGCCGCGAGCGAACGGGCCGCAGCGAACGTGCAGCGGGTCGTGGCGAGCCGCGAGCGAACGAGCCGCAAGCCGCCGTCGCGGGCCGCCAAGAAGAGGGCATCGCCCCCGCTTCGCGTCCACCCTCGCAAGTTGGCAGTTCAGCGCTCGAAATGTTTCACGTGAAACATTTCATGATCGAAAAGATCATATAAAGGAGGAAACACCATGGCACTACCCCGTCCATCGCTCACGCTGGTGCTCGACATTGATGAGCGCCTCGACTCCGAGGCGCTTCGCCTGGAAATCGGCCGCTGCTACGCCCACGTCTGCCAAACCCTCGTGCGCACGCACCCCGCCGACACGGCGGCAGCCGCGAGCACGCACGCCGTCGGCAGCGAGAGCGGCAAGGCCCCTTCGACAGCCGAAACGGACATCGCCACCGACACGGCGAAAGGCCCCGGCGCACAAACGAATGCGAGCGCGCCGTGCAACATCGCGCGCTTCCTCGTGAAGATGGGAACGCGCCGCTACCTCGACCCGGAAGACGAGGGGGCGAACGAGCTGTGGAACGACGTCATCGAGCGCTGGATCGGCAACGAGCTGCGCAAGGTGGGCAACAACATGCGCATCTTCAACCGTCGTCAGCGCGAAGAGGGCCGCGACCCGCTCATGTTCGACTGGTACGAGCTCGACCTTCAAAACGGCCAGCTTTCCGTGCTGCTGCGCTGCGACAGCACGAGCGCCGTCGACCCCTCGGCCAACGCGACGATCACCGCACTGCGGGAAGCCTACGGCAACAACGCACTGGGCGAGAACGTGGAGCGCGTGCGCATGCCCGCCCCCGAGGAGTACGAGCGACAGCGCAAGATCGGGCTGGCGGCCAAAGCGCGGCGCGAGGCCGAAAAGGCGGCTCGCGCCCAGGCCGAGGCCGAACGCGCCCGAGCCGAAGCGGAAGCCGCCGAACGCGAGGCCGAAGAGGCGTTTCTGGAGTCTCCGGAGCTGATGGCGCACGCGGCGACGCCGGACGAAAGGCGGTCCGACACCGTCTCCGATGCCAGCGAAGCAGCCAACGCTCGAGACGCCCTCGACAAAGCCCCAACCGAAAGCGACGAGGGCGACGCCGAGGGTAGCACGGACGGCGGCGAGACAATCGAGGATCGCTACGCCCCGGAAGAGGCCGACTTCGCCTTGGACTATCGCCTGTGGCAGATCGAATACGCCGACGGAGGCGCGCGCCTGTTCGATTCGGCACGCGCGGCCTTCGTCGAATCCATCGAGCCCATCGATTCGGCCGAATCCGTCGCGCCCACCCGCCTCGACGGGCGTGCCGAAGAGGAGGTCGTCGCATGATAGACGTCATCGCATCCTTCGACGGGCGCATCGCAAAGGTGCACGGGCCGGCCCGCAGCGGCAAGACCGAGGCGCTCGCACGCCGCGCCGTGCATTTGCTGGATGAAGGGGTCGATCCGGCCTCCATCCTGGTGGAGGTCACGAACGGCTTTGCGGCGCAAGCGTTTCGCCGCCGCCTGGCGGCGCTTGCGGGCGAGCAGCGCGCGCAGGAGGCGGCCCGCATTCCCGTGCGCACGCCACTCGGCGCATGCACGGACGTACTCGATTCCCCCGCCGCACGCGCGGCGACCAGGCGCGTGCCGCGCGTGCTGATCGATGCCGAATACCTCTTTCTCGTAGAGGATATGAAGACGCTCGGAACCCCTCTGCGCAAGCTGCGCCGCATGTTGGAGCACTTCTACCGGCAGATGGAAGATCTCCGTCCCCGAAGCGAATGGTGCGTCGGCGGCGAAGAGCAAACGATTTTCGACTACCTCGTCCGCACGCTCGTCTCGCGCGGCGCCATGGTGCGCCACGAGGGGCCCGCGCTTGCGGTGGAATTCCTGAAAAGCGAGGCAGGTGCCGAAGCGCGGGCGGCGTACGACTACGTGCTGTGCGACGACTTCCAAAACCTCAGCCGCGCCCAGCAAACCTGCCTGTGCCTGCTGGCGGGCACGCAGCTCATCGTGGCGGGCAATCCCAACCAGACGGTCGAGGCGGCCTCTGATTATCCCAACCCTGCGGGGTTCGCCCAGTTCGACGCCGTTCGCCGCAATGTGCGAACCTTCACCCTGGAAGGGGCGTTCGCCCGGCCCGCCATCACGGCGTTCGTCGACGCGCTGTGCGATCAAGGCGACATGGACCCGACGCTCAAGGCCGCCCGCGCGCTTCTGCCGGCCAGCGACAACGAGCTTGAAGCGGTGAAGTGGACCTCCCCCGAGGACGAGCTGAACGGCCTGACCAAGTACCTCCGCTCGCTCGTGGATGCCGAAAGCGATCCGCGCGAGAGCCGTACCTGCGTGCTCGTGCCCGCCAAACGCTGGGCGGCGCTCGCGGCCCAACTGCTGCGCACGCGCGGATTCGAGGTGTCCACCGCCGGGGCGCTGGCGTCCATCGGCGGCGATCCGCGCGACAGCGCGCGGGCGCGGGCGCTCGTGGCGTACACGAAGCTCGCCTTGCTGGCCGATCCGCGCGACCTGACCGCTTGGCGCAGCTGGTGCGGCTTCGACAATCACCTCACCAACAGCGACGCCTGGGCGAACCTCGCCGCCTATGCAGACGAGCAGGGCATCTCGCTCTACGACGCGCTCGCCCGCACGGCAGTTGCGGTAGAAGGCGACGCTGCGGTGCGACATGCGGACGGCCCCGCAAGCCGCACTGCGGCCGAGAGCACCGGCGCGGGCGAAGAGCCGTTTCTCCGCGCGGGCGTTCTGGCGCGGCGCTGGCGCGAGGGGCAGGACTTCATCGCGAAGAACGCCGCGCGACGCGGATTCGCGCTCATGCGCGCGATCGGCGCGACCGACCTGCCCGAATTCGAGGCCGTCTCCTTCGCGCTCGTCGGCGACGAGGATGCGACCGCCCTCTACCGCCTGGCGCGCGCAAGCGCGACCGAACCCGTCTGGCCCGAAGGAGCGCACATCCTCCACGTGGCCACGTACGACGCCCTGTGCGGCACCGAGTACGACCGCGTGCTCGCCATGGCGGCGGTGGACGGGCTCGTCCCCTGCCGCGACGCCTTCGAGGTGATCAGCACGCAAGATGCGCGCGAACGCACGATGAACCGGGAGCGCAAACGCTTCGCCAACGCCGCGTCGAAAGCCCGCGACCACCTCGTGATCTCGTTTTTCAGCAAGGCGTCGCTCGAGCTTGCGGAGCGCTCGAAAATGCAGGTGACCCGCGTGCGATCCGAAAACGGCGAACGTATCGCGGTCGTGCGGCCCTCGAGCCTGCTGGCCGAGGCGGGCAACGCCGCGCCCACCACCAACGGCGGCCAGAACCTGCTGTCCGAACGCGGCCTGAACTAACGCGCCCGCAGCACGGCCCTGCGCGACACGCGGGGCCGCGCGCCTTTCCGCATTCGAGAAGCGCGTCCCCTTCTTCGAGATCGGAACGCCCTTTCCCGAAACCGGCGCTTCTCGTCATCTGAAATTTCGCCGAAAGGCTCGAAGGGCATGCCGTTGTCCGGACACGCCCTTCGAGCCTTCGCAATCCTTCTCGTTTCTCAAGCGCACATCCCCGCATCGCGAAGACGGCGCCCGCCGCGCGGCAGACGCCGCGCGGCAAGCCGAGGCCCTACCCGTCCAGCAGCTCGGACAGGACGGCCTCATCCTCTTCCACGTACCCCATTGTCAGCTGCGCCAGCCCTTGGTAGAACGTCGTGCGCGAGAACATGCGCATGTCGCCGGTCAGCATGGGCAGCCAGTTCAGCAGGTGGTCGCGCGCGAACGTGCGCTGGGTGAGCACGTATTCGGCCGCGCTCTCCTCGTTGCCGTCACGCAGGGCGGCGGCGGTGCGCATGGCCATGCGCTGCATGAACTCAAGCTCCAACGCAACATGGTCTTCGCCCTCGGTCCAATTCCCGCGCTTGAGGTTGTTCTCGCGCAGCGTCTGGAGCACTTCGGCCCGCGCCTCCTGCATCATCAGGCGGCGCTCGGAGGTGTACACGCTCTCGTACGGATACGCCGCCGAGTACCCGTTCACGCCATGGCCGATGAACGTACGCACGTAGTCGATGGCCAGTTCGGTGACGCTGTCATCCCATGCGGTGCGCAGATAGTCGTACAGCAAATGGTAGCCCTCGTCCACTTTGGCATTGCCCGTCGACGTGGGAAACCGCATGGACTGAAGCTCGTCGAGCACCTCTTTGTCCACTTCCTTGCGGTAGAGCCGCGCGAGCATCCCGTAGGTGCGCGCCCGCAAGTCCATCAGCTCTGCCAGATCGACCGTCGCCTCGTCGGTCGTTTCCCCGCACGCGGCATGCGGCTCCCGCGCCGTCCTCGCCTCCACTCGAGCCGCCGCACGCGCCTCCGCGCAGGTCGCCGCCTGCGCTTCCGTCTGCATCTTGTCGGCCATCGGTCAGTCCTCCTTCCCCATCGCCTGAACGACGGGCAGCATCGAGCGGCCCAGGTCGGTCAGCCGCCACGCGCGATCCTTCCATTCAAGCGCATCGGTGCGCTCCAACAGGTCGATGAAGTGCCCACCGAAGCGCCGCGGGCTCTGCACGACGGGAAACGCGTCCACCAGCGCGTCGATGTACGCCTTCGAGCGCGGCTCCGCGGCGACGGTCTCCATCACCGCGCGGTACACCTCCACGTACTTCGCGTCGCGCCCCAGCACCAGCTCGCGAAACGCCGCGCCCTGCGTCAGCGATTCGCGCACGTCCAATCCCGCAGCGGTCGCGCGCCACACCGGATCGACGCGCTCTTTGATCTCAAGGTACTCCACGCCCTCGGCCGCATCCTCGCACGCGTCGGCCACCTCGGGCATCTCCAGCTCGAGAGCGCCCGCGCGCTCCAGCATCCGGCACAGCGTGGTGGGCGCGTACACCGAGCGGTTGTCGCGCTGCAGCTCGTCCACGCGACGCGTCAACTCGCTGGTGGGGCATCCCTCGGCGCACCATCCGACGATCGACAGCAGCACCGCGCGCCGTCCCGGATTGTGGTCCAAAAGCGAGCGTATCGCGTTTTCGGCACCGCCCATGCGTTCGGGCGTGTAGACGCTTTCGCGGCGCATCTCGCTGGGCATGGTGCGCATGGTGGGATAGTCCACCGTGTCAAGCGGGTTGTCGTCGTCCATATCCTCCTGGTCGATGACCTCGTCGTCCACGGCCAACGGGTCGAAATCGTCGTCGAATCCGTCCCACATCTCATTCACGTCGTTCGCCATCCTGCCTCCTCGTCGCGCGCGATAACGCCACAGCGCGCCTCGCTCTTTGCTCCTCGCTCCGCATGCCGCGGGCACCGAATCGCGCGGATCCTTCTCGCCTCTCGCCTTTTCTCCGAATGCTTAGATGCGCTCGCGCGGCGGGCGGGGAGGGGGGGGGATGCCCGCCGCGCAAGGCCTTCGTCGATTATAGGAACCGCGTGCGCGCAAGCATCATCCCGCAAGGCTGAAACTGGGGCCGATATCATACGCACCCTGTCTGACATGCGAAAACGCGAGCCCTGTCCCCTTTTGCCGCGCTTGACGGACCAGGAAGCAGCACCCTATAATCCAAGGCGCGTTGCGAAAAGCGGGGCTCCTGCAGAAAGGAACTCTTATGGCCAACGCAGCTCGCGGCAAGAGGATCCTTGTCGCAGCGGCCCTCGTGGGCGCATGCTCACTGGTCGCGGTTCCCGCCTACGGCTTCTACTACGTCCACAACGACGAGCTTGTGGCCACGGAGAGCAAAGGCGCGATCGAGATCGTGTGCACGCTGGACGAGACCGCATCGAACGGAGGCGTGAAGACCGGGGTCATCATGGTTCCCGAAGGCAGCACCGTCGGCGACTGCCTGAAGGAGGCCGTGGTTTCCAACGAGAACCAAAACGGACTGGAAGCCATCCACGACTACAGCGTCTCCAGCTTGGCGGACGATCTTTCCGACAAGCAGTACACGTGCACGGTGCACAAGGCTGCAAGCCAGGCACCGGGCACGCAAACCACGTACGACAGCGCGGGAACCGACGGCGAGGACACCGTCCTCGAGCGCTGGGACAGCGTGGTGATCACGGTGGCGTAGCCCGCCGCAGAGGGAAGGGGTCGGACGACCAGCCGGCCCCTTCCCTCCCCTTTCCTCCCCCGTCGCCTTTCGCGCTCCGCGCCGCTCCCTGCGCGGGCATCGCGCCTTGCGTCCATTCCGCACCGCCCTCCCCCTGCGCAAGCATTCCGTCCCGCGCCCGTTCCGCACTCCCGCTCCCCCGCTGCGCGGGCATCGCTCCCCGCGCACCGTCTCGCATCCCGGTTTCGCTTTCGCAAAGAAGCGCAGCCCATCATCCTCTGCGTATGATTTTTCAGCATCGCCCCTCGTCACGTCAGAAGGACGGGCCGTCGTCGCTCGACAAAGGTGAGAGCGACTATTATCATTTCCGTCGCACGGACAACTGCCGCACCGGGAGCGAAGCGGCAGAAAGGAGGGGGGGGGGGCAGTGAGTTTACGCGTTCCACGCATCACGTTCAGCGCGCATGTCGACGAAGGCAGAGCCCTCGGAAACCTATCCCTGCTGTGCATCGGGTACGGGCTCCACCAAGCATGGGTGTTCTCTTCCATGTTCGGAAGCGCGTCGATCTTCGGAACCACCGCGTACCTCGCAAGCCCGAACGACGTCCACATCACCCTCTCCTATCTGATCTCCATCATCGTCTACAGCGCGTGCCTGCTGTTCGCCGCCGCAACCGACCAGCGCTTTCTCGATTTCTACATCTCTCGCAAAACCCTGCTGGGGGCAAGCGTTCTCGGTTGCGCCGGCACCGCCACCCTGGCGCTCACCGGACCCATCGGCAGCATGGCGGCCGACATCGCATCCGGCGTGCTGACCGGCCTGGGGTCGTCGATGCTCATCCTGTTTTGGGGAACGGCGTTCGCAAGAAACGACACCTCCACCATCGCACTGAACACCGCGCTTTCCATCCCCATCGCCATGGGCGTGTACGCGGTGCTTCTGCATGCGGTTCCCGCGCCGCTTTCGGGACTGGCCACCGCCGCCCTTCCGCTGCTCGAGTGCGCCATCCTCTGGTCCAAGATCCCGCTGCACTACTCGAAGCGCAAAGAGGTGCCCCTCTTCAAGCCGCTGCCCATCAACCGGGTGAAGTTCCTGGTGCGCTTCGGCGTTCCCACCGCCATCATGGGGCTTGTCCTCGGAGCGCTTCGGCAGACGACGCTCCAATCCGTGCTGGCCGCAGCCACGATAGGCGACCAACTCGTCCTGCTATTGGCCAGCAGCTGCGCCGCCGTCACCGTGCTGGTGAGCATCCTCGCACGGGGCAGGAACGACCAGTGGAACCGTTACTTCCGTCCCCTCGTCCCCCTCGTCGTGGTCGCGCTGCTGTTCTTGCCGTTCGGGCGCAACCAGTCGAACCTAGCGGCTGACACGGCGCTGCTCATCGGGTACCTGTGCTTCGAGGCCATGATGTGGATGTTCTTCGGAATGTTGGCGCAGCGGTTCCGCATCTCGCCCGTGTTGGTGTTCGGGCTTGGGCGCGGCATGTTGGCCGCGGGCATCATGGCCGGCTCGCTGGCCCCGGTTGTCCTCGCCGATTGGGCGGGCGACACCCTCATGGGCCAGCAAGCCCTCGTCATGTCGATGTTCGCCGCCATCGCCGTGGCTTATGCGCTACTGCCGCGCGAGCGTGAAGTGGAGGCCATCGTGGTGCCCTGTCCGGCAGTGCGCGCAGTTTCGGCCAGCCTGGAGAACGATCTGGTGGCCCCCTTCACGCCGCACGCGCCCGAGACGGCGACGCGCTCTGGCAAAGGAACGGCATCCGGCGTCGGGACGTCCGAGGGCACCGAGGGTGCGGAGAGCGCTGCGGACGCCGGAGGAAGGCCCGACGAACGCGCGGGCGCGCCCGAGCGCTCCGACGCCCTCGAGTGCGCCGACGCGTCCGTGCACTCCAACGCGTCCAGGCGCACGGACGCTCCAAGACGCTCCGACATCCCCCGCGCCTCCGAGCGTCCCGCCATCCCCGAGCATGCGAACGCTTCCGAGCGTCCCGGCAACCCCCGCGCTCCGAAGAGCGAAGGGCCGTCGGAGGCGCGGCGGGCCATGCTCAACACGCCCGCAGCGTCGCGCCTCGCATCGATGTCGATGCGATCGGCACCCGAGCGGCAAGACCAGCGCACGCGCGGCGGCCGGTTCCGCGCCAAATGCGAGACCGTGGCGAACACCTACCTGCTATCCGCGCGCGAAACGGAGGTCATGTTCTTCCTGGCAAAGGGCCACAACGCCGCCTACATCCAGGAAAAGCTGTACATCTCCGAGGGCACCGCCAAAACCCATATTCGCCACATCTACCGCAAGCTCGACATCCACACCCAGCAAGAACTTATGCGCATGGTGGAATCAGCCGAAGAGTCGCGCTAGACGAGCGCGCCAAGGCGGCTCGCCTCGGATGCGAACGCGCCGGACGAACCGGACGAGGAAGCGAATGCACGAGCGACAAAGGGGTGCAAAGGGGCAGGGAGGGATGATGCCGCATTTTGTGGCAAAGGGACGGGGCGGAGTCAAGCGGTCATCGCACCATCGGAACGATGGGAGATGACGTAGAATGGGCTACAGCAGGAGGAAGAGGCACGAGACCGTGAGGATGGTCCGCGAGACCGGCTGCACGCTCCGTCGCGCCGAGGCCGAGACGGGGGTCTCGCGCCAGACGGTGCATAGGTGGTGCAGGGAGGCCGGGGTGCGGTTCCACCCCGGGTGGATCGGGGGCGCCGTGGCGGACAGGAGGCCGGGGGGCGGGGCCCCCTCGAGGCTGGGGCTCGAGCAGAGGCTGGCGATAGCCTCGGGCCTGGCGGCCGGGCTCGCGCACGCGGCCATCGCCGCCGGGATAGGCTTCTCCCGCAGCACCGTGAGCAGGGAGGTCTCCCGCCGCCGGGGCCCGAACGGGGGCTACGACCCCTACGCGGCCCAGGAGGCGGCCGACCGCGATGCCGCGCGCCCCAAGGCGCGCAGGGTCGACGCGAGCGCGCCGCTGCGCGCCTACGTCCTCTCGAGGCTCGCGCTGCGCTGGTCGCCGCGCCAGATATCGGAGCGGCTGAGGTCGGACTTCCCCGGGGACGGAGGGATGAGGTTGAGCCACGAGTCCATCTACCAAGCGCTCTACGTGCAGGGGAAGGGGGCGCTGCGCCAGGAGCTCAAACTCGAGAAGGCGCTGAGGTCCGGGCGCACGGCGCGCCTGCCCCGGAGCCGCCTGCCGGCCGGGCGCGGCGCGGGCAGGAGCTGGGTCGAGGGGTGCGGGATATCCCTGAGGCCCCGGGAGGCCGACGGCCGCGCCGTCCCGGGCCACTGGGAGGGCGACCTCGTCGTGGGCGGCGACGGGAGGAGCTGCCTGGTCACCCTGGTGGAGCGGACGTCGAGGCTGCTGCTGGCGAGAAGGCTGGAGCTCCACCCCTCCGCGCTCGTCACCGCCGAGCTCGCCGACATGGTCTCGGGAGCGCCCGCGGCGCTCATGCGCACGGTCACGTGGGACCAGGGCGCGGAGATGGCGGGGCACGCCTCGTTCACGGAGGCGACCGGCGTGAGGGTCTACTTCTGCGACCCCCACTCGCCCTGGCAGCGCGGCACCAACGAGAACACCAACGGGCTCATCCGCGACTACTTCCCCAAGGGCGCCGACTTCTCGACGGTGGCCGACGCGGAGGTGAGGGAGATGCAGGACCAGCTCAACGGGCGCCCCCGGCAGACGCTCGGGTGGAGGATGCCGGCGGAGGCGTACGCGGAGCTTCTCCGCAAGGCGGCGCAAGGTGCGTTCACCGCTTGAAACCGCCCAATCCCTCGTCCCTTTGCATCCCCCCCCCCCGGAGGGGGCTTGACCGCTTTCGGCGTCTTTGCGACGGCGTGCCTGATGGCAGCGCTCGTCATGCGAAGACGCGGATCCGGGCACGCCGCGTAAGCGGCTTCCATGCTGGCCGTTTGAGCCGCGTGCAGGATTTCGCGCCCGAAATGGACACGGAACCGCGTTCTGGCACGGAATCGGCTCGAAATCGGGCTGCGCCCGCTTGGCCGATTTGCGCGACCTGGGGTTTTCCCAGTAGGCACCCCTTCGCATGACGAATTCCGTGCCAGAGCGCGGTTCCGTGTCCATTTTCGCGCCGAATTCGCGCACGGGGAGGAAAGGAGGGGGAAGAAGAGCGCACAAAAGGGGTGACAAAGGGACGGGGATGATGTCACATTCCGCAAAGTGGCAGGACGTGGCAAGTCTTTTGGGAATGTGACATCATCCCCGTCCCTTTGCCACCCCCTTTACCGCTCGGACCGCGCTCTGCCGGAAAACGGCCCACTTTTTGGCCGCCAAGCCGCGTTCTGGCACGAAACCCGGTCGTTTTCGACTCAAGCGAGGCCTTGCCCGCAAGAAAACCCCAGGTCGGCTCTATCCGACACCGCTCAAAGCGCCCTCCCGCGTGCCAGAACGCGGTTTGGTGGCCAAAAAACGCGCATTTGCCCGCACGGCGCGTCCCCACCGCCGACTGTACTCGCGGAATGGCAAGCGCAAGCGGCGAGAAATCGCCGAATTCGGAAGAGCCCTCCAACCGCTGTAGAACTTTCTGAGAAACAACCTGGTCTTTTGCAAACAACTCCCTTCAAATCTCGCCATGAAGAGGGGGCGAAACTTCCGAATTCGACGATTTCTTGCCATAACGGCAGGGCCTCTCCGTTAACCAAAATTGACGTTAACTTGCGTTCGCCTAATATCGAACCGAATTTCCCCCGACCGGAAGCTTCGGGAGGTGCCCCCGTCCAACGGGCGGGGTTTTCCGAAGCGCCAGAGAAACCTTGCTCGGCAGGTTGGCCCGACCTATGTCAGCATCTACTATAGACAGCAGGGTTATGCATTTTTCGGAAGGCTAGCTCCCCGGATCCTTCACCATCCCCCTTCGCCGCGCCCTGTCATCGACGCTCCGACAGTAGCGAGACGCGCGCAAAACAGGCAAGGAGAACGTCGTCCCGGAAAGCCCAGAAGACACGCTTAACTTTTGATGACGATTGCGTAAAAGATGGAGCGCTGCCATGGCGTTTGTGGCAAGATGGAGCATTGCATAGTCATATGCGGGGACACACTACAGCGCACTGCACCCCAGAATCAAGGACGGCGCACGCGCGTGCCATAAGGAGACACCATGGGCTTTCTTTCGAGGTTCGAAGGCAAGATGGAAGACACGTTTGAAGGCGCAGCCGACAGGATGTTCGACGCGCCCATCTCGCCTGTCCAGATAGCGAAAAAGGCCGAGAAGCAAATGCGGCGCGAAAAGATGGTGGGCGCGGGCAAGCAATACGCCCCCACACTGTACACGGTGCTCGTCAACCCCGACGACGACCAGCGGCTGTTCGGCTACTACCCCACCCTGGCCGGCGAGACCGAGACGTATCTGGCCGCGAAAGCCGCTGAGCAGGGCTTGGTCATGGACGGGCAACCGCTCGTGCGCTTCATCGTGGACGACAGCCTGAAGCACGGGAAGTTCGAGATCATCGCCGAAGCGGTGGCTGCGCCCATCATCGCGCAGCTGCGCGAAGAGGAGATGCAGCGCTACGGCCTGAGCACCGGCGGCCCGGGCTACGGCCCGTCCTACGCGCAGCCGCAGCCCTATGCCGCGGGCGCTCCTGCCGCGTACGGCTACGACCAGGGCTTCGGCGCGGCTGGAGGCTACGGCTACGATCAGCCCGCCCCCGCCTACGACCCACTCGCCTCGGACGCCCCCATCTACGACGATTACGCCTACGACGAGCAACCGGGCGCGCAGCAGGACTACCTTCCCAACGAGTTCGACGGCCCCCTCGGCTACGACGGCCTCCCGCTCGACGCTGCCCCCGCTGTGAGCGCCGCCGACTTCCCCGGTGCCCCTGCACCCGCGGCAGCCCCCGGCTTCCCCGGCGCTCCCGCCGCAGCAGGAGCAGCGCCCGCGGCCATCGGCGCGGCAGCCGCAGCAGCAGGGGCAGCCGCTCGCGCCGTCGCCCCCAACACCGTGGCGTTCGCCGGCGGCGCGCAGGGCGCGACGCCGGTTCCCGCGCAAAGCGCCGTGCGGGCGCGCCTCGTGGACGCCTCGAGCAACCGCGCCTACGACCTGGCCGCCGCGCGCGTGCTCATCGGACGCGAGTCGAAGAACGACGTGACACTGCACGACATGAACGCCTCGCGCACGCATGCGGAGCTAAGGCGCGACCCCTCGGGCGTGTGGGTGCTCACCGACCTCGGCTCCACGAACGGCACGTTCGTGAACGGCCGCGAGATCACCACGCAGCCACTTTCCGACGGCGACCGCATCACCATCGGCGTGACGAACCTCGTGTTCACGCAAGCCTAAGCGGAAACGGAAGGATCGCTCGTGATCGACGTCGTACTGCTCATCGTCCGCTTGCTGTTCGTTGCGCTTTTGTACCTGTTCCTGTTCGCCCTCATGAAATCGGGCATCGGATTGGTGCGCGGCCAGCGCAAGAAGGAGCGCACGTGGAACCTGTCGGTTGAGCGCGGGCCGAAGGAGCTGCGCGGCGTGTCCATCGTGGTGCGCGGGCCCGTCATCGTGGGCCGCAACCCCGGAGCCGACATTGTCATCGGCGCGGGATACGTGTCGGGCCGCCATGCGCGCTTCAGCCTCATGGGGCAGAACCTGTTCGTTGAAGACCTCGGCTCCACGAACGGCACCGCCGTGAACGGCCAGCTCATCTCCGAGCCGATCGCGCTTCGCAGCAACGACGTCGTCAACGTGGGCGACGTGGCCATCCGCGTGAGGTTCGCCTGATGGCCGCCGAGCGCTCGTACAAGTCCACGCCGCGCACGCGCAAAGGTGCCCTCACCACTTTCGGCAGCCGCACCGACATCGGCTGTTTGCGCGACCACAACGAGGACAGTCTGGTGGTGGCCCCGCCGCTGTTCGTGGTGGCCGACGGCATGGGAGGCCATGCCGCGGGCGAGGTGGCGTCCGAGATAGCGGTGGGCGTGATCGCCGATCTGGCGCCCGAGCATCCCGACGGCGAGGCCCTTGCGCACGCCGTGAAGGAGGCGAACCGCGCCGTCATCCAAGCGGCCCGCGAAGGCCGCGGCCGCGAAGGCATGGGCACCACTGTGACCGCCGCTTTGCTGGAAGGCGAGCGGCTCGTCATCGCCCAGGTGGGCGACTCGCGCGCCTACCTGCTTCATCAAGGAAAGCTCCAGCAGCTCACGCGCGACCACAGCCTTGTGGCCGACATGATCGAGGCGGGCCAGCTCACGACCGAAGAGGCGCGCACGCATCCGCAGCGCTCCGTGATCACGCGCGCCCTCGGCAGCGACCTGCACCTTCAACCCGATATCTACGAGATCAACGTGGAGACGGGCGACCGTCTGCTCATTTGCTCCGACGGGCTGTCGGGCATGGTGGACGACGAGGGAATCGAACACACGCTGCGGCGCGTCCAAGACCCGCAGCGCTGCGCCTCGCAGCTCGTGAACGAGGCCGTCGCGAACGGGGGCCATGACAACGTCACCGTCATCGTGGCCGACGTGACCGGCTTCGCCGAAGTGCGCCGCAAGAAGATGGCGCGCAAGACGAAGGTGTTCGTCGCCTTCGTGCTGCTGCTGTTCGCCGCCATCGTGGCCGGCACGGCCTGGGGCGCGAAAACCTACCTGGACACGACGGCCTTCCTGACCGAGGACAATGGCAAGGTGGCCATCTACCGCGGCATGCCCGGATCGCTGCTCGGGCTCTCGTTCTCGCACTACGAGCGCACCACCGACGTGGCTGTCGACCAGCTGCAACCCGGCGTGGCGAACCGTCTGAAAGCCGGCATCCGCGTGGACAGCGTCGCCGACGCCGAAGCGCTCGTGAAAGAGTACGAGGAGGAGATATCCAACCGCGCGGCGTCTTCCAACGCGGACGCGAAAAACTCGGGCGGCGAGGACGGCGCGAAGGACGCGAGCGGCGCGAAGGACGACGGCAGCACAAGCGGCGCGAAGGACGCGCCCGCCGACGCCGCCGACGCCCCGAACGCCAACACCGCCGACGACGCGGCAGCCGCCGCCGAGCGAGGTGACGCCTCGTGACGCGCCGCAACCTCGAACTCGTGCTGCTGTGCGTGGCCGCACCTCTCGTGGTGCTGCTGTTCGCCATGATCGCCCTCAACCAGGGGCAAGCGCTCGACATGAACACGCTCGGCGTGCCCGCGGGCATCTTCGTGGCGTTCGTCATCGCGCACATCGCCACGCGGCGCTTCGCCCCCGGAGCCGATCCGGCGCTTTTGCCCATCGCGTTCGCGCTGTCGGGCATCGGCATCGCGTTCGTCACCCGGCTCGCGCCCGACCTGGCCGTCAACCAAGTGATGTGGCTGTTCTTGGGCGTTGCCTTCATGGTGCTGGTGCTGGCCTTCGTGCGCAACTTGGACAAGGTGGCCAACTACAAGTACACGCTCATGATCGCAGGCTTCCTGCTGCTGCTCTCACCGCTTGTGCCGGGCCTGGGCCAGGAGATATACGGCAGCCGCATCTGGCTGAGCCTGGGCGGGTTCTCGTTCCAACCAGGCGAGATCGCCAAGATCATCGTCGTGCTGTTCCTTGCGGGCTACCTTGCGCAGAACCGCGAGATGCTCTCTGTGTTCACCGTGCGCGTGGGGCCCTTCAGGCTGCCCGACATCCGCACGCTGCTGCCGCTCATCCTCATGTGGGGCGTCGCGCTGCTCATCGTGGTGTTTGAAAAGGACCTCGGCAGCGCGCTCGTTTTGTTCTTCATGTTCCTCGTCATGCTGTACGTGGCCACCGGCAAGAAGTTCTATCTGGCCATCGGATTGGGCCTCATCGCCGTGGGCGGCGTGGGCGCGTTTCTGGCGTTCGACCACGTGCAAGTGCGCGTGAACACCTGGCTCGATCCGTTCGCCGACGCGCAGAACACCGGCTACCAACTCACCCAGGCCATCTACTCCATTGCCGACGGCGACCTGTTCGGCGTGGGGCTGGGCAACGGCCTGGCCGAGCAGATCCCCGTCGTAGAGAGCGACTTCATCTTCGCCGACATCGCCGAAGAGATCGGCCTTCTGGGCGCAGCCGGCGTGCTGCTTTTGTTCCTGTGCTTCGCCATCCGCGGGTTCGTGACGGCGGCGCGCGCGAAAAGCGACGTGAGCTCGTTTGCGGCCGTGGGCCTCACCTCGGTCATCGTGCTGCAAGCGTTCATCATCGTGGGCGGCGTGACCAGGCTCATCCCGCTCACCGGCATCACGCTGCCCTTCATCAGCCAAGGCGGCTCGTCGCTTCTGGCCAGCTTCATCATCGTGGGCCTCCTCTTGCGCTGCGGCGACGAAGGCACGGGCGTCGGCCAGGAGATGACAAGCGCCACCAGCTCGCTTCACGCGAACAGCGTGCTGGGCCGCGTGTCGCTGGGCAAGCGCCTGTCGCACTCCATGCTGTTCTGCTCGGCGCTGTTCGCGCTGCTCGTGGCCAACCTCACCATGATCACGGTGGTGCAAGCCGACTACTACCAGAACATGCCCGGCAACAACCACTCCCTCGCCAAGGAAGCGCGCACCGAGCGCGGCACCATCTCCACCTACGACGGCGTCGTGCTCGCGCAGAGCGTGCCCACCGAAGACGGCACCTTCGAGCGCGTCTACCCCGCGGGCGACCTCGCGAGCCAGGTGGTGGGCTACTCGTCGGCCCGGTTCGGCACGTCCGGCATCGAGCAGGCATACAACGACACGCTCAAGGGCAAGGAGAACTTCGCCTCGTGGACCGACGTGCTGAACTCGTTCGCCGGCATCGGCGGCGCTGGCAACGACGTCGCCCTCACGCTGAACTCGAAGATACAGCAAGCTGCCCAGGATGCGCTCGCAGGCCGCACGGGCGCGTGCGTGGTGATGGATCCCGACACAGGGGCCGTCCTCGCCATGGCTTCGTCGCCCACCTACGACGCAGCCGACTTCGAAACGGTCATCGAACAGGCCAACGCCGACTCCTCCGACACGCGCCTCATCAACCGCGCCATCCATGCGCTGTACTCGCCCGGCTCGACGTTCAAGATCGTGTCGCTGGCCACCGCGCTCGAGGACGGCGTGGCCGACGAGAACACCGTCTACGACGCCCCCGGCAGCATGGAGATCGGCAACGCCGACGTGGTGAATTTCGACGGCAACAGCTACGGGCGGCTCACGTTGGCCCAGGCCACCGAGCTGTCGGCCAACACCGCGTTCGGCCAGCTGGGCGTCGAGATGGGCGCGGACGCGCTGGTTGCGGGCGCCGAGGACTTCGGCTTCAACAAGGACATCGAGTTCGCCTTGACGCTCTACACGTCGCTCATGCCCGACCCCGACGACATGACGGAATGGGAGACGGCCTGGGCCGCCGCCGGCGAGAACGTCGGCGAGAACAAGACGGCCAACCATCCCAGCCCCAACGGCCCTCAGGCCACCGTGCTCGAGATGGCGCTCGTGGGATCGGCCATCGCCAACGACGGCACCATCATGCAGCCCTACATCGTCGACGGCGTTTACAACGCCAACGGTGAGCGCAGCTTCACCGCCCAGCCCACCAAGCTCATGCAAGCCGTCAGCGAGACGACTGCTGGCCGCGTGCGCGATGTCCTCGTGGGCGTGGTGAACAACGGCACCGGCACCGATGCCGCCATCGACGGCGTGCAGGTGGCGGGCAAGACCGGCACCGCCGAGAAGGTGGACGGCAACGACAGCTGGTTCGTCGGCATGGCACCCGCCGACGACCCGCGCGTGGTGGTGGCCCTCATCATCGAAGACGGCGAAGAGGGCGTGGGCGCACAGAAAGCGCAGAATGTATTGAAAACGGCCTTGGAAGTACAAGGGCTTTTGTAAGTAAGGTATGCTGGAACGTGGCACCTCTAACCCCAAACGCCGCACAAACCAGCAGGTAGCCCGAAGGAGCAAAACGTGACCGGAAGCATGATAGGCAGAGTGTTCAACAACCGCTACCAGATCACCGAGCGTATCGGGATCGGCGGTATGGCGGAGGTGTACCGCGCGCAGGACAACGTGCTGGGCCGCCTCGTCGCCGTCAAGGTGATGCTGCCTCAATACGCGGCCGACCCCGCCTTCACCCAGCGCTTCAAGCAAGAGGCCGCCGCCGCCGCGAACCTGCAAAGCCCCTACATCGTGAACGTGTACGATTGGGGCCAGGACGACGGCACCTATTACATCGTGATGGAGTTCGTGCGCGGAAGCGACCTCAAAACCGCCATCAACGAGCGCGGCGCCATCAACCAGCGCAAGATGGCCGAGATCGGCTCGCAGGTGTGCCAAGCGCTTTCCGTCGCGCACGGGCTGGACATCATCCATCGCGACATCAAGCCGCAGAACATCATGGTGCAGCCCGACGGCAACGTGAAGGTGATGGACTTCGGCATCGCACGCGCGAAGAACTCCGTGAAGACGCAAACCTCCAGCGTGCTGGGCACGGCGCACTACATCTCTCCCGAACAGGCGCAGGGCAAAGAGCTCACCGCCGCAAGCGACATCTACTCGCTCGGCATCGTGCTGTACGAAGGCGCCACCGGGCGTCTGCCGTTCGACGGCCCCGACGCCGTGAGCGTGGCCATGAAGCAGGTGAGCGACCAGCCCGTGCCGCCACGCGAGATCAACCCCGACATCGATCCGGCGCTCGATGCCATCATCATGAAGGCCATGGCGAAAAACCCCGCCGAGCGCTTCGCCACCGCCAAGGACATGCGCCTTGCGCTCAACGACTACCTGGCCGGCCGGCCCGTCAACCTGGGCGGCGGCTTCACGAGCGCCGAGACGCGCGTCATGGGCGGCGTCGTGCCCCCCATCGGCGCAGCAGCCGGCGGCGACGGCACGGCCGTCATGCCCGCCGTGGGCGGCATGAACCCGGCTGGCAGCACGCCGGGACAGCGCTCCTACCGCTCCGACAACACCGGAAAGAAGGGGCCGAACAAGAAGGCCATCGCCATCGTGGTGGCGCTGGTGGCGGCGCTCGCCCTCGTGGCGGTTGCCGCAGGTGCCCTTATGGGCGGCGGCCAGAAGGGCGACCCCGTGCCCGACGTGGTAGGCAAAACCGTCGAAGAGGCCACGCAGCTTATCGAGGACGCGGGCTTCGAGGTGGGCACCGTCGAAGAGGTCTACGACGAGAAGGTGGAAGCCGGCAAAGTCGTCAGCCAAGATCCGAAAAAGGGCGATAAGCGGGAAAAGGGCTCGAAGGTCAACCTCAAAGTGTCGCAAGGCGCTCAGGAGATCGAAGTTCCCGACCTCACGAACATGACCGCCGAAGAGGCGCGCCAAGCGCTCACCGTTGCCGGGCTCAAGTACAAGTCGGGCGAGGCGGGCTACTCGGATTCGGTTGAGAAGGACCGCATTTACAAGCAAGACCCCGTCGCCGGCTCATCGGTGTCCAAGGGCGCTGAGGTGACCTATTACCTGTCGCTCGGCTCTGAAGGTGTGACAGTGCCCAATGTGGTGGGCCTGTCGCTCAACGACGCCATCAAGAAGATCAACGACGTCGGTTTGCTCGTGAACGAAAGCTACACCTACGAGGAAAGCGATGAGCCGAAGAACACCGTGCTCAGCCAGAACCCGGCAAGCGGCAAACTGAAGGAAGGCGACGTCATATCCCTCACGCTCAGCTCCGGCCCGAAAGCAACCACCTACACCGTGGCCGTGAACTCCAACGGCGGCGGTTCGGTGAGCACAAGCGCCAGCTCGGTGGAGGAAGGCGGCTCGGTGACCATCACCATCACGCCGAACAGCGGCTACGAAGTGGCATCGGTGCGCGGGCTTGACGACGTTCCCGCCAACGGCGGCACGTTCACGGTGCAGAACGTCACCAGCAACATGACCATCAGCGTCGAGTTCCGGCAGGTATCGTCATCGACCAATCCGGGCACGGACGACAACGATACGCCGAATCCCGCTTCGTAAGGATTTCGGGAACAGCGGCAGCGGCGGTCGAGCGCTCATCGCCGCCGTTATGCTACAATAGCCACCGCGCCTCCGTAGCTCAGGGGACAGAGCACCGCTCTCCTAAAGCGGGTGTCGGCCGTTCGAATCGGCCCGGGGGCACCACTGGAAATCGCAGGTCATCGGTTGTTTCACAGCCGGTGGCCTGTTTTGGTTTTCTGCCTCAGCGGACGTCATGCGTTGCTGATACTGCCTCCCGCCACGGCGACGTCATTGGCGTGGAGCGAAGCCGCGCATATACTACCGAATGCTAAGCGCCCGAACGGCACGTAGTTACCTCCCTCGTGCGTTTTGCTTTGCATGCGGAAGTTCGTTGGCTAGCAGAGCAGCCCCCTCCCGCCATCCTACCTCGGCCTCTCGGCCTCGCCACACAGGCAATAACGCCCACTGCGCCCGCTCCCAACGGGCGACCCGGCGCACGACCCTGGTGCGCTCCTCGCTCCGCGCCGCACTCTGCGTCGTACCGCACTACGGTGCCCTCGTCGCGCCGCACCACGGTGCCCGACTTCCCCTCGCCCCACGCTATGCCGCGCCGCGCACCGCGGCACCGCGCCGCGCCGCTCGCGCCCTCATTCGTATTCGCGACGTGCGCCTCCCACGAGCATGAGCCGCACGCAGGTGCCGCTCCCCAGCTCGCTTTCAACCTCCATATGCGTTCCCGGGCCGAAATGGCCGCAGATGCGGTCGCGCACGTTCTTCACCGCAATGCCCAAGCCCGTCGACGACTCGGGATGCAAAATGTTCAGCCGCGCCTCCTCGGTCATGCCCACACCGTTGTCGCTCACGCTCACGATCACGTCGTCGCCGTCCACCTCGGCCGTCACGGAGATCAGCAGCTTGCCTTCCGACGGCATGGCATGGCGCACTGCGTTCTCCACCAACGGCTGGATGAGAAACGGCGGGATGAGCATGTCGTTCACGCGAGGATCAACGTCCACGTCCATCTCCACGCGATCGGCGCCGAAACGCGCCACCTCGAACGTGAAGTAGCGTTTCGTCTGCTCCATCTCGCGCGCGAACAAGATGAGGTCCGCAGAATCCTCGAGCGTGCGCCGATAGAACACCGCGAACTCGCGCAACAACGTGCGCGCCATCTCGGGATCGGTGCGGATGAACGAGGCGATGGTGTTGATGGTGTTGAACAGGAAATGGGGGTTGATCTGGCTTTGCAGCATCTTCAGCTCCATGCTGGTGGCCAGCTTCGTCTGCTCTTCGAGCGCAGCGGCCGCCATCTGGGTGGACAGCAGCTGGCCAAAGCCCTCCGCGATGGACTTCTGCGTCTCGCTGATGTGATTGGCGCGACGGTAGTAGAACTTGAGCGTGCCGGCCACGGTGCGCCCCATGAACAACGGCACGATGATGGCGGCCTTGATGCTCGTGGACTCTTTGGGAAAGCCGATGTCCTCGGGCGTGAACAGGATGCGCATCTTGCCATCGGCCAACGTGGCGTGCGTGGCATGCGTGCGAATGTAGCTGCCCGCCGGATTCTGCGCCTCTTCAGAGCCGGCATAGCCAAGGATCCGCTCTTTGTCGGTGATGGCCACGGCAATGGCGGCGGTGGACGGCAGCAGAAGGCCGCATATCTTCTGCGCCGATTCGCTGTTCAGCCCGTCGTTCATGCACGCAAGCGTTTGACTGGCCAGCTTGAGCATGGCATCCGACTGGCGAGCGCGCACGGAATCGGGATCCATGAGCAGTCGGATGACCACCACGATCGACAGCGTGAAAATGGCTCCGGCGCACAAGAGCACGGCCACGTTGCGGTCTTTCGCGACGATGTTCCACATGAGCACCAGCCCCGACAGCACCGCGACGGTGAACATGAACATCTCAAGCGTGAAGAAGCGCGGCAAAGCAGCGCGCGCTTCACTGGGTTCTTGCTGCATGGCACCTCCCATTGGCGAACAGCGCGACGGCATCACGCGCGCAGACGGCACGCGGCCGCGCTCGCGTTGCAGCCGGCTTTTGCTCTCGGCCCTCTTCCTGCGATTGTCTGCGCCCGTGCAACGGGCAAACCCGTCTGCGCATGCGAGCGCATGTCGAATCGCGTCGCTACAGTATACCGAATTCGTTGACCAGCAGCAGGGCTGCGGCCACCAAGAGGAACCCTCCGAAGATGAAGCGGAGCGTGCGCTCGGGCACCACGCGCACGAGCCGCGCGCCGACAACGGCTCCGGGAACCGTGCCCACCACCACGGCGATGCCCGCAGCGTAATTGATGTTGCCGAGCAGCGCCTGTTCGATGACGCCGGGAACGGCGAGGATCATCACGGCGATGAGCGACGTGCCGGACGCCTGGCGCATGGCGATGCCCACAAGCGACAGCATGAGCGGCACCATGATGAAGCCGCCGCCCACGCCCACGTACCCCGAAGCCAATCCCGCGATCAAGCCGATGCCCACGCCGATGAGCAGCTGCTTGCGCGTAAGCTTGGCCTTGCCGTTTTGGCGAGCGACGGAAGAGTTTGACGCCGCAGTCGCCTCCGACGGCGGGCCTTGCAGCTCCCGCCCCTCCGCACATGCCACGGCGCCCTTCGTCGGGCTCTCTCCGCGATCTCCGGCATCGGACACGGCCTTGCCGGCATTGCGAGCGGCCTGCCCAGCGTTGCGAGCAGCTTGCGGCTTCTTCATCTTGATGGCTTTTCCCAACATCTTCGCCGCCGACCATCCGATGATCAGCGCCGCCGCCGCCATAACGAGCCACGGGGGCGATATCTGAGCAAGCCACACCCCAATCGGCGAGGTTGCCGCTCCGCCGAGGCCCGCCGCAACGCCGAGCGCGGGCACGCACGTCTTGTGCCGCACATGCGACACCGCGCCCGAAACGGACGTGGGGATGATGGCGAACAGCGACGTGGCCGTGGACGTGACCGGGCTCATGCCGAACGCAAGCCGGAAGATGGGCACCATGATGGTGCCGCCGCCCACGCCGAGCAAGCCGGACAGGATGCCGATGCCCACGCCGGCCAGCGCCGGCAGGATGAACAGGGTGAGCACTTCCATCGACCGCCGCCTTTCCTCGCTGCGCTATTCCGCGATATTGAGGCGAATTTCGCTCGTCATGCCGGGGTCGATGCCCGCCGCAGCAACAGGCTGGGCAGCCTCGAAGCGATCGGCGCCCATGTCCATCTGGCGTCGCGCCGCCGACTGCATGAGGGCCGTGCGCAGGATCTGGTCGTTCTCCATGCGCGCCATGAGCTCGGGCCATACGAACTGGAACTCGAAGTACTTCGAGCAGTTGCGCTGGGCGTACGTGGTGGCCTCGCCGGTGGCCGCCTTCGCGGCCTTGCGGTACGCCCGCTTGTCGGGTCGCGCGAGGCTGCGCAGAAACGCCGTCATGCGGATGCGCTTCGTGATGCCCGGTTCCAGGAACGGACCCGGATACGGCTCGAGCGAGGACGGCTTCACCTGCAAGAGGTCGATCTGCGTGCGGCTGTACTCCATCTTGCGGTACTCGTAGAGCCACCGGAAGATGTCCTGGCGGAAGCGCGTACCCTCGCTTTCCGTCTCGGGCGGCAGGTGGCGCAGGCTCCATTGGTTGTCGAACCAGATGTCGGAGCCGTACATGCGCAGGTCGAGCATGTAGTCGAGATCCTCGCCGCGCGCGATCCACGGGTCGAACGACAGGCGCTTGAACGCCTCCTTATGCAGCGCCAGACAGCCGCCGCACACGTGGTTGCTGCGCGACAGGCGCGGGCTGCGCATGGCTTTCGCAATCATCTTGTTGAATGCCTTGCCCTGCTGCCAGAAATGGTTGTACCACTTGTCCTGGCTCTTCGACAGATACGACCCCTCCGAGTTGAAGTAGAAGCCCGTCTTGGCCAAGATGGGGATGCCCTTCTTCGTGAGCTTGCCCAAGCCGTACATGGCCTTCTGCAGAAAGTCGGCGTCGTCGATGACCTCGTCGTCGTCCAAGAACACGACCGAGTCGAACCCGAGCACATCGGCCAGCACCAAACCGAGGTTGCGCACCGCGCCGTACCCTGCCAAACCGATCTCCTTCTGCAGCTTGCCCAAGCCCAGCTGCTCCATGCGCTGCTGGACGAGCGCAAGCTCCGGCGCTCCCACGACGAGCGCGTTCAGCGTGGAGTAGCGGGAGACGACCCCTTGGATCTTCTCGACCGCCTGCATCTCGATGGACGGCTCGCTCACCACGAGCACGAGAATCTGCCCAAGGCCCCGCACCTTTTGAAGCGACGCCAGCAGACGGGGCAGCTCGCCAGGCTGCGAGATGGGCGTCGCGTGGTCGTACGTCGTGAGCACGCTGCCGCCCTCTCTGCGACGACGGGCCGAGACGAATGTGGGGATGACGATAACCGGGTTCATGCACGTCCTTCATTCGGGGGCGCGGTTTCGCAGACGCGCCTGTATCTTCCTCTGTGCAACCTTGTATTCTACCGGTTTCATCTCCAGAGCCGGTGCCCTTCACGTAAACAGCGAAGCCCCCGCTGCCTGGCTGTTATTTAGTGCGCGGTCTGTCCACACCCGGCTCGTTGTCCGAAAGGAGGGCGAAGGGCGTTCAAAGCCGAGAAGGCCACCATGCCGAAAAGCGCGCCTCGGACATCGCCCGCGCCCGTCGTCAGCGCCCGTCGCCCGTACCTTCGCTACAGAAGCGCCAAGGCACGCCCGAGCCGGCAAGCATCGCGCATAAGAAAGCCCTCCCCCGTCAAAGCAACTGGCATCGGCGGGAGCGATTCGCCTCCGGAGAGCGGAGCGCGTCCCGATGGCGAATCGCCCCAGACGCCCGCACCCCCGTCGTATCATCTTTGCTTTGACGGAGCCCAAGAAAAAGCGCGCCTCGTCCATCGAGCCATCGCCTTGCGCCAAAACAACGTCACCGAAGCCAATGGCCGCGGCCTTTCGCGTCCATCCCGATGTTTCACGTGAAACACTTGTCGCAATGGCTTAATACAATAGAACAAATGTTTCACGTGAAACTCGGTCGTCCAATCAGTCAAACGAGCGGCAAGGAGGGAGGGGGCACCGCAACTTCGAGAGCTTCAAGGCGATGCTCTTCCTGCGCCTCGGAAAGCTCTCGCTCGGAATTCCTGGAGAGTGTGGCACCCGCCAGGAACAGCGAAGGGCCCGCATTCGCGGAGCCGCCCGTTGAGACGAGAGGCCGCTTCGCATCCTCGCATCGCGCAGGGGCGCGCAATCGCGATGCACGGGATCGCGCCCTCGCGACGCGCGTTGTCAGCTCCGCTCCCCTCGCATCCATCGCGCGCCTTGCCGCCTCGCGCGAGTCTTCCCGCCGCCTTTCGATGCCCCGCCCACCTCACTCAAGTCTATCGAACTCCTGCGAGCGACAGGAATCAGCGTCGCAACCGGCTTCTCCCGCAACCGGTTTCTCCACCTGAACGGCAAAAATCGAACGTTGGGCGCAGGGAGAAACGGCAGAAGGGAGACGCAGCTGGCAACCTTCCCAGATCATCGCTCGCGGGAGGGATGGGTCGAAAGAAATGGGGGGCCACAAAAAGGGGAAGCGGAACTGCTTCAAAGAAGCAAGTCCGCTTCCCGCGTTGTCACTCGACGCGCGCAGCAACCTTCTTCGCCACGCCGAAGCGCTTGAGGGCCTCAAGCAGCGGCAACCCCAGCACGTACATGACAAGCGCCTCGCCCACGCCGGTGGCCACGACGCCGAACAGGTACATGGGCAGGTACAGCCCATCAAGCGCGATCGTGGTGAACGGAATGGTGTAGTAGCCCAAACCCTGCAGTAGAATCGGCAGGTACGCAGGCACAATGAGGGCGTTCGCGATCACGGGGCCGAGCAGCGCCAGCTTCGGGCGCTCGCGCATCCTCCAGCACCACCATGCCCCGGCAAACGTCGCCAAGCTGCCGAACACCACGTCGAGCAGGCCGAGCGCGCCCGTGCCGTTGATGGCGAGCGCCATAAGGTTGGCGATGGCGCACCCCGCGGTAAGCCCCGGCACCGCCGCCGGCGTGAGTGCCGCCAACACGCACACCGCCTCCGAGATGCGGAACTGCACCGGCCCCCACGCAAGCCCTTGCAACAGCAGCAACGCTACGAGGGTGGCCGCCGCGTACACCGCCGCGATCATGCCGGCTTGGGCGAGATAGGTCGTCTTCTTGTGAGCCATGATTCTTCTCCTTGTCTCCGCGCGGCACGGCGACACGGAGCAAGCGAACGCACCGCCCGACAGGGCGAGGAGCGAACGACGTTCCGCACGGCGCTGCCGTGGGCTATGGGCAACTGGTATTCCGCGAGTGCAGGGCCCAACGATGCAAACGCGCAGCTTCCGCAGGATCGGCACGCACCCCAACCCCTCGAAAGCCATAGCGAAGTATAGCAGAAACGACCTCGCTGCCGCCGAACGCGCCCATGCCGACCTCGTCGTCACCAACGACAAGCAGTTGATCGGGCACGCCCCGTCGCAGCGATCACGCCGCAGGGGTTTCTTGCCCTTCTGGATGCGTTTTCTCGCGAAGAGAGGTGACGCCCGCGCGATCCGCAACCGCGCGGGCGCTGCGAGCGACAGCATAGCCGAGGAAGACGACCGAATACACGGCGACGCTCGTCTGCGCAGCGACGCCCCCGCGAAGAGCCGAGGGCAGCAGCATGAGCATGACATGCACGTACACGAGCCCGAAGAACGGGTATGCCCACAGCTGGACGCGCTTCCATGTCGTCCTGCTCATGCGCCGCTTCACCGCGTTGAACGAAGTCACGCCGAGCACCAGCAACAGAACGAAGAGCGCAAGCGCAACGACGAGCGCCGCCGCCACGTTCGCCTGCGCGAAACCCGACGACAGACGGGTCGCGTACGAGGCCAGGTACACCGCCATGTGCGCAAGCGACAGCAGCCACGCCACAATGGAGAGCTCGGCGCGAATGGGACGGAGCTGCTGGGCAACGCGCCCATCGCGCTTGAACACGCCGATGTACATCACGATGGCGAACAGCGCGGTTGCCAGGGTGCACTTGTGCAGCAGCAAAAACAGCGCATCGTCGAGCGCACCGGGCAGCCGCACGAACGACCCGACCACGAACAACACGTCAAGCGTGATCGCCAGCGCATAGAACACGCCCGGATGCGCCTTGATGATCCCTTTGCACAGCACGGCGAACACCGCGGCGCCGACGAGCACGAACAGAAACGTCATACGATCGCCTCCAACGCGGCAGCGCCGAGCACGGCGAGGGCCGCGTAGGGCTCGCCGTCCGCAAGCTCCTGCGTGCGACGCATGAACTGCGGCAACCATGCGAGCACGTGGTCGCGCGCGAACGTGCGGGCACGCTCGCCCCAGGCGACCGCCTCATCGTCCGCCATGCGCGAAAGCGCATCAGCCTGCTTCGCGAACAGGTACGATAGAAACTCGAACTCCTCGAACACGCTATCGCACGGCTCCTTGCGCCCGTTCTTCGCCACCACGCCGGCCTCGCGCATCTGGCGTTCGACGTCGAGCGTCACCGGAGAGCGGAACAAGGTCGGGATACCCGGCAGCTCGCGCTCCACGTGGAGGAACGCGCTTTCGTACGGGAAGACGGGCGTGCGACCACCCGGTGCAAGGTAGAGGCGGGAGTACGTTTTCCGCATGCGAGCGCACAGCTCGGCGGCATCGCCGCCCGCCCATGCGCGCAGACCATCGGCCACCTCTTGCGCCACAGCCTCGTCCGCGCCCGCATCGCGCAAACACGCCTCGGCATCGGCCGCGAGTGCGCCGTCGCACAATCCCGCAGCCAACCGCTCGTCCGGAAAGGAGAACGCGCTTGCCAGCAGCTCGCATACGTCGGCCCTGCCGACCGCCTTCTTCACACCATCTTGCCGCTCCATCGCTCCCCCCTTGTATTCGAGGGCGGCACCCGCACGGACGCCGCCCTCTTGATCGGTTACTGCAGATAGTACACGTTCGGCTTCGTGCCGGCCTCCTCTTGCAAAAACACCGTCTCGCGTCCCTCGATGGCCTTCGACACGTCCGACTCGGGATCATCGAGGTCGCCCCAGTAACGCGCGCGGCCCGGACACAGCTGCATGCACGCCGGCACCTCTCCGCGATCGATGAGGTTCTTGCAGAACGTACACTTCTCCACCGTGCCGCCCTTGTGCGGCGGGGCGTCGTACTCGCCCACCATCACCTCAAGGTAGTACTCCGGGTTCTTGATGAGCGTGCGCACGCCTTCGTACGGACACGCCTTGATGCACGACTCGCATCCGATGCACAACTCGCTGTCCACCGTCACGATGCCGCTTTCCTCGTCCTTGGCGGTCGCGCCGGTGGGGCACACCCCCACGCATGCCGGCTCTGCACAATGTTGGCACTGCACGGGAAGGAAGCTCATGGTGCAGTTGGGATACTCGCCCGCCGCGGTGTCCATGCTGTCACCGCCCACCGTGTTGATGCGGTTGTAGTGCACGTCTTTCGGCAGGTTGTTCGCCATTTTGCATGCTATCGCGCACGTGTGGCAGCCGATGCAGCGCGCCAGGTCGATGGCCATTCCATACCGTGTCATATCTCCCCCTTACCGCTTCTCGATGGCGACCGTGCAATCGAAGTACGCCTGATTCGAGCAGAACGGATTGCCTTCTTTGGTGAACAGCTCGGTGAAGCTGCCTTCGATGAACTCGTGAGCCTCCCAACCCTTCGGACATGTCGCCATGCCCTGCGGCAGACCCGGGTTGATCTGGGCCGTCAGCACGACGGAGCCCAGCTCGTTGTACGCCCGCACCTGATCGCCCGTCTGGATGCCGTACGTAGCGGCGTCGGTGGGGCTCAGCTTGATGAACGGCTCCGTGTCGATCTCTTTGAGCATGTCGGCTTCGAACCACTGGGTGTGCGTGCGGAAACGGCTGTGCTCGGAAAGCAGCTGGATGGGGTAGGTCTTGCGGCGCTCCTCGTCGCCCACCTGCAACGCCGGCTCCCAGTACGCCAGATGCTCCTTCGCGAGATCCCACCCTTCGGTGTAGGGGTTGCTGCCCACCGGATTCTCCACGTACAGCTCGGCGAGCTTGCTGGTGGTGGCGAACACACCGCCCTCGCCGTACACGTACGCCTCGCCTTCTTCGCCCGCTTGGCGCACGGCCTTCTTCTCCTTCAGCGTCGCCAAGTCGGCGCCCATGGCCTGGGCCTGCGGCGTCCGGAACATCTGCTCGAGGTACTCTTCCGTCGTGATCTTGAAGATGTCGCCGCACCCCACGCGCTCTGCCAGCTCGTTGAAGATGTCGATGTCGGCACGGCTTTCAAACGCGGGCTCGACGGCCTTCTCTTGGTACAGGCAGAAGGGATGCGTGGCGTACGAAACGAACACGTCCTCCTTCTCGAACCAATGGGCCACGGGCAGCACGATGTCGCAGTAGCGCATGGTGTCGGTCATGACCATGTCCGCGCCCACGAGGAATTCGCAGCGGTTCATCCAGCTGAGCGTGTCGTTGCGGTCGGCCATGTTGGTGACGGCGTTCGTGTGGCTGAACATGGCCATCTTGAGGTTGAACGGCTCGCCCGCGTACTCGCCCTCGTCGAAGGCCTTCGTGAGGAACGGGGCGTTGTACTTCGCCGCCTGACCCGGAGCGCCTTCCGGCGACGCGAGCACCGCGTTTCCCAAGCCGGAACCCAAGCATTCCTGGAATCCGCAGAACGCACCGGGTTTGCCCACGTTGCCCGTGAGGATGGCCAACGTGCCCAGGCAGCCTTGGCTCCAATGGCCGTTCCAGTAATGGTCGATGCCGAAGAACGTGTAGATGCTCGAAGGGGTGTTGCATGCGTACTGCTCGGCCACATCCCTGATGAGGTCTTCGGACACCCCGGTGATCTCCGCAGCACGGCTCACCGGGTACTCGGCGATGCGTTCGAGCAGAAGCGAGTACGCCGTGGTCGCTTTGATGCCGTTGACCTCGAACGTCCCCTCCAACTGGGGGTCGGCCACCGTCCCCACGACGCCCGTCGCGCCGTCCGCGCCCATGACAAGCGCCGTCGCGGCGTTTTTCGCATCCTCTGCGGACACCTCCGTGCCGTCGAGGTCGGCTTGGCGCAGGAACTTGCCGTCGGACTCTTTGACCAGGCACGGCGCCACGCTGTGCTCGCGCAAAAAGTCCAGGTCCTGCCATCCTTGTTCGACGATGTAGTTCATCATGCCGAGCGCGAGCGCGCCGTCCGTGCCCGACCTCACCGGAATCCACTGGTCGGAGCGCGCCGCCGTCTGGCTGAGCATCGGGTCGATGGCGATGAGCTTCGTGCCGTTGTCGCGCGCCTCCATGAGGAAGTGCATGTTCTGGATTTGGCTGATGGCGGGGTTCGCGCCCCAAATCAGAATGGTGCGGGCGTTCAACATGTCGGCCGGCTCGTTGCCCGAGGAGTAGTAGCCCATGCCCAGCAGGCGGCTTGTGGCAAAATTCGCCGCCGCGTCCACGGTCTGGTTGAGGTACGCGATGCCCGAAGCGGCCAGGAAGCGGCTCGTCACGCCGCCGGTGGACATGCCGTTCACCAATCCGTAATTGCCCGACCCGGTGAACAGGCCCACCGAAGCGGGGCCGAACTCCTCCACGTAGCCGTTCCACTTCTCGGCGATCTCGCCCATGGCCTCGTCCCAGCTGATGCGCTCCCACTGGTCGTCGCCGCGCTCGCCCGTCCGGCGCAAGGGATATTGCAGACGTTCTGCGCTGTAGATGCGATGCGGGTGGCTTAGCCCTTTCATGCAGATGCGGTTGTACTGCGGATCGGGCATCTCGCGCGCCGACGTGCGCACCACCTGCCCGTCGCGCACATGGATGTTCAGAAAGCACCCGCCCGCGCAGTTGCCGCGGCACACGCCGGAGAATATCTGAGTCTCGGGCGCTTCCTGCTGCTTCTCGTCCGTCTCTTCGAGGTCGCGCGTCTTGGGGCTGCAGCCAACCAGCGCCCCTGCCGCCGTCAACACCGCAGCGCCCCTGATGAAGCTCCTGCGGGTGAAACCATGCCTCGCTTGTTCAGCCATGCTTTCTCCTCTCGTCCGGATGGCCGAAAACGACCGAATCGCGCCCGACGCTGCAAAAGACGGCGGGAAGGGAATGCGGACTTCGCGACGCCGAGCGGGAAAAGCCTCGTCCCCCCAGGCTTTTCGCTGATCTTCACTCTACGGATTCGTTGGAGTTATTGCGATAAATCGGATATAAGTTTCGCGTTAAATAATCGTTAACCGGACATTAACGGAGCCGGTCATTTGCTTGTTTTCACGAATCGCACGCGTCGATTTCGCCGAGCCATCGGTTCACCTCGTCAACCGCCTCCCCTAACGACATGCCCAGTCGAACCGACGCGGCAGCGCTGCCGAAATCCTCGGCCCAATGCGGATACGCCCGCAACCTTGCCGGCCACATACGAACCGGGCATCCCAGCACGCGCGCTTCGTTTGCGCGCGATGCGAAGATATCCCGGATCGCCTCCCTGACCTCTTCCAAAGAAGGAGAGCCCGTGTTTTCGACAAGTCGCCTGAGAAGGACAAGGTCGACCACATCGCGAGGGCGCTCGTTGCGAAATAACGGAGGGTTATGCGGATTGGTGGCAGCATGCACCTTTTGCGCGATCTGATAGCTCATAGCCATACCTACCAGATATTCCGGCGTTGGCAAACCGAATCCGGCAAGCTCAGGAGGAGTGACGTGTTCTTGCGATGAGCCTGCCTTTCCCTCGTCGGGGGCTATCTCCACCTTGACTCGTCGCCACATATCACCTCGAAGCGAAAGTAGCAGCTCGAACTTTCGCGGCTTTACTATGCGAGTGGGAACATGGATGAGCTCCGCACTTGTCCGAGCAAAGTTGATCGGCCCCCACGGCTCCGCCAAAACGTCATCGAGCGCATCGAGAAAGTCGTCCATATCTCCGGTGATTATGCCGTCCAAGTCTTTCGTAGCCCGCGAATCGAGACCGAGCTTATGCTGCAGAAGGGTGCCGCCTTTGAGGGCAAACCTGCTTGCGCCCGTTTCGCCCACCGTCTGCTGCAGCTTCGCCGTGGCAACCGTTGACGCGATAAGCCATCCAAGCCGCCCACCTTGGTCTATGCCCATGTCGTTTTCGGCGTGTGCTATCCACGAGTCGAGAACCCGCACGGTTCGCGGCTCCTTGTTCTTCGGCTTGAGAACGCTCAGCTTCCGAACCAGATCAAAACCGCCCTCGTTTTCCTCCTCACGCGTATCGGCCATCGAGCTCCCCCTCCAAAATCTGCGCTTCCTCGCGGGTGAGCAGTCGCTTTTGCTCACCGTCCTCTATCGCCTGACGCACCAAATACGTTGGCACGTCGGAGACGATGCACTGCTCGATGGCGCATGGCAGCGTGACGATGGGAACGCCGTGCCACCAGGCCCTCTGATCGGGGTCGACGTTCTGACGATGGAGCACGTACCCTTCGCCGCCGGATTTTGAGATGCGGCGATCCTTCCCCACCGTGACGTGGATCTTCGTCGGATTGATGTCGCACACCTCATATGCGTCAAGCGCCGTATCGTGACTCAGCGCCGCTTCTGGCGCACCCGTCCACAGGACTGCACGCATAAAGGCGCCGTACTGGGTTTCGGGGACTTGCGGCACGCGGTACAATCCATGCGCGACGCGCTCCAAACGGTTGCGCCTTGCCAAAGCCGCTAGCGAGTGCCTTGTAACCCCCGCTTCTTCGGCTTGCGCCGTCGTGACGAACCCATATTGATCGAGGGCAACGTCCCGCAGCTTTTCTATGTCGGTCATAAGGGTTATCATGCAAATATGTTAACATGACATTTACTTATTTGCAAAATTCAAAACCTTAACACCGTGTGAATATTTTGACAATTCCAGCAGACAATTCCAGCTGCCCGTCACTCCTTCACCCGATCGGCCATCTTGTAGCCAACGCGCTGGACGGTGAGGAGGTACTTGGGCTCGCTGGGATTCTCCTCGATCTTCTCGCGAATCTTGCGCACGAACACGGTGATGTTGTTCGTGGGCTTGCACCCGTCGTTGGATTCGCCCCAGATGTACTCTTGGATCTGCCCGCGCGTGAACACCTTGCCGGGATGCGCGGCCAGAAACGACACGATCTCGAATTCCTTGGTGGTAAGCGGCACAACACAGCCCTTCACGCGCACCTCGTACTCGCCGAACCGCACCTCCAAGTCGCCGATGCGCGCCACGCCCTCGCGATTGTGCGATCGCGCGAAGTCGATCGTGTCCTTATGTCGCCGGATGTTGGCCTCGATGCGCAGCAGCAGTTCGGTGGCATCGAACGGCTTGGTGACGTAATCGTCCCCGCCCGAGCGAAACCCGATGCTCTTGTCAACGATGTCGCATTTCGCCGAAAGGAAGATGATGGGGATGCGCCGCCCCTCCTCGCGGATGCGAGCGCATAGGTCGAAACCGTTCGTTCCGGGCAACATCACATCGAGCAAAAGCAGGTCGGGTTTCTCGCGTGCGAGCACCTTCATGCCCTCCTCAGCGTTCTTCGCGCCCACGTAAACGTAGCCGTTCGCCACCAGCAACCGCTCGATGGCTTGCTGCAGATTGTCCTCGTCGTCGATGAGCATCACCTTATACATCGTCTTCTCCTACGATCGCCTCTTCGGGCACCGTGATGGTGAACGTGCTGCCCTGTCCCAGCTCGCTGTCCACCGACACCGCGAACCCTTGCACGTCGGCGTACTCGCGCACGAGCGCCAACCCCAGCCCGCTTCCGTTGTACTTGCGCGTGGACGTGCTGTCCACCTGCACGAACCTCTCGAAGATGCGCTCCTGATCCTCCTGCGCGATGCCGATGCCGGTGTCGGCCATGGAAAGCGTCACCGTGCGCGAATCCGCGTCGTAGGCTGCGCGCAGCTCGACCGAGCCGCCGTCGGGCGTGAACTTGATGGCGTTGCTGGCAAGATTCTCCAACATGCGCGCGGTTTTCTCGAAATCGCCGAACACGAGCGGCACGTCGGAAGCCACGCTCGTGCGGAACGCCACCGCGTACTTCTGCGCCAGAGGCGCCATGGTGCTTCTGACCGACGCCACCACATCGCCCAAGTCCATCGGCTCGCGCGAAGCATGCACGGTGCCCGCGTCCGAACGCGCGATGTCCAGCATGTCGTTGATCATGGTGAGCAGGATCTGGCTGTTCTTCTCGATCTCCTCCCATGAACGGCGGTCGGCCTCGCGGTCCGGCCCGCACGCTTCGCGCGATATCTGCGCGAGCGTGATGATAGACGTGAGCGGCGTGCGCAGCTCGTGGTTCACCATGGAAAGAAGGTCGGATTTGAACTGGGTTTCCTGAGCCAGCTCGGCGTTCAGCCGTGCCAGCTTGTCGCGTTGGCGCTCCAACAGGTCGTTGGCTTCCTGCAGGTCGCTCGTGCGCATCTGCACCTGCGATTCCAGATGGCCGTACATGCCGCGCAGCTCACCCGCCATGTCGTTGAACCCGCCGAAGAGGTCGTCCACCTCCTTGGCGGCGCAACCTTCGGCGAGCGACGCGCCCAACCGCCCCGCACGCACCTCGCCGAACGCGCCGCGGAGGACGCGCAACGGACGCAGCACGAACAGCGTCGTGGCAACATAGACAATGGAGCCGATGACCACCGTGAGCAGAAGGAAGAACGCGATATCGCGCACCACGTTGTCGCGCAACGCTTGCTGCTGCTGGTCGATGGGGATGACGATGCTGATGGCGCCGCCCACGCCGCCCTGCTCCCAGCCTTCCTTCTCGAAACCGGTGATATCCACCTCGCCTTTCGGCGAGCCGTGGCATTCCAGGCAGCTCTCGTCCACTTCGAGCGCTTGAACGTAGCGAAAGCGATCCTCCCCCTCGAAGGCGGCGATGCCGAACCGCTCGGTGACGGACGAATCGGCGTAGAACGCATCGAGCGCTTGCGCTTCGAACTCGTCGGGAACGTCCTGCTCGCTGCGCGGATTGAAGTTCGTGTAGCGGATGACGTAGTCGCTGCCCGCCGAGAACAGGCGGCCCACGCTCTTGCCCACCACCGCGCAATGCAGGCCCTTGAACTCGTAGATGCCGTCGGACGTGGTGTTGATGACGGTTTGCGAATTGTCCATGAACTGCCAGACGGCGTCCATCTCGCGCGCGAACGTGCGCGCCTCCTCGAGCAGGGCCGCCTCGGTTTGCTCCTGTTGCGTGTGGAAGTCGAACAGCGCGAACGCAAGGCACGACACGGCGAAGGCCACCGTCAAAACAGCCAGGTAGATGGTCTTCAGACTGAACGAGCGCTTCCCCATACGCGTCCCCACTTCGCCTCGTGCACCGCCGTGCGCGGCGTGCCGTCAACCGTAACACAAGCGGTTGCAGCGCGCAAAGCAAACTCCCCTGGGGAAGATGACGAAGTTTTAGCGGTCTTTAGCGGAACACCAGGTAAAACGGAGCTGCGCGATCAAAGTTCTAACACATAAAACTTTCGGACGGACACCGGAAGTCTCATGTGAAACATCCGGTGGGAAGGACGCGAGGCGCGCGGGAACCCGCTGCGGCGGTGCTTGCTATCGATCCCCGTACAGCTGATGGTCGCCTTCGATGGCTTCCTGCAAGCATTGCTTCGTCCAGGCGACGGCTCCCTCGACGTCGCCCGCCTCGATGTACTCGAAGCGCTTCGCGCAGCGGTCTTTGAGCGACTGCACGCCGTACCGACGGCCGTATTCGGCCCACAGCGCGACGATGGGCTTTTTGAACGAATGGCCCAGCAGAGGCAGAATGGCGTTTCCGCTCAGGCAGTCAAGCTCGTGGCCGAACGCGAAACGGCCTTCAGCGGCCTCGGACGGGGTCGTGGCGGCCATCAGCTCATCGAGCCGTTGCTGCAACACAGCGAGCCCTTCCTCGGTCATAGCTGGAATGGCACCGCGCAGGCAAAGCACCTCGAGCGCCATGCGCAATTCCAACAACGACTTGATTTCCCGTCGCGGCAGCAACCCTCCGTTGTAGTCCATGATGGACACGAGCGTGGCGAGCGATCCGCTGCGGCGGTAGTCAGCGACGAACACCCCCTTGCGCGGACGGATTTCCAGAAAGCCCTTCGACGCCATGTCGGCTACGCCCGCGTTGATGACCGTGCGGCTGACCCCCATCTGCTCGGCCAGATCGCGCTCGGGAGGAATCTGGTCGCCCACGGCCAGCTCGCCCGACAGGATCATGCGCTCAAGCTGCTGCACAAAAAGATCCTTCAGGCTGGGCGATGCGATGCGCTCAAATTTCATAGCAGGACTTCCTTTGATCAATCCAACTGAGTTCTGGTATTTGGTAATACCAGAATCATTCAGACATTGCAATACGAATTGATCAAATTCAACAGGAACTTCTCATAGATTGCTTCACATTTTCTTCGCATGGTGATATATTGCCCTTGTGGTCATACCACAGAAACAGATACGAAGAAAGGAGCGGGACATGTTATTCCAAGTGTACGGGGAGAACGCATTGTTCCAGTGGGGCGGCCTCATCGCCGTGCTGCTGGTTCTCATGCTGCTCAACTGGTACTCCATCAAGAGCAAACGGGGCGCCATCATCATGCTTATCGCCGTGCCCGCCGTCGTCACCGCATACTGCATCGCCGTCGCCGTCGGCGCAGCCAGCGGAGCCGAATGGGCGCTGCAAAGCCCGACGAACCTGTATATGAACGGATGGTTCCATTACGCAAAGCTGTACGCAGCTCTGCTTTCCTGCATCAGCTTCCTGCTCATCCGCTTCCAATGGGGCATCGGCAAGAAGAAGTGGTTCGTCTACACCGTTCCGGGCATCTTGATCCTCAATATCCTCATCGCCGTGATCAGCGACGTTGAGCACGCCGTCGGCGCGTGGTACACGTGGGAGCTCTCCAGCGAAGGCGTGTGGCTCTACGGCGGCTGGCACAACGTTATGAACGCGATTGCCGGCATCCTGTGCATCGTGGGGCTCACCGCCGTCATGCACATCTACGTGAGCAAACCGCTCGGCAAAGACGGCGGGCGCGACGTCATCTGGGCCGACATGACCTGGGTCTGGATCATTCCCTACGACTTGTGGAACTTCGCCTATACCTACAACAACCTGCCCACACATTCCTGGTATTGCGGCGTCGCGCTGCTGCTGGCTCCGACCATCCTCGCGTTCGTGTGGAACCGCGGATCGTGGCTCATCAACCGCGGGCACACGCTCACATTCTGGTGCATGTTCGCGCAGGTCTTCCCCCTGTTCATGGAGCAGGCGCCGTTCAGCGTGCTGCCCACCATGTACGCCGACGGCGTCATGACGAACGGCGCGGTCAACGTGGTGCCCATGACCGTGGTGTCGGCGCTTGCCCTGGTGTCCAATCTGGCATTGGTGGCGGCAGCCGTTTACCGGTCCCGCACGCTCAAGAAGAATTGGTGGAAGCACGAGATGTTCACCAGCACGAAGGACTATCGCGAAGCGCTCGAACGCGCCGAGTTCCATGTAGGCTTCGAGAACGGTCAGCCCGTGACCGATGCCGAGCGGAAAGCTGCGAAGGCATAGCCCCTGCAGCTGTATCGCGCACACGAAAGATGCCGCCTTTCGGGGCGGCATCTTTGTTGAACGGAGCACTTTGCGGAACAAAGCGACGCGCCATCAGAAGGACGCTTCAGCCCAAAACCAAAAGCCCCTCGTCAAGCAAGAAATCGATAAGTCCCAGATGGATGATGCCGTTTCGGTTCCGCGTCACCGGATCGAGCGTGACGACGTACTTCGGATAGTTGTCCCTCACCGCTTCGAGCGAGCCGAACTCCCGCTCTCTTGTCTTTTCGCTCGCAAGCATGTAGGCAACCTGCACATACGCCTTTCCCTCCGGCCCCGAGATCATGAAGTCGATTTCCATGGCGTCGATTTTGCCCACGAACACCTTGAACCCGCGCGCCACGAGCTCGTTGAAAACCAGGGTTTCCAACGCATGGCCTATATCCTCCGCAACGGGGCTTTTTCTTTGCTGGAACAACCCGAGGTCGCACACGTAAAGCTTCTCTTCGAACGCAAGCACCTTCTTTCCCCGGACATCGTATCTCGTAGCTTTGCCCACTATGCAGGCGCTCTCTATCGCACGCAGGTAATCGTAGACGGTCGGAGCTGAAACCTTTCGATTCTGATCGCTCAAAGAAGCGGCAATGGTCCTGCCCGACAAAGTCGACCCTGATTGGCTAACCACGAAATTGAGCACTGTCTCCAAGGTGTGCGGAGATGCTATCTTGTTGCGCAAAATGACATCTTTGAGCACGATGGAATCGTACAGGTTGTCAAGCACAACCGCCTTGCTCGCCTCGTCCCGCTCGGCACACACCAGTGGAAAGCCGCCCCAACGAAGGTACTCGTCGAACAACGATGCGCGAGCGGCACCTTGGACACCTCGAAAGTCGCAGAACTCGCCGAACGTGAACGGCATGATCCTGAACGAAAGCGTGCGCCCTCCCAATTCGGAGGCAAGATCTCCGGATAACAGCTTGGAATTCGACCCGGTCAAAAACATGCTTACGTCGTGCGTTGCACGAAACGAATTCACCACGCGCTCGAACCCATCAACGAATTGCACCTCGTCAAAGAGCAGATAGGTCTTACCCGTCGCATCCTCGATGCGGTCTTCCACATGCCGATAGAACGCGTCTGGATTTCGCAAGGAGTTGTACGCATAGTTTTCAAAGTTTATATCGATGATTTTGTCGGAGGAGATGCCAGAAGCGATAAGTTCTTCTGATATTTGGCGCAGCAGCGTAGATTTTCCGCAACGGCGAACGCCCGTCAGAATCTTGACAAACTCCGAATGGTAAAAGGGTCTGATGCGCTTCAGGTACAGCTCTCGTAAAACCATGCGGCACCCCCACTCTCGTTATACGAGTTGTCATTTTTTAACACTTTGGCAAGTATAGCATAATCCGTTAAAAATTTTTTACACTTTGCATAGTTGACGTATGCTCATGCCAGAGTCGCGATGCCGGGCACGCACGCCGCCCTACCGTTTCTTGCGGGGCTTGCCTTTGCGGGCGGGGGCCTTCGCACGGTCGGACGCTTTCTCGCCGCGCATGCGGCGCGCTTCCTCGCGGCGGTCGCGCAGCTCGTTCGTCTCTCGCTTGAGCGCCTGGTAGGACGCAAACCGCTCGGCGCTCAACTCGCCAGCGTCCACGGCGGCGCGCACGGCGCATCCGGGTTCGTCCGCGTGCCGACAATCGCGGAACCGGCAGCGCGCGGCCAACTCCTCCACGTCGGCGAAAGCCGCCCCGATGCCAGCATCGGCCTCCCACAGCCCCAAGCCGCGCACACCGGGCATGTCCACGATAAAGCCGCCGCCGGGCACGGCCACCATCTCGCGGCTCACCGTGGTGTGGCGACCCTTGCCGTCGTCACGCACGGGCGTCGTCTCCTGCACGGCAGAACCCACCAACATATTCACCATGCTCGACTTCCCCACGCCGCTCTTCCCGATGAGCACAGCCGTGGTGCCCGCGGGCACGAGCGCACGCACGGCCTCGATGCTGGCCGGATCGTTCTCCGACACGACGAGCGTCCGCACGTCGGGCCCCACGAGAGCACGCACGCGGTTACGCACGGCAGCAGCATGCTCCTCGCTTTCGGCGAGATCGGCCTTCGTCAACACCACGGTCACCGCGGCACCCGTCTCGTACGCCAGCACCAACTCGCGCTCAAGCCGCCGCACGTTCACATCGGCCAACGGCTGCGCCACGAACACCCGGTCGAAGTTCGCCGCCAGCACCTGCGGCAGCGCGCGCTCGGTGGGGTCTTTGCGCACGAACGCGCGCGTGCGCGGCCGGATGCCGCCGATGATGCCCTTGTCGTGACCCTCCGGCACGTCGACGTCCACGAAGTCGCCGATGACGGCGCGCACCTCTTCGCCTTTCACAAGCGCAGTGGCGTGTTCGCAGCGCACAAGCTCGCCGCACTCGGTGCGCACGAGAGGATACCCGCGATCAAGCTTGACGACCTGGCCCTTCTGCACGCACCCTCTCCTTTCGCGCTTAGCGCTGCCGCTCGCGCAGCCAGTAGAACACCCCGAGCAGGACCAAGCCCACCGCCACCGTCGCGATGCCGGGCACGAACGCGCTCGCGTCGAACTCGTCCGGAGCCTCCTCGCCCCGCGACACCACCGTCACCACTTCGGCGTGAAGATCGGATATGCCGTCATGGTCGGGGCACACCAGATAGAACGTCCCGCGCACCTGCAGCGTGGTGCCCTGCGCGCCATACCTGCCGAACGTGTCGACTTTCGCAGCTTGCTCCGAAGTCATGTACACCGAGATCGTGGACGAGTCCCCCTCGGCCGAAAGCGTGATCCACCGATGGCGGCCGTCCAAACCTGAGCGGATGGCGTCGCCCACGGCCTCTCCCACCACCTGCACGGTCTGGTTGTCGAAATAGGAGTCGGCCTGGGCGAGATCGCCGATGGAGGTGTCATAGATGAACGAGCTGTCGGGAAGTTGCTGGGTGTTCACCGCGTTGTCATCCTCGGCGGGCTCGTCGGCGTACGCCACGGCCGAAAACGCACCCGCGCAGCCGGGCGTCAGCATGCCCGCAAAGCCGGGCACCAGCGAAAGCGCCAACGCCAGCGCCGCCGCAAGCACCAACGCCGCCGTCAGCGTACGCGCCGACCCCAAGGCCGCGCCGCGCCGCACCGCCCGCGAAGCCGCAGATCGCGTCGGCTTCGGCCCTGGCGCCAACCCCGCTTTCGTCCTTGCTACCGCGCACGCGCGAATCCTCACCGCTTCACCACCCACTTCCTCGGGTTGAGCGACACCACGATCTCCACCAGCAAGGCGACGAGCGTCACGAACTCCAAACGCCCCGCCCACATCTGCACGATGTAGAACGTCTCGAGCGTCGGAGCCATCCCCGGCGCCGCGAGCGACGACACGATGCCGCCGCTGCTGGCCATCGACACGGACTCGAAAATGGCCGGCGCGGCTTCGAACCCATGCGCGATGCCCACGAGCGCCCCCACTGCGTACGTGACAACGTACAGGATGAACACCGTCATGGCCTCTTTCACGATGTCGGGCGTGAGCACGCGCCGCCCCACGTGATTGTACGCCACCACCACGCGCGCCGAATCGGGCGCAAGCGCCTCTTTGATGGTGGACACCATGGACTTCGCGATGATGCCCATGCGGCTGAACTTGATGCCGCCCGACGTGGAACCGCCGCTGCCGCCCACCGCCATGAGCATCGCCAACACGAGAAACGCACCCGACGTAAGCGACGTTTCCAGTTGGTTCGTCGTGATGTTCTGAAAACCCGTGGTGGAGAACGCCGAGATCACCATGAACAAGCCTCGCCGCAGCATGGCGGGCAGATTGGAAAAGTCGGCGCTCGCACTGAGCGAGGCCGCGAACACGCACGTCACCACCGCAAGCCACAGCACCATCGTGCGTATCTCGAGATCGCGGAAAAACACCGCCACGCGGCCTTTCCACACCTCCGCATGCAGCACGAAGCTGATGGAGCCCACCAGCATGACCAGCATGAGCACCACTTCGATGGGAAACGAGTGATAGTACATCACGCTCTGGCTCATGGGAGCAAAGCCGCCCGTGGTGAAGCCCGAGACAGACAACCACAGCGCCTGCAGAAACGCCCGCAGCGGCTCCATGCCGATGATCAGGCACAACCCCGTCAGGATAACCGTGGCTACCAAGATGATGCCCATGCCGATTTTCGCGATGAACTGCGTGGTTTGCACGACGTTGGGAACCACGTGCTCGCTGCGGCCCTCGGACATGTACAGGCTCGCCCCCACGCGCTTGCCAAAGAGCCCGAACGAAAGCGCCACCACGATCAACCCGAAGCCGCCCATAAGGTGCATCATGAAGCGCCACATGTTGTCGGCGTTCGACAGGTGGTCGAGGTCGAGGATGACGCTCGCGCCCGTGGTGGTCATGCCCGACACGCAATCGAACAGGGAATCCAGATACGTGGCGTAATGTCCCGAAAGGTACAGGGGAATCGTTGCGATGAACGAAAGCACGATCCATGCGAACCCGGTGACGGCAAGCGCTTGCTGCCGGTCGAGCCGTCTCGGCTCGATGCGCAGAAAGCGGAGCGTGGCGCCCACGATGAGCGCCACGCCGATGGCAAGCAGGTAATGCGCCGCCGGCTTCCATTCCTGGCACGCGATGGCCGTGGAGAACGGCACCAGCAGCGCCAGCGAAGAGAACAGCACGAGCACGCCGAGGTAATGGCCGATAACCCGCACGTCGTACAATGTGAACCTCTGCCACATGGACGTGCTCTACCTCTGTCTCGCGCCGAGCGTGTCGGCGTTTTCGGTGACGGAACTCAACCCAGCACAACCCTCACAAGAATGATAAGCGTCCAAAGCAGGATCAGGAAGCACACGAGAGACAGCAGCACGATGCCGAACCCCATAAGCGGAGTCTCGAAGGTCTGCCGGATGTTCTGCGGCCTTTTGCGCATGCGGGCATTCTAACACCAAAGGCCGTTGCACGCTACGCCCAGCTTGGCAACACCCTCGAACGCCCGCGAACTTCTCCATTACGCCGCTTTCCACCATCTGCTGTCTGCGCCCTTACGCACGGCGGCGGGCTATCCCGCGTTTCCAACCGGTAAACTTGCCTCGTCCTGCGGCAACCGGGAGCGCTTCGGG
>HHCFC01400__coassemble_1267_pt1 | contig 39755 bp, 32 predicted proteins | sample HHCFC01400__metabat2_high_PE_041 | metagenome-assembled genome bin HHCFC01400
CGCGGCCCCGATGCTCGTCCTTGCCGTGGAGGACGAGGGCGCGGGATTCACGTCTGCGGCGCTCTCCCACGGCTGCGAGCGCTTCTTCCGCGACGACGCCTCCCGCACACGCGCCGCGGCAGGCAGTGGGCGCGGGAAGGCCGAGGGAGCCAAGACCGAGGGCGCCAAGACCGAGGATGACAAGGCCGAGCGCGCCAAAGTCGAGGGCGACGGGGCACGCGGCGGCGACGTCGGAGACAGCGGCAGATGCGGCGGGGGCGTCGGAGCCGATGACGCAGACAGCGCTCGCAAGGGAGGCGGCGCGTCCGACTCCGAGCGCGGCGAAGGCTTCAACCGCGCCGATGCGGACGGTGGCGAAGCCCGCCCCGCATCCGCATTCGGCTGCGAGCGCGGGATGCCGCGAGGGGGTCGGATCGAACCAGAGGGACCAGACAGTGCGCCCGTCGCAGAAGCCGCCCATTACGGGCTGGGGCTTTCCATCGCCGCCGATATCGCGCAAGCGCACGGAGGCTCCGTCGCGTTGGAGAACCGCCCCTGCGGCGGGGCGCGCGCCATCCTCCGCGCCTCTTGGGAGTGACGGAAGGGGTTTTCTGCTCGCGCTCCGTCCCTTCGTGCATGAAATCAGCCCGATTCTGGCCATGAAACCGCGTTCTGGCACGGAATCCGGCCCCTTTCGGCCCGAAGGGGGCTCCTCGTGTGAAGAAAGCCCAGGTCGGTGAAACCGGCGATGCCCGGGGCGCACTCGATTCGTGCCAGAGCGCGGTTTCATGGCCAGAATCGAGCGGATTCCGCGCAGGGGCCCGCTTAACGCCCGCCGGTTTTAGGGCGGGCGGCTCTCGGGCGGGCGGGGGAGCCGCTTCGGCGGCGTCGATGCCGGCCCGGCGGGCCCCTTCGGGCTGCGCCGCACTTGCGTGAGTGCGCGCATGCCCGAAGCGCCCTAGAGGGGTGCCAAGCGCGCAAGCGGGGGGACGAATCCCCTCCCCTCGTCGCGCGAAGGGCGCCTTCTCGCACAAAAATCCCCCTCTCTGTTAAACCGACATTGACGCGAACCCACGTTTGCCCAGCATCGAGCCGAACCGAACCGCACCGCATTCACCATCGCCCGCAGTAATCTGGAAAATAGCGTGCATATCCTCCCGACTCATCCGATCGGATCCCCGCGCCCCGTCGAACGTCCCGCCTCGCCGGCCGCATCAGCCGCAACGCCCCTTCGCGACCCCGCTCGGCCCCTCCCCTTCGCCCGCGCGGCCGCTCCTCCTCGCCTCCCCTTACGAAAGCCGGCGCACGCCGCCGGAAGAGCCCGGAGCGCCGGAAGCCCCTGCGGCGTCGGAGGAAAGCGCCCCCTCTTCGTTCACCAAGTCGATGAGCTGCGAGCGCAGATGGATACCGAGCTTTTGGTAGATGCTCTTGATGTGGGACTTCACCGTGTTCTCCGACACGAACAACTTCTCGGAGATGCCGTGCACCGTGCGCCCCTGGGCCAAGAGCGCGAATATCTCGGCCTCGCGCGCCGTGAGCTGGTGCTCGCGAGCGATGGCCTCGCAGCGGTTCGCGAACCACTGCTCCTCGTGCACGACCACCTGCGTCGGAGGGGCGGCGGGCTCGTCGGATGCCACGTCCCTGTCTTTGAACAGGAACAAGGACAGCATCGACAGCAGGTACAGCGACACGAGCGCCACCACCGTGAGCGTGAGGCCGCCCGCCGTGAGCCGAGAGGCGCTGAAGAAGCCCACGAGCACGCCGAGCAGCTGCGCGGCGTTCGTGCAGGCGAGCGCCGCCGAGAACACGAGCGCCGAGGGCAGACGCGTGTCGCGCGCCATGTCGGCGAGCATGCACCACAGGATGATCGTCGCCACCATGGAGCCCAGCTGGGCGAACGCGTTCACGATCCCGCCAGCGGCGTTCCACAGAAGCGGCAGCAGCAAGAACCCCGCCGCCGACAAGGGAAGCGCGACCTTGTACAGCCGCGCCACGCTGAGCGGCTTTTTCATCAGCACCGCCGGCAAAAGCAAAAGCGAGACGACGATGGCGCTCGTGACGATGGACGTCTGCTGCACGGTGGAGAGGGGCAGCTCCTGCTTTCCCGAAACCTGCATCATAAGCCCGCTCATGAAGCAGAACACCGCAGTGCCGAGCACCGGACGCCACAACTGCGCCGCGGCGCTCCTCATCACGGGGCGCGAGTGCTCGCTGCCGACGCGTCCGCGCACGTCGAGGGACCGCTTCACGCACACCGACGACGCGACGAACACCGTCGCCGTAGCCGGCACGATGGCAGCAGGAGGAAGAAGCGTCATGCAGAAGTACACGACAAGGCTGATGACGTTGCACACGAGCACATATCGGTACACGGTGCGCAGCGTGAGCGTCTTGCAGAAGCGCGCCCACATAAGCACCATCACCGCGTCGCCCGCACCAAGGCACGCGCCCCCGAACAGAAGCCAAGGCAAGACCTGCGAGAAGTCAACCTCGCCGGAAAACTGCAGCGCCATGCCGCACATGAGAAACCCGAAGAACGCGACACCGCACGACACAAGCACGGACACCATCGTCTGAGGTCCCGGCGAGCGAAGCGAGTAGACGGCGACGAATACGAACACGGCGAAGCGAGACGCGAGCACGATGGCGAGAAACAGTGTCTGGGAAGAGGGACCGAGCGCCCCCACAGACGCGAATATGGTGAACGAATGAAACGTAATGTACGAGAACGCGAGGTACAGCGCGTACCCGCCGAAAAAGAACGTTCCCTTGGCCTTCGCTTCCCCAAGCGCTGCGCGCAATGCTCCCATGTGCCCTCCACTTCAAGCTCCGCCTTCCCCCGGCGTCGCTTCGCCTCCTTGGCCCAAGTATACCCGTTGCCGAGCGCGCCGCTTGCGTCGTTTCAACCCAAAAGAGACCATATCACCCGTTTCAGGTGGCTTAGACCTGCAGTTTTGCAAAATCACCCGCCAACAGGGGAGGCAAGTCGCCCCGGCAAGCTGCTAGAGTGCGCACACGTCGACCCGAAAAGAGGGCGACGAGCATCGAACCCGTAAATAAGGAGGGAGATTTCAATGAGCACGAACCATGCAGGCATGTCGCGCCGGACGTTCCTCGGTCTTGGAGCGACGGCAGCCGTCGCCGCTGGCGCCGGCATCGCCGGATGCGCGCCTCAGGACAAGGGGGCAAGCGCCCAAGCCCAGAGCGCGCCAAACCCCACCGAGTACGTTCCTCCGTTTCTGGAGAAGCCTCCGGTGCCAGAGAACGTCGCCGAGGAGAAGGATTGCGACGTCCTCGTCATAGGGCTCGGGCTTGCGGGGACGGCCGCCGCGCGCGCGGCGGCCGAAGCGGGCGCGAAGGTCATCGGCATCGAGAAGCAGGAGAACGTCGGCGTCGTCGCCCAGGCGGGAGGCTTCGGCGCCGTGGGCTCGAGCGTCCAGAAGAGCCTCGGGATCGAATGGGCTCCCAAAGCCGATATCGTGAACCAGCTGATGAAGGACATGTGCTACCGCCCGAACCCCGAATTCTTCAACTACTGGTACGACCATTCCGGCGAGGCGTTCGACTGGTTCATCGAAGGAGCCGATTACGAGCTGCTTCCCACCACCGCGTCCAACCGGGCGACGGACAAGCCCAACTTCCTGCGGCCGAAGTGCTTCCCTCCCTTGGAAGGCTACGACTACAAGAAGGAGTACTATCCCTACTTCCACGGCACCATCATCCTGAACCCCAACCTCCGCTGGGGTACCGAGAACTGCCGCGACCACGCCGTCGCCGCAGGAGCCGAGCTGATCTTCGGCACGTTCGCAGAACAGCTCATCACCGACGAGTCCGGCGCGGTCACGGGCGCGTACGTCCATGATGCCGATGGCGAGAAGTACACCCGCATCAACGCCAAGGCGGTCTGCCTGTGCACGGGCGACATCGGCGGCAACCCGGAGATGCGCCACTACTACTGCCCGCAGGCCGACGAATTCGCTAGCGTCTACGCCTCGGTGGACGTCAACGGCGACATAGCGAACACCGGCGACGGACACCGCATGGGCATCTGGGCCGGCGCGCACATGGAGCTGGGGCCCCTCGCGCCCATGACGCACCATATGGGCGGTGCGCTGGGCGTGGACGCCTTCCTCCAGCTCAACATGGAGGGCAACCGCTTTATGAACGAGGACGTGCCCGGCCAGAACATCGCCGACCAGCTGTCGCGCCAGCCTCCCTCGAAGGATCCCGAGCTCGCGGCGCTCGGGGCGAAGTCGTGGCAGATTTTCGACGCCAACTGGAAGCACCAGCTGGCGGTCCAGGGCACAGGCCATGGCTTCGTGAACTACTACATTCCCGACGAGGAGAAGGACCAGTACGAAACCGTGCTGAGCGGTTTCGCCCAGGGCTACACCACCGACGAGATGCTTGAGAGCGCCGTCACCCTCAAGGCCGACACCATCGAAGAGTTGGCCGAGGGCATGGGGCTGCCGGTCGAGAACGTGAAGGCGTCCATCGAGCGCTACAACGAGCTGGCCGCGAAGGGCGTCGACGAGGACTTCGGCAAGGTGTCCAGCCGCCTGTTCCCCGTCGACACGCCGCCGTTCTACGCGTGCCGCTTCGACAGCGCGGGCATGCTCGTGCTCATGGGCGGCCTCGAGTGCGACACCGACCTGCACCCGCTCAACGACGCAGGCGAGCCCATCAAGGGGCTGTACGTGGCCGGCAACACGCAGGGCGGGCGCTACCTGGTGGAGTACCCTGTCACCGTGGGCGGCCACAGCCTGGCGTGCGCGCTCACGTTCGGCAAGCTGGCCGGCGAGAACGCCGCCGCCGGCGTGTAGCGAACGCGACACCCAAGCGGCCGCGCCGGCCCCTCCCCCGGCGCGGCCGCACGACGACGGCCCCGGCGGGCGCAGCGCCCGCCGGGGCCGTCCCCTTTCCCGCCCGTCGCCCCGCCTCCACCCACGCCGGAGCGTCACCCGACAGAGCACTTCGTCCCGCTGAAACGAGCCCCGTTTGAGAAAAACGTTGCACTATGCGGTTCGTTATTGCGAAAAACGTTGCAGATCGATGCGCAGAGGAGCTATCCCTTATCGGAAAACCGGGAACGAGAAACGAGCCGGCATCTCGCGCAAAAACGAAAAGACGGCCCTGATGCTTTCCGGCGGGCATCGGAGCATCGTTTCCGCTCAGTCTCCTTTTTTCGAAATGGTGCCTCGCTCCCGCCCCTCCGTCACAAGCGATACGTAATCCTGGCGTTGATGGAAAAGATGCGCGACGACGACGCAATCCTCCTCAAGATAGTAGAGAAACACGTAGCGACCGACAAGGGCGCTACGATAGCCGAGACGAGCCAGTTCCGGCATGCGCGAGAATCCGTACGAGACGACCCCTGAGCAGAGGAGGTCAAGCTGCCGCTCAAAGGCATCCAGAAACTCCCGCGCGGCATCATCGCTGTGGCCGACCAGATAGGACACGATGTCTCGCAACTCCTGATCGGCGCTCTCCAAAAGACGGGGTCTAAAGGCCATAGCGGCTTCTCAACCCGGCCAGAGAAACGGCGGCATCCACATGCCGGCCCTCGGCGCGCTCGCGTTCGGCCAAAAGCATGCGCTCCATGATGCGCGCGCGAGCTTCCGATTCCCGCAGATCATCGTAATCCCTGCTGCGTATGACGACGAACTGATCGTAGCCGTTCTTCGTGACGGTGACGGGACCGGGGGCCGTCTCCACCATGCGCGCGAATGCGGCGGTGTCTCTCATGTCCTTGATGGGAACGCACGTTGGCATAATCGCCCTCCTTCGCTTCGATGGCATAATCATAGCATGATTATGCCATCGAACAAGGAGAAGCCGTCCACACCGGACGTCACCCGCCGATCTTCACGATGGGGGCGTAGTCCTTCAGCAGCTTCTTCGTCTGGCCGGTCTTGGCGAACTTCACGTGGAGCGTGTCGCCGTCCACCTTGACCACCGTGCCGCGGCCGAACGTCTTGTGGTCCACGGCGTCGCCCTTCGCGAAGGTCATCTTGGCAGCAGCCTTCTTCTCCGCGCCGGGGCGCACGTAACTGCCGGCCACGCGACCCTGCCGCGCATCGGCGCGGCCCGCCGACCCCGAGGCGCTCGAGCGCCCGAACACGCGCCCGCCGCCCGCCTCGGTGCCGCTGCCCGCGATGCCCTTGCGGCTTCCGCGCTTCTCCCAGCCCGTGCCGCTGAAACCGGCCGAGCCCACGCCCGTGGTCTGGCGCAGCTCGCTCGGGATCTCCTGGATGAAGCGCGAGACGGGGTTCGACGACGTCTGTCCGAAGATCTGGCGCGCGTAGGCGCAGGTGAGGTAGAGGCGCTTGCGGGCGCGCGTGATGGCCACGTACGCGAGGCGGCGCTCCTCCTCGATGCCCGCGGCGTCACCCACGCTGTTCATGTGCGGGAACAGCGTCTCCTCCATGCCGGCCACGAACACGCAGTCGAACTCGAGGCCCTTCGACGAGTGCACCGTCATGAGCGTGACGGCGCGGCCGTCCTCGGCCACCGTGTCGAGGTCGGTGCGCAGCCGCACCCACTCGATGAAGTCGGCGAGCGAGTCGCCCCGCAGCACGCGCACAGGCTCGTCAGCCTCGCCCGCCGCCGCACCCTCGCCGCCCGCCGTGGGCGCGGCGAAGTCGGCCTCCTCCTCGTCGTGGGTGTCTGCGAACTCATCCACGACGCCCAAGAACTCCTGAATGTTCTCGATGCGCCCGCGCGCCTCGTCGGTGTTCTCGGCCTGGAGCGCCGCGACAAGCCCGCTCTTGTCGATGATGGCCTCGACGACCTTGCGCAGATCGCCCTCGTAGGAGCGCGCCTCGTTCAGCAGCCCCACGAACGAGGCCACGGCTTGGCGCGCCGACGCGCGCAGCTCCGGATCCACGATGGCCAGCTCCACCGCCTCCAGAAACGGCATGCCCATCTCGCGCGCGAACTGCTCAATGCGCTCGATGGTGGTCTTGCCAACGCCGCGGCGCGGCACGTTGATCACGCGCTTCGCCGCGATGTCGTCCGCCGGGTTCACCACAAGCGTGAGGTAGGCCATCACGTCGCGAATCTCGGCGCGGTCGAAGAAGCGCGTGCCGCCCACGATGCGATAGGGCACACCCGCACGCAAGAGCATGTCCTCCAGCATGCGCGACTGCGCGTTGGTGCGGTAGAACACGGCCATCTGGTTGTACGACAGCCCCGCCGCGCGCCGCTTCTCGATCTCGCCGGCGATCCAGCGGCCCTCGTCGCGCTCGTCGGCGGCCATGTACACCTGGATCTTGTCGCCGTCCTCGGCGGCGGTGAAGAGCCTCTTCGCCTTGCGGTGCTGGTTGTTGGCGATCACGGCGTTGGCGGCGGCAAGCACGTTGCCCACGCTGCGGTAGTTTTGCTCGAGCTTCACCACGTGGGCGCTCGGGTAGTCCTGCTCGAATTCGAGGATGTTGCGGATGTCGGCGCCGCGCCAGCTGTAGATGGACTGGTCGTCGTCGCCCACCACCATGATGTTCTTATGCTTGGCGGCCAGCAGGCCCGTGATGGCGTACTGGGCGTGGTTCGTGTCCTGGTACTCGTCCACCATGATGTAGCGGAAGCGGTCCTGATAGGCTTCGAGCACGTCCGCATGGTTCTTGAGCAGCAGATAGGCGTACAGCAGCAGGTCGTCGAAGTCGAAGGCGTTCGCGGCCTTCAATCGCTCCTGCAATCGCGCGTACACGCGCGCGGCCACCTTCCCCACCGGGTCATTCGCCTGCTTCTCGAACTCGAGCGGCACCACCAGCTCGTTTTTCGCCGTGGAGATGCGGTTCATGAGCGCGTTTATCGGAAAGCGCTTCGGATCGACGTCCAGCTCGGCCATGATCTCCTTGTACAGGCGCTTCTGATCGTCAGTGTCGTAGATGGTGAAGTTGCGCGTGAAGCCCAGGCGCTCGGCATCGGCGCGCAGGATGCGCACGCACATGCTGTGGAACGTCGACACCCACATGCCGCGGGCGCGCGGCCCCACGAGGCCGCCGAGGCGCTCGCGCATCTCGGCTGCGGCCTTGTTCGTGAACGTGATGGCGAGGATCTGCCACGGGGCCACGCCGTGGTTCTCGATGAGGTTCGCGATGCGGTACGTGAGCACGCGCGTCTTGCCCGAGCCGGCGCCCGCCAGCACGAGCAGCGGCCCGTCTATCGTGGTGACCGCCTCGCGCTGCGGCCCGTTCAGGGTTTCGATGTCGATTGGCATGCCGATCCTTCGTGAGAGCTTGCACGGAGCCGCCGAACGGCGCGCCCCCGCGCGCCGCAGCCCCGTTTCGTCGTGAAGCAGCATTGTAGCGCTTCGGAGGCAGAGGTTGGCGACTCATGCAAGAAATGCAGAGATGCGGCCGCGCGCTTCATTCGCGAAGCAAGCTTGCCTTTTCTCCACTAACCAGGATCGACATGGACATGTTCGCCGAGTCTCGAGCCAATCTTGTTCCGATCAGGCATTTCGGTTCTCTGCACGCTCATCGGACAGGGAGACTTCCGAAGCGTCGACAGAACCTCGTTCGGCGGCCGATCTGGCTTCTACCGACCTTGGTTTAGCGTAAACCCGCATAGGTGGTAGCACAAAATGACGGTTAAGAACGATTTTCTCACTCCTTTTGAGACTGTTTTTAGAGAAACGCCAGGTCGCGAAATCCTGCTCGGCTGAAAAATCGTTCTTAACCGTCATTTTGTGCTAAAGGGGCATCCCGTCTATGTTAAACCAGGATTGACACGAACTCCTGTTCGCTAAACCTTGAGTCGGGCTTGCTCTGATCGGAGGTTCGGAGGGTTCCCGCCCGCCGGGCGGGCGGGAAGGGGCCTCCTGCGACACCGGTGGAACCCCACTCGGCAGTCCAATCCAGTCTGCGGCGACCCTGGTCTAGCAGAGAGGTCGGTAAGCTCTGGACAAAAGCGAGCGGTTTCTCTATTTCCGTTTGAGGATAGGGAAACCGCCCTTGCCTTCGGCCAGGCGTCTCGCTCGAACATTGGCCGCAACGCGCAAGCGGAGGGCCTCTTCGGGCCGAGAAAACCGGAGAAACCACCGCTTTTTGTCCATGACCTTTTGCGTCATGTTCGCCGAGAGGGCGAGGCGGGACGCCCCGCCGCAACTTCGGCCCGCGCCTTGTCGGCTACATGGCGTTCGACACCCTGCGCGCCGCCGCCCGCCGCGTGCGGAGGAGGCCAGATCCATGTAAAGCCAGGATTGACATAGGTCAGATCCGCTCGCTGAGCAAAACCCGCCGGCGCTTTGGAAAACCCTTCGCCCGACGGGCGGGACCTTGTACAGCGGATCGGTCCAGCCTCTGTCAACGGTGGTTTTACACATAGACTTCGCCTTTTGTCCGCGAAAACGTGCGCCTGACGAACAGTTTTGCCGCCCTCGACGGCATTTCGGGCCTCGCCACGCCCTTGCGAGGTGGCGCGACCTCGGCTTTTCCCTCCGAAACCCCCATCGCGCGCGGCGAAGCCCCAAAACCGTTCACCAATCGCAAATTTTCGCCGCTCCGGAGGGAAAAATCCACCGCGCGCCGCGGCCCCCGCCAAAAAGACCCGCCGAACCGGCGCCGCCCGCCCCGCCCCCCTCCGCACTCGAACACGAAAAGGGCCGCCCGAAGGCGGCCCCGAGAAACGCAAATCCCCCTCGCAGCGCGTCGCGCGACGGCGGGCCTACACGATCTTCTTGCCGAACACCGCGGCGATCTCGCGCAGCTGGCCCACCAGCTCGGCGAACTGGGCGGGCGTGAGCTGCTGCGGGCCGTCGGACAGGGCCGCCGGCGGGTTCGGATGCACCTCGATCATGATGGAGTCGCAGCCCACGGCCACGGCGGCCTTCGCGAGCGGCGGCACGAGGTCGCGCACGCCGGCCGGATGCGAGACGTCCACGCAGATGGGGTACAGGCTCTGCTTGTGCACCACGGGCACGGCCGAGATGTCCAGCGTGAAGCGCGTGGCCGTCTCGAACGTGCGCAGGCCGCGCTCGCACAGCACCACGTTGTCGTTGCCCTCCATCGTGATGTAGTCGCACGCCGACAGCCATTCGGAGATGGTGCCCGCGAAGCCGCGCTTGAACAGCACCATCTTATGCGAATCGCGCGTGACGTGACCGATGTTCTTCAACAGGCTGAAGTTCTGGAAGTTGCGCGCGCCCACCTGCAGACCATCCACGTAGGAATGCACCATCTCGCAGTGCGCCGAGTCCATGACCTCGGTGAGCGTTTTCAGGCCGTATTTCTGACCGGCATCCGCCATGATCTTCAGCGCCTCTTCGCCAAGGCCCTGGAACGAGTGCGGGTTTGTGCGCGGCTTGAACGCGCCGCCGCGGATCCACGTGAGGCCGAGGCCCGCGATGCACTCAGCCACTTCGTTGAACTGCTCGGCGCTTTCCACCGAACAGGGGCCGGCGAACAGGGTGATCTCGTCGGTGCGAGTGCCGTAATCCGGCAGCTTGGTTGCTATCTGATCGCTCATACCGACGGCGTCTCCTTCATCACCTTCAGAATGCTGGCGTATATCTCGCGCAGGTTCTCGTTGTAAAGGGGACCCTCGTTGTAGCCGTTCAGCTTCGCGAAGATTTCCTCCTCGCGCTTCGGGTCGTACAGGCCCAGGTGGGCACCGGGCTTCAAGCCGCGGATGACCAGCGAATGACCGGCGCGCTTGTTCAGCAGCGCGACAATCTGTCGATCGATCTCGTCGATCTTGGCGCGATGTTCTTGGATCTCCGCAAGGGAGCTGCTTTCGTCAGACATCGGCACTTCCTCTCAACTCTCAAAAGCGGTAACGAGCGTGGCCGCGGCGCCGCAAACGCCGGCCGGCCCTCGTGTGCCCACCATGATAGCAAAAGCGGCACACCCGAAGGCGCGCCGCGCGAATCAAAAGCGAAGTTTTACGAAGCGGAAACACCAGAGGCGGGAAAAACGGAGCCCCACCAAAAAAACGGAGATGTCCGGAGCGTCCGGCCCCTTCCTCCCCGCCCCTGCCCTTACGGCAGCATGCCCATGCTCTCGAAGGCGAAGTAGGCCAGCACGAGGACGCCCACGACGATGCGATACCAGCCGAACACGGTGAAGTCGTTCTTCTTGATGTAGCCCATGAGGAACTTAATGGCGATGACCGACATCACGAACGCCGACACGATTCCCACCACGAGCACGACGATCTCGACGTTCGTCATGACGAGCCCGGCCGCGAAGAACTTGACGCACTTCACCAGCCCCCATCCGAACATGATGGGGATGGCCAAAAAGAACGTGAACTCGGCCGCCGCCGTACGCGAGCAGCCGCACAGCATGCCGCCGATGATGGTGGAGCCGGAACGCGAGGTGCCGGGGATGATGGCGAGCACCTGGAAGCAGCCGATCTTGAGCGCCGTCTTCCAGTCGACTTCGTCCACATCGGTGATCTTGAACAGCTGCGCCTCGGCCTCGTCGGCCGCATCGCCGTACGAGGGGCGGGCGTGCCGACCGCGCGGCGCGGCGAGGGCCGCCTCCGCTTCGCGCAGGCGCCGACGGTTGCGCCGCTCGATCACGATGAACGCGATGCCGTAGAGGATGAGCATCGCCGCCACGGTCACCTTGTTGTAGAAATGCTCGTTCACCCAGTCGTCGAACGCGAGGCCGATGATGGCCGCCGGGATGCAGCCGATGGCCACCATGCCCCACAGACGCCACGTGCTGCGCTTCTCCACCTGCGTCTTGCGCGGCGAGAAGGGATTGAGCTTGTGGAAGTACAGGATGAGCACCGCCATGATGGCGCCCAGCTGGATGACGACGAGGAACAGGGCCAGGAAGTCGTCCGACACTTGCAGCTTCACGAACTCGTCGACGAGGATCATGTGCCCGGTGGACGAGATGGGCAGCCATTCGGTGATGCCCTCGACGATGCCGACGAGGAGCGCCTTCAAAGCTTCAAAGATCATATGCAGGTTTCCTTGGTTGACTCGACGCGGTTACTGTCTGCCCTGACGACGGCCCGTCGCTGCGAACACCGCCGCCCACCCCGATGGGGAGCGCATCCGGACAGCGGCGCGCGTATCGCGCTGTTCCTCCTCCGACGACCCGGCAACGCATCGCCGCATGCAGGTCGTCTGCGGCAGACGCGAACGCACCAGGGCCTCCGACGCATCGAAGCCGCCCGGAGCATGCGGCGCGCCGATATCGCCCGGCGCGTTCTTCACGCTCGGCATGGTACACGAGGTTCGCTCGACGACGGAAAGAAAACAGAGGAAGCACATCGCCGTTTCGCGCCGAAAACGTACGATCCCGCATCCAACAGGTCGCAGAAGGTCGCATTCGACCCCTTCCCCGCCTCGGCGAAACTCCGACTTTACGACCGGCGACCGATTCAAACCCGCATTCCGGTTCCGTATCGTTACAAGCGGGCGCAAGAGATCGCCATAGGCCGGTCGCCGCCCCGGGAACGCGCTTCAACCAAGATCCCATCGAGAGGAAGTGGTGCCGCATGACGCGAGGGAAGCGACGGATCTTCTACGGGTACTACATGCTGGCGACATGCTTGGTGATGCTGATCGTGGGCACCGGCATCGTCAACAATTGCGCGGGGCAGTTCATCACGCCCGTATGCGACGAGCTCGGCTTGCCGCGCAGCAGCATGACGCTGTACCTCTCGTTCCAGAACACGGCGCTCATGATCTTCGTGCCGTTTCTGGGCGTCATTTACAAGAAGATCAAGCCGAAGCTGTTCACCATCACGGGCGCGGCAGTGATGATCCTCTCGTTCGCCGCGCTGTCGCAATGCCGCGAAGCCTGGCAGTTCTGGATCTGCGGGTTCGTCATCGGCGCGGGCCTGGCCACGGTCAGCACCTCGACGGTGTCCATGCTCATGAACAACTGGTTCATCAAGAACAAGGGGCTCGTCATCGGCATCGCGATGGCCGGATCGGGCTTCGGCAGCATGATATTCAACCCCTTGGGGCAAAACCTCATAGCCACGTACGGCTACCAAACCGCCTACCTCATGCTGGCGGCGATCATCTTCGTCGTGTTCATCCCCGTCATGATCGTCTACCGCTTCAAGCCCGAGGACATCGGGCTCAAGCCCTTGGGCTACGACGAGCAGGCGTCCGCGTCCGGCTCGAACGCGAACGAGGTGGTTCGCACAGGCACGTCCTACAAAGAGGCCATTCGCTCGCCAAAGTTCTACCTGCTCGCGTTCATCGTCTTGTGCCTGAGCGGCTGCGGTCAGGGAACGTTCACGCACCTGCAAGCGTACTTCACCGGCGTGGGATTCGATCCCATGTTCGCCGCATCGATCATCGGCATCACGAGCGCGTTTCTCATGGTGGGCAAGGTCGTCTGGGGCCGCGTGCGCGACCAGTTCGGCCCGCGCCCGACGCTCATCGTCGCGCTGAGCTTCTTCGTGCTGTCCTACGTGCTCGTCTTGCTCGTGCCGCTCAACACGGCCCTGTGCTACGTGTACGCCGCCGTGTTCGGCCTGGCCTACGCCACGCCCACCGTGTTCTCCCCGCTTTTGACCATCGCGTCGTTCGGCGAGAAGGAGTTCAGCTCCATCTACGGATCGGTGCAGATCTTCTTCTACCTGGGCCCCATCATCGCCAACCCGCTGTCCGGAGCCATCTTTGACGGGACGGGCGCCTACAGCATCGCCTGGATCGTCTACGGCATCGCCATATTCATCTGCCTGATCGCAGGCTCGATCATGCTCTCGGGAAAAGACAAGAACAAAGCCACCGCATGAAAGCGGAAGCGCTCGCCGTATTCGACCGCGAAGGAGGTGACACGGCATGAAGCGTTCAAAAGGCTCGTAATGCCGCCGAGAACGTCGCACGCATCGTACACCAGCCTCTCGCCCCAAGCGAGCAGGCGAGACCATCGATAAAGGAGGGATCATGACGCAGACGAAAGGCAGGTTTTTCTACGGGTACGCGATTCTCGTGGCGTGCATCGTCATGCTGATCGTCGGCACGGGCATCATCGTCAACACGGTGAACCAGTTCGTGCTGCCCGTCACCGAGGCGACGGGGCTGTCGCGCTCGGCCTTCACGCTCTACACGTCGTTCCAGAACTTCGCGCTCATGCTCACCGTGCCGTTCCTGAACAAGATCTATTCCAAGATCAAGCCGAAGATCATGACCGTCATCGGGTTTTTGATCATGTGCGCCGCTTTCTGCCTGCTTTCGCAGTGCCGCGAAGCTTGGCAGTTCTACGCGTGCGGCATCTGCATCGGCTTCGGACTGGCGTTCGTGAGCACCACCACGGTGGGCGTCTTGATCAACAACTGGTTCATCAAGAACAAAGGCACCGTGCTCGGCATCGCGATGGCCGGATCGGGCTTCGGCAGCATGATCTTCAACCCCATCGCGCAGCAGCTCATCAGCACCATGAGCTACCAGACCGCCTACATGGTCCTTGCGGCCATCATGTTCGTGTGCTTCATCCCCGTGCTCGTCATCTACGTCTACAAGCCCGAGGACAAGGGCCTGCATGCGCTGGGTTACGAGGAGAAGCAGGCCGAGCTCGCCGCCAAGGCAGAGGCCGAAGGCTCCGACGAGAAGAAAGAGGTCGTGCTCGAGGGCTACACCTACAAGGAAGCCATCCGCTCGCCTAAGTTCTACGTGCTGGCGTTCGTCGTCATCTGCCTCTCCGGCATGTCGGTGGGCACGTTCCAGCAGCTTTCCGCCTACTTGGTGGGAACGGGCTACGAGGCCGTGTTCGCGGCAACCGTCGTGAGCACCGTGAGCCTCTTCCTCATGCTTGGGAAGTTCATCTGGGGATTCCTCCGCGACCGCATCGGCATGAAGGCGACGTTCGTCCTCGCGCTGGTCATCTCCGTCGTGCAGTACATCCTGCTTCTGTTCGTCAGCATGAACCCCGCGCTGTGCTACGTGCAGGCGGTCATGTTCGGCCTGTTCTACGCGACTCCCAGCATGTTCGCAGCCCTGCTCGTCAACACGGCATTCGGCGAGAAGGAGTACACGAGCATCTACGGCACCATGCAGTTCTTCTTCTACCTCGGCCCCATCATCTGCAACCCGCTGACAGGCGCCATCTTCGACATTACGGGAACGTACACGCCGGCGTTCGTCATCTACGCGGTCTGCATCTTCATTTGCCTGGTCATCGGCATGATCATCCTGCGCAACAAGAAGACCGCGTGATGAGGAGAAGGGGCGCGCCAAAGGCCCGTCCCAGGATAGTGCACCGCACTCAAAGCAGAAAGGAAGGAAGATGACCACAGCTGAGAAGACGAGAAAGCTCACCGAGATACTTGAGGAGAAAGGCCAGGGCCTGAACTTCAAGTACGGCGGCGACGGCTCCATCGACCAGGACGTCATCGCCGAGCGCGAGGATCTTGGCTACGACGCGTCCGAGCGCGCGAAAGCCCTGCTCGACGACTACTACCAGGCGCTCGCCTCCACCACCACCGAGTGGCAGTACAACTTCACCCGCAAATGGGAAGAGCTCGAAGGCGACCTGACCATCCTGCGGCGCGCCAAGGCCCAAGCCTACGCGTTCGCGCACCTCGAGCCCACCATCTACCCCGGCGAGCTCATCGTGGGCGCCAAGACGAACTACCTGCGCGGCTCGTTCGGCAACCCGTGGCTCATCCAGTCGTTCTTCGTGGCCAAGGGCTCCGAGCTGTACGAGAAGTACAAGTCCGACAGCAACGCCCGCAGCGATATGGACAAGCAGGTTCAGATCGGCACCGGCGGCGGCAACGTGACGCACGACCTGCCCGGCGCCATCTCGCTGGCCGGCAAGTTCGGCCTGCGCACCGAGGAGGTTCCCGCCCTCAACAAGATCACCGAGTACTGGGCCGGCAAGACCCTCGAGGAGGTCGGCGAGCGCATCAGCTCCACCGTGCCCGGCTTCGACGTGAAGAACAACCTGCTGCGCACCGCCACGTCGCGCGCCGACTCGGCCTACACCATTCCCGTCGGCCGCCAGGTGGTGTCCTACTACTACCCGTTGCAGTACGGCCTCGACGGAATGATCGAGATCTGCGACCAGAAGTACCTCGAAGTGGCCGGCCAGGCCGATGGCGACGGTTACGGCGGCCTCGACCGCATGTACTTCTACCAGGCCGTGGGCATCGTCATCAAGGGCATCCAGGATTGGATCGGCAACTACGTCAAAGAGCTCGACCGCCGTATCCCCCTCACCGACGACGCGAAGCAGAAATCCGAATACGAGCAGATCCGCGAGACGCTGGCCTGGATTCAGCACAAGCCTCCGCGCACGTTCCGCGAGGCAGTGCAGATCATGTGGTTCACGCAGCTTGCGCTCGTCAACGAGGAAGTGGCTTCCGGCATGTCTCCCGGACGCCTCGGTCAGGTCCTCTTCCCCTGGTACGACCAGGACATCAAAAACGGCCGCATCACCGACGACGAGGTCATGGAGATCCTCGAGCTCATGCGCGTGAAGTTCACCGCCATCGACCTGTTCGTGAGCACCGCCTCGTCAAGCGTGCTCATGGGCAACACGTTCAACAACGTGGCCCTCGGCGGCCTCACCCGCGACGGCCGTCCGGCCAGCAACAAGCTGGACTGGATGTTCCTCGAAGCGGCCGAGCGCGTCCCCACCACCCAGCCCACGCTGAGCGTGCTGTGGGACGAGAAGCTTCCCGAGGACTTCCTCCTCAAGGCGGCCGAGGTCGTGAAGATGGGAAGCGGCTTCCCTGCGTACATGAACTGCCGCGTGGGGCAGGATTTCGTGCTCGACCAGTGCGCGCACGAGGGCATGAAGGTAGACGAAGCCCGCGCCTTCGCCATCGGCGGCTGCTTGGAAACGAACGCCGGCACGTGGAAGACCGTCACGGTGAACGGCGTGGAGTACGAGATCCCCAGCGGCGCGAGCGGCGCCACGGTGAACGGCGTCCACTTCATCTCGAACCCCTCCGTCGTGAACCTCGTGCTGTTCAACGGCAAGGACATGCGCACCGGCATCCAGCTTTTGCCGCCACACGACAAGAAGCTGGAAACGTACGAGGAGTTCTGGGAGCAGTACAAGGCCTACTACGAGTTCATCGTGGGCATCCAGTTGAAGTTCGGCAACATCCAGCACGACCTGCACCGCAAGATGATGCCGACGCTGTGGAACTCCGCCACCACGCCGGGCTGCCTCGACAAGGGCCACGACATCGAGCACATGGGGGCGATGTACAACTCGACGTTCTTCGGCGTGGAGTCCACCGGCACCGTGAACATGGTGAACTCGCTCGCATCCCTGAAGAAGCTCGTGTACGAGGACGGCAAGTACACCCTCGACGACATGCGCGACGCCATCGAGAACAACTTCGGCTTCTACCTGGCCTCCGAGATCGGCAGCTACTCGATGTCCGAGCAGGTGCAAAAGCCCGACGGAGCCGCCTATGACGAGATCCTGAGCGATTGTTTGGCCGCGCCGAAGTACGGCGTGGGCGATCCGTACGCCGACGGCATCCTGCGCGAGTACGAGGAATGGTTCTGCAAGTTCCCACGGGCGCTGCGCTCTTTCATGGACGAGCCGCTCTATCCGTGCCAGATATCCGTGTCCACGCACGGCACGTTCGGCAACAACGAAGTGGCCACGCCCGACGGCCGCCTCGCCGGCGTAACGTTCGCCGACGCTTCGCTGTCGGCCGCACCCGGCACCGACCGCAAGGGCCCGTACGCGCTGTTCGAGTCGGCCTGCTGCTGGGATCAGAGCCAGTCCCAGAACTCCCAGATGAACATGAAGATCCACCCGACCGCCATCAAGGGCGACGCCGGCACGAAGCACCTCGCCGACCTCGTGCGCGCCTACATGGTGAGCGGAGGATTCCACATCCAGTTCAACGTGGTGGACAGCAAGATGCTCGTGAAGGCCCAGAAGGAGCCCGAGAACTACCGCGACCTCATGGTGCGCGTGGCCGGGTTCACCCAGTACTGGGTCGAAATCAGCAAGCCCATCCAGGACGAGCTCATCGCCCGCACCGAGTACGAAGGAGTGTAGATAACTATGACATGCCAGCATATCGATTGTTGGAACTACCAGGCGATTGACGTCGTGAAGGGCATCTGCCTCAAGCACGGCGGCATGGTGGATTGGGCCGGGGAGTCCTGCCCCGCGTTCGTCCGCAAGCCGAAGTGCGAGACGTGCGCGAACTTCTCCAACCCGGACGAAGACAACATCGGCACCTGCACGGGTTTGAGCGACGGCTCCCACTGGGTGCTCGGCAGCAGGCCGGCGACCACGTGCGAAGGCTATCGCGAGTAGGCTGACGAGCAACCGGGCGGGGGGCGTAAGTCCCCCGCCCTTTCGCGATCTGCAAGGAGGCAGACGATGGACAAGGCCCTTATCTTCGACGTCCAAGGATTCTCGGTGCATGACGGACCGGGATCGCGAACGCTCATCTTCTTGGCGGGATGCCCCCTGCGCTGCGCATGGTGCTCCAATCCCGAAGGGCTTGAGCTCAAGCAGAAGGTGATGTTCGTCGGCAAGAAATGCAAGCGCTCGAAATACGAGTGCGCGCGTTGCGTGGACGCCTGCCCTCACGGAGCGATCAGCGTGGACGATGCCGAGAAGGAGGCGCCGGTCATACTCGACCACGACGTGTGCGATTCGTGCCGCACGTTCGAGTGCACGAAGGCGTGCTACGCAGAAGCCATCAAACTCTCGGGAACGTGGATGACGGTCGACGAGGTGAAAGACGTGGTGCTGCGCGACCGAAAGTACTGGTCGGACGGAGGCGGCGTCACGTTCTCGGGCGGCGAGGCGCTCATGCAGCACGAGTTCGTGCGCACTGTGGCGAAATGGTGCCGCGAGCAGCGGATCCACACGGCCATCGAGACGACGGCGTTCGCCGATCGCTCGGTGTTCATGGACACGATGCAGCACATCGATTTCGCGTTCATCGACGTCAAGCACATGGATTCGGACCGGCATCTGGAGAAGACCGGCGTGTGCAACGAGACGATCCTCGGCAACATCTCCGCGCTTGCGCAATCCGATTGGCCGGGAAGGCTCATCCTGCGCATGCCCGTGATCCGCGGCTACAACGACGGCGACGAGAATATCCGCGCTCTCGCCGACTTCATGAACGGGCTGGGGCTCTACGAGGTCAACATCCTGCCGTTTCACCGGCTGGGCGACTCCAAATACAAGCAGCTGGGGAAATCCTACGAGTATTCGGAGGAGACTCCCACATCCGAGGACAAGCTCGAGCACATCCAAGACCTGTTCATCGAGCAGGGCATCGCCTGCTATGTGGCCGAGGAGGTGCTGTACTGATGGCCAACGCGCTGCAAGAGCTCTACGACCGGATCGACGCCGCCGACGACGACGCTCGCGACAAAGCCGCCGTCGTCGAAGCGTCGCTCGAGGGGATTCTCAAGGAATACGGACCGGAGAGCTGCGAATACGCCGCCGCATTGAACGAGCTGGGGTCGTGTCTGCGCGCGGCCGGGGACTACGAATCGGCCGCGAACCGGTTCAAAAGCGCGGTCAACCTGCTCGCTCGCACGGAGGGACCCGAAAGCCCCGAATACGCCATGGCTCTCATGAACTATGCGGGCGCAGTGCGGCTGCTTGGACGGATCGACGAAAGCCTCGCGCTTTTCAAGCACGCGAAAGAGGCGTTCGCCGCCGCATTGGGCGAAGCGTCGATGGAATACCTCACCGCCCTGAACAACGAAGCGCTCTGCCATCAGGACAAGGGGGACTACGAAGAGGCCCTGAGCCGCCATGTGCGAGTGTGCTCGACGCTCGAACGCCACGAGACGGCATCCGTGGCGTACGCCACCTCGCTGTACAACACCGGTTTCTGCTTCAAGCAAATCGGCGAGGAGGATCTGGGCGAAGAGTTGGTGAGGAGGTCGATCGAAGTTTACCGGCAGCTCTTGCCCGATGGCCACGAGCTGCTCGAGCGCGCGAAGGCCGCCCTCGGAGAACAAGAGGCGCCGCGACCATGAACGGGCTCGAGCTGGGAGAGTCGTTCTTTCGCGAACGCGGCCTGCCGGCGCTCGCAGCACGTCACGCCGACGCGCTACCTCACCTTGCTGCCGGACTGGTGGGCGAAGGATCGGAATGCTTCGGCATCGACGACGAGCATTCGCGCGACCACGACTGGGGCGCAGGATTCTGCCTCTGGCTTCCTGAAAACGTCTATCGCATAGAAGGAAAGGCGATCGCCCGCACGCTGCGCGGCCTGCGGGCGGATCCCGGCATTCCGTCGCGCTTCACGCGCATGATGGGAACGAACGACAGCCGCGTGGGAGTGTTCTCCGTCGACGGATTCTATCGGCGCTTCATAGGATTCGACCACCCGCCGCGCACGCTCGAGGAATGGTGGGCGCTGCCCGACGCAAATCTGGCCGTCGCCACGAACGGCGTCATGTTCTGCGACAACCTCGGCGAGTTCAGCGCTTGGCGAAAGGAGCTTTCGGAAGGCTATCCGGACGATGCGCGGCGCAAGAAACTCGCTTATTGCTGCTACCTAGCCTCGCAAGCCGGACAGTACAACTACCCCCGCATGATGCGGCGGGGCCGACGATGCGCGGCGCTGCTCGCGCAGACGACGTTCATGACCGCTGCGCTGCGCATCGTTTACTACGCGAACGGCGCCTACCCTCCCTTTTACAAATGGCTGCAACCGCTCGTGCGCAAGCTGCCGATCCTCGGAGAGGCTTCGTTTCTCGCCGCCGAGCAGATCGCCGCCCCCGACGCCAACGCCGACGACCGCTGGCCGCGCACGGCGGCCGCAATCAACCGCTGGTGCGCAGGTCTTGCGGATGCCGTGCGCGAAAGCGGGCTCGTCCAAAGCACGGGCACGGATCTGTACACCTTGGCCGTTGAGCTGCATCGCGGCATCGAAGAAGGGTGGCTGAAGAGGATACCGCTCGAAGCGCCCTGCTGATATCCGGCCGTCGCACCACGCGAATGCCAGCCGACGCGATCGCGCGGCGGTTGGCGCAACCTGCAAGGAGGAATCATGAAAGAAGAGACGTCTCCAATCATCGACGAAATCATCGAACGAGAGTGGCGCATGTTCTCCGCCGTCCAAAGCCTCGACGGGCAGACGGCGTGCCAACGGCAACCCGACACGTTCGACCTGCAACGGCGCAGTCAGTATCTCACTTGGCCCGCCGTCTTGCTGTGCAGCTACCGCGACGACCTGCGCGCTGCGAGCGACGAAGGCCGCAACCTCATGACCGAGAAGTACGCGCGCATGATGGAGCACACCGATCCCGACGCCTTCGCCGCCATCGAAGAGCGTCTGCCCCCGCTCGAAGACGGCGTGGCCGAATTGGCCGACGGCGCAGCCGACCTCATCGTGTCGTGGGAGGCCGATGCGCGAGCCCGGCACCCCTTCATCGTCGAGCGGGGCAGAGATCTGTCCGACGACGCAGCCAGCCGCCAAGGAACCTCGTTCGAAACGTACCTGCGTGCCGAGCTGCGCACATACTCGCCGCGCACGCTGAGGCTTTACGCGCGGCACCTCCAAGGGCTTGCAGACCAGGGGATCAACGGCAGCGAGCTCATCTATGAACAGCTCGTACGCCTTTACGGATACGAAAGCCTGGACGAGGCGAACGCGGCCATGTCCGCTCGATAGCCGCGCCCCGTCACGTTCCCGCGTCGCCCTCCGCAGTGCCGAAGCGTCGCAAAAACGCCTCGTCGCTCACCGCCTGTTTGAGCGCATCGACCACGGACAGGCGCGCGGGAACGCCAGACAGCCTTCGGCGGACCTCTTCAAGCGCAGCTTCGTCCGACGAACCCCGAGCCCGCAGATCCCAGTAGCGTTCGCACGCGAAATAGATCGCCGCGGAAGGCCCCTCGTCGCCGAGCGATCCCGGATGGCGCTGGTATGCGAGGAACCGCCGCATCCATGGCGCGGCGTTGAGCGGCCCCACGAGGTCGTCCACGGAATCCCCTTCGACGCCCACCCGCTCAAGAGACCTCTCCAGCGCGCAGCACAAGGCGCCCATCATCATGCGATGGCAGCCGTCGTCGTCGATGCCGAGGATTTTCGCCGTGCGCAGCGCATAGCCGAAGGCACCCTGGTACCGCTCGTACTCGACAGCCGACAGCCGCCGCACAAGACCCTCCAAGAACCCGCAAAGGGCCTCCGCACTCTCCATGCAGCGGTACTTGCGCTTGTTGCGCAAAAGCGATTCTATGTTCCTGTGCATCTCCTGATAGTTGGGAGGACGGCTCACGAACAGATCGGCCCCCACGCCGATGCCGCGCGCACGCGACTCGCTATCGCTGAGCACCGTGAGCATGATGACAGGGATATGGTCGGTCTTGGGATTCTGCTTGAGCCAATGGCATATCTCGTAGCCGTTCATGCCCGGCAGCATAACGTCGAGAAGGACGAGATCGGGAAGAAGCTCCTCCACCATCCTCATGACCACCTTGCCGTTGTCGGCCTCGTCCACCCGGTAGCCCCACTGCTCAAGCACGTCCACCATCATCCGACGGTTCACGTCGTTGTCGTCAACGACGAGCACCCTCTCGTTCACGCGTCGCTCCTTCCTCCCTCGTCGCTGGGCGCCTCCGGCCGAGCCGGCACGTAGAACCGCGCCGTCGTTCCGAAGCCCAATTCGCTTTCCAGCCACAGCCTGCCTCCGTGCAACTCCACTTGGCGACGAGCCAAAGGCAGACCGAGCCCCGTGCCCTCGTATGTGCGCGAATACGAGTTCTCCACCTGCTCGAACTCGTAGAAGACCCGATCCAGATCGCCAGCCGCGATGCCAATGCCGCGATCCGAGATGGCGAACTCCACGACGCGGTGCCCGCCCCGAGCCCTTTCGCACGCCTCGACGCGTATTTCGCTGCCCGGCTCCGAGAACTTCGCCGCGTTCGACAGCAGGTTGTAGAGGACCTGCTTGAGCACCACGCGGTCAGCCGTCACGGCAAGCTCTTCCGGCTCGCACGACACGCGAATGTCGTCGGAGCGCTCCATGCGAGATCCCGTTACCGTTCTCGCCACCTCGTCAAGCGCCTCGCCCACGGCGAACGTTTCGAAGCGAAGGCTCACGCGGCCCTCGTCGATCTTGGCGGTCGCCAGAATGTCGTTGATGAGTTCGAGCAGATGCGAGCTGCCCTGATGGATGTTGCCCACATAGTCGCGCTGCTTGGCGTTGAGAGGTCCGAACATCTCGGAAAGCAAAAGCTCCGATGCCGAGATGCAGCTGGTCAACGGCGTCTTCAGCTCATGGCTTATGTTGGCGATGAAACGCGTTTTCGTGGAGTTCGACACAGCGAGCCCCGCGGCCAGCTGCTGCAGCTCGAGCGTGCGGGCGCGCACGGTGATCTCCAGATTGTCGTTAGCGCGCAGAAGCTGATCGGACAAGTCCTGCGCGGCCTCTTTGCTCGCTTCGAGCGCCCGCACATTCTCCCTGATCTCGCGCTGGCTCGCATTGAGGCTGGCCGCCATGGTGCGCAAACTGAACACAAGCCGATCCGACTCGTTGATGGACTCCTCCGGCACGGGACAGCGCTCCACCGCAGCGTAATCCCCCTCCATGATGCTTCTCGCCATGCGCTCGCTTGTCTTCAAAGATCGGGTGATGCGGTTGCTGAACAGCCACCCCGCCGCGAACACGAGCGGGAGCACGCCGAGGGTGACCGCAAGCACCACAAGCGTGTTGTTGTGGATGAGGCTCGAATACACCGCCTCGCGGATGCCGACCCCCATGCTGGCGACTGGCTCGCCCCAGTGGTTCGTGATCGGCGTGTAAAGATAGTAGTACTGGTAGCCAGCCGACGAGAGCTCGCGATCGAAGAACCCCTCTTCGGGAACGTCTTCAAGCGCAATGGAAGCGGGCGTTCCAAGCTGCGACGAGTTGTCCTTGCCTCGCGAAAGGTTCGTACACACGCGTACGTCGTCTACGACGAATGATAGGAACGACCCCTCCACCCGATCAGTGTACGCAGCCGGATAGCGCTGGTCGCTGTTGACGATCTCGCCCATCACAAGCAGCTTGGAACCGTCTTCGGACGCAACAATAGCGAGGTTCACGAGGGCGCGCGTGACCGTTCGCCCGTCAGCCGCTCGCACAAGATGACGTTCGTAAGCAGGATCGCCTTCCTCGAGCACGTCGCCCAAGTCCACGACGTCCAAGCAGCCGATAGATTTGGCCCCCTCCCCTACGACGGCATCGAGATGGCGGCGAAATGCCTCTCCGACTTTTTCACGCACCCCTGGCGAAGAAGCGAGCACCCCCCCCCCGGTCGACGACGAAGGCGAAGTCCAGGCTCGGCAGCACCGCGATCGTCGAGCCCACGCATTCCCTCCATCGATCCGCATCCTCGCCCTCATCCGCGGCGTCGCGCACCGCCGAGACGCCAACGGCCTCGAACGCGTCCGTCTGATCGCGCATCATCGATTCGGCGAACCCGCTCGTCGTTTGCAAGAAGTTGTACGCGGCGTGCCTTTGCATCTCGCCGAGAACCTGATAGCTGGCCGCCATGGACACGAGGGCGAAAAACAGGACACTCCCCAGGAGCACGAGGGTGAACTGCCGATTGATCTTCACGAACGACCCCTAAGCATCGAAGTATTTCTTGCACAGAAGAGCCAGATCGTAACGGTTCTTAGCCGGCGTTTTCTTCAAAATGTTCGTGATGTGGGTTTTCACGGTCTTCTCGCTGATGAACAGCGCTTCGGCGATGTCGAGATTGCTTTTGCCCCGAACGATCTGCCCTATGACCATGATCTCTCGGGACGAGAGCCCGTAGGCGTCCATGAGCTCGCGGCCCGTCTCGTCGATCGTCGGACCGCTGGCGATGCGCACGCCCTTGAGCAGCGAAAGCGTCGACCGGAGCAGTCGCAGCGCCTTCTCCAGGTCAAGGCGACTCATCGACTTGACCTCGTAGCGCGCCACGTCGAGCGCGACCGTCGAATCGGGCGGGTCGACCGACACCATGCCCCCGAAAAACGCACCCGCGATCTCCTTGCCGCGGAACACCGGGCAGGCAAAGCACGTCAGACCCGCGTAACAGGAGTCCACGACAAGCGCGCCCGTTTCCATCATGCGCGCAAGGAACTGGCGATGCTGCATCTGACAGCGAACCCCGTTGCGACCCTCGATATGAAAGCACAGAAGCGAGCGGTTCGAAGCGACGAGCGCCGGAGCGCCGTCGAGATGAACGAGGCAGAGGGACATGCCGGTCAATCCCGAGAAGTCGTCTTGAAACGCCTGGACAGACTCTTTACCGATCGAAGACAGCCACAGGCCAAGCGCATCGCTATCGGACATGAACGACCCCCCCCCCATCGATCTAGCGAAGCCTTTTCCGCTTTGCCTAGTGTACCATCGACGCAAGGCAAAATCATCGATTGGCCGAAAAGTCAGACGCAAACGGACGCAAGCTCCCGGTTTCCACGGCCGCCCATCCGCTCTCAGAAAGGCGTCTCCTTCCGCGCCCGCACAGCGTATGCCGATGACGGAGCCACGCCCGTTCGCGACCCCGCCCGCAAGCCGATGAGCGACGAGACGCCATCGGTTGCAGAGGCGCGGCCTTGCCGCAATGCCGCACTTGGCAAGGCGAGCCGAGAGGTTTCGTACGGCCGATGCCGCCACGATCTTTTCGTCCGCACGGCCTTCGACCCGACAAGCGAAAACGCCGCGCCGCGACAGTCAAGGTCGCCAAGCGAAGCGTGCGCCCTTGGCGAAGGAAGCTTGCGGCCCGCCTCGCCGAAAGGCAGCCTGTCGCCGATCGCTTCGGCAAAAAGCTCGTCTGCGCAAGCGGGAACCCTCCCAAAGAGGCAACGTGAACAGACGGCGCGTCCAAGGACAGCCCCCCCCCCGGCACGCAACCAAAACACGTCAACGAAACGCTAAAGAATGCCAAGGGCAGGGGCGCTCGCAAGAATCCTTGCAAAGCCTCTTGCAGGCATCGCCTTTTAGCGCTCCTCTCAAGAGCCAGCCCTTTCCCGTTTTCTCGGCCTCGACCCGCCCTCGCTTCAGCATGCGCTCGGACGCGCTCGGACATCGCCCGAAACGCGGTTGCGCACGAGCGATCGCGCGGCGCTTCGTGCAAAACGCGTGCAGGCAGGTCCGCTTTCGCGGGCGGGATCGGCGTTTTCGGGTAAGATACCGCCATACGAGCATACGAGAGGGATGCCCGCGCATCGAGCCGCGTTTGCGTGCCCGCGCCGCACGCCGTGCGCCTTGCGCGGGCACACGACACGAAGGAGCCATCCGTGAACACCGCATCCATCGGCCAGCTGGTCATCGTCGTCGACTTCGGAGCCCAGTACGGGCAGCTCATCGCGCGCCGCGTGCGCGATCTGCACGTGTACTCCGAGATCGTGCCGTGCGACATCTCTGCCGAGGAAGTGCGCGCGCTCGCGCCGGCGGCCATCATCTTGTCGGGCGGGCCGGCGAGCGTCTACGCCGAGGACGCGCCGTCTGTCGATCCGGAGATATTCGAGCTGGGCATCCCCGTTCTGGGCTTTTGCTACGGACAGCAGATCATGGCCGTCACGCTGGGCGGCGAGGTGGGGCACACGGAGAAGGGCGAGTACGGCCCCGCACCGCTCACACGCCTCGACGGCCGCGACGGCGCAGCCCCGTCCTTGCTGTACGGCGGCACGCCGGCCGAGCAGACCGTGTGGATGAGCCACCGCGACGCTGTGAGCCGAGTGCCGGAGGGCTTCGCGGTGACGGCCGCGACCGACACGTGCCCCGTGGCCTCGATGGAATGCCCCGAGCGGCGGCTGTACGCGACGCAGTTCCATCCCGAGGTGCGCCACACCGCCTGCGGCGACGATCTGCTGAAGAACTTCCTGTTCGGCATCTGCGGCCTTGAGCCGTCGTGGCAGATGGACTCGATCATCGACGACGCCGTGGCGGCGATACGCGCGCAGGTGGGAGATGACCGCGTGATTTTGGGGCTTTCGGGCGGCGTGGACTCCTCCGTGGTGGCGGCGCTGTGCGCCCGCGCCATCGGCAAGCAGCTGACCTGCGTGTTCGTGAACCACGGACTTTTGCGCAAGAACGAGCCCGAGGAAGTGGAGGCGGTGTTCACGCAGCAGTTCGACGTGGATTTCGTGCATGTGCACGCCGAGGACCGTTACGCGGCGCTCCTGGCCGACGTCGTCGAGCCCGAGGAGAAGCGCCGCATCATCGGCTCGCAGTTCTGGCAGGAGTTCTTCGCGGTGGCGCAGGAGCTGGCCGAGGACGGCCGCCCGGTGAAGTACCTGGCGCAGGGAACCATCTACCCCGACATCATCGAGAGCGGCGCGCGCAAGACCGGCGGCAAGGCATCCACCATCAAGAGCCATCACAATCTGATCCCGTTCCCCGAGGGCGTGCATTTCGACCTGATCGAGCCGCTGGACCACTTCTTCAAGGACGAGGTGCGCGCGCTGGGGACGGCACTCGGGCTTCCCGACCACATCGTGCACCGCCAGCCCTTCCCCGGGCCGGGGCTTGCCATCCGCGTCATCGGCACGGTGACGCGCGACAAGCTGGCCATCCTGAAGGAAGCCGACGCCATCGTGCGCGAGGAGTTGGACGCGTACAACGAGCGGCTCTTCGAGGCGTGCGGGCGACGCGACGGCGAGCTTGCGCGCGAGGCGGCCGGCGGGCCCGAGGTCGAGCGCCCCGTGTGGCAGTACTTCGCCGTGCTGCCCGACGTGAAGAGCGTCGGCGTCATGGGCGACGAGCGCACGTACGGCTACCCCATCATCCTGCGCGCCGTGGAGAGCTCCGACGCGATGACGGCGGACTGGGCGAAGCTGCCCTACGACGTGCTTGCCCGCGTGTCGAGCCGCATCGTGGCCGAGGTCCCCGGCGTGAACCGCGTGGCGTACGACATCACAAGCAAGCCGCCCGCGACGATTGAGTGGGAGTAGTATTTGATACAATAACGTATCAATATGTGACCTAGTGCACCCCTTGAGAATTACCTGCTCAAGGGGTGTTTCTATATCTAATCGCGTAAGCTCATATACAAACTCGTAGCAGCGTGACCTAAGACAACTAGGTCATAATGAGGCCACTTCGCAAGTGGCTAACAGGTGGAATTACCAATATCTACCTGCGACTTTTACGGAATCGGAATAAATCACCAAGAGTAACGGTTGATACGAGTCCGTATCACTACCTGCTGTAATACGCCACCTAAGGTGATGCAGACCCGCTAGCCACCTGCAACCACAAAACTGATACGGCAACGTATCAACAATCCTAAAAGAGAATTTTGCGGTTTGGGTCACAAACGGGTCACGGCATAATACAGCCTCTGACGAGGCCGTTTGCGGTTCTATTTAGGGAATCTAGGCCTTGAAGGAGTCCTTCCAGGCAACATACTCGTCTCTCGTCAGCTCATCGTCCTTCAGGTCTCTGTTGTTCCTATACCAATGGCGAAGCGCCTTTGCCAGAGCCTCCTGGTCCTCGCTGCCCAAGTCTTCTGGAAGGGCCAGCACGATGGTTTCCCCAACCTTGGTAGGCTCGAGGCAGAACGCCTCCTCCAGCTCGAACAGCATGTGTATCGCATCGTTCGCGTCGCTTCCCCAGTCGGATTTGAGAGAGGAGGGGTTCACTTCGAGGCAGCGGGCGATCTCGGCGATCATGGGGTCCTTCGGAGTGCGCTCCCCGTACTCGTACTTGCAAAGGGAGACAGCGGATATTCCGAGCATGCGCGAGATAACGTTCGCTGAAACGCTCGGCTGCATCGACGACGCCACGTTCCAGGGAGCAACCTCGCTTTCCCGCATCGTGGCGCCTGGGGTGACCGAGATCAACCGCTATGCTTTTCAACGTTGCACCTCGCTTGTTGACGTGCAGTTTGGTGCCCTGAAGACAATCGGCCGACGTGCGTTCGCAAGCTGCACCGAACTTGAGCGGATCGAACTGCCCGGCACGTTGAAGGTGATAGGGGAAGAGGCCTTTTCGGGATGCCAAGCCCTTCGCGAGGTCGTGATACCCGAGAGCGTGGAGGAAATCGAGCCGCGGGCGTTTCGCGGATGCACCAGCCTCGATGCGGCCTCAATTCCCGAGAGCATTGTGCAGCGTTTTCCCGAGTCGTTCACGCAGGAAGTGGCAGCCAGAGCGGGCGTCGTGTTAAAGACCGAGCGTACGCGGCTTTCGGCGGCGTTTCAGGAGGCGCACGAGGCTGATCGGGCGGAGCTCATGGCAGATGGCAAGCGCCTGTGCGCCGAAGAGGACGAGCTGCGCAAACAGCTCGCTGGCCTGGGCATGTTCGCGCGTGCGGAGAAGGAGCGGATCCAGGCGCGGCTCGACGAGCTGGAAGGCCAGCTTGCGGAGGTGCGCGATTTGATTGACGCGCTCGACAACCCGACCGACGAGGAGCTGCTCGGGATGCTGTAGCGTATGGGGTGCGCGGGTCTTCGGGGCTTGCTGGGCGCGACTCTCGATTTTCAAGAAGAAGGGTGGCGACGGTTTAGGCGATGGCCCTTGAGGCGCTAGCTCTGGGATACTGCCCATAAAGCCTGCTGCGTGTCGTAGCCATGAGCCAATTCGCTTCGTATAGGCGTGCTATTTGCGGACGGCCTCGGCAGCCTCAAGTCGCGCGGTGGTATACACGGTTCCTGGAGATCTGAAAGACAGGCTATGCAGGCTGCTCCTTCTCGATCTTCGAGAGCATCGCAATAGGGAGGATGCTGGTAGCGAAGCAGGCGGCCTGCATGATGAGATCGATTTCGTAATTCTCGTTAGGTAATGCGGAGATCAATATCGGCAGCAGGAACGACATCGCAAGGCTGACGGTGCCGATGATGCCGCTGGCGCTTCCTGCGAAACGACTTCCGATTCCCCTCATCATGACGGGCATAGCTTGAAGGATTGGCCCTGTCATGGCTGAAAGAAAGCCACTTGCTGCCAGAGTGAAGTGTAGGGAAGCATTGCCTTCGACATACCAAACGGAGAGCATTGCTGCGCTTGCGACAATATTAATAATCATCAGATAGGGCTTAAAGCTTTTAAGATGTGCGCACAGTGCAGGTCCCGCGATACATCCGAAAATGCTTGCAATGGTTACCGAGGCTGCCATGTTCCCTGCAGCGAATCCGCTCATTCCTTTGCCTGATTCAAGCGCTTGGGGAAGCAGTCCAGCGAAAGCTGTGCTGGATGAGAGGGTGAATCCGACAGCGAGAGCAATAAGCCAGACATTGGTGTTTTTTGCTGCCACGAGAAACGTGTTGAGCGCTGGCTTTTCGCTCGGGGGATTCACGCCGTTTGGAAGGTTCTTATCGACGATAACCCAAAGTGCCGTCACGGCTACGAGGGCGATTTCTGCGATGACGTATGCTTGGCGGACCGAGTCGTACAGTTCCCCCACTGCTTGTGAGGCGACGATTCCCAGACAGGATACTGCATAGTAGACGCCAACAGCTGTGTCTGTCTTGCTTCCAAACCAAAGGGCGATGGTCTTAACGACGTTTGTCGATAATGCCGCCATTCCGATGCCTATAAGGAAGAGCGAAGCCAATTGAAGGGGGTAACTGTAAAGGGTGATTATCCTGAGCAACCCCCCTATGCAAGCAATCGCAAAACACGTTGCGACAACTCGTTTGGGACCGAATTTATCTCCGGCGAGTCCAAAGGGGATTCCGAAAAAGACTGCCGCAAGCATGGGAACGAGAAACATGGTGGAAAAACCAACGGAGTTGATTTCCAGCATCGGCATGATATCGAGGGCCAGGGCGGATGCCTGATATTGGATGAAGTTGCCCGTAAAAGCGAGGCAGCATACCGAAAGCAGAATTGCAAAACGCCGCAATGGCATGTCGACGTCCTCTCGTTCGATTTCCTTCACTGCCCATGCTCACTGATGTGGGGATATGGCGATGGGCAGCGAAGGAAGATAAATTGTCGGAAGGCGATGCGGGAGGAGGGGGCCTTCCGATTGGTTGCAGTCTGCCGAGGCGGGTTCGGCAGGGGAAATTATTCGGATTGCTTGCTTTGCTGCAGCTTAGCTTTGATTCCGGTTTCGGGCAACAGGGCGATTGGCACTACGCTCAGGAGGAACAGGACAGACTCGACACAAAGGTTCATCGTCCAATTGTCACCAGTGATCGTCGAGACGATAACGGGAATGAAATACGAGCACAAAAGGCCGACGGTGCCGATGATGCCGCCAGCTGAACCGGCATACTTCACACCGATTTCCGGCAAATCGGGGGTCATCGCTTGGATGATAGGGCCGGAGAGGGCGGTCATGAAGCCGTTGACGACGAGTACGACCCACATGATGGCTCCCAGGGGAAGGAGCCAGTTCACAATCATGACCGCTGCAGCGACGATGGTGGTGAGGATGAGGAAGGGCTTGTTCTTGCCTAGCTTCAGTACGACGGCGGGGCCGGCGAAGCAGGCGAAGAAGCTGCCAACGGTGATGATTGCCGCCATCGATCCAGCGACCGAGGTTTCGACGCCGCGTGCGAGCTCAAGCGCGGAGGGGAGGATTGAGCAGTAAGCGGTGGTAGAAGCGAGGGTCAGGCCATAGGCGAGCGCGATAAACCAAACGTTGCGCGATTTGATTGCAATCTTGAGGTACTTGATGACGGGCTCGGGCTCAGGAAGGCTTTCGCCTTTGGGGACATTGCTCATAAAGAGAATCCACAAGAGCGCGGTGACGGCAAGGGCAACCGCTGCAACTAGGTACGAGATCCCGAGAGTCGGGAACATCGTGCTGAATGCCTGGGCGACGACGATGGCGACGCACGATGCTGCATAAAAGAAGCCCATTGCGAGAGAGGTCTGCTGCTTGAACCAGGTTCCCAGTACCTTCGCGAGGTTGGCGTTGAGGCAAGCGATTCCGCAACCAATCAAGAACATGGCAACCAACTGGGCGGCGAAGTTCGCAATCATGAAGAAGCGAATGAAACCGCCGATGACAGACAAAATAAGTCCGACGGAGACCACAATCTTTACGCCGTAACGGTCGGCAAGCGAACCTGCGGGTATGCTCAGAAACACTGCGGTTAGCATGGGCATCAGCATAAGATTCGTAAGCCCCGCGACATCGATGCCAAGGGTGTCCATAACGACGACGCCCCATGCTGAAACCTGGTATTGCATGAAGTTTGCCATGAAGCAAATAAGGCATACGGTGAGCAGCACAACCCATCGATAACCCGATAGTTTCATTTCCTTATCCATGGTGTTTTCCTTTTTCTCTCGAATCACTAGTCGTTCAGCAGAACGCTATACATGGGGCGGAACACGGCGTCGTCTTTCGCGCGCATGTCATGTTTGACAATCCACCCATTCTCGTCGATGACCATATGAGCGCGATCTTCTGCGGTGTAGACAGGCCATTCCTCCACTCCCTCGACAGAAGGCTTGCCGGTTTTGGCGAAGTTATACCAGCACGTATTCATCTGCTCGGCGAGATGCGCCGGGGGGTTCGGACCGGTGAACATGAGGCCGTTCGGGGTGTTGAGATTCTTCATGACGAAGGGAACCTCGATGGCGTGGCATGCCCCCATTCCCTCGATACGCGACTTGTAGCGGAATAGGTAGTTGTACACGGGTTTGTATTCGGACTGCTCTTCGGCCATAAGGTCTGCGCCGACGAAGAAGCCCGTGACATTCATGAAGTCGGTGTAGTATTCCCCGAAATCTCTTTCGGGGTAAGCTTCGCGATACTTCTCCTCCCAATCGATTGTGTCGATTTGATCGTCGAAATGAATGGGGAATTGGCCATGCCAGAAGCTCGGCAAATCCTCGAAATAGAATTTGAAGTAAGTGAACTCGTCTTCTGTACAACCGATCATGATATCGATGTTTTTCGCGGCGCCTTCCTTCCAGACCTTCATCGGCTTGAGGGGAAGGAACGACCCATCGCAGGTTGGCGAGAAGATGAGGGATACCTCGTAGGTGTGCCTATCGCACCAAACCTGCATTCCAGCAAGGAGCTCGTCGGAAGTTTTCGCCAAAAGCTGTTGCGCGGTTTCGCATTTCATGATCTCGGCGAATTCCTTCGTGAACGCTTCGCCGCGTTCCTTGGTTTTGTAAAGCTGTATGGGGCCGGATTCAAGGATGGCGCGCTGGAAGAGCGTGTTCGCCTGGGGAAGGATAGCGAGAAGGGCTTGACTAGACGATCCTGCCGATTCGCCGAACAGCGTGATGCAGTCCGGATTTCCTCCGAAGGCGGCGATGTTCTCCTTAATCCACTCGAGAGCCTTGATTTGGTCGAGAATCGCGAGGTAGCCGGACTCCTCATACTCTTCGCCACCGGGTAGGCAGTCGAGTGCAATCGAGGCGAACACGTTAAGACGGTAGTTGATGGAGACGATCACCACGTCTTTGCTTTGGGCGAAATGCTCGCCGTTGTAAAGGGGATCGGCGGATCCGCCGGAAAAGTAGGCACCTCCGTGAATGTAAACCATGACGGGGAGGTTGGTTTTCCCAGCCCCATTGACCCAAATATTGAGGGAGAGGCAATCTTCGCCCTGCTCGTGCAGGGAGGCTGGTTCAACCTCGTCTTTGAACTGGCATGCCGAGTGACCGAACGAGTCGCAAATCCGACGCTCGTCCGAGTCCTCCAACCTGACAGGAGCTTTCCAGCGTAGCTCGCCAGTAGGTTGCTTTGCATAGGGGATTCCCAAGAAGGCTTCGACTCCGCTTTCGAGGGTGACGCTCTGCATCACTCCCGTTCTGGTTTCTGCCTGCATAATTACTTCCATTCCTTTCGAATCATGAATGCGCACAATGTTTTCTTTGGCTCGCCACAGGGAATGGTAAAGTCTTGAGGGATTCCAATGTCAAGCGATTAATAATGTGAAAACGAGTCATTTTATGAGGCCCAATTCCTTCAAATGGCATCAAATAGCTTGAATTGGCTTTGGAGTCGGTCTAAGGTTTATAGTGTTGCGGGTAGCGAATCCTTCGAGCGACGGGGTCGGCGATGAACGAGAAGTTGCCACTGAATATTAAGCAGACCGCCCAACTCTACGGCGTTAGTTCCGACACGCTAAGGTATTACGAGAGCGTTGGACTGATAACGCCCAGGAGGGAGCGGAACTCCTATCGCGTATATGGCGAAGTTGAGTTCGCTCGCCTCAATATCGTTATGTCGATGCTCGAAATGAATTTCACCTTGAGCGACATACGCGACTATCTTTCGTCGCACGGCCTCGAAAAGACCATCGAACTCTTTAACAAGGAGATGGATCGAATCGATGAAACAATAAGTAAACTTTTGTTAAGACGTCGAAAAATCGAGCAGTGCCTGAGAAGTACGACCGATGCCGTCCTTGCGAGTAGCGACAGCGAGCCGAGGCTGAGACATAGGGGCGCTCGCCATTACATCGTTATCAGCGAGGATTCGGACATAGACGCCGATCCACTGCCGTACTACGCAATCAAGAAAGCTCACGAACTGGGAATAAATATAGACTCGCTTCATAGCATCCCGTGTTTCGTCATGGACTATACTCGCCTACGGTATGACGATTGCTTTGTTCCCGAAAAAGCACTGTTGGCTATTGAGAAGGCTGAGTATCATGATGCCCTTGTTCTTCCCGAGGGCACGTATCTTTGTCGCACGGTGAGAGGCCCGGCTCAACTGACACCAGCTGCTTTTGAAGAAATGAGTGCTTTCATGCAAAGTCACTCGCTTGCCCCTCGCGGCAAATTATTGGAGTTTTGGCACGTGAGCGAATACGTTTCAGATGATGATTCGGAATACCTGCATACGCTTGAAATAATGGTTGAACAGCAACAATAGCGTCGATGAGCGTTGCCTGCCTTTGGTTTTGCGGGTTTTGCGCCGCTTGCGGGGTTTTCGACAACGGCGCGACTGAGCAGGTGTTCGGTCACATCAAAGACGAGCTCTTCCGGGGAAGGACGTGGCCCGACTTCGAGTCCTTCAAGGCGGACCTCGACGCCTATATCATCCATTGGAACACGAGGAGGCGCCGGGTTAAACTGAAGGGACTGACCCTGGAGGAGTTCCGGAGCCAGTCCCTGGTGGCGTAGTCTTTATTTGAGCCGTCCAAGTATTGGGGTGCAGCTCACTGGACGTTCTGCCCCCTCTTTTTTGGGAATCGCTTTCGTTATTTCTTCCTGTTGGAGATGCGAATGGCCGCGCCGCTTGCGACCGCACTCGCCGCGCCTGCAGGTGCCGCAGTGGCTGTCGCGGGGGCAGTCGCTGTCACGGGAGTCGCAGGCTCAGCGACCGCGACCGCCTCGCGCTTCTCCACCTCGCGCTCGCGATACCCGAGCCGCTTACCGAAAGCGGAATCGTTTCGACCTGCACGTTCGATGGAGACACGTATTGCTATGACTGCCTTTGCAACTACCGCAACCAAACCAAACAACATAAGCTTTCTCTAGGATGAGCGAAGGAAAATCTAAGGTCTCTGTTCTAACTTGCTAAGGGAGGGCTTTGCGGAGTTTCCTCTATCCTACCCTCCCTTGAAATATAATGTCCATGCGATCATTAGCTACTTCTCGCAGTTTGCCGTGACCCACCGTGACCCACGAAAACGACTCGAATGACCCGAAAAGCCGTGACCCAGATTTGACCCCATGGATTCGCGGCAATTTTTGAGACTGGATGCAAATGGGACGTACTGGAACAAACTGCGGCAAACTGGAACAAACTGGAGATAGTTTTTAACTATTGAGTGGGAGTAGTCGCGACTATCTAGGTCCTTGCCTCGATTAGGGTTCTGAACTGGGGATACTATTCGATTGCCGTCTTTCCTATCCGCTTGTTCCCGCTTCCTTTGGGACGGGTTCGGCATCATCGCATCATCACGTCGTCGCCACCGACACCACTGCCGCTCCGACGTGCGCCCTGAACTGGGATGGTTCCGCATCCGCATTACTATCCCATGCCTTCTGGATGGCTCCTAACGGCGTGGAACCCGTTCAGTTTGCGCCTTCACTTCGCTCTGATGACCTACCTTTTACTAGTTCAGGGGCGTGATGCCGTTTTGATGTCGAACCCGCCCTCTCCGAAACCTGCGCATCAACCGCTGATGGCCCATATGTTCGCATATCTTCGAGGAGCTTGCTCGTGGGAACAGCCGGGGCAGTTGGCTCGAGCGAGCCCTATCAACTGGGTGCGCTGGGTGCTCGAACTTGTGGAGGAAACTGCACAAATCGCGTGCAGGCTTAGCGCCTCGGAATACCCCTCATCGCCTCGTTGGCGTCTCTGACGGCAGACTCGGACGAGGGCGCGCCGTACTCCTCCGCCACGGCTCGGGCGATCCATACGAGATCCTCTCCCAGCATCCGCTTTTCCTGCCTTGCAAGGATGAGCTCGCGGTAGATCGCCTGCATCCATTGGGTACTGTCCAGACTCTTGCGCAAATTCCAGCAGGCGGCTGCCGGCCGTCGGCATGGTCACTCGTCCAGCAGAGACACGTCCAGGTACCTTCTCGATCCCCACTCGCTGTCGGCCACGTACTTGAGCCTGGCCGTCACCAGCATGAGCGCGCTCTTGCCGTCGGGGAACGTGCCCACGACTCGCGTCCGGCGGCGGATCTCGCGGTTCAGCCGCTCTATGGCGTTGTTCGTGCGGATGCGCCGCCAGTGCCGCATGGGGAAGCGCGTGTAGGTCAGCGTCTCGGCGGCGCCCTCGCGCACGCACTTGGCGGCTGCCGCCAGCCTTATCTCGTCCAGCGACGCCGCCACCGCCGCGGCCTTCTCCATGCTGGCATCGAGCGACTCCTGGGCGTGGATCGCCTTCAGCATGGCCGCCACTCGGCTCCGCTTGGACTTCGGTACCTTGGACAGGACGTTGCGGTAGAAGTGCACCGTGCAGCGCTGGTAGGCCGCTCCCGGGAACACCTCGGCGATGGCGCCGGTCATGGCGGCGGCCTTGTCGCCGGTGAACATGCGCACGCCGGCGAGCCCGCGGGCCCTCAGCCACGAGAGGAACTCCCTCCAGCACTCGGCGGACTCGGTGAACCCCTCGGCGGCGCCGATGACCTCGCGGTAACCGTCGTCGTTGACGCCGATGGCCACCATCACCGCCACGTTCTCGAAGGAGCCGCCCCATGCGCGCTTCAGGTAGATGCCGTCGACGAAGACGTAGGGGTAGCCGCAGGTGAGCGGCCTGCTCCTCCACTCCTCGACCGCCTCGAACGCCTTGTCGTTGAGGTTGGAGACGGTGGCCGCCGACACGGACGACCCCCACAGGATCTCGGAGACGTCCTCGATTCTCCTGGTGGACACGCCGGCCAGGTACATCTCGATCATGGCCTCCTCCACGGAGGTCTCGCGGCGCTTGTAGCGCTCGATGATCGCCGTGGCGAATCGCATGCCCTTGAGCTTGGGCATTCTGAGCGTGACCTGGCCCGAGGTGGTCGTGAGGCCTCGCTCGTAGTGGCCGGCGCGGTAGGCCTCGCGCTCTGCCGTCCTCTCGTAGCGGTCGGCGCCTACGAGGTCGTCGGTCTCCTCCTCGAGAAGCGCGTTCAGGGTATCCTCGACCGTCTGGCGGACGAGTTCCTTGAGCTCGCCGCGCACGGCGGCCTCGTCGAATGTTACGATGGGATCGGACATGGCTCTGCCTCCTGGTTGATCGAATCTAGACAACTCAATCATACCAACGGCAGGCGCCATGTCTTCTGGTATCTAGACTGTGCTGCTGTCAAAGTGCGCAAGAGATTGTACGTTACCATCCATTGCGAGAGTGATTTCGCGATGCGCGAGCTCGGGATGACGGTCACGACTCTCGTCGAGAAGCCTGCGCTCTATGTAGTCCTGCTTGGTGAGGCCTGAGAGCGACACGAGTGCGTCGAGCCGTCTTGCCGCATCCTCTTCCATCCTGAATGCGACGATGACGGAGCGAGTCCTCTTGCACGGGCGCTTCGCCCTACGCTTGCGGGACATGGCCCATCGCCTCATCGAGCTTCCCCGCGATCGCCCTCTCAGCGCCAGGCATCAAGTGGATATAACGGTGGCGTCACCGTCTCCCCCGCATGTCCGAGGCGCGCGGCGATCGAGGGTACCGACATGCCCATCGCCACAAGCATGGAGGCGTGGCTGTGGCGCAGATCGTGGATCCGTATGCGCCTCACCTTTGCCGCCTTAGTGCCCCTCGTCATTTCGTGGTGGAGGAGGTGCTTGGTCATGCTCGGGAATATCCTCGCGTTCGGATTCGATGTCGCGTGCATCATCAGGTACTCGTTGAGCTCCTCGGCGAGAAAAGCAGGCATGGTGACCGTCCTGTACGACTGAGGGGTCTTCGGGGGATTGAGGATATCCTCGCCTCCAATCCTCGCGACCGACTTGCTCACCCTGATCTGCGATGCCTCGAAATCGATGTCGGCAGGCGTGAGTGCAAGCATCTCCCCTACGCGGAGCCCGCACCAGAACAGGATCTCAAAGGCCAGATGGGAATAGGGCTTGTCGGCGATCGCGTCGGAGAATCGCAGGTACTCCTCCTTGGTCCAGACGTCCATCTCGTGCCTTTCCTTGGAACCGACCTTTCCGGCGATCTGGACGGGATTGCGCTCGAGCCCGTAGAAGCGGACGAGATGGTTCATGATCGCGGACAGCTGGCTGCAAAGCGTGTTCGGGTACGTTGCCGAGTACGACTTGCCCTTAGAGGTACGGCACTCCAATAGGTGGTTCTCCCAATCGATGACTGTCTTAGCATCGATGTCTCCCACGAGCATGCCCTGGAAATACGGCTTCAGCGTGCTCTCGATGTAGTAGCGCTTCTGCTCCAGTGTCGTCTCGCGCACCCTGGGCTCGGTGTCTTGGAGATAGAGGTCGCAAGCGAATCCGAACTCCATCGACGCGGCCTTCGACACTCGCTTCTTGAAGTCGCGTTCCCAGGCTTCCGCTTCGCGTCTCGTGCGAGGGCCCCGCTTTGACCTCCTTTGCGGTACGCCTCTCCAGTCCTTGTACCTGAAGTTCGCGAACCAAGTCCCGCGCTTCTCGTCTTTGTAAGCTGTCGTGGCTTCTCCTTTCACGTGTCGGACTGTGCGAAGAGAAGGATGACTTATAAAGAAGCTATAAGGAATGACTTATGACACCGTTACGTATCTTGTTCATTTGGTATGGGGCTTCCGGTGCCTTGCGTAAACGACTCAAGAATCTGAATTACCACGTTAGCAACATTGACGTCAACATACGGATCGGCTCCCCACTGGTGCATTGCTTTCGGAAGTGCAAACAGGGCGGCTTCCCTCATTCCGAGTGCAATAAGAAGACTGTACAGACTGCATCTCTGAGGGGCGGATTCGGAAATATCAGAGAAAAGCGCCTGAAAACAGTCTTCTGTCACATAAAACATCCCACCTTGTCTTGCTGTTTCCATGTCGCCTAGCGTATTCTGGTCAAGAAACGGGAAGCTTGAAGGAAGCTTATCGATCTGAGCAAGTTCAACTTGTTTCAATTTGTTAAGAAAGCCTAATGTATTTGCGCAAATTGCGCTCAGTTCTTGCTTGGCTGCAGCGTCATACTGCAATAGAGTGGCGCGTCCATCGACTGAAACCATTTTTCCAGCGCCGTATAACGAATCAGAATAATCTTGAATGTCCAGCTGCAGACGTTTTTTCGTTGATGTGGTAATGCTGCAACGACTCATGATTGGGTCACAGTCGACGCCTAGCTCTTCAAGAGCAGCCAGAAGAACAATGGCATTATAAGAGAGAAGAAACGTCTCTTCCCCTGTCATGGGAGAAGAGAAGCCTGTTTCTATTCTCCGAAATGGGACATCGTCCCCTTTGAGCACATTTAGGATAAACTCAAATGGCTTGATGGGGTAGAGCGCACACCCTGTCTCGATCCCCAGAAAAACAACTGTGCCATCGTTAACTCGAATGCCGTCAGAGTAAACATTGCTCTGCTGTTTGTGCTCTTCCATGTATTCAGAGATTTGCCGAATCACATCTTCGAT
>HHCFC01400__coassemble_1272_pt1 | contig 38339 bp, 39 predicted proteins | sample HHCFC01400__metabat2_high_PE_041 | metagenome-assembled genome bin HHCFC01400
TTCGCCGTCAACCCCGACAACGGCCGCATGATCGTCATCGAGATGAACCCCCGCGTGTCGCGTTCCTCGGCGCTCGCGTCGAAGGCCACGGGCTTTCCCATCGCGAAGGCGGCGGCGAAGCTGGCCGTGGGCTACACGCTCGACGAGATCGTGAACGACGTCACCAGGGCCACGCCGGCATGCTTCGAGCCGTCCATCGACTATTGCGTGGTGAAGGCGCCGCGCTTCGCGTTCGAGAAGTTCCAGGGCACCGACGACACGCTGTCCACGCGCATGAAGGCCGTCGGCGAGGTCATGGCCATCGGCCGCACGTTCGAGGAGGCGCTCGGCAAGGCCATGCGCTCGCTCGAGAACGGGCGCGCGGGCCTCGGCGGCGACGGCAAGGGCGACGAGGCCGCCGCATCCGACGAAGCGCTCGAGGACCTCGTGGCGCGTCCCACGGCCGAGCGCGTCTTCTACCTCGCCGAGGCGCTGCGCCGCGGCTGGACGGTGGAGCGCGCGAGCGCGGTGAGCGGCGTGGACCCCTTCTTCGTCGCGCGCATGGCCGACATCGTGCGCGTGCAGGAGAACCTGCGCGGCATGGCGCTCGACGAACTCGACGCCGACGCGTTCCGCCTGCTCAAGCGCATGGGTCTGTCAGACGCCCAGATCGCGCACCTTACGGGCGCGGACGAGCTCACCGTGCGCACGTGCCGCAAGATGCTCCACGTGGTGCCGGCGTTCAAGACCGTGGACACCTGCGCGGCCGAGTTCCCGAGCGCCACGGCCTACCACTACAAGACCTACGACGCCAACGAGACCGAGGTCGCGCCGAAGACGCGTAAACGCGCCATGATCCTGGGCGCGGGGCCGAACCGCATCGGCCAGGGCATCGAGTTCGACTACTGCTGCGTGCACGCGTCCTACGCGCTCGCCGAGGCCGGCTTCGAGACCGTTATGGTGAACTGCAACCCCGAGACGGTGTCCACCGACTACGACACGTCCGACAAGCTGTACTTCGAGCCGCTCACGTTCGAGGACGTCATGGACATCGTGGACGTGGAGCAGCCCGACGGCGTGGTGGTCACGCTGGGCGGCCAGACGCCGCTCAAGCTGGCGAACGCGCTGGCGGCTGCCGGCGTGCCTATCATGGGCACCTCGCCGGAGGCCATCGACCTGGCCGAGGACCGCGACCGCTTCTCGGCCATCTTGGACGAGCTGGGCATAACCTACCCGGCCGCCGGCATGGCCTCCACCTACCAGGAGGCCTGCGTCGTGGCCGACCGGATCGGCTTCCCGCTGCTCGTGCGCCCCAGCTACGTGCTGGGCGGGCGCGGCATGGGCATCGTCTACGACGGCGCCCAGCTGGAGAAGCACCTGGCGGAGGCTGCGAAGATCTCGCCCGACCACCCGGTGTACCTCGACCGCTTCCTCGAAGGGGCGGTCGAGGTGGACCTCGACGCGCTCTGCGACGGCGACGAGGTGCACGTGGGAGGCGTGCTCGAGCACATCGAGATGGCCGGCATCCACTCGGGCGACTCGGCATGCTGCACGCCGCCGTTCGCGCTGTCCGAGGCCGTGCAGGCGCAGCTGCGCTCCATCGCGCGCACGCTCGCGCTGCGCCTGGGCGTGGTGGGCCTCATCAACATCCAGTTCGCCATCAAAGACCAGGTCGTCTACATCATCGAGGCGAACCCGCGCGCCAGCCGCACGGTGCCCTTCACCTCGAAAGCCACGGGCGTGCCGCTGGCGAAGTGCGCCGCGCGCGTCATGGCGGGGGAGAGGCTGGCCGACTTGGGGCTGCCGCCCGACGACCGCCGCTTGGAGCACTTCAGCGTGAAGGAGGCCGTCATGCCCTTCGGCCGCTTCCCCGGCGCCGACACGGTGCTCGGCCCCGAGATGAAGTCCACCGGCGAGGTCATGGGCATCGCCCGCACCTTCCCGGCGGCGTTCGCGAAGACCCAGCTGGCCATCAACTACGAGCTTCCCGAAGGCGGCACGGTGTTCGTCAGCGTGTGCGACCGCGACAAGCGCGCCATCGTGCCCATCGCCCGCGACGTCGCGCGCCTGGGCTTCAAGCTGGTGGCCACGGGCGGGACGGCCCGCGCGCTGCGGGCGGCGGGCGTCGAGTGCGAGCAGGTGCGCAAGATCCACGAGGGCGAGGACAACGTGCGCGACATGATCGCCGCGGGCGAGATCGCGCTCATGATCAACACGCCCTTCGGCCACGCCACGCGCGCCGACGGCTACGAGCTGCGCCTCGAGGCCGTCAAGCACGGCGTCACCCACGTCACGAACCTCGCCGGCGCCCAGGCCATGGTGGCCGGCATGGAGGCGGCGCGTACGGGCGGCCTCACGATCGTCGCTCTCCAGGACCTCCCCCAATGGGAGCCCGTGGGGTAGAGGGGCGTCGAGCTTTGCGCTGCGAACGACCTTCGCGTGGCACCTCGTTCTCTTGCAGGGGCGAGGTGCCGTTTTTGGCAACGGTTCGGTGGACAAGGTAGAATGAGCCTTCGCGGCCTCACTCGTCGATCATGAGCTGCCAGGATACGCCGAAGCGGTCGGTGACCATGCCGTACAACGGGCTCCAGAACGTCGTCTGCAGCTCCATGTCCACCGTTCCGCCCGCCTTGAGCCGGTCGAAGGCGCGGCTCACGTCGGCGTCCTTCTTCATGCTCACCACGGGGCTGATGCTGTTTCCCCGCGTGAACGGCATGCCGCTCGGCACGTAGCTGAACATGACGTTCGTGCCGCCGATCATCATGCTGCAGTACATGACCTTGTCGCGATCCTCCTCGGAGACGACGTAGGTTGGGTCGGGCGGCATCTCGCTGAACGTCATGAGCCCTTGCACTTCCGAGTCGAACGCATGCGCGTAGAAGTCGACGGCTTGGCGGCAGTCCCCGTCGAAGTTGATGAACAATGAGAATCCCATGGTGAAAGCTCCTTTCGTACGGTCGATGCCCTCCATGCTGGCAGGGGAGCATCGCGGCGCAGCGGGGCTTTCGGCGTTGTGGCGGGATCGTCACCGAACGAACGCCACGAGTCCGCATTCGTAGGGGTGGTCGAGGAAGCGCACCTCGCGCCCGTCGGGCTTGAAGCGCAGCATCTTGAGCACGATGGCGAAATCGCCCCCTCCTCCGAGGATCATGAGCAGCCCGACGGCCAGCAATCCCGCCGATCCGCTCGCATACGCCGCGATCACGGGGAGCAGGCCCAGCACCGCGGTGGGAGCGAGCGCTCCCACGACGTAGGCGCGCTTCGACAAGGGCTCGTCGCACGTGCAGTACGGCGTCAGGTACTGCCAGATCACGCCGAACGACACCGCTTTCCAGCAGCCCTTCGCGCATGCGCTCCACACGATGCCGTGGACGAGCTCGTGGAGCGCGGCCAGCACGAAGAACGCGGCCAGCACGAGCAGCGTGCCGACGAGGTCGAACGAGAGGTTGAGAGTCGGATGCAGCAGGAAGAACCCGGCGCCCAGCATGACGGCGAGGGGAAGCCCCAGCACGAGGGCCTGGAGGTTGGCCGACACTGCGCTGAGGGTCAGCGGCCGCATGCGGTAGCCCTGTTCCTCGAAGTCGGCCTGGACGCGCTCGAACGCCTCTTTGCGGGCGAGCTCGGCCTTCGTCAGCTTGCGCTCCCGTTCCGTCATGCCGCCTCCCTACGCTTTCGGGGGTTTCGGGGATTTCGGCGGCTTGGCTGACCCGCGCCCGACGGAGACGTCGAGGCGTGCGAGGGCGTCGTAGGCGGCCCTTGCGGAGGCCTCGACCCGAACCGCGTCGAGGCCGCGCTCGTCGACGACGGCCCGCACGGCGGCCGCGTAGTCGCGCCGGAAGCGCTCGTTGAGCTCGGTCCAGTTCACGTGCGCGAACCCGTCGGCCACGGCGCGGTCGAGCGGCAGGGCGCCTTGCTCCATGAGCACGGCGATCACGGGATAGCCCGCGTAGCCCTGCCAGTACGTGGCGTTGTCGTTCGAGGAATAGGCCGAGCCGTCCTCGCTCCAGGCGACCGTGTAGGCCTTCGCGCCGTTCGAGGAGACGACCGTCGCCTTCCGCTCGCAGGGATGCAGCGCGACGCGCCCGTCGGCGACGGCGCTCATGGCCTCGTATATTTTTTCGATGGGCGGCAGTTTCTCCACGGGGAACCTCCGATCGCGATACGTCATGCTCTGAAGGACAGCATGATACCAGACGGTGTGACGACGCGAAGGGCCGTCTGGGCCTGGCCGACGAAGAAGGAGCCCTTGTGACCCTGTACGACGACCTGCACGACCTGATGAAGCCGCCCGCGCTCTACGAGCGGACGGGCGAGCCGTTCTGGGACGACGAGCACATCTCGCGCGGCATGCTGGCTGCGCATCTCGACCCGGAGTTCGAGGGCGCGAGCCGCAGCTTCGCCTTCATGGACCGCTCCGTCGCGTGGATCGCCCGGGTCGCGCCGCCGGCGGCGCACCCGCGCCTGCTCGATTTGGGCTGCGGCCCCGGCCTGTACGCCGAGCGCTTCGCGAGGGCGGGCTTCGAGGTGACGGGCGTCGACCTGTCGCGCCGCTCGATCGAGCACGCGCGGGAGTCGGCGCGCGGGCAGGGGCTCGCCATCGACTACCGCTGCCAGGACTACCTCGCGCTCGACCTCGACGCGACCTTCGATGCCGCCGTCATGATCTACTGCGACTACGGCGCGCTGTCGGCCGACGAGCGCCGCGCGGTGCTGCAGCGCATCCAGGGGAGGCTGCGCCCCGGGGCGGCGCTCGTGCTCGACGTGTTCTCGCGCCGCTTCCTCGAGGCCTTCGAGGAGCGTTCGTCCTGGGAGCACCATGCGAACGGCGGCTACTGGAACCCGGGCCCCCATATCGAGATACAGCGCAGCCGCGCGTTCCCCGACGAAGCGGCGACGCTCGAGCAGATAGCCGTGGTCGCGCCCGAGGGCGCGAAGACCTACCATCTATGGAACACGTGCTTCACGCGCGAAACGCTCGCATCGGAGCTGGAAGCGGCCGGCTTCCGGGCGGAAGGGTTCTTCGCCGACGCGGCGGGCGCGCCCTTCGACGAGGAGAGCCCCACGATCTGCGCGGTCGCACGCGCAGGCTTCCGGCCAGCAGGGACGGGCGATGACACGAATCGTGTCTTGCCGGAGCGCCGTGGCTTTGCCATCTTGGGAGCCTGAAAGGGGGCGCGTCCCGTGGATATCGGAGAGAAGCTGAAAGCGCTGCGCACCGAGCGCGGCCTGACCCAGGAGCAGCTTGCCGCCAAGCTGTACGTGTCGCGCACGGCCGTGTCGAAGTGGGAGACGGGTGGCGGCTCGCCCAACCTCGACTCGCTGCAGGCCGTCGCGCGCCTGTTCGACGTGTCGGTGGACGACCTCCTGTCCACCGACGACCTCATCGTGCTCGCCCGCGACGAGCGCCGCTCGTCGGCGCGCAGCGGCGGCATGCTGTCGTTCGGCCTGCTCGACATGCTGGCCGTCGTGTTCGCGTTCCTGCCGCTGTACGGCGTGGACGACGGCTCGTTCGTGCGCATGGCGAGCTTGGCCGACTACGGCGCGTCCGTGGATTTCGGCGCGTCGTTCGCCGTCATGGCGGCGGCCATCGCCGCGCTCCTGCTCGTGGGCGCGGCGGAGGTCGCGCTGGCCGTCGCGGGTCCGCGCCGCGCCGCCCGCACCGTCGCCCTCGTCGGGTTCGCGGTGCAGGCGGCGGCCGTCGTCCTGCTCGCCTCCACTATGCAGCCCTACGCCACGACGCTCATGTTCGCGCTGTTCCTGGCGAAGGCCGTCGTCGGCTACCGCATCCTGCGCTCGTAATCCCTGGTCGGCTGCGTAGGCCACGCACCGTGTCGCCCGTGCGACGCATCGTGGCTTGCCGCCGGGCGGCGCGCATCGTTTCATGGAGGCTCGGCGGGGCCCGCAAGGATCCCGCGACATCCGTGAGACGAAAGGACGGCTCGATGGAAACGACCCTGATGGCCGCATGGCTGAACGATGCGTTCGCCGTGTTCGATACGACGATCTTGGGGGCGCTGCACGCGCTCGCGGAATGCGGGGGCTTCGCGCTCACGCCGCTGTTCGAGGCGGTGAGCTTCGTGGGCGAGAAGGGCGCGTGCTTCTTCGCGCTGGCCCTCGTGCTCATGGCGTTCAAGCGCACGCGACGTGCGGGGGCGGTCATGTTCGTCGCCATCTGCCTGGGCGCGCTCGCCACCAACATCGTGCTCAAGGACCTCGTCGCGCGGTCGCGGCCGTTCGAGTCGTCCGCGCTCTTCCTCGACTGGTGGCGCTTCGCCGGCGCCGCGCCCGAGGACGGGTTCTCGTTCCCCTCCGGGCACATGACCGCGGCCTCGGCGGCGATGGTGGCGCTCATGCTGGCATGCCGAACCTGGAAGACGGTGCTGGGCGGCTCGCTCGTCATGCTGGTCATGGGCGCGGCCCGTTGCTACCTCGTGGCGCACTATCCCACCGACGTGCTGGCCGGCTTCCTCGTGGGCGCGCTCGCGGCCGTCGCGGCGTGGCTGCTCGTATCGCTCGCGTTTCGCTGCTGCGAGGAGCGTCGAGCCGCGCGTCCTCGCCATGCCTGCGCTCCCGTGCGCCGCCGGCGGTAGGCCTCGCCGTTCGCGCCTTCCGCCGCGCCAGCGGGCGCATCCGCGCCCCTAGCGTGCACATTCCTTGCATTTCGGCTTGTCAGCCGCGCGTTGTGCGCCTAGATGGTACAATCGTCGGCCGAGAGACGAAAACGCGCGCCGGCGCTCGCGAGGGCGACGGCGACGGATCGAAAGGACGAACGTGGCACTCGTCAACGAACGGGCGCGCATCCTCGAGAACGGGGAAGTCGGCCCGAACCTCTACCTCATGACGCTCGACGCGCCGGATATCGCGGCGTCCATCGAGCCGGGGCAGTTCGTGCACATGCTGGTGCCGGGCATGGAGGCGCACATCCTGCGCCGCCCGTTCTCGGTGTACGCGCGCGACGCGGCCGCCGGCACGCTCGAGATCCTCTACCAGGCGGTGGGCTTCGGCAGCGCGCATATGACGGGCCTCGAAGCCGACGGCCCGCTCGCCGGCGACGTCGAGCTCGTCGGCCCGGTGGGCCGCACGTGGCAGCCTTCGCCCGACGCACGGCGCGCCCTGCTCGTGGGCGGCGGCGTGGGCGCGGCCCCGCTGTTCATGCTGTGCGAGCAGCTGGTCGCCGGGAGCGTGCGCACCGACGTCGTGCTGGGCGCGCAGACCGCCTCGGCGCTCACGTGCCGCGCGCGCTACGAGGCGCTGCTCGACGCGCCGCCGCGCTGCGCCACCGACGACGGCAGCTTCGGCCGCGAGGGCTTCTGCACCTCGCTCGTGGCCGAGGCGCTCGCCGAGGCGGCGAACGCGGGGGAGCCGTACGACTACCTGGCCGTATGCGGGCCGGAGCCCCTCATGAAGATCGTGGCCGGCATGGCGGCCGAGGCGGGCGTGCCCTGCGAGGTCTCCCTGGAGAAGCGCATGGCGTGCGGCGTGGGCGCCTGCCTGTCGTGCGTGGTGGACACGGTGGACGGCAAGAAGCGGGCCTGCGTCGACGGCCCCGTCTTCGATGCGCGGAAGGTGGTGTGGTAGATGGCCGGGATCGAGAACGCGCTGCCGCTCGCGACGGCTCCGACAAGCGTCAAGATGGCCGTGAACCTCGGCGGCCTCGCCATGAAGAACCCCGTCACCACCGCGTCCGGCACGTTCGCCGCCGGGCGCGAGTACGGCGACTTCGTGGACGTGGCAAGCCTCGGCGCCGTCACCACGAAGGGCGTCTCCCTTAACGGCTGGGAGGGCAACGCGAGCCCCCGCATCGCCGAGACGCCCTCGGGCATGCTCAACTCCATCGGCCTGCAGAATCCCGGCGTCGCGCACTTGAAGGAGCACGACCTGCCGTGGCTGCGGGAGCGCGACGCAACGGTCATCGTGAACGTGTCGGGCCACAGCTTCGACGAATACGTGCAGGTCATCGAAGCGCTCGAGGACGCGCCGGTCGACGCGTACGAAGTGAACATCTCGTGCCCGAACGTGGACGCGGGCGGCATGACCATCGGCACGTGCGCGACGAGCGTCGAGGCCGTCGTGTCCCGCTGCCGCGCCGCCACGAAGCGCCCGCTCATCGTGAAGCTCACGCCGAACGTCACCGATGTCACCGAGATCGCCCGTGCCGCGGCGTCTGCCGGAGCCGATGCCCTGTCGCTCATCAACACGCTCATGGGCATGGCCATCGATGCGGAGCGCCGCCGCCCCAAGCTCGCGCGCGGCGTGGGCGGCCTGTCGGGCCCGGCCGTGAAGCCGGTGGCGCTGCGCATGGTGTGGGAGTGCCACAAGGCGGTGGACGTGCCGCTGCTCGGGATGGGCGGCATCGCGAATGCGACCGACGCCGTCGAGTTCATGCTGGCCGGGGCCACGGCGGTGGCTGTGGGAACGGCGAACTTCGTTAACCCGTGCGCTACGGTCGAGATCATCGACGGGATGGCGCAGTATTGCGAGAGGCACGGCGTGAAAGACGTCAACGAGCTGATAGGAGCGTTGGAATGGTGAGTTCGTTCGAAAGCGTCCCGGCGCGCGACCGCGTGATCGTGGCGCTCGATTGCGGCATCGAGGAGGCCTTCGACCTCGCGGACGCGCTGCAAGGCAAGGCCACGTGGATGAAGGTGGGCATGACGCTGTTCTACGCGAACGGCCCGGCCATCGTCTACGCCCTCAAGGAGCGCGGCTTCAAGGTGTTCCTCGACCTCAAGTTCCATGACATCCCGCACCAGGTGGAGGGCGCCGCGTACGCCGCCGCCGGCAGCGGGGCCGACATGCTCACCATGCACACGGTGGGCGGCGTGGACATGATGGCGGCGGCGCAGAGGGGCGCTGAGCGCGCGGCGGCCGAGTACGGCCACGACGTGCCCGCCACCCTCGGCATCACGGTGCTCACGAGCATGAACGACGCGGCACTCGCCGAGACGGGCGTCTCCCGCGCCATGGCCGACCAGGTGGTCGTGCTCGCCGAGCAGGCCAAGCGCGCGGGAATATCGGGCGTGGTTGCCTCGCCGCAGGAGGCCGCGCGCTTGCGCGACATCTTGGGCCCCGACGCTTACATCGTCACGCCGGGCGTGCGTCCCGCAGGTGCCGCGAAGGGCGACCAGAGCCGCGTGGCCACGCCCGCGCAGGCGTTTGCGAACGGCGCCTCGCACATCGTGGTGGGCCGCCCCATCACGCAGGCCGATGACCCTGCGGCCGCCTTCGATGCCATCGTCGCCGAGCTGTAGCGTTCTCGATGCCGGTTTCCCCAGATCGAGCGAGAAAGGTGACGATTGGGCGACGAAACGCGCTCAATGCGGCCCTTCGTTCGTACAATGTGTGAAACCTGCTGGAATTTTTGGATTTTGTGGCAATCGATAAGGCAAAACGGCAAATTGCATGCTAGTATCACGGCATCGTTCTGAACAGAAGGAGAGAAACACGATGGCTATTCCTCAACTCAGCCCTGAAGAGCGTCAGGCCGCCCTGGAGAAGGCGAAGGCCGCCCGCATCAAGCGCGCCGAGGTTCGCGACGATCTGAAGTCGGGCAAGCTGAGCCTCGAGAAGGTGCTCGAGATGAAAAACGATCCGGTCGTCGGTCGTATGAAGGTGTCCACCCTCATCGAGACGCTTCCCGGCTACGGCAAGGCGAAGGCCGAGAAGATCATGAAGGAGTTGCAGATCGCCGAGAGCCGTCGTCTGCGCGGTCTGGGCGAGCGCCAGCAAACCGCCTTGCTGGAGCGCTTGGGCTAAGCGCGCATGCGCCGCGGCAATCTGTTCGTCGTCTCTGGGCCATCGGGTGCCGGCAAAGGCACGCTGGTGGCCCGACTTGTGCGCGAGGTTCCCGACGCCTGGGTGTCCGTCTCGGTGACGACGCGGGCGCCGCGCGTTGGAGAGGTCGATGGCGTGCACTACCGTTTCGCCACCGACGAGGAGTTCGACCGGCTCGTCGAAGAAGACGGGTTGCTCGAGTGGGCTACGTACGGCGGCAACCGCTACGGAACGCCGCGTGCCGACGTCGAGGAGCATATCGCGCGGGGCGATCAGGTCATCCTTGAGATCGACGTCCAAGGGGGATTCCAGGTCCGCGAGAAGATGCCCTCCGCGCATCTCGTATTCGTGGAACCGCCGTCTCTTGAGGTGCTTGAGAAACGCCTGAGGGGGCGGGGGACCGAGACGGAGGAGGCCATCGCCACGCGCATGGAGGCGGCGCGGGTGGAGCTTTCCCGGAAGATGGAGTATGATGTTCGGCTGGTGAACGACGACTTGGAAGAAGCCGTGCGCGCTTTGACGGGCTACGTCGACGAACAAGCCGAAGAGACACGAGGTTGAATACCCAATGAGCATTATCGAACCGAAGATCGACGTCCTTTTGGACAAGACCGACAACGACCGTTTCCTGCTGTGCGCTCTCGCGTCGAAGCGCGCGCACGACATCAACGACATGATGCGCGGCCAGCGCGATCGCGCCATCCAGCTGCAAACGGCTGTGGAAATCGCCCGCGCTGCCGACAAGAAGCCGCTGTCACTCGCGTTCGGCGAGGTGGCGCGTGGGGAAGTGTCCTACGACCCCGCGTCCATCGACGTCAAGAACCATTAAAGTTCGGAGTTTCGCTGGCCTTGCGGCCAGCGAAACCTGCCGACGCCGCGAAACCCCGAAGCACCCGACTCGCCGTCCCAAACATTCTTCGCAAGCCGAAGCGCGTTTCCGCTTCGCTCGATACTTGAGCGAAGTGCGTTTAAGCGGGCGCATAAGATGGGAATGGATATGCCGCAAGCGTATGCGCCGCGGCAGTCTCGAGCGCTTCGGGGTTTCTCTCTGACTCACTGAACCGATCTGCGCGCTTGTTTTCGCGCTTCGCTCCAACCGCGCGATCTGCGAGGTTGGCGGCCGTGCCTGCGCAGATCGTCCGAACTTGCGAGCTGAGGGGTTTCCATGACCGAATTCCAACGCATCTGCCTTGTCCACTATCACGAGATCGGCCTGAAGGGCCATAACCGCTCGACGTTCGAGATGAGGCTGCTCAAAAACCTCGAGGCGCTGCTCAAACCCTTTCCGGTGGTGACGATCCATCGCATCGCGGGGCGGCTGTGCGTGTTTCTGCGCGAAGGCTGCGATTGGCAGACGGCGAAGGATGCGGCCGACCTGGCGGCCCAGGTGCCGGGCGTGGCGCGCGTGTCGTGCGGATTCAAATGCGAGCGCGACCTCGACGTCATGGCGAAGGCGGCGATCGACGCCATGGCCGAGGCGGGCGACTTCGACTCGTTCAAGGTGGCGGCGCGCCGCAACCACACCGACTTCGCCACGGGCTCGATGGACATGAACCGGATCATCGGCTCGGCGCTCGCCGGCGCCTACCCCGGCAAGCGGGTGCAGATGAAAGACCCCGACGTCACGGTGGGCGTCGAGGTGGTGCAGAACGCGGCGTACGTGTACGCCCGATCGCTGCCGGGCGTGGGCGGGCTTCCGGTGGGCAGCTCGGGCACGGTGGCGTGCCTGCTGTCGAGCGGCATCGACTCGCCGGTGGCTCTGTGGCGGCTCGCCCGCCGCGGCGCGGTGTGCGTGGGCGTGCATTTCTCCGGGCGGCCGCAGACCTCGGACGCGAGCGAGTTTTTGGTGGACGACATCGCGCGCGTGCTCGAGCGCACGGGGTGCATCGCGCGCGTGCACACGGTGCCGTTCGGCGACTGCCAGCGCGAGATCGCGCTTTCGGCACCCCCTCCGCTGCGCATCGTCATGTACCGGCGTCTCATGTTCAAGGTGGCCGAGCGGATCGCCCAGCTCGAGGGCGCCGGCGCGCTCGTGACGGGGGAGAGCCTGGGGCAAGTGGCCTCCCAGACGCTCGACAACATCCGCTGCACCGACGCGGCGGTGGAGATGCCGGTGTTCAGGCCGCTCATCGGCACCGACAAGCTCGAGATCATCGGCGAAGCCGAACGGCTCGGCACGTTCGAGATCTCGTCGCAGGACGCGCCGGACTGCTGCACGCTGTTCATGCCGCGCGCGCCCGAGACGCACGCGAAGCTGCCCGTCGTCCTCGAAGCCGAGGCGGCGCTGCCCGTGGAACGGTGGGTGGAGGAGCTTGTCGAAGCCGCCGAGGTTCGCGACTACGCCTGCCCCGCTTACAAGCCGAAGAGGGGGCGGCGCTAGGAGACATCGTTTCCGGCCGTTCGTTGTGAGAGGGCCCGCACGCGCGCCGCGTGCGGGCCCTCTCACGTTTTCGGGGCTTGCGGCCGGAGGGGCGGTGCGGAGCGGACGGGCGCGGCAGAGCGTTGCCGAAAGCGCGTTGGATGCACGTCGGTGGCGCGTTGGAAGCGCGTCGGGAGCGCGCGGGAGGCGGGGGCGCGCCGCGGGGGAGGCGCGGGGGATCGAGGGGACGATCCGCTGGACGCGTGCCATCGGCGCGCAAGGTCGGCGCGCTATGCTGTAAGCAGACCGAAGGAGGATGAGGGGCATGGCGTTCACGGAGCGAGCCGAATCATGGCGTTCGAAGGCGCATCTGAGCGGGGCGCGCCTGCCCGTGCTCGTGGGCGTGACGGCTCTCGCGGCGCTCGTGCTCGTGTTCGCGGGAAAGGCGCTTCTCGATGCGGCCGCCTCCGATGCGCTCGTTGTCGAGCGCGCGGAGCAGGAAGGGGGCCCGTCCGTCGAAGGGGAGGAGGCGGTCGCCGAGGAGGCGCGCACGGTGGTGGTCCACGTGGGCGGCGCGGTGGCCGATCCGGGCGTGCGCGAGCTGGCGGAGGGGTCGCGCGTGCAAGATGCGGTCGACGCTTCCGGAGGCTTCGCCGAAGGCGCGGCGTCCGACGCGCTCAACCTCGCACGCGTGCTCTCGGACGGCGAACAGGTGGTGGTCCCGACGCTTGAGGAGGCCGCAGGGGCGCAGGGCGCGGACGCGGGCGCGGCGGGCGCGGGGGCGTCCTCGGGCTCGGCGGCGGGAGGCAGGGTGAACATCAACCGAGCCACGGCAGCCGAGCTCGACACGCTGCCGGGCGTGGGGCCGTCGACTGCGGAGAAGATCGTCGCCGACCGAGAGGCGAACGGCCCCTTCGCGACGACGGAGGACCTCAAGCGCGTGTCGGGCATCGGGGACAAGAAGTACGAAGAACTTGCGGATCTCGTATGCGTGGGATGAGGGCGCGCGCGGCTGCGGCGCCCCCGCGCCCGTCCCTGCCGTTGACGCTCGGCTGCGCGCTGGGGCTCTGGGCCTTTTGCGCGCTGATCCTTTCGCTTGCCGAAGGATGGGCGCGCGAGGCGTGCCTCGCTGTCGGCGGGGTCGCAGTTCTGGGATCGCTTGCCGCGGCGGCGGGGCTGTGGCGCGGCAGGGCGTCCCAACTGTGGGCGTGCCTCCTCGGGGCGACGCTCGGCGTCGCGTGCGCCTGCGGCTGGGCCGCCGCGCAGCACGAACTGGCCGCTGCGGCCCAGGGGGCGTCCGGGACGTGGCGGCTGGAGGCCGTGGAAGACGGCAGGCAGGGATCGTTCGGCCCTTCCTGCGTCATGCGCGCCGTTGCCGATGACGGGCGCGCCTTCCTCGTGCGCGCGAGCTTCGACGAAGGCGCCTCCGTGCCGCGCTACGGCGAGGTGTTCGAGGCGACCGCCTCGCTCGAAGAGCCGGGGGAGTCCTCGGCGGCGTACTTCTGGCGAGAGGGGATCGTCGCCGAGGCGCGCGTGCAGGAGGCGCGGAAAGTGGAGCGCGGAGGCGTTGTGGGCGCGCTCGTCGCGGCGAGGTCGGCGGCCATCGACGTCATAGCGGGCGCGGGGGAGGGCGACGGCCCCGCCGTGCTCGCGGCGCTCGTGTGCGGGTGGCGGGGGATGCTCGATGAGGGGGACGCCTACGGGGCCTACCAGGCTTCGGGCCTCGCGCATCTCGTGGCGGTGTCGGGAGCGCACCTGTCCATCGTGGCGGCCTGCTCGATGGCGGTTTTGCGCCTCGCGCGCGTGCCGCGGGCCGCCGCGTGCGCGATCGAGGGAGGGCTGCTCTTGTCCTACCTCGTGCTGTCGGGCGCCCCGGTGTCGGCCGTGCGCGCGGCGGTCATGGCCGTCGCGGGTATGCTCTCGTTCGCGGCACGCCGCCGCCCCGCCGCGCTCGGGGCCCTCTCGGTCTGCATCATCGGATGCGTCTCGCTCTCGCCGACGACGGCGCTTTCCGTCTCCTTCGCGCTCTCGGCCCTCTCCACACTCGGGATCGTGCTGTTCGCGGGGCTGATCGCGTCGTGGGTCGAGTCGGCGGCGCCCCGCGTCCCCCGCGTCGTGGCCGAGGGGCTTTCCCTCACGTTCGCCTCGAGCGTCATGGCCACGCCACTGTCGGCTGCGATGTTCTCCCAGCTGCCGCTCGTGGCCCCGGTGGCGAACGTGGTCGCGGGGCCTCTGTTTCCCCTCGTGTGCTCGGCGGGCCTCGCCGCATGCGTCCTCTGCTTGGCCGTCCCGCCCCTCTCGCCGCTGCTCATGCCGGCGGCGACGGGCGCGGCGGGCTGCATGACGGGCGTCGTGCGGGCGCTCGCCGCCGTGCCGCATGCGAGCGTGCCCGTCTCCATCCCCCTCTCTGCTGCCCTCGCCACGTCGGCGGGCGTCGCGGCGGCGCTGTGGCTCGCGTGGCCCCGTCCGCGCCGCCGGACGCTCGCCGCCTTCGCTGCGGCCTCGATCCTTGCGGCCGCGTGCCTGGTCGCGGTCGTGCCGCGGCTGTCGGGCGACGAGATCGTGATGCTCGACGTGGGCCAAGGCGACGCGTTCGTGGTGCGAAGCCGGGGTGCGGCGATGCTCGTGGACACGGGCAACCAGGACCGCCTCCTGCGCGAGGCGCTCGCCCGCCACGCGGTGCTCCGGCTCGATGCCGTGCTCGTCACGCACGGGGACGACGACCACATGGGCTCGCTCGCCTCGCTCAGAGGGGTGGTGGAGGTGGATCGCGTGCTCGTCGCCGAGGGCGTCTTCTCGTGCGGATGCGAGGCGTGCGAGCGGCTTTTGTCCGACGCGCGCTCGCTTGTGGGGGAGGACGGCGTCGTGGGCCTTTCGCAGGGCGACGCGCTGCGCGTCGGCGCGTTCTCCCTCGAGGTGGTGTGGCCCGCCGCGTTCACGGAGGAAGGGGGCAACGCCGACAGCGTGTGCCTTCTGGCCGACGCCGACGTGGACGGCGACGGCGCGCGCGACTGGCGCACGCTCTTCACGGGCGATGCGGAGCGCGACGAGCTGCGCGCGCTCATCGACGCGGGGCTCGTCGGAGCCGTCGACGTGTACAAAGTGGGGCATCACGGCTCGAAGAACGCCCTCGACGACGAGGTGGCCGCTGTGCTCTCGCCCCGCATCGCGCTCGTGAGCGCGGGCGCGAACAACCGCTACGGGCATCCTGCGCCCGAAACGCTCGAGCGCCTCGAGGCCGTGGGCGCGACGGTTCGCCGCACCGACGAGGAGGGAGACGTTTCGTGCAGATTCGGCCCCGACCGGATCGAGGTGAGCGCCCTGCGCTAGAATGGGGGCATGGCCGCTCAGAAGAAAACAGACGCCCCTTTGCTTCCCGCGTACCTCGTCGTGGGGGAGGACGCGCTCAAGCGCGACGCCGTGATGAAGCGGCTGCGCGCGCGACTTTCCGCGATGGGCGACCTTTCCTTTAACGACGATTCGTTCGACGGCGAGACGGCAGAGGGCGCGGACATCGTGGGGGCCTGCGACACCGTGCCCTTCGCAAGCCCTGTGCGCCTCGTGGAGGTGCGCGCGGCCGACAAGCTCAAGAAGGCCGACGCCGAGCGGCTCGTCTCCTACCTGGGCGCGCCGAACGGCTCGACGGTGCTCGCGCTCGTCGCGGAGAAGCTGGCCAAGAACACGCGCCTGTACAAGGCCGTGGCCGCCCATGGCAAGACGGCCGTCATCGACTGCTCCCTGCCGAAGCGCTACGAGCTGCCGAAGATGGTGCGCTCGATGGCCGTCGGCCACGGCGTGACGCTCACCGAGGGCGCGGCGAGGGCGCTCGTGGAGCTTGTGGGCGAGGACACCGTGCGGCTCGACGGCGAGCTTCGCAAGGTCGCGCTCGCGCATCGCGGGACCGACGCTGTGGGAGAGCGCGAGATCGTCGCGATGGTGGGCCGGACCGCCGAGGCGAAGCCCTGGGAGTTCGTGGACGCCTTCGCGGCGCGCGATGCGCGCCGCTGCCTCTCGCTGCTCGGGCGCATGGAGTCGACGTCTGTGCACGCGCTCATGGCCATGTGCGCGACACGGCTGCGGGAGCTCGTCTGCGCCCGCAGCATGATCGACCGCGGCAACGCCCGAGGTATCGCCGCCGCGCTCAAAGCGCCCGAATGGCGCGTCAAGAACCACGCGGCCTGGGCGCGCGGATTCTCTGCCGCCGAGTTGCGCGCGGCCCTCGTGTCGGCCCGCGACGCCGAGCGCGCCATGAAAAGCGGGGCGGACGCGGACGCCGTCTTCCTTGAATGGGCGTTGCGCGTCATGGCGAAGCGATAGGCCGGGTCCCCGATCCGGACGGAGCCTTCTCGCGTGTGGTTGGGCGCCTTGTCCACTGCCTCCACACGCGCCTTCTGCGCGTCTTCTACCGCTTGTCCGCGGACTTTGCCGCGCTCGCATGCGCGCTCGTCTCCTCGGCGCGCGTTGCGAGCCGGGTCGGCTGCGCGGGATCGCCCCGATCGCTGCCGGCTCTGCTCCAGCTTCCTTCCGCGATCGCCTCTGCGAGGCGTCGAGGCCGCTTTCTTTCGCCGTCCCCCAAAGCGAGAGGTCCCGGATATCCGGGACCTCTCGCTCTTGATATGCGGAAGGATCGCGGGGCGATCTTCGCGGGATCGGCTACTCGGCGGCCTCTTCGGCACCTTCGGCGGCAGCGGCCTCGGCTTCGGCCTTGGCGGCCTCCTCGGCTTCCTTCGCCTTGCGCTTGGCGGCGGCAGCCTCTTCCTTGAGCTGCTTCTCGCGGCGCTTCGCCTTGGCCTCGGAGGCGGCCTTCATCTCGGCAAGGCGCTCGGCCTTGCGCTCGGCCTTCTTGGAGCCGGTCTTCTGCTCCTTCTTCTCCGGCTTCACGTAGGCGGCGCGGTCGGCGTCCGTGACGATGCCGTTGACGAGGTTCATGATGCCGCTCTTGCGGTTGGCGGCCTGGTTCTTGTGGATGACGCCCTTGGACGCGGCCTTGTCCATGAGGCGGCACGCGGCGCATGCGGCGGCGTAGGCCTCGGCTCCGTTGCCGGCGGCCACGGCGTCCTTCACACGGCGAGTGGCGGTCTTGAGCTGGCTTTTCACTGCGCGGTTGCGCATGCGGGCCTTCTCGTTGGTGATGATGCGCTTCTTCTGGCTCTTGATGTTGGCCATGGGTTCTCTTCCTCCAATGGGTCGTGCTCGGTTGTGCGTACGTCCGTCGCGCATGGCAGCGTCGCGGGCGCGCGGTCCGATGGCGCCGACCGTCGCGCGCGATCCGGACAGGATCGGCCCGCCTCGTTCGAGGCGGTGCGAGCACGTGTGGAACGGGCGGGATTTCTCCGTTCTCTGACCGGTCAGGTCGCCAGCGAGACGAATCCTCGAGAGCAGCCACGTCTGCGGATTCGGCGATGAGGGCATCGCGCGCACGTATCGCTGTATGCACAATGCGATAGAATAGCAAAGGTTTCGGCGGTTTGCACGGAAAATCGCGAAATCGCGCGTTCTCCATCTTCACGATCCGAAAGATCCGAAAGGATCCGAAACGAAAGGACTCGTCATGCGCGCTTTCTCCCTGCGGGGCGCATCTGCCCTCGTCCTCGCGTCCCTCGCCGCCGTCCCGCTCGCCGGATGCTCGGGAGGGCACCAGGTGATCGAGGCGGGAGAAGACTGCTCCTCCTGCCATGCCGACGAGAAGGCCGTCTTCGAGATCTCCGGCGTTCCCGAGGGCGCCGTCGAGAGCGGATCGCGGGTGGTCGTCGAGACGCAGGCCGCGAGCGTGTCAGTGTGCGTGCCGCTGCTCGCGTCCGAGGACGGATCGTACTACGTGTTCGAGGAGCGCTCGCGGGCTTCTGCGGAGGACGGACGGGTGGAGCTCGAGCTCGAGGACGGGCTGTGGGCGCTTTGCCCCGATGGGGGCGGCACCTCGGCGTCGGTGCTCGTGCATGTGGACTCCTCGCGGTCGGACGCGGCGACGGTCGGGCTTTGACGCCCTCTGTCGCAGGCGCGTCCGCTCGCGACCGAAGGGCGGGCAGGGCTTCGTCCGCGGGTTTTTCGGCTTTTTCGGCGCTTCTCGAAGCCGCAGCGGGCGACAGGTGTCGCCAAGCGCGCCGAATGAGGTAGAATGATCCTTCGTTCTCCAAGGCAGCGACGTGAAAGACAGGACATGACCGACCCGAAGCACATCCGCAACTTCTCCATCATCGCGCACATCGACCACGGCAAGTCCACGCTCTCGGACCGCATCTTAGAGCTTACGGGCACCGTGGCCAGCCGCGATATGAAAGAGCAGCTGCTCGACAGCATGGACATCGAGCGCGAGCGCGGCATCACCATCAAAAGCCAGGCCGTGCGCGTGGATTACACCGCCGACGACGGCCAGACCTACCAGTTCAATCTCATCGACACGCCGGGGCACGTGGACTTCACCTACGAGGTGAGCCGCAGCTTGGCGGCGTGCGAGGGCGCGGTTCTGGTGGTGGACGCCACGCAGGGCGTGGAGGCCCAGACGGTGGCGAACGCGATGCTGGCGATGAACGCCGATTTGGAGATCGTCCCGCTCATCAACAAGATCGATCTGCCCGCGGCCGACCCCGAGCGCGTGAGGGCCGAGATCGAAGACGGGCTGGCGCTGCCCGCCGACGACGCGGTGCTGGCGAGCGGCAAGACGGGCGAGGGGGTGCACGACCTTCTGGAGGCCGTCGTGTACGGCATCCCCGCGCCTAAGGGCGACGCCGACGCGCCTTTGCGCGCGCTCATCTTCGACTCCTACTTCGACGCCTACCGCGGCGTGGTGGCGTTCATCCGCGTCATAGACGGCTCGGTGAAGAAGGGCGACCGCATCCGCATGATGGCGACCGGCGCCGAGACGGGCGTGGAGGAGGTGGGCGCGCGCCGTCCGGCCGAGGTGGCGCTGCCCGAGCTGTCCGTGGGCGAGGTGGGCTACCTCGTGACGGGCCTCAAGGAGGTCAGCCAGGTGAAGACGGGCGACACCATCACGCTCGCCGAGGGCGGCGTGGCCGACCCGCTGCCGGGCTACCGCGAGGTCAAGCCGATGGTGTACACGGGCCTGTTCCCCATCGACGGCGACCAGTACGAGCCGCTCAAGGAGGCGCTGGAGAAGCTCTCGCTCAACGATCCGGCGCTCATCTGGGAGCCCGAGAAGTCCCATGCCCTCGGCTTCGGCTTCCGCGTGGGCTTTCTGGGCCTTCTGCACATGGAGGTCATCAAGGAGCGCCTGGAGCGCGAGTTCGGCCTCGACCTTCTGGCCACGGCGCCGTCGGTGGAGTACCACGTGCACAAGCAGGGCGGCGAGATGGTGAGCCTCCACTCCCCGCAGGAGATGCCCGACGCCGGCGAGATCGAGCGCATCGAGGAGCCGTACCTAAAGGCGAAGATACTCATCCCGCCGGACTACGTGGGCGCGGTGATGGAGCTCACCACGGCGCGGCGGGGGACGTTCGTCACGATGAACTACCTCTCGCAGACCACGGTGGAGATGCTGTGGGAGATACCGTTGTCGGAGCTTATCATGGACTACTTCGACAAGCTGAAGTCCAACACGAAAGGCTACGCCTCGCTCGACTACGAATTCGACGGCTACAAGGAGTCGAAGCTGGTGAAGCTGGACATACTTTTGTCGGGCAAGCCGGTGGACGCGCTGTCGTTCATCGTGCACAAAGACAAGGCCTACGACCGCGGGCGCGTGTTGGCCGACAAGCTCAAGGAGATCATCCCGCGCCAGATGTTCGAGGTGCCCATCCAGGCTGCCATCGGCGGGCGCGTGCTGGCGCGCGAGACGGTGAAGGCCAAGCGCAAGGACGTGTTGGCGAAGTGCTACGGCGGCGACATCAGCCGCAAGCGCAAGCTTCTGGAGAAGCAGAAGGCCGGCAAGAAGCGCATGAAGGCCATCGGCAACGTGGAGGTGCCGCAGGAGGCGTTCATGGCGATACTGAAGGTGGACGAGTAGCGCGCAGGCGCGCGGCGACGTGAGGAGGTTTCCCATGGCGCGCAGAAACGACGATTACGACTGGCTGGACGACCCGTTCGACGAGAAGAAGGCCGCCGAAGAGCGCGAGCGCGCCGCCGTGTCCGGGAGGGCGAAGGCCGCGCTCGGCTGCGGATGCCTTGCCGCTTTGGGCCTCGCCGTGCTCGCGGTCGTCGCCACCGTGGCGGCGCTCGGCAGCCTGTCTTTGTAGTTTTGCGGTTTTCGGTCGGCGAGAGGAGCAGGGCGTGAAGACGAATCCCGTGATCGAGGGCATCCTCGGGCGGCGCTCGGTGCGCGCGTTTCAGGAGCGCGCCATCCCGCGCGAGGACTTGGAGGCCATCGTGGCGTGCGGGCAGTGGGCCCCGTCGGCGCGCAACCGGCAGGAGTGGACGTTCGTGGTGGTGGACAGCCGGGCGCGCATCGCGCGGCTGGCCGAGGCCATGCGGCGTGCGCTCGGGCGCGACGCCTACGACATGTACGCGCCGCAGAGCATCGTCATCGTGGCGCATGCGAAGGGCGCCGAATTCGGTCGTGAGGACGACGGCTGCGCGCTGGAGAACATGTTTCTGGCCGCGCATTCGCTCGGCATCGGCAGCGTGTGGATCAACCAGCTGCAGGGCATCTGCGACGAGCCCGCCGTGCGCGACGAGCTGGACGCGCTCGGCGTGCCGGCCGATGCCGAGGTGCACGGCGTCTGCGCGCTCGGCTACGCCGCCGCGCCGGGCGCGGCCCACGAGCGGAAGAGCGCGGTCGTGTGGGTGGAGGAGTGAGGCGGTGCGCCTCGCTGGCCGCTTCCGGCAAAGGCGGGACGATGTTCGACTTTCCAGCGTTCTTCTCCAACCATCCGCTGCTGCTCGCCCCGATGGCGGGCGTGAGCGACGAGGCGTTTCGCGCCCTGTGCCTTGAGCAGGGGGCCGACCTCGCCTACACCGAGATGGTGTCGGCGAAGGGGCTGTCCTACGCCAACGAGAAAACACGGCATCTGCTTTCCCTCGCGCCGGGCGAGGAGCGCGTGGCCGTGCAGCTGTTCGGACACGAGCCGGACACGATGGCCGCGCAGGCCGCGTGGGTGGAGCGGCAGATGGGGGAGGCGCTGGCCTACCTGGATATCAACATGGGCTGCCCCGCGCGCAAGATCGTGTCGAAGGGCGACGGGTCGGCGCTCATGAAGGAGCCCGCGCTGGCCGCAGACATCGTGCGCGCCGTGACGCGGGCCGTGGAGCATCCGGTGGCGGTGAAGTTCCGCCGCGGCTGGGCCGAGGGCGACGAGACGGCGCCGGAGTTCGCACGGCGCATGGAGGATGCGGGCGCGGCGATGGTGGCCGTGCATGGGCGTTTCGCCGAACAGCTGTACCGCGGCAGCGCCGACTGGGGCGTGATCGCGCGGGTGAAGGAGGCCGTGCGCGTGCCCGTGACGGGCAACGGAGATGTGCGTTGCGGCGCCGACGCGGCGGCGATGGTCGCGCGCACGGGCTGCGACGCGGTGATGATTGCGCGCGGAGCCGAGGGCAACCCGTGGGTGTTCGCGCAGGCCCGTGCCGCGCTGGCGGGAAAGCCCGAGCCGCGCGCGCCGGATGCGCGGGAGCGCGTCGCGATGGCGCGCCGCCATGCGCGGCTGCTCGCCGCGCGCGAAGGGCGCAACATCGTGCGCATGCGCAAGCACGCCATGTGGTATATGGCCGGGCTCCCCGGCGCGGCGGCCGCGCGCGGCAGGATCAACGCGTGCGTGGACGTGGAGGATTTCGAGCGCGTGTTCGACGAGCTTTTGGAATGCGTCCGCGCGCATGGCGAAAGCGGCGAAAGCCCCGTTCTCCTGCCGTCTTCGCCGTGTTCATGACAAGGATATTCATGACAAGGAGGCAGTATGCCGCATGATCCCTACAAGGCGCTTTACCTGCACCTGCCGTTCTGCGTGAGGCGCTGCGGCTACTGCGACTTCGCCACCGAGGCCGTGCCCGCCGACGACGCGCGCATCGACGCCTACGTGGAGGACCTGGCGCTGCAGGTGCGCCGCAAGGCCAAAGAAGGCGAGCTGGCGGCCGTGGAGACGGTGTACATCGGCGGGGGCACGCCCTCGCACGTGGGGATGCCGCGCCTGTCGATGCTCTTGTACACCCTGTCGCTTTCGATGCGGCTCGAGCCCGACGTGGAATGCGCGATGGAGGCGAACCCGGAGAGCCTGACCGGCAACATGGTGCGCGACATCTGGGCGCTCGGCGTGAACCGCCTGTCCATCGGCGTGCAGAGCCTCGACGATGCGGTGCTTCGGACGCTCGGGCGCGCGCACTCGGCCGACGACGCGCGCCGCACCGTGGCGGCGGCGCGGGAGCGGTTCGACAACGTGAGCGTGGATCTCATGTGCGGCATCCCCGGTCAGAGCGCGGAGAGCTTCGAGGCCACCGTGCGCGAGGCCGTGGCGCTGGGCGCGTCGCACGTGAGCGTGTACCCGCTCACGATCGAGCCGCACACGCCGTTTCATCGCGCGGTCATGCGGGGGCAGATGCCCGAGCCGGACGACGACGTGGAGGCCGCGCACATGGAGATCGCCGCGCGCGTGCTGGCCGAGGCGGGCTTTTCGCGCTACGAGGTGGCGAGCTACGCGCTTCCCGGCCAGGAGTGCCGCCACAACATCGCGTATTGGACGGGCGCGCCGTACCTGGGCCTCGGGCGCAGCGCCGCCACGATGACGCAGAACGATAAGCGGCGCATGCGCGTGCAGGACGGGCGGGTCACCGACGACCTGGACGCGCGCCAGATGGCCGCCGAGGACCTGATGCTGGGCATGCGTATGACGCGCGGCGTGTCGGAGGCGCAGGTGGAGCGCGCCGCCGCGCTCTTGCCGGAGGCGCCCGCCGCCCTCGCGCGCCTCGAGGCGCAGGGCCTTGTAGCGCACGAGGGCGGCCGCTTCCGCCCCACCGAGCGCGGCTGGCTCTGCGGCAACGAGCTGTACGGCGCGCTCTTCGACCTCGCGCCTTGACCTCGCGTCCCGACCTTCCTCTCTCCGCTCGGGGAGAAGGGGCGAACGCGGTCGCTGTTGCGCGGTCGCGGCCGGTGGAGCGCATCGCGACGTCGGCGCGCCCGTTCCGCGCGGTCGCGACCCACGGGACGCGTCGCGATGCCGCCGCCCTCGCTCCTCGCAGCCGCGACCCGCGGCCATCTGTGGCCCTCTGCGGCCCTCTGTGCAGTAACCGTCGAGTTTCTCCATAATTCCCTCTTGTCGTTAGCACTCTCGGAGTTCGGCTGCTAATATGGTATGTTGGCATGGTTCGAGGAGCGGACTGCGAGAGAGGAAGGTGGAGAAGCGTGCTTTCGGATCGAAGACAGCGGGTGCTCGCCGCCCTCATCGAAGAGTACGTCGCGCGCGCTTTGCCGGTGGGGTCGCGCACGCTGACGGAGCGCTACCAGCTGGGCGTGAGCCCCGCCACCGTGCGCAACGAGCTGTCCGTGCTCGAGGACGGCGGCTACATCACGCAGCCGCACACGTCGGCGGGCCGCGTTCCGACCGATTTCGGCTACCGCGCGTTCGTGGACAACCTGCTGTCCTGCGACCTCACGGCCGACGACGAGCGCTACCGCCCCGTGGTGGACGAGCTGCGCCGCAGCGCGAGCGAGCTCGATGCGCTGCTCGAGCAGACCTCCTCGGCCCTCACGCGCCTCACCGACTGCCTGTCCATCGTGCTGGCCCCGTCGGTGCTCAACCTGCGCATCAAGCAGCTCTCGCTCGTGTCGCTCACGCCGCACCGGGCCCTCGTCGTGCTCGTCACCGAGGACGGCCAGGTGTTCAACCGCCAGATGGAGTTCGCCGAGGAGGTGCCCTCCGACGAGCTTGCGCGCGTGCAGCGCTTCCTCGGCGAGGTCATGGGCGGCAAGACGCTGCAGGAGGTGGAGGACGGCCTGGGCCAGGGCATGGTCGAGGCGTTCCGCGACCCGCTCGTGCGCATGGCGCTCGACGAGGTGCTGTCGTGTTTGCAGGAGAGCGCGCCCTCGCGCGCGCATCGTCTCGGGGTCAGCTCGCTTCTGACGAAGCCCGAGTTCAGCCAATCCCAGGCGCTTCTGCCCGTCATGCGGGTGCTCGAGGACGACACCGTGCTGCTGCACATCCTCGACGACGCCGCGCGGCAGGGCGCGGGCGCGCCGAGCGTGCGCATCGGCAGCGAGAACGGCGCCGAGGCGCTTTCGGGCGTGTCGGTGGTGGCGAGCCGCTACGGGCGCGGCGCCTCGGCGGGCGTCGTGGCGGTGGTGGGCCCCACGCGCATGGACTATTCGAAAGTCATCCGGGCGGTGCGCATGGCGAGCGCGGCGCTCGAGGACGTGTAAGGAACCGATGAGCGAGGAGGGCGCGTCGGCGAGGATCGCGCGGCCTCCGAAGAAAGGCAACGATCTCAGATGGCCAGGGACCTGTACGAAGTTCTGGGAGTCTCCCGCGAGGCGACCGAGGACGAGATCAAGAAGGCGTTTCGCCGGCGTGCCCGCGAACTGCACCCCGACGTGAACAAGGCGCCCGATGCCGAGGAGCAGTTCAAGGAGCTCAACGAGGCGTACGACGTGCTGTCCGACGCGACGAAACGAGCCCAGTACGACCGCTTCGGCACCGTTCCCGGCGCGGCGGGCGGCGCAGGGCCTTACGGCGGCGGCTACGTCGACTTCGAGGATCTGTTCGGCGGCGGCTTCGGCATGGGCGACATCTTCAGCTCGTTCTTCGGCGGCGCGGCGGGCGGGCGCGCCCCCCAGCGCCGGGAGGGGCGCGACATGGGCGTGGGGCTGCGCCTCACCCTCGAAGAGGTGGCGGCCGGCGCGAAGAAGGAGATCGTCTACGACCGCCTGGCGCCGTGCCCCGACTGCGACGGATCGGGCCTCGGCCCCGACGGGCGCGAGGTCACCTGCCCCGACTGCCACGGCCAGGGGCGCGTGGTCACCGTCCAGCGCACCTTCCTCGGCGACATGCAGACGGCCACCACGTGCAAGGCGTGCGGCGGCACCGGGCGCACCATCGAGAACCCGTGCCCGGAGTGCGAGGGGCAGGGCCGCGTGCCCGACCGCCAGCGCGTGACCGTGGAGGTTCCCGTGGGCATCCGCGACGCGCAGCAGCTGCGCCTGTCGGGTTTCGGCGAGGCCGGCATGCACGGGGCCCGTCCGGGCGACCTCATCGTCACGGTGCGCATCCAGCCGCACGAGTTCTTCGAGCGCGACGGCGACAACCTGCACGCGCGCGCGAACGTGTCCATCGTGCAGGCGACGCTCGGCGCCGAGATCGAGATCGACGGCATCTTCGAGGGCGAGAAGGTGCAGGTGCGCATTCCCGAAGGCTGCCAGAACGAGCAGGTGGTGCGCGTCCGGAACTTCGGCATGCCGAAGTTCCGCAGCGAGTCGCGCGGGGACATGTTCGTGCACGTGAACGTGGTGGTGCCCAAGAAGGTGACGAAGAAGCAGCGCGAGCTTCTCGAGCGGCTGGCCCAGGAGATGGGAGAGGACGTGGCCGACGCGCGCACGCCCCTGCAGAAGCTGCGCGACGCGTTCAACTAGCTGCGCTGATCCGCGAGCGGCGCGGCGAGCCGACGCTGCGGGGTGCAAAGGCGCCCCGCCTTGCCGCTCCAAGCCCTCCTCGCGTGCGCAAGCGCGCAGCCCTGCTCAACTTGGGCGGGGCATGCCCGCTCGGGCATCTGATTTGGGAATGGGCAAGCCCCAGGGCTCGTTCGTCACGGGAATCCGGGACGCCTCCGTGCCCTTCGCCGGCTTGCTAGCGCCAACCTGTGGGATTTCGATTTTCGCGAGTTCGGAGAAACATGTCGCTGCATCGGTTCTTTTTGGACAACCAGGTGATCGCCGCCGAAAAGGAAGCGGTGTTCCCGCTGCGCCTTTCGGCAGACGACGCGAGGCATGCGCGCGTGCTGCGTCTCGCGCCGGGCGAGCATGTGACGGTGGTGGATGCCGCGCAGGATTACTTCGAATGCGAGATCGCGGCGTTCGACGACGCGCTCCCGCAGGTGCGCATCGCGCGGCATCTGGACGAACCTGAGGCGACGCCGCAGGTCGTCCTCATGCAGGGCCTTGCGAAGGGCGACAAGGTGGAGACGGTCATCCGCCACGCCACGGAGTTGGGCGTGGCGGCGTTTCTGCCGTTTTCGTGCGAGCGGTCGGTGGTGCGGCTGGACGCGCGCAAGGCGGCGGCGAAGGCCGAGCGCTGGCGCGCCATCGCGAAGAGCGCGGCCATGCAGTCGGGCCAGCGCGCGGTGCCCGAGGTGCGCGAGCCGATGGCGCTTGCGCAGGCGTGCGAGCTGCTGGCCGGGGCCACGGCGCTGCTCGTGTGCTGGGAGGAGGCGCCGCAAACGGCGCATATCGCCGACGCGCTGGCCTACGGCATGGGGAAGTGCGGCGTCGCCGACCCCGCCGACGCGCGCGTGGGCGTGGTGGTGGGGCCCGAAGGGGGCCTGACCGAGCGGGAGGTGGACGCGCTGCTCTCGTGCAACCCGCGCGCGTCGCTCGTGTCGCTCGGCCCTGCCGTCCTGCGCACCGAGACGGCGGGCATCGTGGCTCCGGCGCTTGTTTTGCACGAGCTCTCCCGCATGGCGCGGAAAGGGGAGGGGCGATGAACTTCGCCGTCATTAACTTGGGCTGCAAGGTGAACCGCGTGGAGTCCGACGACGTGGCGGCGCTTCTGCGCGCGCACGGCGTCGAAACGGGCGAGGAGGACGCCGACCTCGTCGTGGTGAACACCTGCACCGTCACCGGCGAGGCCGAGAAGAAGACGCGCAAGGCCGTGCGCCGCGCCCTGCGCGCGAATGATCGCTCGCGCGTGCTCGTGACCGGCTGCGCCGCCGCGATCGATCCTGCGTTCTTCGAGGGGCTCGACGCGCGCGTGGAGGTGGCGGGAAAGGCCGTGCTGCGAAAGCGCGCCGCCGAGCTGGCCTGCGCGCTTTCGCCTTCGGGAGGTGGATGCGACGCGAAGGTGCCTGCGGCGGGAGGGGAGGCCGCCCTGCCGCAGCCTGTCGCGCTCGCCTGCGAGGCCGCAGACGGCGCGGCTCCCCAAGGGGCGGGTGCGCCCCTTCTCCGAGTCGGATCGGGGTTTCGCACACGCGTGGGCGTGAAGGTGCAGGACGGCTGCGACAACGCGTGCACGTTCTGCATCGTGCACACGGCCCGCGGCAAGGCGACGAGCCGCCCTGCCGACGAGGTCGCGCGCGAGTGCGCCTCCTACGCCGGGGCCGGCGCGAAGGAGATCGTGCTCACCGGCATCAACTTGGGATCGTACCGCGACGGAGGCTCATCGCGTCGCGATACGCGCGCGACGCGCCTCGCCGGTTTGCTGCGCAGGCTCCTCGACGAGACGGCCGACCTGCGCGCGCCGGACGAGCCGCCCGTGCGCTTCCGCATCTCGAGCGTCGAGCCGCGCGACGTGGACGACGATCTCGTCGAGGTGCTGGCCCGTGCGGAGGGGCGCGTGTGCCGTCACCTCCACCTGCCCTTGCAGTCCGGCAGCACGAAGGTGCTGCGCGAGATGGCGCGCCCCTACGATGCCGCCGCGTACGTGGCGCTCGTGCGCAGGCTGCGCGCCCGCGTGCCGAGCATCGCGCTGTCGACCGACGTCATCGTGGGCTTTCCGGGGGAGACGGACGAGGACTTCGAGGCGACGCTCTCCCTCGCGCGCGCTTGCGGCTTCGCCAAGATGCACGTGTTCCCGTACTCGATACGCGCAGGGACCCCTGCGGCGGCGCGCGAGGACCAGGTGGACGCTTCCGTGAAGGCCGCGCGTGCCGCGCGTCTGCGCGCCCTTTCCGACGAGCTTCGCCGTGCCGATTACGGGCGGCGGGCGGGCACGGTGGAGCTTGCGCTCGTCGAGGAGGACGGCCTCGCCACCGTCGAGAGCCACTATCGCGTGCCCGTCCCGCTCGGAGCCGCGCTGGGATCGCTCGCGCCGGTCCGACTGCCCGAACGTCCGGAGGAGGAGCTTTGATGTCTGCGCTCGATCCCGACCGCGACGAGGCGCGCGAACGCGCGCGGAGGCGCCTTGAGGCGCGCCGCGCCCGCATGCGCGGGCAAGATCGCTCCCCACGTCCGAACGGCGCCCTCGCGGGCGCGTCCGCGCTTGCGCGGGCCGCTGCGGCGGCGGTCGGGCGCCTCGGTCCCAAAGGCCTCGCGGCGGCGGGCGGGGCGCTTATCGTCGCCCTCGTCCTCATCGTCGCGCTCGTCGTTCGCGGATGCTCGGGCTCTCCTGAGTCCGTTTCGGCTCCGGCGCCCGAGGGCGAGCAGCCCGTCGAGCCGACGGTGGAGCCCGAGCCCGAGCCTGCGGACGAGGCCGCGCTCGCGGTGATCCTCGGCGACGAGCTTGCCGCGTCCCTCGTCCAAGCCTCCGAGGCGGGCGGGGACGCAGCCTGGATCGCCGCGCATCCGGAGGCCTTCGCCGTGGACGGCGAGGCCGTGCAGCGCAAGCTTCTCAAGCTGGCGGCCGAGGAGCCGCTGGCGGTGCCGTTCGTACGCTCCTTCCCCGACCGGTATCCTGCCGACGCGGCCGAGCCCTGCGACGCGCCGGCCCAAGGAGAGGTGCCCCGGCTCTACCAATGGGACGTGCGCTGGGGGAGCACCGTGTACTCGTCGACGGCGTTCGCCCTCACGGGCTGCTGTCCGACGTCGCTCTCGATGGTCTACCAGGGGCTTACCGGCAAGGGCGACCTGTCGCCCTACGACATGGGCCAGCGTGCGCGCGAGGGCGGCTACGAGACGGAGTACGACGGCACGGACCAGACCTTCCTCGTCGCCGAGGCGCCGAGCCTGGGCCTTTCCTGCGAGCAGATCGCCGTGGACGCCGACGCTCTGCGCACGGCGCTCGAGGCCGGGAAGGTCGTCATCTGCAACGTGGGTCCCGGCGACTTCACCGAGGGCGGGCATTTCTTCGTGATCACCGGCCTCGACGACGAAGGGAGGCTTGCGATCAACGATCCCTATTCGGCCGAGCGCTCCGACCGGGCATGGGATGTCGACCAGGTGATCTCCCAGACCATGGGGCTCTACGCCTATTCGGCCGCCTGACGCCCCGCCGCCCGCCGCATCCCGGGTTTCGCGCCCAACCGCAAGCGGTTTCGTCTCGGTTTAGTGACGCCCGCATGGTCCGGCGGGCGGCGTGGTACAATGGCCATATGACAGACCAGACCCAAATCACGCTCACGGCCCCGCGCAGCGTGGACATGGCGCTCATCGTCGGGCCGGCCGATGAGACGCTTCGCCTCGTGCAAGACTCGTTCCAGGCGCGCATCACGGTGCGCGGCGACGCCATCGTGCTCGAGGGCGACCCGATCGAGGTGCAGTCGCTCACGGCGCTGTTCAGCGACCTCATCAAGCTCGTGGAAGACGGCGGCGAGCCCACCTGCGATTACGTGCGCCGCGCCATCGACCTTCTGCGCACGGCGGAGTTCAGCCCGCAAACGCTGCGCGAGGACATCCTGCTCACGTACCGCGGCCGCGCCATCCGCCCGAAGACTGCGGGTCAGAAGCGCTACGTGGATGCCGTCCGCGAGCACACCGTCACGTTCGGCATCGGGCCGGCGGGCACCGGCAAGACCTACCTCGCCATGGCCATGGCCGTGGCCGCGCTCAAGCGCAAGGAGGTGGGCCGCATCATCCTCACGCGGCCCGTGGTGGAGGCGGGGGAGAGCCTGGGCTTTCTGCCCGGCACCCTCGCCGAGAAGGTGGACCCCTACATCCGCCCGCTCTACGATGCGCTCTTCGACATGACCGACATGGAGCGCGCCAACCAGCTCATCGACAGCGGCGTCATCGAGATCGCCCCGCTCGCGTTCATGCGCGGGCGCACTCTGAACGACAGCTTCATCATCCTCGACGAGGCGCAGAACACCACGCCCGAGCAGATGAAGATGTTCCTCACGCGCCTCGGGTTCGGCTCGAAGATGGTCGTCACCGGCGACGCCACCCAGCTCGATCTGCCGCGCGGCGTCTCGGGCCTCAAAGGGGTGCGCGACGTGCTCGACGGCATCGACGGCATCGCGTTTTGCGAGCTTTCCGGCAAAGACGTCGTGCGGCACTCGCTCGTGGCCGCCATCGTCGCGGCCTACGATCAGGCGAGCAGAAAGGCTTGAGACCATGGACATCCAGATCAACTACGACTATCGCAAAGAGGACCTCGAGAAGCTGCCCTTGCACGAGCTCACCCAGTTCGTGCTCGCCCGCGAGGACAAGCCCTTCAGCACCGAAGTGTCCGTGAGCTTCGTCACCGACGAGGCCATAGCCGAGCTCAACGAGCGCTACCGTCAGAAGTCCGGCCCCACCGACGTGCTGTCGTTCGAGTGCGACGGCGCGGACGACGACCTGTCTGCCATGACGCTGGCAGAGGATCCGGTCTTCGAGCTGGGCGACGTCGTCATCGCGCCCGACGTGGCGGCTCGCCAGACGCGCGAGTTCGGCACCACGTTCGAGGAGGAGATCAGCCTTCTGCTCGTGCACGGTCTTTTGCACCTGTGCGGCTACGACCACATCGCCGACGACGAAGCCGAGGTCATGGAAAGGCGCGAGGCCGAGATCCTCGAGGCCTGGGCGAAGCGCTGAGGACGGGGGAGGAAGCCGTGGAAGGGCCCTGCGCCATGGGCGAGGACGACCGCGACGAGGCCGCGTGCGCGACGGACGGTTTCGTTCGCAACGACGCCGACAAGGCGAAGGGGTCGCGTGCCCGCTTTCCTTTGAGCTGCGCGTTCAAGTGCGCTTGGGACGGCGTCGCCTACGCGGTGCGCTCGCAGCGCAACATGAGGATCCACCTCGCCGTGGCGGCGGTCGCTGCGGCGCTGGGGTTCGCGCTGCGCATCGACGGCCCGTCCTGGGCGGCCGTGCTCGTGTGCATAGGATCCGTGATCGCCGCCGAGCTCGTGAACACGGCGGTCGAGTCGGTGGTGGACCTCGTCTCCCCCGAATACCACGAATTGGCCCGCCGGGCGAAGGACTGCGCCGCGGGCGCCGTACTCGTCTTGTCCCTCGCCGCCGTCGCGGTGGCGCTCGTCGTGTACCTGCCGCCCGCCTGGGCGCTTCTGACCTCGTAGGACCGAAAGGATGCCTGTGGAAACCAGCGAATCGTTCAGATCGGGATTCGTCACGCTCGTCGGCCGCCCGAACGCCGGCAAGTCGACGCTCGTGAACGCCATCATGGGCAAGAAGATCGCCATCACGTCGAACACGGCGCAGACCACGCGCCACCGCTTCCGCGCGGTGCTCACGCGCGAGGGCTTCCAGCTCATCCTCGTGGACACGCCGGGGCTGCACAAGCCCCACGATGCGCTCGGTGAGGAGCTGAACACCTCTGCCCTCAAGGCGCTCGAAGACGTGGACGTGGTCGCCTTCCTCGTGGACGCGTCGAAACCTGTCGGCACGGGGGACGAATGGGTGGCCGCGCAGCTGTCGCGCGCGCGCTCGAAGAAGGTGCTCGTGCTGTCCAAGATCGACCTCGTGGACGATGCCGAGCTCGACCGCCAGCGCTTCGCCGCCGCTCGGCTCGGCGATTGGGACGCCGTCGTGGAGCTTTCGAGCACGACGGGCGAGCATGTGCAGGACTTCATCGACACGGTGGTGGCCCTGCTGCCCGAGGGGCCGTCGTGGTTCCCGGCCGACATGGAGACCGACCAGCCCATCGACGTGGTGGTGGCCGAGTTCATCCGCGAGAAGATCCTGCGGTCGTTCCGCGACGAGGTGCCCCACGCCATCGGCGTGCGCGTGGAGGAGATGGGCTACGACCGCAAGAAGGACCTGCATCGCATCTACGCCGTCGTCTACGTGGAGCGCGACAGCCAGAAGGGCATCATCATCGGCAGGCAGGGCGCTGCCATCAAGCAGGTGGGCACGGAGGCGCGTCTCGACCTCGAGCAGCTGCTCGGCACGCGCGTGTTCTTGGATCTGTCCGTGAAGGTGAAGAAGAACTGGCGGCGCGACGCGAACCAGATCCGCCGCTTCGGCTACGGGGAGGGCGCCTAGGAGCGCGCCTGTCCGCGCGAAGCGGCTCTTGCGCCGCGCGGGAGCCGCTTCGCGCCCCTTCGCCTGTCCTCAGTTCTGCAGGTATTGTCACGATAAGGGCAAACGGGCGTTTGTCCGGGGCGTGCCCGCGGGTTTTCCGCTACAATCATGGCATACGTGTCATTTGCGAGGGAGTATGCCAGCATGATCTGTCCTCACTGCCATTCGGAGAACCGCGACGGCGCGCGATTCTGCAACGATTGCGGCCTTCCGCTTTCGGGCAAGATCGCGGAGCTTGCGGCTGCCGCCGACCGAGCCGAGTCCGGTCCTGCCGCCGATACCGTTTCCGCATCGGACGCTGCGGAGGCGTCCGGCGCGTCTGCCGAAAGCCCCTCTGCCGCGCAGGATGTCTCCCTCGCCGGCTCGGACGGCGAATCCCCCTCCGCGTTGGGCGAGGCTCGCGCCGGCTCCTCCGGCCCGCTCGACCCTGCGGCGCTGCCCTCCATAAACGTGGCGGGCGTGAACGTGGACGAGAACGGCGACGCGTACGACTTCGGCCCGCTTCCCGACGCCTCTGAGGAGGCCCCATCGGAAGGCGGCGCGGACGTCGCACGCGCCGCCGACGATCTCGCTCCCTTCGTGCCGAAGCGGGCGGCCGTCGACGAGGCGGCCCGCACCGCCGACCTGACGGGCATCGACGAGTGCCTCGTCGATGCGAGCTACGTGCCCCCGGCCGCCTCTTGGCGCTCGGGGGACACGATGGAGCTTCCGCGCGTCGAGGGCGCCTCCGCGCCCCAGCAGCGCGAGTTCCGCGCGCCCGACGCGAACGCGAGAAAAGGCGGCAAGGGCAAGGTGGTCGCCATCGTGCTCGCCTGCCTGGTCGCGCTCGGCGCCGCGGCGGCGGGTGCGACGTACTACCTGGAGCTTTGGGGCGGCAAGATGCTTCCCGACGTCGTGGGGATGACCCAGACCGACGCCGTCTACGCGCTTGAGGGCAAGGGCTTCTCCGTGCGCGTGCTCGAGGTGAAGTCCGACGAGACGGAAGGCGTCGTGCTGCTCATGGACCCCGGCGCGGGCGCGCGCACGGAGGAGGGCACGGAGGTCACCGTCCACGTGGCCGCCGCGCGCTTCGTTCCCGAGGGCGCGGTGGGCGTCCCGCGCGACGAGGCGGCCAACCTGCTTGCGGCCGAGGGCTTCGAGAACGTGACGTACGTCACGGAGAAGTCCGACGAGCACGAAGGGCTCGTGCTCAGCATCGATCCGGCCCCTGGGACGAAGGCGACCGCCTCCACGCCGATCACCGTGACGGTGGCAGAGCCCTACACAGTCCCCGACGTTGTCGGCATGACGTGGGAGGAGGCGAAGGCCGCGCTCGAGGCAGAGGGCTTTTCTGCCGCCGTCTCCTACATCTACGACGAGAACGTGGAGCCGGGAGTGGCCATCGGCACCGATCCGGCTGCGGGCTCGAAGGCGGCTTCCGGCACCTCTGTGGTCGTGAACGTGGCGCTCTCCCGCGCCGCCGAGTTGGAAAGCGCCACCTGGGGGCTGTTCTCCGAGGGCGCTTCGGTCAACATCGACGGCATCGATTACCTGGTGTCCTCGTGCGACGCAGTGGCCTACGAGGGGAGCGAGACGACGTCGTTCACGATCACGGCCAAGCCCTACACGACGTTTCTGGGCGTGACGCTCCCCCTGGACGAGCGCTCGGTGTCCGGCACCGTCGTGTGGAACGCCGACAACACGGTGTCCTCCATCACGGAATCGTAAGGCCGTGTCGCAGCCCACCTACGGCGCGCGCGGCATCGTTTTGCGCAAGACGAAGCTCGGGGAGGGCGACCTTGTCGTGACGCTGCTCTCCGAGGACGGCTCCCAGCTGCGCGCCGTCGCGAAGGGGGCGCGCAAGCCGACGAGCCCGTTCGCCTCGCGCCTCGAGCTGTACTCGGTGGCCGACGCGCTTCTCGCTCGCGGGCGCAGCCTCGACATCGTCAAGGAGGCGCGCCTCGTCGAGGGCAACGAGCGTCTGCGCCGCGACCTGGAGCGCGCTGTCTGCGCCGCGCCTGTGGCCGAGCTTTCGGGCTGCGTCTCCCAGGACGGCCTCGAGAACCCCCGGCTGTTCGCGCTGACGCGTGCCGCGCTCTCGAGCCTGGGGCGCGTCGAGGTTCCGTTCGCGCCCGCGATCGCGGCGGGGCACCTTTTGAAGGCGCTCGCCTTCGCGGGGCTGAGGCCGAGCCTCGACGCGTGCGCCGTCTGCGGGCGCGAACTCGGCGCGCCCGCGCCGGAGGGCCTTGCGGCGCTGTCGTATCGCGAGGGGGGCGTCGTGTGCCCCGCCTGCCGCGGCGCGGCCGAGGCGGTGATGGTGCCCGCTTCGACCCTTGGCTGGTGCCGCGCCCTCCTCGGCTCGACGTTCGCCGAGATCGAGGGCATGGACGTCGATCCCTCGGCATCCTTCGCTGCGCTCAGATTCTGCCAGCAATGGGTTCGCGAGCATGTGGGCGCGAACCTCAGATCGCTTGACTTCCTGTTCACCTGCGGGTTGTTCTGATCCGGACGGCAACCCAGACGAGAGGAGACGGACATGCACACCTTCACCCCGCGCGGCGTGTGCTCGCGCGCCATACACCTTGAGCTCGACGGAGAGCGCGTGGCCCACGTGGACTTCGTGGGCGGCTGCGACGGCAACCTCAAGGCCATCTCGAAGCTCGTCGAGGGCATGACGGTGGACGAGGTGGCCGCCGCGTTAGAGGGCAACACGTGCGGACGGCGCGCCACCTCCTGCGCCGACCAGCTCGTGCGCGGCCTGCGCGAGGCGCGCGCGAAGGAACTGGCCGACGAGGCGGGCGTCGAAGCGGGCGCCCCTCATGAGGCCGTGTAGGCCCACAGGTTGAGGCACTGGCCGAGCACTTCGTCGAACCCCCAGGTCCGCGCCGTGCGCTCGGGACTGTTCGGGTCGCGGATCTCGAGGCGCCCGTTCTCGTCGATTCCCGCGAGCACGATGAAGTGCCCCGTCGTGGTGAAGTCGCCCGGCCCGACGCTCGCGATGACGGGCGAGCCGGACAGGATCGCGCGGCGCACGCTCGCCTCGTTGGCGGGCAGCTCCTCGGCGGCAAGCCCCGCCTCGGCGGCGCCGTCGGTCATGAACGTCCAGGCGGTGCCGTCGGGCGTCGCGCAGCCGAGGCGCTCGGAGAGCGCTCCCATGTCGGCCGGCGTCCTGTCGGCGCGTCCCGTGAGGGCGACGTAGACCATGGACAGGCACGTGGGGCCGCAGCCCGCCTCGGCGAAGCTGTACCCCGCGTAGCGCTCCGAGGCCCAGGCGGGATCGCGCTGGTAGAGCTCGGGGACCTCGCCTGCGCGCCACTGGTCCTTCGGCGTGCTGCGCGGCCCGCCCGTCTCGTCGGGAGGCGTCCCTTGCGCGCCGGCCGTCAGCTTTTCGAGCGCTCCGATCGCGCAGGGCGCGCCCAGGGCGAGGATGCAAGCGAGCGCGAGGACGAGGGCGATGCGCGCGACGAGGCGCGGCCGGGGCGGACGGCGCGCGAACAAAGGGCGTGCGCGCCGCGTTCGGCGCGGCGTCCAGGCGGCGCGGTCGAGCCGACGGTTCCCGGCGTTCGCGCGGGGCGCCCCCGCCGCCTTGCGGGGCGCGGGCCCGAGCGAGTTGGTGTAGGTCATGGCTTCTCCTTTCCGTCGCTTTGATTGTGCCCCGAACCCCTCTTCGCCGTCCCGGAAGATCGGGCAACCGATTGCTTAAGCTTTCCTTAATTCCGAGGCGCGTGAAAGCGCGCCGACCGTCTGCGGGGCTACAATGGTCGGGACGAAAAAAGCCGAGCGGAAGGGGCTGCGTGGAGGAGAGGAAGTTGGTTTTCGTCTGCGACGACGATCGGGCCATCGCCGATCTGGTGGTCCAGCTTCTGGTCGAGGCGGGCTTGGACGCGCGCGCGTTCTACTGCGCCGCCGACCTTCTGGCGGCCCACGCCGACGGGCGGGCCGACCTCGTGGTGCTCGACATCATGATGCCGGGGATGGACGGGTTCGCCTGCTGCCGCGAGATACGCCGCGCAAGCGGCGTCCCCATCGTGCTGCTCACCGCCAAGGACGAGGAGGTCGACAAGGTGGTCGGCTTCGAGTTGGGCGCCGACGACTACGTGGTCAAGCCCTTCAAGCCCCGCGAGCTCGTGGCGCGCGTGCGCGCCCGTCTGCGCCGCCCCGCCTCCCCCGCGCGCCGCGTGCTGGAGGCGCGCGGGGTCGCGCTCGACGAGGACGCCTACGAGGCGACGCTGCACGGCGAGGCGCTTCCGCTCACGCCCAAGGAGTTCGCCATCCTCGCGTGCCTTCTGCGCGCGCAGGGCCGTCCCGTCTCCTCGCGCGATTTGTTCGAGGAGGTGTGGAAGGAGGAGGCCAACGTCCAGTCCAACAACACGGTGATGGTGCACATACGCCATCTGAGAAAGAAGCTCGCCGCCGTCGACTCGTCCCAAGAGCTCGTCGAGACGGTGTGGGGCGTGGGCTACAAGCTGGGGTAGGGAAGGAGGCCGAAGTGTCGACGAGGCAGACGCCGCAGCGCGCGCGGCTCGCCCGCGCCATCGTGGGGCGCACGATGGCGGGCATCATGATCTTCACGGCGGCGTTCGCCGTCGCGTTCGCGGCGTTCGACGCGATCGTGAAGCCCGGACTCTCGAACTTCTTGTACTTCGAGGTGATGGGCGGCGACGGGGGCGCATCGTGGCGGCTGTACGACGCGCTGACGACACTCTACCTCCCCTTGGCGGCGCTCCTGTACGCCGCGGGCATCTTCCTCTTCGTCCGCTCGGGCGTGAACCGGGCGCTGTCGTACTTCGACGCGCTCTACGAGGCGGCCGAGGGCATCCTCGCCAAACGCGCGGAGGCCGCCCCGCTGCCTCCCGAGCTGTCCGAGACGGCGGCGGCGCTGGGCGCCATCAAGGAGGAGCGCGAGCGCGCCGACCGCGCCGCGAAGGCGGCCGAAGAGCGCAAAAACGAGCTTGTCGCCTACCTGGCCCACGACATCAAGACGCCGCTCACCTCCATCATCGGATACCTGGCGCTGCTCGAGGAGTCGCCCGACCTGCCCGCGTCCGCGCGGGCGCGCTACACGGGCATCACGCTCGAGAAGGCGTACCGCCTCGAGGAGCTGCTCGACGAGTTCTTCGAGATCACCCGCTACAACCTGCATGCCATCCCCATCGAGCGCTCCCGCTTCGACGGCGCGCTGTTCTGCAGCCAGGTGATCGACGAGTTCTTCCCGCTCGCCGAGGCGCGCGGGCTGCGCCTGGTCTACGAGGGGCCGCAGGAGCTGCGCGTGTTCGCCGACGCGGGCAAGGTGGCCCGCGTGGTCGACAACGTCTTGAAGAACGCGGTGGCCTACGCCGACCCCGGCACCGACGTCGTAGTTCGCACCTCTCTCGCGAAGGGGGAGGGCGGCTACGTGTGGTGGGAGATCACCGTCACCGACCGCGGGCGCGAGCTTTCTCCCCAGCACCTCGAGCGCATCTTCGAGCGCTTCTACCGCGCCGACGAGGCGCGCGGCGCCCAGACGGGCGGCGCGGGGCTGGGGCTGGCCATCGCGCGGGAGACGGCGCGGGCCCACGGGGGCGACATCTACGTGGCCAGCGACGCGGGCGCGACGTCGTTCACCATCTGGATCCCCCAGGGCCCGAGCGTGAGCGCGTAGGCGCGGAAGGGGCCGTCCATGATCGAGCTCGTCGCTTTCGAACCCCGCCTTCGCGACGCCCTGTTCGCGTTCCTGTCGCGCTGCCTGCCCGAATCGGGCCGCTCGTTCGACCCGGCGGGTCGCCACGCGCACCTCGAGCACATCGAGGACGGATTCGACGCCTTTTGGTGCCTCGTCGAGGACGGCGAGGACGTGGTGGGCTGCGTGGGTCTGCGCGAGCTCGAACCAGGCGCGAGCGAGCTCAAGACGCTGTTTCTGTACGAGCGCTTGCAGGGCCAAGGATGGGGTCGCCGCCTCGCTGAGCGCGCCATAGCCCGCGCCCGCCTTCGCGGCGACGTCGCCGTGCGCCTCGACACGACGTCTGCGAGTCGAGGCGCCATCGCGCTCTACCGTCGGCTGGGCTTTCGCGACATCGACCGCTACAACGACAATCCGGCGGCCGACGTCTTCATGCAGCTCGACCTTTCCTGAGGCTCTCCAACCTGCCGCTTTGTGCGGAAGCTGTGGGCGGCGCCGAGCGCGCTTGCCGGGCGTGCGGCTTGCCGGTACAATAGGTAGGCTGCGAAAACGCAGGCACTTCCCGCTTGGTCCGCATGCGTCCACCGCATGCCTCCCAGAGGGAAGCG
>HHCFC01400__coassemble_1280_pt1 | contig 37016 bp, 28 predicted proteins | sample HHCFC01400__metabat2_high_PE_041 | metagenome-assembled genome bin HHCFC01400
GACGGCGGGCTTATGAGGCTGTCGGAAAAGTGCGCAAGATTCTTGACGGTACCATTTTGCAGTTGCGAAAACGGCAACGGCGTTCGCAACTTGCGTGCTGGACGTACGACACTTTGAACCCTGTCCATCCCCTTCGGGGTTATACCCTCAGAGCAAATTACCCGCTATACAGGTGGACGTGATTTGCCAATGCGTGGTGTAGGTGCGTGCGCGAAATGTTTCACGTGAAACATTTCGTACGTTTGAGTTGTCCGCACGCTCCATCTATGTCGGAGCCGCGAGAATCGCGCACTGTTGCTTCCTTGCCGTGAGACTGGATCGATTGCACCCATTGATCGAGAACAAGGGGATCGCTTGGCTGGAACGGCGAGCCTTCGACGGCATTGATGGGGATGAGGTTCACATGACAGAGCAGATCCGAGCAGAACGCGTTGAGCGCCTCAAGATCGCGGTCGGTGTCGTTCACGTTGTCTATCATGACGTATTCAAGGGTCACGCGGCGATTGGTTTTCTTCACATAGCGCATCAAAGCCTGCTTCAAGTCGGGTAGCTTGTAACGCGCCACGCGGGGCATGAGCAGGTCGCGTGTGGATTGACGTGCGGCGTGGAGCGAGACGGCAAGCGTGAACTGCTCTGGTTCGTGGGAAAATCGCTCTATTCCTTCGATAACTCCGCAGGTTGAAATGCTGATATGCCGCGCTCCGATAGCTAAACCCTGAGGATCGTTGAGGATGCGCAGCGCGGCAAGCACGTTGCGGTAGTTCAAAAACGGCTCGCCTTGGCCCATTCCTACGATGTTGGTAACACGGCGCCCCATATCGTTTTGCGCCAAGAGAACCTGATCGGCGATCTCCCCAGGAACGAGGTTTCGTTCAAATCCCGCCTGACCGGTGGCGCAAAACGCGCATTGCATGGAGCATCCGGCCTGGGTCGAGAAGCACACGGTGAGGCGGTCGCCCGATCGCGACGGGATGGCGACAGTCTCCACGCAGGTACCGTCATGGTATTCGACAAGGTATTTGCGCGTTCCGTCGTGCGATATGCGCCGTTCGGCCAAAGAAGGGGCATGCAGGGGGAAGCATTCGGCAAGTCGCGCGCGCAAGGCAGTGGGAAGGTTGGTCATCTGATCGTACGAATCCGCATGATGAACGTACAGCCATTGTGCAAGCTGCTTCGCCCTGAATGAAGGTTGCCCGAGCGATTCGATGATATCGGGAAGTTCGTCGAGGCCATATGATTTGATCGGTTTATCCATGCGGCCATTATACATGTTTCACGTGAAACATTCCTCAGGGTGGAGAGGGGGCTGGTATACTGCTGAGGATCATGTCGACATTGACGAAAGAAGGGTACATGTCTGGATGCCGAGTGGCGCTGCTCGCAGGAGGGAAGAGCGGGGAGCGCGAAGTGTCGCTCGCGTCGGGGGAAGGCGCGCGGAAGGCTCTTGAGGAAGCCGGATACGACGTCACGGTTCTCGATCCGGCAAGCAAGGACGATCTCAAGCGATTGATCGACGGCCCGTTTGATGTTGTTTTTCTCTGCTTGCACGGCAAATACGGAGAAGATGGCACCGTGCAAGGGCTTTTGGAAACGATTGGTCTGCCTTACACGGGGTCGGGCGTGTGGTCGAGCGCGTTGGCGATGGACAAGGCGAAATCCAAGCAGTTTTACCAGATGGAGGGTATCCCCACACCGCCGTCGATGACGCTGCATAGAGGCGAGCCTTACGATGCGAAGGCTTTGGTGGCCGATCTTGGCTCCCATTGCGTTGTGAAGCCGGCGACTGAAGGAAGCGCTCTGGGCGTGCGCATCGTCGAAGGGGCAGATGAGATCGAGCAAGCTCTCGACGAGGTGTTCAAGATCGACAACGAGGTGCTGGTGGAGCGCTACATCAAGGGCAAGGAATTGACGGTAGCGGTCATCGGCGGCGAAGAGCTTGAGGCGCTGCCGATCATCGAGATCGTCGCGAAGAACGACTTCTACGATTACGAGTCCAAATACGCTCCCGGTGGATCGCAGCATATCTGCCCCGCTCCGCTTTCCGCTGAAACGACGTCGTATATCCAGGACCTTGCCGTGCGGGCGCATCGCGTTCTCTCGTGCAGCGGGGTATCTCGTTCCGATTTCATCCTGGAAGATGATGGGTCGTGCTGGATTCTCGAAACGAACACCATTCCCGGCATGACTGAGACGTCGCTTTTGCCCGATGCCGCCCGTGCGGCGGGCATCTCGTTCCCCGAGCTCTGCGCGAAGCTTGTGCGCTACGCGTTGGAGAAGTAGATAAAAAAGACGCCCGGAATGTTTCACGTGAAACATTCCGGGCAATGCGAAACATCTGATTGTCGGTTAAAAAGCACCGCAGGATTTAAGGGCAAGGACAACGCCGACAGCGAGAACGAGGAGGAACGCCCAGCTGATAACATAGCATCCCTTGTTCTTTTTCCGTCCTTGCTCGATGAGGCTTTCGGAAAACGTGCGGCGGCTTTTCAGAATGACCGTCCCCGATGCCTTCTCAGGGAACGGTTGGGTAGCCTTCGGCTGCCAGGTGCCACCGCTTCGGACGATCTGATCGACCCCTTGTTCTCCGAGATCGATATCAGGCCGCACCCCGTCGGCAAGTCGTCGGCTCAGAGCCTTCTCGAACTGGGAAAACGGCTCCTTGAGTGCAGGGTCGTAGCATACGACCGCGACTTCGCCCCAATACTGGCCTGGTTCAGGGCTGTCGGTGTAGGCGACGAAGGATAAAAATGCTTTGACGGTCCACCCTCGTGCAGATAGGATATGAAGCTTGCGAGAGAATTCGGCATTGAAGTATCCGACCAGCCTGTCGAAGCGGTTTTTCAGCCATGCGACGGAAACTCCTTCCTCGGAGAGGAATACGATGTCGAACGCATCGCCGACCGCATTGTCGGCACCGAGCAATGGGGCTGCATCTTTCTTCGACTTCGTGTCGAATCGGGCGTACGATCCGAAGTAGCGTTCTGCTTGCATGGGGTCTCCTGACGATGCGGACATGAGTTGTACGATTCAATGATAGATGATAGGCTGAACGGTATGGATACACAAACCGCTCCTGAGCAGGATGCTCTGCAAAGCTTCATAAGCGACGGAACGCCCGATGCCATTCGTGCACGGTACGCGTCGCTCCCGGCGTTGGCCGCTGAATTGGATTTCGGAGAACTTGACCGCTCCATCGTGGTGCTTGACACGGAGACAACGGGGTTTTCGTTCAACCACGATGAATTGACCCAGATCGCCGCCGCCCGTATGGATCGCGGGGAAATCGTCGAGTGGTTCGTGACATTCGTGAATCCTGGGAAGCCCATTCCCGAAGAGGTGGCTCATCTCACGAACATCCATGACGCCGACGTCGCCTCGGCACCTGAGCCGGAGGAAGCTTTGGCCGCTCTGGTGAAATTCGTGGGAGATTCCAAGATCGTTGCCCATAACGCGGAGTTCGACCGCACGTTCACCACGCGCCACCCGAGCGGATATCCATTGCTCGAGAACACGTGGATCGATTCGCTCGACCTTGCGCGCATCGCCGTTCCCCGTTTGAAGTCGCATAGGCTGCTCGATCTCGTCCGAGCGTTCGGCGCGCCGCTTTCGACGCATCGCGCAGATGCCGACGTGGCGGCGACATGCGCGGTGTTTCGCATCCTGCTGGCGGGCATCGCCGCCATGCCGCCTGCGCTCGTGCGTGAGATAGCCCGCCTCACCACAGCTGATCGTTGGCCAACCCAAGTGGTGTTCGAGTGGTTCGCATCGGAGGAGGGATGCCGCAATGTTTCACGTGAAACATTTGAAGCGCCCGAAAGCGACCGCTCGTTCTCGCTGAGGAGCCTTCGGCGCGAGCGTCTCGGCAAGGTGGAGCGATCTGCGAAGGTCGACGCTGACGACATCGCCGCCGATCCGTTGCGTTCGCTGGTGTTTCCCACAGCTGAGGAAATCGACGAGGCGTTCTCGGCCGATGGGTTGGTGGGATCGCTGTACGAAGACTTCGAGCCGCGTGAGGAGCAGCGCGCCATGGCCGAGGCCGTGCGCGCTGCGTTCGCAAGCTCCGAGAACCTTATGGTGGAAGCCGGCACAGGCGTGGGCAAATCGATGGCCTATTTGGTGCCTTCGGCGCTGACGGCCCGAAAGAACGGCATCACGGTGGGTGTGGCGACCAAGACGAACGCCTTGCTCGATCAGCTGGTGTACCATGAGCTGCCCGCTCTGTCGCGCTCTCTTGCCGAGGCCGATCCGGATGCGCCGCCCCTCACGTATGCTCCGCTCAAGGGGTTCGCGCATTACCCCTGCCTGCGGAAAATCGATCGCCTTGTTGGGGATGGCGATCATGTAAGGGTGGTTGCCGGCAAGGAGCAGTCCCAGGCCCCGGCGCTCGCGGCCCTGCTGTCCTTCATCGAGCAGACGGAATACGACGACATGGACAGCCTTAAGATCGATTACCGTGTGCTGCCGCGACGGATGGTGACGACGACCAGCCACGATTGCCTCCGTCGGAAGTGCCCCTATTTCGGCGTGTCGTGCTTCGTTCATGGCGCGCGCCGTCGCGCCGAGGCCGCCGACGTGGTGGTGACGAACCACAGCCTCTTGTTCTGCGATCTCGTTGCGGACGGTGGTTTGCTGCCGCCCATCCGCTATTGGACGGTGGACGAGGCCCACGGCGCAGAGGCCGAGGCCCGGCGCGCGTTCTCCCTTGCGCTTTCGGCCGAGGATATCACCAGGCTTGCTGGCAGGGTGAGCGCCGACGAATCGTCTCGCAACGTGTTCGTGCGGGCAGAGCGCCGCGTGGTCGCGCCCTCTGCGGAAGAAGGAGCGACCCTGTTCTACGCGCTCACCGCAAAAGCGCGCGCGGCGGGGACGGTGTATGCCAACGCTGCCCGCGAGTTCTGCGCCCATCTCAAAGATCTATTATTCTTCGACCAGAATAAAAAAGGGAAGGGCTACGAGACGGTCGAGCTGTGGATCAACGGCGACATACGTCAGAGCGCAACGTTTTCCCAGATCGTAGAGTTGGGGCAGATGCTGTCCTCCGCTGCCGAGAAGTTGGTGACGGCAAGCCAGGAGCTGGTCGGCTACCTCGAGGGCCTTGACGGCGCAGCCGAGGTGCAGCGCGAGGTGGCCTCGCTCGCCATAGAGTTGAAAGACCAGGTCAAAGCGATTGACATCATTCTTGTCCACCCCGACGAGGCCTATGCCTACGCCGCCACGCTCAGCCGCAAGAAAGATCGCGTGGCCGAGAAGCTCGAAGCGCTGCTGGTGAACGTGGGGCCGGCTATGAACGACACGCTGTTCGCGCGCACGCATTCAGTGGTGTTCGCGTCCGCGACGCTGGTGGTGGACGATCGCTTCGACGCGTTTGAGGCTGCGCTTGGTCTGAACGCTTCGGAGTTCTCGGCATGCCGCATGTGCCGCTTGGATTCGAGCTACGATTTCGACGGACAAATGACGGTGTACGTGGCCGAAGACATGCCCGAGCCGAACGACCCGCGCTACCTCGACGCTCTGCAGCGGTTTCTGACCGACGCCCATCGGGCGCAGCGGGGATCGATGCTCACGCTGTTCACCAATCGCCGCGAGATGGAGAAATGCTTCGACGAGGTGCAACCCCGGCTCAAAGAGGACGACCTGCGGCTGGTGTGCCAAAAATGGGGCGTCTCGGTCAAAGGGCTGCGCGACGATTTCCTCGCTGACGAACATCTGTCCCTTTTCGCGTTAAAGAGCTTTTGGGAGGGATTCGACGCTCCCGGAGCCACCCTCAAAGGGGTCGTCATCCCGAAGCTGCCGTTCTCGAAGCCCACCGACCCTCTGTCGTGCGAACGAGCAGCGCGAGACGACCAGGCGTGGAGGCGCTATGTCCTGCCCGCCGCCGTGCTGGAGGTCAAGCAGGCGGCCGGACGGCTGATCCGCAAAGCGGACGATACGGGTGTTCTCATTCTGGCTGATCGACGCCTTCTGACGAAAAGCTACGGCAAGGCGTTCCTCAACTCGCTGCCCAGCAGGACGATCAAGGTGCTGCCGACCGCTGCCATAGTCGAGGAATTGGCTCGCGATGCCGGTCGGTAACGCGATAGGTTGAAGCTTGTGAGGAAGAAGGGCGACAAACTGGCGCACGCCGCGCATATCAAGCGGCATACGGCGGGGACATCGAACGAGATATCGTTCAGCGTGCTCGATGCGGCGAGAAACGCTTTGGACGAGAAGGGCCGTGCCGGCCGCGATGCGCGCCTCCACCGTTTCGGCGGCATTTCGCTCTTCACCTTGTCAGCGCGCAGGAAGAAGCCGGCGGGCACGCCAACGAAAGAACAGGGGTTGCCGCTGTCGACCGGCGATTTTGTTTCGGTCGAACCGCCGAAATCCCAGGTACCCCAGATAGCGTATCCTTCAGAAACGCCGTCCGCTGCGCCCTCTGCTTCCTCGTCTTTCGAAGGTCCTACGGCAACGCGTCCGAAGCTTTCCGAGGAGGCATTCGAGAAGCCGATCGCTCAGCCAGCTGAAAAGCCTCCCTTGTCTTCCGAGGAGGAGGTGGCCCGCAGGAAGGCCCGCCGTCGTTTAAGCAAGCTGGTGGCTGTTGCGGCGATCGCGCTGATCACTGGGGCGGTTGCTGTTGCAGGGGGCGGGTATCTGTACCACGACTACCAGCAGTATCAAGACGGCATCAAGTCCCTCAACGACACGTTGAAGCTTGTTGCCGAGACGGATGAGGCCATCAAAGGGCTTGACGATTTCGTTGCCGACCCGTTCGCGGCGGGATCGCGCGCCGCGTGCAAAGATCTGAAGTCGAGTTTGCCCGAGATCGAAGAGAAGCTTGCGCAGGCAGACGAGCGAGCCCGCGCCTTATCCGTCAGTTTGCGCGAATCTCAGGGCAAAGAGGCCGCCCACCAGGCGGTCGCCACCATCTCCGCGCGCAACACGCTTGTTGATCAGGGGTATCAGATCATCGATGCCGCGGACAGGGCGTATGATGCGATCGATCAGGCTCGCAAAGCATGGGACGTTCTGCTGTCGGCCGACGCGTTGGCCCGCGAGTCTTCCGAGCTTGTGAAAGACACCACGCCCGAGAACGTGCAGGCGTCGATGGCCAAAGCCAACGAGTCCCTTGAAGCGTTCGAAGAGGCAGAGGCGTCGTTTGCCGAATCCAGTTCGCTCTATCCTGCTGCTGATTTTGCGGCGTTTTCAGACTACATCGCCAAACGCAAAGAAGCGCTTGGCCATGCGCTGGCTTCCGACGAGGCCATTCTTGCGAAGGACAAGGATGCGGCGACCGAGCACAACGATGCGTACAACGCTGCCGATGCCGAGGCGGCCGAACGAGCGAAGGGGCTTCCAGACGACCCTTCGAGCCCGGTGGTCGACGCGTTCGAAGCGGAAGCCGAAGAGTTTGAGAAAGCATATTCAACAGCGCGTTTACAAGCCGGAGCAGCCGACGCTTTTATTCGTGATTATTTGGGTACGGAGATCAAATAGCGTATACTTGCAGTATGTATGCCTTGTAGAATCGCCAACGAAAGGCAAGCGATATGCCTGAACCAATGGATCACGTCGCGTATCTGTCCCAGGAAATCGGGCCGCGCCCTGCGGGAACCGAAGAGGAACAGCAGACGGCGTTGTACATTACCGAGCAAATGCAGAAGGATGCCGGGCTTTCTGCCGTCATCGAGGATTTCAATGGCGCGCCGAGCGCGGAAGCCCCAAAGGTCGTGTGCTGTGCCCTCACCTTCGTCTTTGCGCTGGCGTCTCTGTTTGTGCCGGTGCTTGGCGTGGCCGCTATCGTGGTGACCCTCGTTGCTGCGGCTCTGTTCGCAGCCGAGGTGTTCGACCGTCCGATGCTGTCGAAAGCGTTCGCGCGCGGCGTGAGCCAAAACGTCGTTGCCAAGTACGAACCTGGCTATTCCGCTGAGACGGGCGGAACGCGGCGGCGCAAGGTGATCCTCGTGGCGCGTTACGACACGGGCAAGGTTCGGACGGAACTTGCCCGCCCGCTTCTCCCAGCGCTGCCGATCCTGCAATGGGCGACGTTCGGCGCCATGGTGTTTCTGCCGATTCTGCTGATCGTGCGCACCGTTGTGTTTCCGAATGCCGAAGGCGCGCTGAACGTGGCGCTGAACGTGCTGGCCGTCATCGCGCTGATCGCGGTCGCAGTGCCGCTTGTGGTGGCGTTGCTTCATAAGCTGGCCCCTTACAACGAGGGCGCGAACTGCAACGCTTCCGGCGTGGCGGTGCTCTTGGAGGTGGCCCGTCGTGTTGGCCGAGGCCGTGTGAGCGAGGCCGAATTGGCTGCACGTGGCAACGCGGAGATTCACGGTGCCGATGCCGCGCGTAGTGCCGGGCTTGTTCCCGAGGGCGCGCAGCTCGTGTACGAAGCGTCGAACGTGCGACCGCCGGAAATCGCCCCTCAAACTCCCGAAGCGCGCCTTGCTGCTGCGAAAGCGGCCGTCGCTGCGCTTTCTGGGAAACCGGTGAGCGGGGCGGCAGCGGTGGACATATCGCAGAACCTTGTGCAAGTGAAGGAGCCTCCCGTGGGAGCGCCGACAGCCGAGGATATCCGGGCGCTCCACGATGAGACGCGCGAAGCGCTCAGCTCGCTTCCGGCTGAAACGATGCAAACCGCTCTTGCCAATGCTGAAGCCGCGCAGCGGTCGGCTGAAATCCTCGAAGAGACGGCGGGTGCGGCGGTTGCCGCAGCAGATGCCTCCGTTGCAGCATCGCCTGTCTTGGAGCGCGAGCCCGACCATTCGAGCGGCGGCGTGCCGGATTGGTTCAAGAAGGCGCAAGAGAAGGCGAAAAAGCCCCGCTCTGCCGACAAGCCCGTGCAACGGTCGCGCTACGCGAGCGCCCTCGACGCTGCGGTGAGCGAGAGCGCCGGTCATTTCGCAGAAGCGAACCGAATCGTCGAGGAGGACGTCGAACGCGCGCTCGACGAGGGCCGCGAAGAGATTCGCGAAGTGAAGGCGCCCCAATGGGCATCTGCTCCGGTGCAGGTGGACGAGCACGTGGGCGCGACGAAAAGCGGCGATGCTCCTTCCCCCGCTTCGGCTGCGGTTCCTCCCTCTGCGCCGGCTGACGTTCCCGCTTCCGTTGCTTCTGGTGCTGGGGATGATCCTTTCGCCACTACGGCTATGCCTCCGATCGATGTGAGCAGCCTCAACTTGGACAACGTTCCTCCTGTTGACGATCTTCCTTTGCCGTCGTTCCTCGATCCGCGAAAAGTGCAGGAAGAGGCCCAATCGGCTTTGCAAAATGAACGCAGAACCGAGAATCGTGTCGACGTGACTGCCGTCCCCATCGGTGACAGCGGGCGTATCGATTATCCGGTCGATGCCTCGCCGTCTTTGGGGGCCGAAGGCGCTCCTGCGGTTTCTTCGATTCCAGCAGATGCGGCGGTTCCTCTGGCAGATGAGAAAGGCGGTCGCCGTCCCATCGTTCTTCCCGACATCGGTTTGTCGGGGAAGCTGGCGCCCATCACCGAGCTTCCCAAGCAGCGCGCCCCTCTGGCCGATGTGGAGGCTTCGGGCAAAACGGCTGCGAAAAGCCTGCTTTCCATGCTTCCGGCGATCAGCCTGGGAGCATCCGGCACAATGGAACCTGTTGGGGAGCGCGATGCCTCGACCGCTGAACGCGCCAAGGTGTCGGGACTGCGCTCGTCTCTGCCCTCTCTTTCAGGTTCGATAAACCGTATCGAGGAGGAGCATCATTCGAGCGTGAGCATTGCCGGTTCGTTCGCGCCCGCCGGAGCTACGGGCGCGTTCGCCCCGGTGGGGGATGAGCTGCTTCAAAACATCGATCCCGACGATATCTATGTGGATGATGCAGACGATTCGGCATATGAGGAGAATTACACGGAAACGGGTGCGTTCGCCGGGCCGGGGTACGTCGAAATGCCCAAATCGCGCATGCGTCGCTTGTTCGACCGCTTCCGACGCAAGAAGGACGAAGCGGAGCCCACGCCGCAAGAGTGGCTTGATGTGGATGAATCGTTCGATGCTCGCACCGTAGGAGCAGAGCGTGGCGGTTGGGAGAGTTTCCGAGAAGATGCCACCACGCAGATGGAATTCCAAGACGAGTACGCCGACGAAGCGTTCGATGGGTACGTCGAAGGGGATTCGTTCGATGGGGGCGATGCGCGTATCGAACATGGCGAATACGATGAATACGACGGGTATGACGAGTATGACGGGCAGGGTCGTGACGGATGGAACGATGCGAACCGCCGCTCGTGGCACGGAGGGGCGTTCTCTCCGCGGCGCATGGAGCGTGCCGAGCTTGATTCCGAGCGCGTAGCCGAAGAAGCTGCTGCTGCGGCAGAACGTCATGAACAAGGCGTGTCCGAAGAGATCGAGCACATCTACCAGTTCCGCAATCCCGACATCAACACCGAGGTGTGGTTCGTGGCGCTGGGTTCCGAACTTTCGCAAAACGGCGGCATGCGGGCGTTTTTAGCCGAGCATCAACAGGATTTGCGGGGATCCATCATCATCGATCTCGAAGCACTCGGTACGGGCGATCTGTGCATGGTGGAGCGCGAGGGGCAGTACCGGACGGTCAAAACCTCTTCTCGGATGAAGCGCTATGTGAGGAAAGCGTCCCAATCCACGGGTGTCGATGTAGGCGGCGCTCAGCTTTCATGGATGGAGAGCGCGGCATCCTACGCGATTAAGCACGGATATCAGGCCATGCATCTCGTGGGCATGCGCGACGGCAAGCCGGCGTATTACGCGCAAGCCGATGATGTGTTCGAGAACATTGAAGAGGATGTTCTTGCAAGGAATGCCGATTTTGTTATGGAGTTGTTGAAGAATATATAACAGGGTGTCGACATGTACGGTAGCGGTATGCAGGGCTGTCGTATAATTTCGACCCATATGCGTCTGCGCCGAACGCAGTGCGTCATCCTATATCTCAGGCAGGACAGAGAGGTGTTTTACAGTCATGGCTATTGAAGCGTATTGTGTGAAGTGCAAGGCCAAGAAGATCATGAAGGATCCCGTCGAGAGCACGACGAAGAACGGCAAGCCCATCACGAAGGGCAAGTGCCCCGATTGCGGCACCACCATCTGCCGCATCGGCGCTGCGAAGTAAGGTCGAATCTTTCGCGAAAAGCGACGGCCCCGGCTTGATGCCGGGGCCGTCGTCGTTCTGCCGCTTTCAAGCGAATTCGAGCAGTTCCGATGCGTGATGGACGATGGCATCGGGCGCTGCCTCGAGCAGCCGCCCCTCGGTATGGTAGCCCCAGGCAACGGCGATGGAGAACACGCCGGCGTTGCGCGATACCGTTACATCTCCCGTAGAATCGCCCACGTACGCAGTGCGGGAGGGAGACGAGCCAAGCTCGCGGATGGTGCGCAGGAGGCCCGCAGGGTTGGGTTTGCGCGGGATGTCGGCGCATTCGCCGTGGGCTATGGCGAACAGGTCGGGCAAGTAGGCATCGACCACCTCGTGCACGGCTCCGTCGAACTTGTTGGAGAGCACGGCCAGCTTCGCTCCGCGCCGCTTGAGTTCAGCGATCGTTTCAGGGATGCCGTCGTAGGCCTTGGTGAGGCGGTATCCGTACGCGGGGTAGAGGGCTTTCCAGCGCCGCAGCGCGCTTTCCACGTCCTCGCTATTGGCGCCTTCGGGCACCGCTTGGTACATGAGGGCCTTCACGCCGTTGCCTACGAAGCTGAGCACCTCTTGCGGCGTCCGTTCGGGCCAGCCGCACTCGCGCAGCGTTGCGTTGGTGAGCTCCACGAGATCGGGCAGCGTATCGAGCAGCGTGCCGTCGAGGTCGAAGATGAACGTGTCCAAACAGGGCTTCTTGCTTGCTTGTTCGCGCATGGCTGCGTTATTGTCCATGTCGGCACCTCTGCCTCGATACGTTCCAATGTGCCCAAATACGAAAAATCCAAGCCGAAGCTTGGATGGGAGGTTCATGGAGCGGGTGACGGGACTCGAACCCGCGAATACAAGCTTGGGAAGCTTGGGCCTTACCACTTGGCGACACCCGCATGATGACGCATTATAGCGCAATGAGAGCATGAAACGAGAGAAAAATTGAATACTTTAAAGCTCGCGAGATCAGAGCGGTAGAGAATGTAGCCAGTGAACGCATGGGATTAGGAACGGTTTGCCGGCAGTCGTTTGATCGTTCTGAGATGGTGTCAGGAAATGATGCATGTAACGTGTTCTTCATGCTCGTGCTTTTCGGCTCGTTCGTGTTGGGCATCGGGATTGGGAAAACTCGTGCAGTTTCCTTACTTCAGCTGGCCGGCAAAGCAGTAGAAAAGCGGCGAATCCACGATGGAGTCGATTTCGAACAAACCCCGCCACGCTTCGGCCTCCTCGACTGCAGGACGGAGCACGGATGTGACGGACGCGGGCACGTTGCGATGGTGGTCGTTCATCTGCGCGCGGCCCATGCTGTGCGCCACCGTGAAGCGCCCCGCAGGTTTTACCAGGCTGGCGACGCGTTTCGCGAGCGCGTCCTTGTCGAGAAAGTGAGGATACGCGTTGTAGATGACAACGGCGTCAAAACCCTCTTCATCTTCGAACTCGACCGCGTCGCGGCACCGGAAATCGATGCGGGGCTCGTTTTCGTACTTCTTTTGGGCGATTTCTATCATGCGAGGCGCGATGTCGAGCGCAACCACCTGCGACACTCCGAGGGCGAGATAGACATCGGCCATGATACCCGTGCCGCAACCGAGATCGAGCACGCGGGAGCCGGGGCCGATGCCCGCTATGGCCGCCACCGCCCCTTGGACTGCGCTCGGTCGGTTGAACGTCTTCTCCCAATCGTCGGCGCGACTGTCGAAGTAGCGTGCGATCTCGTTCATGGAGGTTTCCTTTCTGCGATGTCGGTCTTATCGGGGGACGACGATTCTTCTGCCGTTGTATTCGATGATGTCGCTTTCCATGTTGTACACGCTCAGCATCGAACTCTCGGTGATCACTTCCGATCCTCCAAGCGCTTCGACCAATCCGTCCTTCAGCATGAGGAATCGGTCGCACCAGCGCAGGGCCAGGTTCACGTCGTGAAGGACGGCCGCTGCGGCAAGGTTCCGCGCGTCCACTTCCTCACGGACGACGCGCATGACTTCCTGCTGGTTTGCCGGATCGAGGTTGTTTGTCGGCTCGTCGAGCAAAAGCACGTCGGTTTGCTGGACGAAGGCGCGCGCCAGCACCACTTTCTGGTACTCTCCGCCCGATAGTTCGTCGATGTAGCGCAAGGCGAAGTCGGAAAGCCCCAAATCGGAAAGAACTTTGCTCACAACCGCATGGTCCTCTTCGGACGGAGCGCCTTGCATATGCGGCTTTCTGCCGAGGAGCACAGCATCGTACACCGTGAGGCGGTTGGCATGGCTATGCTGGGCGACGAGGGCGATCTTCTTCGCGCGATGCCCTCGCGGCACCTGCGAGAGCGCCGCGCCGTCAAGCAGCACTATGCCGCTGTCGGGCTTCAGCGCATCGTCGAGGCAGGCCATGAGCGTCGACTTTCCGCATCCGTTCACGCCGAGAATCGCCAGAAACGATCCGGGCTCCACCAAAGCGCTGACGGATTTCAGGATCGGACGTCCCTTGACATAGGAGTAGGCGACCTCTTTTGCTTCCAGCATCAGCGACTCACCCCTTTGAACAGCAAGTAGAGGAACATCGGCGCGCCAACAAACGAAGTGATGGCGCCGATAGGGAGGATGAGCGGTGCCACGACGGCATGCGCGACGATGTCGCTGACCAGCAGCAGTCCTGCGCCCGCGAATGCGGAGGCGGGCAGGAGGTAGCGGTAATCCGAACCGATGAAGCGGCGCATGACGTGAGGGGCCACAAGTCCAACGAAGTTGATGATGCCGCAGAACGCGATAATCGACGCAGCTGCCGCCGCGGCCACGAACATGCCGGCAAGCCGAACAGAGCGCACGTTGACGCCCAGTCCGTGGGCTGCCGCCTCGCCCGATTCCATGGCGTTGTAATTCCAGCGATTGAGGAAGAAGAACACCGCGCTTACCGCCGTCACGCACCCCATGATGGCCAGCTCGCGATACGAGACGCGGCTCAGGTCACCGAATGTCCAGAACACGACGGCTGCCACTTGGGAATCTTCGGCGAAGTACTGGATCATGGTGGTGCCCCCGGCGAACAAGGCCGACAGTGCGACGCCGGCCAGCACGATGGACTCCGGCGTCATCTCGCGCAGTCGCGAAAGGCCGAGCACCACGAGCGTCGACGCCATGGCGCCGAGAAACGCGCACACCACGGTGACGTAGGGGTTCGATGAGAACTGCACCCCTTCGTAAGCGGCCGCGCCGTTCGCTCCCAGCAGGATAATCGCCACGGACGCGCCGAACGCTGCCCCTTGCGAGATGCCCAGGGTGCTGGCCGAGGCGAGGGGGTTGCGCAGCGTGCTTTGGAACGCGCAGCCCGCCATGGCCAGCGCGACGCCACCGACAAGGGCGGTGAGCACGCGTGGCATGCGCAGGTTCCAAACGACGATGCGGTCGTATTCGTCGCCTCCGCCGAACAGCGCGAGCACGACGTCGACGACCGAAAGGTCTGCCGATCCGATGGTCATCGAGAGCGTCGCTACGCCCGCCACAAGCACCGCCAACGCAACGACGATGGCGCGCTTGTGGCGGGCGTAGCGACGATACTCGCAGTGCGGTGATCGTTTGCCGGGCATTCGCTTTGTTCGTGAGACGAGCGTCTCGGGTTCCATTGCTCCTCCGTCTCAAGAGAGCGGCCCGCGGCTGTTCGGCCGCGGGCCTTCTGGTGCAGCAACCCTAGCGAGCAGCTGCGGTTTCGTGCACGGCGTGTTGCGCGCTATGCTGCAATCGACAGCTGCTTGAAGTCCATGCCGTTTTCTTTCATGGTTTGATAGTAATCGGTGCCCAGCATGGTTTCGAACACTTCTTGGTACACGGTCTCCGCGTCGAGGTCGGAGAACTGTTCGGGAAACACGGTGAATCCGATGAAGTACGCATCGCAGATGCCCATTTCAACATTGGTGCCGTTGTAGTTGTAGGACGGCTGCGTGTACAGGTTGCCCGATTGAAACGCCGTCAGACTGTCGAAGAACTCCTGGTTGTTCGCGTAGTCCTGCTTCATGAGGTCCATGTTGCCCGCGTTGAGGAACATGAAGTCGGGGTTCCATTCTCCGATCTGCTCAAGCTCCACTTCGACGGAGCCGGCCTGCCCGATCTCGTCGGCCACGTTGATGGCGTTCACGGCCTCGAGCGGTGCGTACTGCACATAGGTGCCGCCGAAGCTTTTGGCGCCCTTGTAGTTGACCGCGCCGACGTAGCAGGTCGGTTTGTCCTCGTCGGCGATGGACGCCGTGCGGGAGTCGAGGTCTTCCTGCCATTCCTTCATTTTCGCGACCACTGCGTCGGCGTGGTCGGAAGTGCCGAGGGCTTCGCCCACCACTTCGATGGACGTGTACACGTCGTCGGAGAACAGCTGGTCTTGGTACGAGATGCCGACGACGGGAATGCCGATGGCCTCCTGCAGCTCGTCGCACTCAGCTGCGCTGCGGCTCGAGATGATGACGTCGGGATGCAGCGAGAGCAGCTCTTCGGTGTTCACGCTGGTCTCCATGAGGTGGTTGCCGTTGCTCGTTGACGGCAAGCTGGAGAAGAGCGATTCATGCGCGACCGTGTAAGGGCGCGCGGGCGAAGCTTCCGTCTCCATCTCGGTGACGGCGATGAGCTTGTCCTGGCCGCCTGCGTACACGACGAACCGCGCGCCGCTGCCCACCGTCGCCGCAGTCTCCACGCTGTCGGGAAGCTCGACCGTGCGACCATATGCATCGACAACCTGATTCGACTGCTGAGCCGGCTCCTGGGACGCCTCTCCTGTGTTCGCCGACCCTTCCGGAGTTTGCTCGGATTGCGCGCACCCCGCCAAGGTGAACGCGAGCAGCGCCGCCATCAGCCCGGTGGCGAGCGCCCGTTTCAGTTTCGCCATAGTCTCCTCCTGGTATTACGATTTCATAATTTGTAACACTATAGCAACTTAGCAACAGCAGGACTTGCGGTCAAGCCCTCTTTTGGTGGGAGGCGATCCCGGAGCGTTGAATTCGGCTTAGAAAGACGTGGTGTCGTGGTGCGAACGCCTTGCTATGTCTTGAAACTGGACACGCGCCCGCGGGGGCGCCCCTAGGGGATCGGCGAGGGCTTGCGCCGGAGGGGCTGTCGGCGAGGGCTCGCGATCACGATGCGCTGCTTGAGAGTGCTACGGTAAGGAATTCGATAATTCTGATCGATATGTTACCGATTTATCTCATTGGATGACTTAGGTTTCCATAATAGGGCCTCTTTTTGTTGTATTTACAACAAAAAGAGGGGCGAGAGAAGACTTTCATAACCTTACGATCCTTCTTTTCACCGATGACGGTAAAATATGAAATACAATTCCCAAATTTTTTACTGTAAGGGATGAAAGAGACGGTGGAAGAAGCCCCCATGCGGGGCGGGAGGGGCAAAGCGCGGGGCGTGTTTCACGTGAAACACGCCCCGCTTCGGCAGGCTTCATCCCAAAGGGTTCTTCATCGGCAGACTTCGCCACTCTAGCAGGTTCTGCCTTAGCGGGCCCACCATCTCGGCAGGTCCGTCGTCCAACAGGTCCCTCCTTGGCGGCTGTCATCCCCGCGGGTCCGTTGCCCCAACAGGTTCTGCCTCGGCGGAGCCACCAGCCCGCCATCCTGGCGGGCCCCGCCGCCTCCGGAAATGCGCTCACTGCGCGGCTTGGGGCTTTGGGGTGGGGACGCGGGCGGGGGTCGCCTCGTCCGCAGGTTACTCGTCGGTGCGCTCGTCCTCGAACAGGATGCGGCGCTCTTCGCCGGAGAGGGCGTTGCGCGCCTGCTCGCGCAGGTTGTTCATCGCGCTGAGGAATTGCCGGTACATGACCACGACGAGGTAGCGCCCGCGCGGCGTGAGCGTGAGCTGGCAGTCGTCGTCGCATTCAAACGCCCGGTTCGCTCGCATGAACGCCATTTCGATGGGCAGCCCCCGGTCGACGGTCGTGCCGAAGTCGCGCTCGAAGGCCCGCTTGTCGAGGCGCAGCTTGTACAGGTCGAGGAGGAAGCGGTAGCGCATGAGGCTCGTTGCGCTCATGACGCTTTTCCCCATGATGGACATGCGGCCTTCCGCTATGGCCTCGTTGTATTCGGAAATGCTGAACGTGTTCACGTACAGTGCGTTGCCGAGATGGGTGATCGACCCGCTTCCGATGGCGGGGTAGTCGACGTAGTTGGTTTGGTACTCCTCGATGCGCTCCGGATGCGCGGGCGCGGAGCCGGCGGCGTCGCGCCGCTCGTTGCGGGTGAACGTCCACAGCGTTGAGCGATGGAACAGCGGCTGCGATCCGCCCGCCAGCACGCCGTCGACGATCTCGTAGAAGCGCCGCTCGCGGCCATAGTCCATGGCACCGAGGCGGGCGGCCATCTTCTCGATGGTGCCGTTCGAGGCGTACAGCGGCGAGAACGTGGTTTGGTGCGCGCCGCAGGTGGCCACTTTCTCCAGGTCGGCGAAGAGGATGTCCTCGGTTTGCGAGGGGAAGTTGAAGATCATGTCGACGTTGAGCGAGTCGAAGCACGGAGCAGCCTCGCCGATGCGCTCAAGGATCTCCGCGCCGCTGCCGTACTTTCGGTAGCGGTCCATCTGCTTGAGCAGTCCGTCGTCGAAGCTCTGCACGCCCACGGACAGGCGCTGCACGCGCCCCTTCATCTTCTCGAGGTAGGGCTTGGTCAGGTGGTTGGGGTTCGTCTCGACTGCCACCTCCCTGATGTTGAAATGCTGGCGGGCTACGTCAAGCGTTTCGCACAGTTCGTCGATCATGATGGTGGGCGTGCCGCCGCCCACGTAGATGCTCTCGAAGTCGTAACCCAGCTGCTCGAGCATGAGCATTTCCTTGCGCAGACTGGCGAAGTAGGGCTTCGCCACCTCCTCGCGGAAGGGGTAGCGGTTGAAGCTGCAGTACGGGCACAGCACCTGGCAGAAGGGCACATGCAGGTAGAGCATGTACGTGCGGCCGTCCTCGGCGGGCGGCATGAACCTCTCGTCGGTGGGCTTGAGGTCGAGCTGGCGCTTGGCGATGCCTTTGACGACCGCCGTGAGCATGCGTTCCGAAATCATCCGTTGTCACTCGCTTCCCAGAGTTCTCGATGACCGGCTCGGCATTCCGACTTTGCCCGACGCGCGTCGCGGCGTTTACGGTTACTGGCATAGCGCAGGATTCTCACCCGCATTCCCCGAGGCCTTGCGGTCGCCGCGTCGTCGTGGCGCGGCCCGGTCGAACCATTCACGAAACCCCATGATAGCAGATGATGCATGTGACGAAGGTGTGTGACAAAGGGACATGTGACGTGTGACCACGTGGCAAAGGGACGCACGTGGCAAAGGGACGGGGATGCTGTCACGTTTCGCGCGCGACGAAGGGAGCGGGCGCAGGGCGGCGCGTGCTGATGATGCATTCAGGCGGTCGGATTGTCGACGAGTCGGATGGCGAGCAGCGGGTGGGGGCGGGCGTGGCGGGCGCGCGCGTGAGGCGGTGCTGAGAACGGGGCGGCGCAGGGAAAGGCGGCTGCGGCGGGCGAAGCCGTGCGCGAGGTGGCGCAGGGGGCGGGCGGCATCTCGGGTTGGGTGCCGGGGGTACGGCGACCTGGTGGGACGCTCCCTTGAGAAAGCTGAGTTGCTGCAGGGGAATGTTTCACGTGAAACACTCAGCTCCTACCAGCGGAAACGCGCCGGGCGTACGCGGGACGCGTTGCGGCTGTCGTGATTTCGCGGGCGCGGGCGCGTGTGTGAAACTTACACAATCACGTGGGGTGATCCCGACAAATTGCCGCGCTCTCGCGGACGCGTGCGCGCGGTGAAAAGCGTCCGCGTGGGCTGGTTGCGTGGTCGAGCGCGGCATGGGCGTGCGGGATAGGCGAGCAATAAGAACGAGCGCGTTGGGGTGCGCCCTTGGGATGGCCGAGCCGCTGCATGCGAATGTTTCACGTGAAACATTCGCCATCGAGTTGCGCATGCCCCTGCTCGACGCAGGAGAAGTTGTGCGGACGGAGTGCGATGGGGCAAAGCGAGACGAAGGGGCGATGATGAACGAGCGCAGCGAGCTAACGCATGCCGCGAGGGTTTGCGCTTGTGGTGAGAAGGGATTCGGACAGGGCGTTGGGCGACGGGGCGTTTGGTGGCAAGGGGTGCCTGATCGTTGTCCCTGTTGTCTCGCTGTCAGTGGGATCGCGCGGGCAAAGGGGTGTTTCACGTGAAACGCCCCTTTGCCGTCTGCGAACTCTCCCTGCGCTTTCCATGCTTTCGCATGCGGGCACGCTCGCTGATGCGTCGCGGCGGTGCGCCGACGCGCTACAGCGCCCACTCCGCGCTCTGGGTCTGGAGGCCCACCATGCGGGCGAACAGGCCGCCCTTCGCCATCAACTCGGCGGGGCTGCCCTGCTCGGCCACGCGGCCCTCCTCCAGCACCACCACCTTGTCGGCGCTCATGACGGTGCGCATACGGTGGGCGATCACGATCACGGTCTTGCCGACCAGCAGCCGCGACAGGGCCTCCTGCACCTTCGTCTCGTTCTCCACGTCGAGGCTCGCCGTGGCCTCGTCGAGCAGCACCACCGGCGCGCCCTTCAGAAGCGCCCGCGCGATGGAGATGCGCTGGCGCTCGCCGCCGGACAGGCGCGAGCCGTTCTCGCCGATCATGGTCTGGTACCCCTGAGGCATGCGCTCCACGAACTCGTCGCAGTTCGCGGCGCGCGCCGCCGCCAGCACCTCCTCGTCGGTGGCGTCGCGCCGGCCGAGCCGGATGTTGCCCATCAAGGTGTCGTCGAACAGCAGCACGTCCTGGAACACCGCCGCGAAGTCGCCGAGCAGCACCTCGGGATCCACCGTGGACACGTCCACGCCGCCCACCGTGATCGTGCCCGAGCCGGCGTCCCAGAAGCGCGCGGCGAGCTTGGAGCACGTGGACTTGCCGGAGCCCGACGGCCCCACCAGTGCCGTGACCTCGCCCTCCTTCGCCGTGAAGGACACATCTTCCAAGACCTGTTCGCCATCGTTATAGGAAAAGCCCACGTGGTCGAACACGATGTCATGCCCGGCCGGCTCATAGGTTTCCCCGCCCGTGGCCAACGGCTCGTCGTGGAACGACTGCATGCGCGCGCTTGCGGTCTTGGCGGCGAACAGCTCCGCGATGAGCATCAGGCACTGGTCGAACGGCGCGTAGATGCGGCTCACTACCAGCAAAAACGCGAACAGCGTCATGAAGTCGCACGTGCCGTCCACGATGAACGCCGCGCCCGCGAGGATGGTGGTCGCAAGCCCCAAGCGCATCACCACCTGCGCGCCGTTCACGCAGATGCCCGTGAAAAGCTCGCCTTTGATGGTCTGCTTCTCGGCCGCGTCGATGTCGGCGCGGATGCCGTCCAAGTAGCGCTCCTCCTGGTTGGTGGCGCGCACCTCGCGCACGCATTCCAGCGCCTCTTGGATATCCTCGGAAACGGCAAGCCCCTTCATGCGCGTGGCGCGCATGACCGGTGCGAGGAACCGGCGCGAGCCGAACAACAGCGCCAGCCCGATGGGGCAGCTCCACAGCGCCGCGATGGCAAGCCGCCAATCGAACACCACCAGGCCCACCGCCGCGACGCCGATGGTGATGTAGGCGCCGTACAGCTCGGGCAGCACGTGGCTGTACGCATGCTCAATGGTGGCCACGTCGCCCATGATAGTCTCGGTGAGGTCCGCGAGGTCGCGCCGCCCGAAGAACGCCTGCGGCAGCTTGCGCAGCCGCTCGGCCAGCCCGATGCGCTGGCGGCCGCTCTCCTGGTAGATGACGCCGTACTGGTAGTGATACGCCTTGTCTTCGGTGAAGAACAGGATGAGGATGAATGCGGCAAGTCCGATGGCGTAGGGCATGATGTCGGGCAGCGGCGCGCCCTCTGTGAGGCTCGCCACGAACTGGCTCATCGCAAGGAAGATGATGCCCATGCCGGCGAACACGACGAGGTTGGACACCGCCGTCCAAATGGCGCCGAGCTTGACGTTTCTCACGCCCTCGTCCGTGAGGGCGTATTTCTCCTTGATCGACATTATGCCTCACCCCCTTCCGAGTCCGAAGCCCCTCGGTGCGTTGCCTCGGCGCGTCGCTGCGGGCTCACGTATGCCGATGCGCTGCGTTCTTGCGAGTACGCCGATCCGTCGCACTCTGAGCCTTCGGACGCGTTAACGGTGACCGGAGCAGCCGTCTTGCCGCTCGTGTCCGACGTAATCCTCCATGCGACCGCCTGCTCGTAATCTGCCCACATGCGAGCGTACAGGCCGCCTTTGGCAAGAAGTTCGTCGTGGGTGCCCTGCTCGGCGACCCGCCCGTGTTCAAGCACCACGATGAGGTCGGCGTTGCGCACGGTGGAGAGCCGGTGCGCGATCATGAGGACCGTGCGGGGCTCGCCCCCGCTCCCGCGCGCCAAGCGGCCGAACGCCGCTTGGATTTTCGCCTCGTTCTCGGGGTCGGCGAACGCGGTGGCCTCGTCCAGCACCACCACCGGCGCGTCCTTCAGGATGGCGCGCGCCAGCATGAGGCGCTGCACCTCGCCGCCGGAGAGGTAGACGCCGTCCGCGCCCACCACGGTGTCGATGCCCTGCGGCAGCTTCTCCACGATGTCGTCGCACTGGGCAGCGGAGAGCGCCGCCAGCACCTCCTCGCGCGTAGCCTCGGGGCGGGCGGCGCGCACGTTCTCCAAAACGCTCTGCTTGAACAGGCGGTTCGCCTGGAACACGAAAGCGACGCGCCCCATGAGGTCGTGCGGGTCGATTTCGCGCACGTCCACGCCGCCGAGCCGCACCGTGCCCCCGCTCACGTCCCAGAACCGGGGCACCAGGCTCGCCGCCGTGGTCTTGCCGCCGCCCGAGGGCCCCACGAGCGCCACCGTGGCCCCCGCGGGCACCTCGAAGCTCACGTGCGAAAGCGCGGGTTCCTCGGCGCCCTCGTAGGTGAAGCTCACGTCGTCGAACGCGATGGCGTTGCCCGCCGGAACCTTGGGCGCGGCGGGCGCCTCGATGACGGGCGCGGCCAGCACCGAGTTCACGCGGTTCATGGCGTCGGTGCTTGTCTGCACGGCGTCGGAGATGAACATCACGCGCGTCATCGCCGTGGGGATGATGGCAGAGAAGATGGTGTAGAACGCGAAGTTGGCCAGGAACGCGCCCAGGCTCTGCTCTCCGGGGGCGAGCAGGATGGCCGTCGGCACGAGGAACACCACCACGCCGTTGATGAACGTGAGCGAGAGTGCCTGCGGCTTCTGGCACCACTTCACGGCGTAGTCCTGCGCCAGCTGCGTGAAGTCTTGGATGGCGTCGTGGAACGCCTTGAACGAATACACCGTCTGCTGGAACACCTTCACCACAGGGATGCCGCGCACGTACTCGGTGCCCGTCTTGTTCATGCGCACGAGCGATTCCTGGTACTTCGTCATAAAGTCCATGCCGCGCCCGCCCATCATCTTCATCATGCACAGCATCGAGATGACGACCGCCGCGAGACAGGCAAGCCCGAGACGCCAGTCGAACACGAAGAACATGACGAGCATGCCGAGGATCATGGCGACCGATCCCGCCGTGTCGGGCAGCTTATGGGCGAGCAGCCCTTCCGTGGATGCCGCGCAGCCGTCCACCACGCGCCGCAGCGCGCCGGACGCGTGGCTGTCGAAATAGCCGAGCGACGTGCGCATGAGGTGTTCGGTGGTTTGTTTGCGCATGTTCGACGCGCAGCGGAACGCCGCGAGGTGCGTACACATGAGCCCCGCGAAGTACAAGAGGATGGAAAGCACCGCGAACCCGAGGGCCCACCAGCCGTACACCGCGATGTTCGCGGCCGCGCCCCAGTTCGGGGCGACGGCTATCAGGTCGCGCGCCACGAACCAGATGCAGATGTACGGCCCGAAGCTCACCAGCATCGAGATGGCCGACAGCGCGCAGCCCACGTAGGTGAGCGTCTTGCGCGGGCCGGCGAAGTCTAGCAGCTGCGCGATGGGGTTGCGCGCCTTCGGGGGTTTGCCGCCGTTCGGGGTTTGGCTGCGTGACGGTGCGCTGTGCGAAGGTTGGTCGTGTGGGGACTGCTCGTGCGGGGACTGTCCGCGCGAAGTCGCGCTGCGCGACGATACGCTGCGCGCCGTGTGAGGTGCGGCTGCTGGCGGCGCTGCGTCCTGCGCGGCCGTGGCAGCTGCAGCTGCCGCCGTTGGTGCGGCTGCTGGAGATGTCGATTCGGGTACTGCCGGCTGCTTTTCCGTACTGTCGGGCGCGGGAGGGTCGGCCGATGCGCCACGCACCTTCGACGCGGTGGCCACCTCCTCTTCCTTCTCCATAGTGCTTCCTTTCGCTTTGGCGATGTTGTTAGATAAACCTAACTTACTCCTTGGAGAAGGCGAGTGCAAGGGGAAATATGCAAGAGCGGCTACGAGGAGCGAATGCCAGAAAAACGGGCTTCCGTTGCGCTCGGGTGCTGCCTGCGGAGGAGGGCGCGGGCGCTTGGCGTACGGGCCGGTGTCACATCGTTGGAGAGAAGGCGGCGGGAAAGGCGAATGTTTCACGTGAAACATTCGCCTGTGATCTGCGAATACCCGAGCATGGCGCAGCGAGGGTTGCGATCGGGAGGGTGAACATTGTGTAAGGGCGCTGGGGTGTCAGCGTGACAAAAGGGCGGGGATGCTGTCACGTCCAGGTTGGTGGATTTTCGGCGAGGCGCGCATGGCGTAGCCCGAAGGGCGAGAAGGGAGCGCCTCGTCTGCCTTTGTGAGGGGGGCGAAGCGGCACGTGCGCGCGGGATTGTGGGACAACGTTGCGCTTGCCGTGAGAAAGACGAGGAAGGGCGGTCGTTTCCCATGAAGCATTCGCCCGTGATCGGCGAACACTCGAGCATGATGCAGCGAAAGGCGCGAGCGAGAGGACGCGGGGCGGCCCGTCGGCAAAAGGCCCGGGTGGGAGAGTGTGACAAAAGGACGGGATGCTGTCACATCCAGGTTGTCGGATTTCCGACGAGGCGCACAGGGCGCGGCTCGCGAGGGAGGACGTGCGCACCGATTAGCCATGCGCGGCTCAGGCGGCTCGTCAAACGTCTTCTCTGACAGGTGCGGTAAAAATCCACAAGTTTTCTGACGATATTTTACCGTTTTGGCTACGGAAGGCGGCTACGGAGGCGATCTTCATGCGGTTTCGGTAAACTATCTTGAATTTGTGCCGCATTTCTTACCGTTTCGGGGGTTCGCGGCAGGCTATCGCGCCTTTGGGCACCTAATCCGGTAAAATATCGTCGAAAAGTTGTGAATCCGTTACCGTAGGCGATCCGATTCGCGGTTTGCAAATCTGTCGCCGCAGATGCTTGCTACATAGTTTGTAACCCCATGGCCGCGAACCGGTTGCCGCGCGGTTTGCGGATTCGTTGCCGCGTGCGTCTTGCTGCGAGAGGCGATCTTTCTGCACAGCCTTCGCAAGCCGGCATCTCCGCTTTTCTGAGCTCCCTGTGTGTCGGGTGAGTCTGGATAAGTTGAACAGTCCAAACGATGAACGGGAGCGAACGGGAAGTCGGTGGGTAGAAGCGGTTCGCTTCTGTTCTGGCGAAAGTATGATCTTTATGGTAAATACTGAGTGGCGTCCTTGCGGATGCCCTTCTCGCGGACAATCATCACAACGGAGTTGGGAACGGATATCGGGCGCACCGCGCAACGGGCGCGCAGCGCACGCTGCTGGAAGCGAAGCGCAAGGCGTCTGGTACAGCGAGCCAAGTGCAAGGGCGCCCATTCGCCGGGCGCAGCGGGCCGAATGTCCAGACATCCGGTCACCGGGCACAGCGGGCCGGACGTCCAAGCGCCCAGGCGTCCAAGCGCCCAAGCGCCCAGGCGCCGCGCGCGGGCGCTTTCCGGTGCCGCCCGCCTCCGCAGAGGGCCGAAAGCGACGGGGAGCGTAGAGGTGATCAAGCGCTACACGGGACAGACGGTATACGATGCGCTCCAAGAGCGCTTGCGCTTCGTGTTCTCCGAGTTCGACAACGTGTTCGTGTCGTTCTCCGGCGGCAAAGACAGCGGGCTTTTGCTGGAGCTTGTGCTCGACTTCCAGAAACGGCACTGCCCCGAGAAACGCATCGGCGTGTTCCACCAGGACTTCGAGGCCCAGTACAGCGCCACCACCGCCTACGTCGAGCGCACGTTCGACCGCCTTGAGCGCGAGCCCGCCGTCGAGCCGTACTGGGTGTGCCTGCCCATGGCCACGCGCACCGCCCTCAGCAGCTACGAGATGTTCTGGTACCCCTGGGACGACGAGCGGCAGGAGGCGTGGGTGCGCCCTCTGCCGAAGCGGCCGTACGTGATCAGTCTCGAGAACAACCCGATGACCACGTACCGTTACAAGATGCACCAGGAAGATCTCGCGCGCCAGTTCGGCCGGTGGTACCGCAAGGCGCACGGCGGCGGCAAGACGGTGTGTTTGCTGGGCATCCGGGCCGACGAATCGCTGCACCGCTACAGCGGCATCGTCAACAAACGCCACGGCTATCAGGGCGCATGTTGGATCACCGAGCAGTTCAAGAACGTGTGGAGCGCCAGTCCCCTCTACGATTGGTCGGTGAGCGACGTGTGGCACGCCAACGCCCTGTTCGGTTTCGACTACAATCGCCTGTACGACCTGTACTATCTGGCCGGCGTTTCTCCCGACCAGATGCGTGTGGCGTCTCCCTTCGGCGATTCCGCGAAGGACAGCCTCAACCTCTACCGCGTCATCGACCCCGACATCTGGGCGAAGCTCGTCGGACGCGTGCAGGGGGCCAACTTCGGCGCCATCTACGGGCGCACGAAAGCCATGGGCTATCGCAACCTGGAGCTCCCCAAAGGGCACACGTGGAAGTCGTTCACGTTCTTTTTGCTCGAGACGCTGCCTGAACGGCTGCGCGAGAACTACGTGCGCAAGTTCAAAACGTCCATCCAATTTTGGTACGAGACGGGCGGCGGCTTGGACGAGGCGGTCATCCAGGAGCTGCTTGACCGCGGCTACCGCATCCGTCGCAACGGCGTGTCGAACTACACGCTCAACAAGCGCTCGCGCGTGGTGTTCGTGGGAGAACTGCCCGACAGCACCGACGACATTAAGTCGACGAAGGACATACCCAGCTGGAAGCGCATGTGCTACTGCATCTTGAAGAACGACCATATCTGCCGGTTCATGGGGTTCGGGCTGACGCGCGAGCAGCAGCGCCACGTGAACGCGCTCAAGCGCGAGTACGCCGAGGTGGTTGAGAGGAAGGCGGTCGGATGACGTTTCAAAGCCCCGTGTACGGCGTTATCGCCGTGCCCATCGAGAAGGTGAAGCCGAACACCTACAATCCGAACTCCGTCGCCCCGCCGGAGCTTGAGCTGCTCTACGACAGCATCAAGGAGGACGGCTACACGATGCCCATCGTGTGCTACCATGACGAGGAAACCGATGAGTACGTTATCGTGGACGGCTTCCATCGCTACCGCGTCATGCTCGAGCACCCCGACATCCGCGAACGCGAGGGCGGTTTGCTGCCCGTCTCGGTGATCGACAAGCCCATCGACTGCCGCATGGCCAGCACCATCCGGCACAACCGGGCGCGCGGCTCGCACAGCGTGGACCTCATGAGCAACATCGTGGCCGATCTGCACGAGCTCGGCCGCTCCGATGCGTGGATTTCCAAGCATCTGGGCATGGACCGCGACGAAATACTACGCCTCAAGCAGATCACCGGCCTTGCGGCCCTGTTCAGGGAGGCCGATTTCGGCGAGGCGTGGGAGCCTCAGGAAGAAGGCGCGGATGCGTCTGCGCCCTCCGGACGCATCACGTCTGCGCGACCGACGGCGGCGGTCAGCTGAGAGGCGGCGTCCGAGAGAGTCCGAGAGCCGCTCGTCGCAGGGAAGGTGCAGGGAAGGTGGCTGCCGGCTGCGTGCGCGCAGGCGGAGGTGCTTGGCGCGCGGGCGCACGCGGCGGGGCGGTGGCCGACGCGGCGAACGCGTCGGGAGGGGTGCTTGGCGCGGGCGCGCGGCGGGAGGCGCCGTGGGGCGTGCGGCGATGAAACAGCTAGGGAGCGCACGACGGTCGCAAGGGGCGGCGGTTGTGGCAGAGAACGTGAAAGGTGGCAGTCATGCGCAACGGTACGCGGCGCTTTGCGATTGCGAGCTGGGTGTTCGTGGCGCTGTGGGCGGCGTTCATCTTCTTCATGTCGTCGAATACCTCCACCGGCCTCAACGAGGGGCTGGGCGTGTTCTCGCGAATCTATCAGGTCATGAAGGACGTGCAAGCCAGTCTGCTGGGTCCAGGCGTCGACGTGCTCTCGTCGATTGCCCACTTCTGCGAGTACACGGTGTTCGGTGCGCTGTTGGCGAACGCGCTGCGCTGCCATATGCCGCTGGGTCGTGCGTGCGTGCTGGCTATTGTCTGCGGCAGCCTCTACGGCGTTACGGACGAGTTCCATCAGCTGTTCGTTCCGGGGCGCATGTGCGACCCGCTCGATTGGCTGGTGGACACGGCGGGTTCGGGCTTGGGGTCGGGCCTTGCGTGGCTGGCGCTCGGACACCGCGCCCCGCGCGCCCGCCGCGATCTGCGTGACGGGGGCAAGCGCTAGAGCAGACGGGAATGGCGCGTGCCCAGAGAAGAAGAGAACGTGCGCGCGGGCTTTGCCTCGTGCGCTTCACGCGTTTCGTCGGTTGGCGCGCTTAACAGCTCTTGAGGCGTCGTATCCAGAGCGTCGGCGATGCGCACCACCACGTCAAGGCGGGGGTTCGCCGTGCCGTCTTCGATTTTATTGAGAAACGGACGACCGATGCCCACCATGAGCGCAAAGCGCTTTTTGTTGATCTTCGCTTGCTTGCGGAGACGTTGCACGTTCGCGGCAAAAACGGGCGCGAAGCGAAATCGCTCTGCGTTTTCGTCGGTCACGCTCTGTCTCTGCCCGAGATCCATGAAAGACAGACTACCCGCGCGCGCTCGGCCTCCTGTAACCGCGCGGATACGTTTCGATGCCTTTTTGAGAAATGTGGGGTTTATACCCGGGCCGTGACCATTTTATGATGAAGCCGCAAGGGTGTTACAATACCCTCTATATGCGAGAATTTTATGCGTGCGATCTCGTGTAACGTTTATGCAGATGGGTCGCGGGAAGCGCTGGTTCTCGGAAGCGCGCGACAAAACGAACTTCGACGCCGCATGCTGCGCCGAAAGGGGACGCCGGTTGCGGTGGGCGGGATATCGAACCTGCCGAGGCATCGAAGTTGCAGAGGAGAACGTATGACACCAAGGAATTCCCGGACGAACCGCCCTGCGCCGCGATCATCGCGAGAGCCCCAGTCGGCCCGTGCCGCTCGATCCGTTTCGCGCGCAACGCAATCCGAGCGTGTCGCTTCGTCTGCGTATCGGCCCGCATACACTCCGGGTAGCCAAGGTCGCAGCGCGAATGGCTCGTATGGGCGCCAAAGCGCGGCGAGCCAGTACTCGCGCACGAACCCGAACTACACTGCGGCGTCGTCGAAGCGGGCGAGCCGCGGGAAGAAGATCGCGCTGTGCGTGGTGGCCGCCGTTTTGGTGGCGGTCATCGGCACAGGGACGGCGTTCGCGCTGTACATCAATTCCATCAACGATCAGCTGAACCACGGGACGAAGACCCAAGAGGAGCTTAACGCCATCACTGATGTGCTCGCGCCCAAAACCTCGAGCAATTTCACCGAGCCGTTCTACATGATGCTCATCGGCTCGGATCGGCGCGTGGGCGACGATTCGATGGGCGCGCGTTCCGACACGAATATCGTCGTGCGAGTCGATCCGACGCAAAATCTGGTGACGATGGTGTCCATTCCGCGCGACACGTGCATCGAGATCGATGGCTACGGACAGAACAAGTTCAATGCCGCCTACAATTACGGTGGGGCGGCGGCCACCATCCGCGAGGCAAGCGAGCTGTGCAACATCGAGATATCTCACTATGCGGAAGTCAACTTCGAAGAACTGGTGGCGTTGGTGGACGCGGTTGGCGGTGTGGACGTGGAGGTGGACGAGCGCATCGACGACCCTGACGCTGGCAGCATCGTCATCGAGGAGGGTACGCAGCACCTCGACGGCGAGGCGGCGCTTGTGTTCGCCCGCAGCCGCGCGTACGTCGACGGCGACTTCACGCGCACGGCCAACCAGCGCAAGCTCATCATGGCTCTCGTCGAGAAGGTGCTTGCACTGCCGGTGACCGATCTTCCGGGCGTCATCCAGAGCGCTGCGCAGTGCGTGACGACGGATCTTTCGGTCAGCGACATTCTCTCGCTCGCTCAGCAGTTCAAGGATGAGGGTGATCTGACCATCTATTCGGCTATGGTGCCTTCCACAACGGGCTACATCGGCGAGGTGTCGTACGTGTTCACCGATGAGGCTGCGCTTAAGGAAATGATGGAAGTGGTTGAGGCGGGTGAGGATCCCAGCGGTATCGTCTCGTCGGGCGTAGTTTCGACGCCGGGTGCGTCGTCATCGTCGTCGGGTACGTCATCGTCGTCGAGCGGCGGTTCCAGCACGTACGACTACTCGTACAATGATGATTCCACGTACTACGATGATTCGGGCTACACGGACAATAGCTATTACGATCCCAATTACGGTTACGACACGGGCTACGATTCCGGGTATGTCGACCCAGGGTACACGGATCCCGGTTACAGTTCGGGGTACGATGCGGGGTACGCAGATCCCGGATACGACTCGGGGTACGTTGACCCCTCCGCTTACGCGGCGAGCGGTATGGCGGCGTAACGAAAGCATTGCCGCCTTCTGGGCGTTTCGCTTTTGATCCTTTGCTTGTGCGAATATGTGCGGCCCCGCTTCTCTTCTTGGGAAGCGGGGCCGCTTGGCGTGTTTGGCGTGCTTGACGCGTATGGTCGGGAGGATACGTGCAGCCGCGTCTTTACGCGGTGGCGTAGCCGTCGGGGTTGGTGGACTGCCAGCGCCAGCTGTCGGCGCACATGCGGTCGAGGTCGTATTCCGCCGTCCAGCCCAGCTCGTCGCGCGCCTTGTCGCACGCCGCGTAGTTCTCGGCCACGTCTCCCGCGCGGCGTGGTTTGATCTCGTAGGGGATCTCGTGGCCGCAGGCGCGCTCGAAGGCGCGGATCACGTCGAGCACGCTTGAGCCCTTCCCCGTTCCCAAGTTGAAGATGCCCACGCCGCGGCGCGTGCCGTCGGCTGCAGGCTCGCCCTCGATGGAGCCGAGGCCGATGGCCTTGCCCGTGCCCACTTTGCCGCCCATCCAATCGAGCGCCGCCACGTGGCCGCGCGCGAGGTCGACCACGTGGATGTAGTCGCGCACGCCCGTGCCGTCGGGCGTGGGGTAGTCGTCGCCGAACACGCCCACGCACGCCAACTTGCCCACGGCAACCTGCGCCACATAGGGCAGCAGGTTGTTCGGGATGCCCTTCGGATCCTCGCCGATGAGGCCGCTTTCGTGCGCGCCGATGGGGTTGAAGTAGCGCAGCAGCACGACGTTCCACTCGTTGTCGCCCACGTACAGGTCGGAAAGCACCTGCTCGAGCATGCTCTTCGTCCAGCCATAGGGGTTCGTGGCGTCGTGCTTGGGGCAGCTTTCCGTGATGGGGATGAACTCCGGCTCGCCGTACACGGTGGCGCTTGAGGAGAACACGATGTTCTTCACGCCGTGATCGCGCGCCACATCGCACAGCACGAGCGTGCCGGCCACGTTGTTCCAGTAGTACTCGAGCGGCTTGGCGACGCTCTCGCCCACGGCCTTGAAGCCGGCGAAGTGGATGATCGCGTCGATGTCGTGCGCGTCGAAGATGCGGGCGAGCGCGTCGCGGTCGAGGATGTCGTCTTCGTAGAACACGAGGCGGCTGTCGTCGGGGGCGAGCCCGGCGATGGCGCGGACGCGTTCGAGCGCCACTTCGCTCGAGTTGCTGAGGTCGTCCACCACCACGACGTGGTATCCGCGCGCGAGCAGTTCGACCACCGTGTGGCTGCCGATGAATCCCGCGCCGCCCGTCACGAGCACGCAGGTGTCGGCGTGGTCTTTGGCGAGGCTTCTGTTTGCCATTGAAGCTCCTTCCCTAGCTTGTGGCGTCGGCGTTCGGTAGGTGCCTTCCGCGAAGGCCGGCGGCCCGACGCGCCCTCTGTCGATGCGCCTTTTCTTCTGATGGTTCTGCTGTCATGGTATCAGGTGCGGCGAGATGCGGAAACCCGCGCCCCCGATGTTTCACGTGAAACATCGGGGACGGGCGGCGCGGGACAGGAGGTGCGGACGGCGGCGGTGCGTCGCAACGCGTCGGGTTGGATTGAGGTCGGATCTCCGTGACAAGCGCTTGCCCTCTACCCGATCTTGCCGACCTGCTGTCCTTCGACTTGCGGCGACCTGACGATCAGCGAGCGACCTGCGGCCCGCGACGACCAGCGGCCCGCGACGACCAGCGATCCGCGGGAGACCTGCGATCTGCCGACCTGCGATCGGGCGAGACGGCGACGGCAGCAAGTAGCGGCGACGACCTGCAGCGCCCTACGGCGCCCTTGCTGCGATCAACACGCATCAGGGCAGCACAGCGCGGCGGGGCGGCACGGCAGCCTGCCTGGGGTACGGTTTTGCAAATTATCCTTGACAAAGGATAATCTAACAGCTACACTAAGGGAGTGGAACAAACCGCCTCCGACGGTTTCTCCTCGTTTCACTCGTCCGTGCACAGGCCGCCTCCCCCGCGGCCTGTGCCGCGTTTTGGGCCGTTTTCCGCTTCGGGTGCCCCCCGCATCGAAGTCTCCGCGTTCAATGATCCCGCTTGCGGCGTGTTCGGTTCCGTTTGGGTTTCGCTGCCCCCTTCCTAACGAGGTGTTTTTTCGCGATCTTGGCGGGGCGTTCTCTTGCGATTCGCCCTGAGCGGCGGGTGCCGACCTATGGCCTTGGATGTTTCACGTGAAACACCCGAGGGACTCTTTCCGATGCTCGCTCGCTTGGCTCTCTTCTTCTTTTGCCCTCGCGCCTCCCTCGCTCGCTTCCGCATTGTTCGCCTTCCCGTTGTGGCATCTCCGCTGCTCCTCCCGTTCCTCCTGCTCCTTTCGCTCCTTTGCTTTCTCGCCTTCGCGCCCGCGTCTTTCGCCTGCCTTCTAACCCGTCTCTTTTTTCTCTCTCCCCTCTTCTCTTACCCCTCCGTTGCCGTCGTGTATTCGGATGTTTCACGTGAAACATCCGTTCCCTCAAGCGTGCTCGAGCGTCGTGCGATATACTGTGGCATCATGGTGCGAGAAAGGAGCCCCGTGGCAGACATACATTTCGGTACCGACGGATGGCGTGCCATCATCGATGAGGATTTCACGAACGACAACCTGGTGCGCGTGGTCGATGCGGCGGCGCGCGTCTTCAAGGAGGACGCGCTGGCGGCGGGCCGCGCGGCCGATGCGCCGGGCACGCTGATCGCGGGGCACGATTGCCGTCGCGACGCGCATGCCTATGCGCAGCTGGCAGCCGAGGTGGCGGCGGCGCACGGCTTTCGCGTGAAGCTCACGCAGGACTACTGCCCCACGCCGACGCTGTGCTGGTCGGTGGCGCAGGATGCGGACGCGGTGGGCGGCATCATGCTCACGAGCAGCCACAACCCGGCCGAGTACCTGGGTGTGAAGCTGCGCATGGCCGACGGCGGCGCGGCGGGCAAGGACTTCACCGACCGCGTGGAGGCCGTGCTGCCCGACGAGGTGCCCGCAGCACGCGGGGCCTACGAGGAAGTCGACCTCATGACGCCCTACCTCGCCGCGCTCAAGGAGCGCGTGGACACGGAGGCCATCCGCAATGCCGGTTTGCGCGTGGTGGTGGACCCGCTGTACGGCGCCGGCCGCCATTATTTGGCCGACCTGCTGCGCGATCTGGGCGTGGAGGTGTGCGAGATCAACAACGACGCCGACCCCACGTTCGACGGACTGCATCCCGAGCCCATTCCGCCGTGGGTGGACCGCTGCATCGCGAAAGTGCCCGAGCTGGGATACGACGCCGGCTTCATCAACGACGGTGACGCCGATCGCATCGGCGCGGTGGACGAGCATGGTAACTTCGTGAACCCGCACCGCATCATCGCGCTTATCGTGTCTCATCTTGCGGAGGACAAGGGCCTTTCCGGCCGCGTGGTGTCCACCATCACGGCATCGGCCATGCTGGCGCGCCAGTGCAAGCGCCTCGGCCTCGCGCTCACCAGCACGCCCGTGGGCTTCAAATGGATCTACGCCGAGATGGAGAAGGGCGACGTCATGGTGGGCGGCGAGGAATCCGGCGGCATCGGCATTCCCAGCCACGTGATGGAGCGCGACGGCTTGCTGATGGCGCTCCTGCTGTGCGAGACGATGGCGCAGCGCGGGATGAGCTTGGGCCAGCTGCTGGACGACATGTTCGCCAAGATCGGCAAGCTGGAGTTCGAGCGCCAGGGCCTGTCCATCACCGAGGAGCAGATGGCGCGCTTCCGCGCCGAGGTGGTGCCGAATTACGCGCCCGAGGCCATCTGCGGCAAGAGCGTGGTGGACGTGGATCGCCGCGACGGCGTGAAATTCTACCTCGAGGGCGATGCTTGGGTGATGATGCGTCCCTCCGGCACCGAGCCGCTCGTGCGCATCTACGCCGAGGCCGAGACGACAGACGAGGTGCGAGCCCTGCTCGACGAGGCGAAGCGCGTCGTCGTGGCATAGGTCGGTTGACGCCTGGTGCTGCAGAGCCGATGCCGAGGCGGCGCAGGTTCGGCCTGTGTCTCGGGCCGATGCCGAGGCGGCACCGTCGGTTGGCAATCTGTCGTCCCGCAAGTTGCTGGACGCTTCGGAATGTTTCACATGAAACATTCGTTCGACTAATTGCGTGCATTTGCGCGCTTGAAGATTCCGCGGCCCCTGCGCGATGGCGAAAGCCCGCGCAGGGGCCGCGGGTCGTTGTCGGAGGGCGCGCGTTGACGGAAGAGCGGTGCGGGTGTCGCGACGGTGCGGATGGGCCAGGGCATCCATGGGGATGAGGCAGGCGATACGCAGGCGGCGGGCTGCTCGTGCCACCCGCGCGTCAGCGTTCGCCGAAGTGCGGCAGCTTCTTCAAAAGCGCCCAGGCGACCTGCTTGTCCTGGGCGTCGTCGAGCATCGCGTCGAAATCGCGGAACGCCACCACCGTGCGTCCGAACGCGCGCGAGGCCTTCATGGGCTCGATACGGCAACGGTACGTTTGGCCGATCGCCCGCGCCGCCGCCTCATCCGTTGCGACGAGGCACAGCGGGTCGAGCCCTTCCAAGAGCAGGAACAGCGCGGAGGGGTCGAGCCCGTCGTCCAGCGACGCGTACGTGCACGATCCGCGTCCATAGCCCAGCGCTTCGGCCGAGCTTTCCAGCGCCGCGCGACCCCGCGCGCTCAACGGGTGCCCGCTCACCGCGCATACGAGCGCCGCGCGCGCGCCGTCCAGATACGGGCCGAACAGCTCCCATGTCTCGTCGAGTGCGACTTCGTACATGTTACCTTTCACGGAATTTTTCACACTGTCCCTTGCGGTCGATCTCGGTAAGCCGTATAACCGTCATGATAGCAAGATTCTCTCGCCGCGGCGACCGCTGCGAGGGTGGTGCGATAGGAGGCAGCAACATGTGTACGAACGGGATCAACACGGGGCAGTTCGAGCAGATGATCGAGCAGATCGACGACCATGTGAAGCTCGAGCGCCGTTGGGCGCACAACCTGGCGCATCAGGCGGGCGACGCCGGCTTCGCCACCGTCTGCGAGAAGCTGCATGCCGCTCAGGCGCTGCTTGACGAGGTGCGTGCGGCGCTCGACGAGGCGAAAGACGCGCTCGAGGACGATGCCGCAGCCGGTGCCAACGTCACGGTCAGCCTGGTATAGGCGCGCGAGCCCATGAGTAACGACCTCATGCGCTTCTCGGTGGCCATGCCCGAGGAGCTGCTTGTCCGCTTCGACCAGCTGGTGGCACGGCGCGGTCTGGCGAAGAACCGCAGCGAAGTGGTGCGCGATCTCGTGCGCGACGCTTTGGTGGAGGACGAGTGCGCCACGCCCGGCATGGAGGTGGTGGGCACGCTCACCATCGTGTTCGACCATCATGCCAACGACTTGCAGGAGAAGCTTCACGCCATCCAGCACGACTACTTCGAGTACATCGTCTCGTCCATGCACGTGCACCTCGACGCGCATCGCTGCCTCGAGGTCATCGTGCTGCGTGGCGAGACGGGGCTCGTGCAGGACATCGCGAACCTCATCCTGGGCACGAAGGGCGTGAAGAACGGCCGCCTTGTCGTGACCACCACGGGCCACGCTCTGTAGATGTAGGCAGGGCGCATGGCGTTAGGGCGACCGGTCGGCGAACGAGCGGGGACCTGCGGCTTCGGGACGCTGTCCGCGGCTTTCGGGCTGGCGGTGTGCGCGATGCTCTGGGCGGGCCGCAGCGGTGCGGGTGGCCTGCGGCTGATGCGCAGACGCACAGACGCGCAAAGGCGGGGGTCGGCGGTTTTGAATTGCTTCCCGTCTGTGCTGTGCGTTCTGGACGCGCGGTCGGGGTTGGTGTGGGCGGCGTTCGTGCCGCTTGTCTGAGCAGACGTGGCAACGTCCCCCGCTGCCCGTTCGCGTCTGATCCGCGTGCAGAGCCTGGGCCGAGCCGCGCGACGGCGGGGGACAGCGCTGGGATGCGACGCGCCGCGTGGGGCTTCGCCTTCGCAGCATGCCCCGGCGAAGATGTTTCACGTGAAACATCGGTATGAGTTGAAGGCAACCGAACCGAGGAGACGACAGGTTATGGATACGACGGTGATGCTGGGACACGGCAGCGGCGGCACGATGATGAATCGCATCATCGATGAGGTGTTCTTCGCGGCCTATGCGGGCGACGAGTTGCTGCGCGGCGATGACGCGGCGGTGCTGCCCGCGCCTGCGCCGGGCGAGCGCTTGGCGTTCTCCACGGACAGCTTCGTGGTGACGCCCCACTTCTTCCCCGGCGGCGACATCGGGCGTTTGGCCGTGTGCGGCACGGTGAACGACGTGGCCACAAGCGGCGCACGCCCGCTGTACCTCAGCTGCGGGTTCATTTTGGAAGAGGGTTTTCCCATCGATGATCTGCGCCGCATCTGCGCCTCGATGGCCGAGGTGGCGCGCGAGGCCGGCGTGGCGCTGGTGACTGGCGACACGAAGGTGGTGAACCGCGGCCACGGCGACGGCGTGTTCATCAACACGAGCGGCGTGGGCGCGTTGCCCGCGGGCATAGAGCTGGGCGGCGCGCAGTGCCGACCGGGCGATAAGGTGTTGGTTACCGGCACGCTGGGCGACCACGGCATCACCATCATGAGCTGCCGCGAGGGGCTGAACTTCTCGGCCGACCTGCAAAGCGACGCCGCGCCGCTGAACCACCTGATAGCCGACGTGCTGGCCGCCGCGCCGCACACGCGCTGCTTCCGCGATCCCACGCGCGGCGGCTTGGCCTCCACGCTGAACGAGCTGGCGGCGCAGTCGAACGCCGACATCACGGTGGAGGAGGACGCGGTGCCCGTGAAGCCCGCCGTGCAGGGCGCGTGCGACATGCTGGGCTACGACGTGCTGCAGGTGGCGAACGAGGGCAAGATGGTGTGCGTGGTGGCACCCGACGAGGCCGAAGCCGCGCTCGCGGCCATGCGCGCGAACCGCTACGGGGCCGACGCGGCGCTTATCGGCGAGGTGGCGGCGGCGCAGCCCGAGCGCGGGCCGAAGGTGTTTTTGCGCACGGCGTTCGGCGGCACGCGCATCCTCGACATGCTGGTGGGCGAACAGCTTCCGCGCATCTGCTAGGTGCGCAGGGCGGGGCGTGTGGCGCGCGGAGGTTGGTGCACGGGCGGGGCGTGCGGCGAGGGAGGAGCGAGGACGGCACGCGGGGTGTGCGAATGCGTGCATGGCGGCATGTGCGGCGGCATCCGTCATGGTTCCGTCGGTGTCCCGACGCCCTTCCAACACCCTCTCAACGCCTTGCTTACACGTGAATGCGTTTTTCTGCCGCACCCTGATAAATTCGTCGTTTCTTATTGC
>HHCFC01400__coassemble_1303_pt1 | contig 33786 bp, 22 predicted proteins | sample HHCFC01400__metabat2_high_PE_041 | metagenome-assembled genome bin HHCFC01400
TGAACGCGGGCATCTTGGGCTACGTGATGTACCGCGACGGCCAGCAGTTCTACGGTGGCGACGGCATCGTGAAGAAGGGCGTGGAGAACACCATCGACAGCATCGCCCGCCTTGGCCGCGACGGCATGCGCGCCACGAACGACGAGATCATCCGTATCATGCTGGGGGCCTGAGCGGAGGTTCGGGGGGAAGGGCGGCGGGGCGGGATCTTTCGCCGCAGGGGCGCGGCGCGTCGCGCGTTACTGCTCGATCGCGGCGCTTTTCGCACAGAGGGCGCTTTTGGCGAAAGCGCCAAGCCTCGATGCGAGGCGGCATGTGCGGGCGTATAATCGGGCATGTTCGTTCTTTCGTTTCGGGTGTGGCCCGAAGGATGGGAGGTTGCGGCAATGGCGAAGATGACGTCGGGATACGTGGACTACGCGGGGTTCAAAACCTACTACGAGATCTACGGGGAGCGCACGCCTGAGAAAAAGCCGCTGCTCATTTTGCACGGCGGCCCCGGAGACACGCACAACTACCTGCTGAACTACCGCGACATGGCCGACCTCTACGGCCGGCAGATCGTCTTCTACGACCAGATCGGCTGCGGGGCGTCGAAGATCCCGCATCAGGAGGACGATTTCTACACATACGACCTGTGGATCGACGAGTTCTACACGGTGCGCGAAGCGCTCGGCCTCGACGACATCCACCTGTTCGGCAACTCGTGGGGCGGCATGCTGGCCATGATGTGCATGATCAGAGACGATGCGGGCGTGAACTCGATGGTGGTGAACGGATCTCCCGTGAACATTGCCACCTGGCTTTCGGAGGCGAATCGCCTGATCGAGTATTTGCCGAGCGACATGCAGGAGGCCATAGCCGAAGCCGAGCGCACGGGCGACTACGAGACGCCTGCGGCGAAGGCGGCCTACAACGAGTACTACCGCCGCCACGTGGTGGGCTGCGACCCGTGGCCCGACTACGTGCAGTTGGCGATGAGCCCTGAAATGGTGGGCGAGTGCTACTACGTCATGCAGGGCGCGAGCGAGTTCGTGGTGACCGGCAAGATGAAGGACTTCGACATCCGCGCCGACCTGCACAAGATCAAGGTGCCCACGCTCATGCTGTCCGGCACGAACGACGAGGCCACGCCGCTTGTGGTGAAGGAGGGCTACGACCTCATCCCCGGCTGCGAGTGGACGCTCGTGCAGGGCGCCGCCCACATCGGCAACGCCACCCACGCCAAGGAGTACCTGGAAGCCGTGGAGGGCTTCATCTCCCGGTTCGACTAAGGACGGCGGGGCGGCTGGTTGGCGGGCCGGGCGTTCGTCCTGCGGCGATGCCCGCGCGAGAGGGGGCGCCGTCCTGCGGCGGCGCCCCTTGGCGCGCGCTTACGGCATGCGCGATGCGAGCGCGTCGATCTCGTCCAGAAGGTTGGGCAAAGCGCTACGGCTCATTCACGCATGCTGCGAGCGTTTCGACGATTTCCTGACGACGTTTCACCATGAGTCCCCTATTGGGCGATTTTGCTCAATGGCAGCGCAAATCTGGTTGTCGGAGAATCGTCGATATGGTGTGGGTAGATAGGAGGAAGACCCGTTCTGTCAGCTTGACGCCGTCGATCTTGAGCGCGTACAACGGTCTGTTTGCGGTATCGGTTATAATGCCGGTCAGAAAACTCGATGGGGTGGGGAGGGCGTGCGTGCCAAAGGGTCGCCGTCGCATACGAACAGCAGTGCGAAACACCGTTCGGGCTGTTGTGTCCGAGGATCCGTCGTTGATGATGGCGACTGCGTTCGGCTTGGCGTGCTGCCTGGTGTTCTGGGGCGCGGGATCGTCTTTGGAAACGGTGGCCATGAGGTCATCCGAGTTGGCCTCCTTGGGCGCGCAGGCCGACGCGCTGCCGACGTTCGTCTCGACGGGAGGGACGCTGGCGGCATTGGTTTTGGTCGGATGCATACCGAAGCGCTTCGCGGGGCGTTTATGCGGCTCTGGATTGTACGCCATTGCATGCGCTGCGCTTGCGGTTGTATATGCGCTCACGCTTGCCCCTTTGTCCGTCTCGGTTTTCGCTGTTCGGATGGGGCTGCTTGTTGCGCGCGGGTTCTTGGGCGCTTCGACGCTGTTTCTCTGGTTCGTGCTGATCGGACGGTGCAAACGCTCGTTCCACGTGGTCGTGTTGGCGCTGGCGTTTGCGTGCGCGGCGTTGCTCGATCTTGCGTTTTTGGCGCTGCAGCCCATCGTCGGCATTGCGGCGCTTGTGTCGTTGCCGGCGCTTTCGGTTGCAATGCACCGCATCGTTGCGCGCCGTCTTGGTCTTTGCGCGCATCCTGTCGAAGATGAGTCCGTTTCCGAAGCCGTTCCCAAGGCGAAGCCTCCGTTTGCCGTCGCCTTTGCGTCGGCATCGCGCTTGGCGCGTCTTGCCGCATCGCCGTTTGCGTTTTGCCTGCTATCGGGGGCGGTGATGGGCTGCATCCAAGCAGTTGGGGCCGATCCCGTGCTCGACCACGATCGTCTTGCCGAAGGCTATGTCGCCAACAACGTGCTGGTCGCCTGCGCTCTCGGGGTTGCGGGTGCGCTCGTCGTAGCGGGGGCGGCTTTTGCGCGCGGCGAGGGAGACGAACCTCTTTTGTCCTATCAGCGCCTCGTGGTGATCATCGCACTCGTTTTATCGCTTTGCCTGGTCAACGTCACGCTTCAAGCGGGAACCTTTGTGTCGCTTACAGCGGCGAAATTCATTGGCGCGCTGCTTCTCTCCTACTCGTGGCTCGCAGCGTTGTCTACGCGAAAGGCAGGGGCCGTTCGGTCGTTTGCGTGGATGCTCGTTTCGTGGCAGACCGCTGCGGTGGTGTTGCAGGGCACTGTTATGGCGTTGGCTGGGCTCGGTCCTGTGCAGGTGGTGAACGTGGCCGTGGTCGTTTTGCTGGGCGTGTTGTTGATAGTGCAGCTATTTCCGTTGCTCCTGTCGACGCGCGGGGCTTGCGCAGAGAACGCCGCAGAGGGCGCTTTGTCGGCGACCGAGCATCCGATCGGGCTTTCGGATGAGGTGCAGGACGGCTTCTGTGCAACCGCTGCAGCTGATCGAGAACGGTTCGAGCGCTTCTGCTCCGAATACAGCCTCACTCCTCGCGAGCAGGAATTGCTGGCCATTTTCGCCGAAGGGTACTCGGTAGCCTATGCGTCGGAGCTTCTGGTGCTTTCTCCCTACACGGTGCGCACGCACCAGCGAAACATCTACCTGAAAACGGACACCCATTCACGCGACGAGTTGTTGGCGCTCCTGAAAGCGTTCTAGGCGTCTTCTTCCGACAGCATGTTGACCACTTTCTCGTAGTGAAAGCCTCCTTCGTCGGTGAGGGTCCATCGGCGTCTGCCGGAGTCGTAGACTGCCCATGCGCGCTCCTCCAAGTTGCAAAGTCGCTCGATCACCTCTCGCGGAAGGGGCGTGCCGAAGCGGCGTTCGTGATCGGCTGCGGAAATTCCCTCGCATGAGAACAGGCGCGCAGCGGCGAATCGGCGCGAAGCGCTTTCGCTCGAGAGGTGCGCGACGGCGTCGACGGTAGCCGAAGGGTCGTCGGCGTGTTCTATGTAGCGTGCAAGTTTGGTGGTGGTGCGATAGAGGCCGTCTCCCAGGCGCGACCAGGCTCCTACGCCCACGCCGAGCCGATCGATGTCATCGCAGCGGGCTCTTTGGCTTGCGCGCAGGGTGCTGTTGCGGCTGAGCAGGTGCTGCGTGAGGCGTGCGTAACCTCGTTTTTCCAACTGGGCGATGGCGGCTGTCCGAAGCACGCGACGATCGTCGTCGGTGGGCCACGCTTTGCGCGGGGATGCGGCGAATCGACTGGGGTCGGATCCGTATTTGTCTTTGAGCGCGCTGCCAGGGCGTAGGCGCAGCGGTGCGAGCGATATCTCCTGACAGCCGAAATCGACGGCGTTTGTCACCGAGGTTGCCAGGTTCACTGCGTTTTGTCCGGGCAACCCGTACAAAAGGCTCATGCCGTAGGCATCCCACTTGCAAAACCCCAACAGCTTGCGCGCGTCGATGAAGCTGTTCATCGGGTAGCACAGGCCGAGCGCGTCGTGCTGGGGGCCGTCGAACGTTTCTTGCCCCAGTTCCAAAAAGCGTATGCCGGCCTCGCGATAGCGGCCGAGCGCGTCGAAGCTCAGGCCGGCGCAGGTTGCTTCGAGCGCTATGTCCGCATCGGGGGCTACGTCGTAAGCGCTTCGCAGCGTTTCCAAGATGCGCGCCGTCGAGCGGCTTGGCAGCAGCACGGGCGATCCTCCGGAAAATCGCACCGAGGTTACCGTTCGGCCTTGCGTGTCTGCGGCGACGGCGCGCAGCTCCCGCTCAAGCGCGTTCGCATAGCGCTCGAAGTCGGAAACGCGGCCCGTGTGCGTAAGCGCATCGCAATAATCGCAGTGACGCGGGCAAAAGGGAAAGACGATGTCGATGTGCAGTTCGTTCATGGTGGCTCCATCGGGTTCGTTGGCGCTTCGTGGCTTTGATGATACTCGTACGACGCGCCGATCGCCTACTGCAAAGTGCGGTAAGTAGGCTTATTCACGCAGGTTGGGGGATTTCCAGATGGGTTTTAGACCCTAGCATGAAGCCAAGGTTCGCAGTCGTGCGGCTTGGGGGAAGGATCCCGAGGGCGGCTGCGGGTAAGGAGGATGCAATGCGCGAAGAGAACGATTGGGCATGCGCGGCAGAGGGGCTTGAGAGCGGCACGCTGTCTCGACGCAGCTTTCTGGTGGGTGCTGGAGCTACCGGCGCCTTGACCATGCTGGGACTGGCGGGCTGCGCTCCTGCAACGTCGGGCTCGACGGACGCGACCGCGTCGTCTGGGGCTGCGGATGAAGCGGCGGGCGGCTCCGAAGCCGCTGGCGGTGGAGGAGGCGGGGCGGCCGGTCCTGCGATGGGCGGAGGCACCGCCGATCCCGAGTGGCGCACCGATCCGGGTATCGATAGCTTCGAGCCCAAGGAAACACGGGACTTTGATGTCGTGGTGCTGGGTGCCGGACATGCCGGCGTGGCGTGCGCGCACAAGGCGGCTGAGATGGGCAAGAAGGTCGTGCTCGTAGAAAAGCAGAAAGAGGAAAACTATCAGAACCTCGGAAACGAGAATGGCCATATCAACTCCGAATGGCAAAAAAGCCATGGCGTGCCTGAAGTCGATCCGATGGTGTTCTTCAACAACTGGCAGCTCAATTCCGGCAATCGTGCCGAGCCCGACATCCTGTCGTACTTCTGCCATCACTCGGGCGAGGTGTTCGACTGGCACTTGTCGTTCACTCCCGGCTACGATCCCATCTGCGAAACGTGGGACGATATTCCCGACGAGTGGACGCCTCAGCTGGGAAGCTTTTACAGCTGGCCTGGAGCTGCGAATCATCAAGCCGAGCTTGAAGGGGCAACTTATGCCGGCATCACCCAGGTGAACTACAACGCCATACAGGCCGCCGTCGAAAACGATGGCATGGAGATGCTCTGGGGACACGAGGCTGTGTATCTGGTGAAGGATGGTGAGCGGGTTTCCGGAGCCATCGTCGAGGGCGATGACGGGCAGATTCAGCTCAATGCCAGCATCGGCGTGGTGGTGTGCACGGGCGACATGTCAACGAACACTACGATGTGCGGCGAGCTGCTCACCGAGATCAGCGACCTGAATCCCGAGTCGGACGGCTTTTCGGGCATGGGTCAAGACGGCATGGGCCAGAAAATGATGTATTGGGCTGGCGGCGAATTCGAGATCGGTCCGCGAGCGGCCATGGGCGGCGCGAACGTGAGCCCTATGGGGCCATGGCAGGGCACCCACGTGCTTTTGCTCGACAAAGACGGCTACCGCTATTCCAACGAGGCGTTCTCCACATCGTTCATCGCGGGCATTCCAGGTGCGCGTCACGAGGCGGGGTTCGTGAGCGTGTTCGATTCCAACTGGCGTGCCACGGTGAACCGCATGCCCATCGGGCATCTCAACGTGAAGTGGTGGGACGATCAGGAAGGCCACTTCGGAGCAGCGCATTGGGATAACGACTTCACGGCCGATCACGCCGATTCGGGCCCCGAAGGCTTTCAGACCTCCGAGGCCGAGCATGGGGCGTTCACCTGTTACTGCTCGAACGACCTGGCGACGCTCGCCGGATATTGCGGCTACGAGGGCGAGGCGGCCGAGCAGTTTGTGGCCAGTGTCGAGCGTTACAACGAGATGTGCGAGCAGGGCGTTGACACCGACTACGGCAAACCAGTCGAGGTTTTGAACAAACTCGAGCCGCCTTACTTCGCCATCCCGTTCCCCACGGATGGCAATATGGCCGGGGGCTTGGTTACGCTTACGGGCATGTTCTGCGACCGTCATGGGCAAGTGCGCGCGCAAAAGACGTTCACGCCCATCGAGGGTCTGTTTGCGGCCGGCAACTGCATGGGTGGGCGCTTCCCGCTTCAGTACACATCTCCCATCAACGGAGTGTCTATCGGCTTCGCTCAGACATCCGGCTACATGGTGGGCGAGTATCTGGGCGGAAAGTAGGGCTCATCTCGCTTCACGCCTTCTCCCATTTCCCGCGTTTCCCTTTTCAAGCCGCCGTCCTTCCCCTCCGGACGGCGGCTCCCTTGCGCGAAGCGCATTCTTTCAGCTGCCGGTGGAATGGCTTGCAGGCAGCTTTCCGTCCTTCTGTCTCCTCCATCTCCGCGGTTCGCTTGCTTCCGCTTTCGTCACCTTGCGTACTTGTCGAGGCGAGGGGGTGTCCTCGGATTTCGACGTTTCTGCCGAGTCAGGCCGACGCGATCTCCTCGCTTCTCCGCGAGGGAAGCTGCTTATTTCCGTGCCTCGATCCGGCGAAGGTCGTCGGAAGGCCCGCCCGCTGGACGGGGGGAGGGGCTTCCGCAGCGCCCGATCAGGGGAAGTCCGGCTCGAGGATTGGCGAACATAGTTCGCGTCAATCCTGGTTTGGCAGAAACAGGCCGGTTTCGTGGCAGGTTTTGACGGAAATCCATGGTCGCAAGGACGTCACTTGCGGGAGAAAGCGCGAGGGTTTGCCTGCGAACAGGGGAAACGGATCGGATCGATGCGGATGGCGAGGCACCGGCCCTCGGAGATCGCGGTTTTCCGTCAAAACCCGCCACGAACGTTGCCGATCTCTGTCGGATCGGGATCAATGCGGCTCGATGCTCTGCGGATCGTCCTCGGGTTCGGATTGGGAAACCTGTTCGGACGAATGAGCTTGGGCTTCCCGAACAATCTCTGACAGGTGCGGCCCGACGGGGCGTTCTTTGCCCCAAACCCTCTTGGGATGCCGGAATGTGAAACTCTCTCAGCGAAGCGAAGGATGGGCCGACAGGGTACCGCTGCGGGGTTCTCGATCCATCGGCATCGAGGTCGGGCTGCCGAGTTGGAGCCGCACCGCCCGCGCCGGAGTCGCGCCCCCGACGTCGGCGGCGGTCGAGGGCTCGCGAAGCGGCTCTTCTCTGTGTCTCGCGTTTCGCGGAGTGTCCAGGGGTCTGAGCCGTTTTCGGCGTCAGGCCCCTCGTGTCGCGCTTCCTCGAGAGCGGCGGGCCCTTACGCCTCGCCGACGATCGCGGTCAGGAAGTCGCTTGGGGCGATGGAGCACGTGCGCACGCCGTCGCGTAGCCTGATGCGGTCGATCTTGAGCTTCAGCGCGCCGGCCGTCTCGAGGTCGGTGGAGGCGAAGTGCGAAAGCGCGAGCACACGTTCGGCCTTTCCGACGAGCGCGTAAATGCGCCGCGCATCGGCGGCGTGCATCTTCTCCTGCTTGTCGAGCGTCGTCACCGTGGTGTCGAAGTAATCGCGGCAGGGAATGAACCCGTTCACGAACCCGGCGATTACGAGCGTATCGGGCGAGAGCCCGACCGCCAAATCGTACGGGACGACGGCCACGGCATCGCCGTCTGAGAGCGTGGGCATCGTCAGGCGCTCACGGGCGCGCCTCGCCATCGAGGCGGCGTCGTCGGCCTCGCCGTCGGCCAGGCAGAGCCGCGCCACCACGCTCGGTGCCGAGGTTTCGGCCCCGTCGGACACCAGCCGCGTGATCTCGTCGAGGAGCGAACGGCCCGAGAGCCCGTCTGCCCGCGCCGCCAGCTCAAGCCCCTCGCGCCGCGCATCCGCCACGCGCTGCATGCCCACGGCGTGCGGCGCGGCCCCGCTGTCCACAGCTGCGAGCGCTTCCGCGAGCGAGAGTCCTTGCTTGCGCAGGCTGGCGAACGCGGCGCTGTTCAGCAGATGGTCGCCGAAGCCGCACCAGCAGCGCCAGGCCGTGGCATCGTTCGGGTCTGCCACCAGGTTGAGCGCCGTCAGCACGCGCGCGGGGAGGCAGCGCTCGAGGATGCGCGCGTCGCCCCCGAGCGGTTGGCGGGCCGGCAGCGCTTCGGCACGCAGCCCGCGCGCTTCGAGCGCGGCAACCATGTTGCGCGCCCATACGTCGTTCGGCACGGCGACCGCCATGTGGGACGCCGGCACGCCCGCGCGCGCCGCGTCGGCGAGGTGGGCGGCTGCGCGCTCGAACTCGTCGGCAGGGTCGTCGCTGGCCAGCACGGCAAGAGCGCCTTCCTCGGCCCCGTCTGAGGCGGCGAGCGCGTGCCCTTCGAACGCGGGATCGGCCAGCACGTTCTCCGCAGCTCGCGCCGTCACCTTGCTGCGAAGGCATGCGTCCAGCTGCACGAGACGCGCCTTCGGATGGCGCTCGGCGAACTCGTCGAGGCCGGCTGCGTAGGGGTAGGAATCGAACGCCCGCACGCACGCGTCGGCGTCGCCCGCCATGGCGATGGACGTGCTCGCTGCCAGCTCGGCCAGCAGCTGCGAGGCGCGGCTCAGGCAGTGCGCATCGTCCACGACCACGTGCGCGAAGCGATGCGCCGAGCGCGCGGCCTCGCTCTCGCGCAGGTGGTTGACTGCGAGGTTCGCCGCTTCGGGCTCTATGACAGCGCGCATGAACCCCAGGCTCTCCTTGAGCAGCGCATGGAGCTCGGCTTCCTCGCCGGGAAGGAGCCAGTCGGGATCGTCGTCTGCGAGCTCGGTCCAGGAACGGTAGAAGAACTTGAGCATCTCGCGCAGCCGCTTCGGCCTGATGCCGCTCACCTTCAAATCCTCGAGCAGGAATTTCTCCTCGACTGCGGTCAGAAGGCGCGGATCGCGGCCTGTGGAGGCGCGGGCCTCGTTGTCGTCCAGCACTTCGAGTGCGAACGCGCGCGGGGTGGTGACGAGCACGTCGTCGGCCGCATCTCCGAGGCGCTCGCGCAGCCGCGCGGCGAACGCGCGAGCCGCGAGCGGCGTGGCGCAGAACGCGGCGACGCTGCGCGGACCGTCGGCCAAGGCGAGGTCGGCGGCCCGCTCGACGAGGCGTTCGGTCTTTCCGGTGCCGACGCCGCCGACGATGCGGACGGCTTCAAGCGCGGTGGGTTCGTATGTCATAAGGCGATCCTTCCCGGTCGGATGCTCGGAATCGGGTGCGCGACGATGCGGAAGACGGTGCCTTTCGTTTTTGGGAGGGAGGGGAGAAGGCGCCGTCTCCCGGCAGAAAGCGGCTTGCCCCCAAGCCCTTGCCAAGCCGCCTTCTGCCGGGAGCCGCTCGGTCGCGCGAGCGGTTGGAAGCCTGCGGCCGCTGCAGCTGCGGCCGCAGGCGGGAGGGGCTTTACGGTTTCACGGCCTCGATCTCGGCTTCAGCGGCTTTGGCGTTGATGCCGTCCTCGATGCCCGACGCGGCAACGGGGGAGCCAGGCGTCCCGAGGCGCTTCTTCGGCAGAAGCGGCATGGTGATGGCGCTGGTCGGGCACGCGTCCACGCACGCGCGGCATTTCGTGCACTCGCTCCACGACGCCTTGGACAGCTGCGGGTGGCGCGGGTCGATGCCCTCGTCGCACGCGCGCCCGCACAGGCCGCACGTCGCGCCCTTCGCCGTTTCAAGGCACTTCGCGTCGTCGATGGTGGGCACGAACGTCTTGTTGGCCTTCGCGATGAGGCTCATGAACGCCGAGAGCGGGCACAGCTTGTGGCACCACTTCCTGAACACGAGCACTTCCACGGCGAGCAGCGCCGGCACTGCGATGAGCGACCAGGTGACGTCTCCGTGAGCGAACAGATTGATGACCAGAAGGATGGTCGCGAAGGTCAGCCCGATGGGGCACACGAGGCAGAACACCGGGAAGCCGAACGCGAACGTCGAGACGAGCGCGCCGCCCAGCACGAAGTGCCGCGCGTCGAGGGCGGCCCCCCGTTTCGCGGCGCACGAGGCGCATCCGGCGCCGCTTGCGCCGCAGGATGCGGCAAGCGCCGAACGCTCGGCGTCGGTCAGGGGCTTCGCCTCGGCTTTGACCTGCGCGTCGCCAGCGCCCGCTGCGGCAGCGTCGGCGTCGCCCGCGCTCGCTGCAACGGTGCCAGCGTCCGCTGCGGAGGCCCGTGCTCCTTCGGACGGCTTCTTCGCGAACAGCCCGCGCAGCCTCTGCACGAGCGGCACGGGGCACATCCAGCCGCAGAACGCCCGTGCGAACAAAACGATGAGCAGCGCCATGATCACGAGCGAGACGACGGCGCGCGGCACCATCATCTTCGAGGCCAGCATGGTGCCGAGCGCGCCGAGCGGGCAGAGGATCGAGATGTCCCAGATGCCCGGCGCCGAGATGGTGCCGATGCCGAGGTTCGTGACGAACCCGACAGCGATGACGACGATGACGGCCGCAGCGGTGAGGGTGCGCAGCGTTTTCGAGTTCTTCTTCATGCGTATCCCTTACCCTTCCACCTCGTCGAGCGGATGCACGACGATCGCGCGCGCGGTCGCGCCTTCGGAGATCGAGCCGTTCTGCAGCGACACGCACACACTCTCGCACGCGCCGCATCCGTTGCATGTGTCCGTGAGGACCACGGGCCGGTTGTTCTCGTCAAGCTCCATGGCCTCGTACGGGCAGGCGTCGTAGCAGAACCGGCAGCCGATGAGCTTGTACGCCAAGCACCAGTCCGTGTTGATGACGGCCTTGCCGATGATGGTGCTTTCGGCCGTGGCCCCGTCGGGCAGCTTGAGCGCCTCGGTGGGGCAGGCCTTCACGCACAAAGGCTCCCCGCCGTTCTCCTCGACGCACCAGTCGCACCAGTTCGCGGAGAAGTCGAACGTGGGCGTGCGCATGTTCAGCACGCCGTCCTCGATGTGCGCGGGGGCGATGACGTCGCGCGGGCAGATCTCGTAGCACTTCTCGCAGCGGATGCACGCCGAAATGAGCCGTGTTTCGTCTTGGCCTCCCGGCGGGCGGATGATCGACTGCGATCCGGCGTATTTGAGGCCGCCGAGCCCCAGCATCACGGCTGCGCCGCCCGCGCCCAAGCACAGGGTGCGCCTCGTCATGCCAGCGTAGGTTTTCTCGCCTTTCTGCGCGTTGTCGGCCATGGGTATCACCGCTTTTCGTCGTTGTCGGCCAAAACGTCAGCGAGAAACGCGCGATCCGTGCTCAAAAAGCCGTCGGTGAGGTGCGCGAGGCCGCGGTACAGGTCGGTTTTCGCAAAGCGCCTCATGTCCGACGTCATCATGGGCGCCCAGGCGGCCAGATGGTCGTCAAGGAAGTTCTTCTGGGTGGTGAGCAGCGAGAACGCCTCGTCTTCGTCGCCTCGCTCAAGCGCTTCGACCGTGCGGTTCGCAAGGATCTGCTCGAACTCCAGCTCGAGCGCGATGTGGTCCTCGCCCTCCTTCCAGCTGTCCTGCTTGTCGAGGCCCGCCGCGCGGTAGATGGCCAGCACCTCGTCGCGCGCCTCCTGCATGAGCAGGCGCTTCTCGGAGGTGTAGACGCTTTCGAACGGGTAGGCGGCCGAGAACGCGTCCACGCCGTGCCCGATGAAGGTGCGCACGTAATCGACGGCGAGGTCGGTGACGCTGTTGTCCCAGGCGTTGCTCAGGTACTGGGCGATGAGGCGGTAGCCGGCGTCCACCTCGTCGCTGCCCGTTTTGGCGGGGAAGCGCATGCCGCGCAGCTCTTCGAGCAGCTCCTCGTCGATCTCGACGCGGTACAGGCGCGAGAGCAGACCGTACGTGGCCGCGCGCTGCTTGTTGAGCTGGATGAAGTCTTCCATCGTCGCCTCGTCGGCGGCGTCTGCGGCCTTGTCGGCGGCACCGGTGGCCTCGACGGTTTCGGGGGTGCGTGCTTCGGCCATGTCTACTCCTTCTCGTCTGCGGTTGCGGGGGTTTTCGTGCCGTTTGCGGGCTTGTCGACGACGTCGGCCAGCATCTCAAGCCCCGCTCGTCCCACTTCGGTCACCACCCAGGCTTTCTGCCAAGCGAGTGCGTCGCACTTCTCGAGCTTGTCGACGAAATGGGGGGCGTAAAAGCGCGGCTTCTGCACGAGGAGGTCGTTGTCGACGGCGGCGTTGATGTCGGGGGTCTTCGCTCCGCCCTCGGCCGCGCACAGCGCGAGGATGCGCTTGTAGATGGGCAGGTAGGCGGCATCGTGATCGAGCAGGTCGCGCAGGCGTTCGAGGGGCTTGTCGGCCTCGACTGCGGCGCGTCCGGCATCGGTGGCGAGCCAGCACACCTCGACGGGGTCGCCGGCTTCGAGGTATTCCACGCCGTCGACCACCACCACGCGGGGCTCCGATTCGACGTCGTCTGCGGGCTGGCCGTCGGCGGTGACGCGCTCGAGCGCCCCCGCCTTCTCCAGCAAAGCGCAGAGGTTGGCGGCGCTGTACACCGAGAAGTTGTTCTGCTGCAGCTCGTCGACGAGCGCGTTCACCTGCGCGACGGGGCGCGGCTCGAAGCAGTGCGCCAAGATGGAGAGCAGCACCTTGCGCCGCGGCGCCATGGACGCGAGCAGGTCGGCGGTGCGCTCCTCGGCCGGTCGCTCGTCCGCGGGGGCGGGGCGACCGTTGTCGCTTGCGTGCGCGAGCGCCCCTTCTGCGGAGCCGGGCGCGGCGGCAAGCCCGTCGGCGGCGTCCGCGTCCTCGTCGTCGGCACCGTCTGCCAACGGGTCGAACTCGTCGAGCTCGTCGCTGGGTGAGAGATTGAATTTCGTGGAATCGTGAGTCATGCTCCGCCCCCTCGTCAGACATCGTTTGCATTGTCGCGATGCGCACGGCATCGTGAACCTCACCCCTGAGGCTCTCGCTTTTGCAAACAATGTCCGCGTCCCGCGCCTCTCGCACGGTGGCAGACTCCCCGACACCGCATGATAGGCGCGGGACGCGAACCTGTCAAGCGTCCGCGTTTCGGTTCGCGTTACGTCGGTTGTCGGCGATTGCCGCTGCGATCGCCGCCCGCGAGGAGGCGGGGGTGAAGTTCGGGGGCCGCAAAGGGGGTCGCAAGGCGCAAGGCCGCGAGGATGGGCCATGGGTCCGCTTCTCGGTTCGCGGGGTTCGTGGGCACGGGCGGGAAGCAGGGCTGTGGCAGCCGGGGGGTTGCTGAAGTGTCGCCGAGCCCTTCGGCGGCGGCACGGCGCGAAGTTTTGTTGACAAGGGGCGGCGCTTGGACGATACTGCGCAGTGGGGTTTGGGGAGAACGAGTGGAGGAAGGTAACTTCTATGGCCGCTTTGGTTCGACCCTCATTGATTTTGCAGATGGACTTAGACGAGAGAACGTGTTCCGACGAGGTGATCGCTGGAATCAAACGTTCGTATTCCTACGTTGCGCCTACGACGGTGGCGACGCATGAGCCGGGCGAGGGGCCGGCTCGAAACGTCATGCGCTTCCGCATCCGGCTGCACCGGCCGTACTGGGACAAGAGCTACCCGGACGCTGAAAAGCTGTGGTCGGGGATGATGCCCACCTGGCTGCGCAACATGTTCTACAAGGTGTCCTCCACCATCGTGGCCGCCGCCAAGGTGAGCCGTAGGCAGGGCGAGCCCGCGCTCGAGTACGCGTGGGTCGAGCTGGAGTTCGGCGACAACGCCCTCGTCGCGGTGAAGACGGCCGACGATTCGTCCATTCCCGAAGAGGCGGTGGGCTGGGTGGAGCGCGTGCGCGACCTCATGGGCGAGGGCGCGTTCGGCGACGAGCCGCCTGTCTGCGTGCGCATCCCCTCCCTCGCGTCGTTGGAGCGCCAGCGCGCCCTGGCTCTGGCCGAGCTCGAGGCTGCGGCCGCGACGAAGGCCGACGCCGCATCGGGCGACGACGCGGCAGACGGCGACGTCGAGATCGTCGAGGCCGTCGAAGCCGCTGAGACAGCCGAAGCCGCCGAGGTCCCGTCCATCGAGGAGCCGAAGTTCGCTGTCGACTACACGGTGTGGGGCATCGAGGCCGCTGACGGCGGCGTGCGCGAGTTCGATTCCGGCGCGGCGGCGTTCCTCTCGTAGCGTTCGCTTGCACAAGGCGCCTGGGAAGGGGTGTGAACATGTCTGGGATGACGAGCATCTTCGGGCTTCTTGAAAAACTGCAGAGCGCGGACATCTCCGTGCATCAGAACCGCTGCGCCGTCGTGCGCAACCGCAACGTCACGTGCACGCGGTGCGCGGACGCGTGCACGTCGGGGTGCCTGTCCTACGAGGACAACGAGCTTGTCATCGAGCCGGACGCGTGCATCGGGTGCGGCACCTGCGCCACCGTGTGCCCCACCTGCGCGCTCGAGGCGCTCAGGCCCAACGATGCCGAGCTTCTCCAGTCGTGCTTGAGCGCGTGCGCCAAGGCCGACGGCGAGGTGATCGTCTCATGCGAGCAGATCCTTGCCGCTGCGCAGGGCCGCTACGACCCCGGGAAGGTGGTGGGCGTGACGTGCTTGGGCCGCGTGGAGGAAAGCCTGCTCGTCGCGTTGGCCGCCGCGGATGCGCGGCATGTGAGCCTCGTGCGCGCGAAGTGCGAGCAGTGCGCGCATGCCGTGGGCGTGGAGACGGCGCGGCTTGTATGCGACACGGCGAACACGCTGCTGGAAACCTGGCACGCGCCGATGCGCGCCGACGTGGTGGAGAAGTTCCCGTCCGTCGCGCGCTTGGCGGGCGACGAGGGCTACGATGCGAGCCGGCGCGGGTTCTTCTCCAGCGTGCGCGACGAGGCGAAAAGCGCCGCCGCCGTGACGACGGACTTCGCGGTGAAGGAGGCGCTCGGCGTGGAGGAGCAGCCCGAGCCCAAGTACGTGAAGGTGATGAAGGACGGCACGCTGCCGCACTTCGTCCCCGATCGGCGCGAAAGGCTGCTCGAATCGCTGCGCGCGCTCGGCGAGCCCGAGGACGTGATGATCGACACGCGCCTGTGGGGGCATGTGGTCATCGAGCGGGAGGAATGCACGTCGTGCCAGATGTGCGCGACGTTCTGCCCGACGGGAGCGATTGCCAAGTTCAAAGAGGCTGACGGCTCGTTCGGGGTGGAGCACAGCCCGAGCCTCTGCGTGAAGTGCCGCTGCTGCACCGACATCTGCCCGTCGGACGCGCTGTGGCTGTCGGACGAGGTGTTCGCGGTCGATCTGCTGAGCGGCGCGAAGGAGCGCTACGAGATGAAGCCCATGAAGAACCCGCCGGGCAACCCTCACCAGATATGGCACTCCATGCGCGACCTGTTGGGCTGCGACCAGGTGTACGAGCGGTAAGGACCGCGCGCGGGCATCGCGGCACGCGATGCCCGCGCCGCACTGTTTCCCCCTCGTGGCATCCCCGGATTGCGCGGTGTCCGCTTCCTGTCAGTTTTGCATTTCGTAAAAGTCAAAACAGGTGTTTACTGATACAAATGCATTTTACGAAATTCATTTTCGGCGGCAGGGGGCCATCTTGGACGACGCGTTTTCCCGCCTGGTGGTCACGCTCGACCCGTACAGCGAAGAGCTGACGGCAGACGGCATCGAGGCGGTTTCGGCGCCTGCGTGGCTTGCCGGGTAGGGCGTCGTCCGCATCGTTCCTATCGTCTCTGTCATCCCTGTCGTCCCTGTGCGCTCCCGCGGCACCTCGCTCCTCCGTGCCGCTCTGCGCAGCACGCCCTTGCGTTCGTGCCCCTCACTCCTCGGCGCGTTCGACCAGGTTCATGAGCTCTTGCTGGGAGTGTATCTCGAGTTTTTGGTAGATGTGCTGGCGGTGGGTGGAGACGGTGCTTCTCGAGAGGTACAGGTGCTCCTGCACGTACGGCAGATTGCGGCCCTTCGCGAGCATGATCATGATCTCGCCTTCGCGCTCCGAGAGGCCGTAGCGCTCTATGACCCGCATGCACTTCGCGCGAAAGCGCCGCTTGCGGGCGAGCGGAATGATATCCATGGCTTTGACCAGGTCGGATTCGGTGAACACCGCATTGCTTGCCAGAAGCAGAACCGCGGCCGCCAACAGCATGACGGGAAACGCCGTCTCGACCGACAGTCCCGCGCGATGCAGTACGAAACGCCCGAGCAGCAAGCCGAGCAGCGGCCCCAAGGCCCAGGCGGCACGCACGATGCCGAACGTGCGCACCTTCGCGTGCCGATAGCGTCCGCACACACCGGCGACGATGATCCACATGAACATGCCGAAGCACGTGTAGCTGGCGGCGTTCACCGCGTAGGGGATGTGAACGCTGACGTGCGGGTAGACGAGGGGGAGGGGGAGCAGCAGCGTGCCCGCCATGAGCAGCACGACAAGGGCGTGGTAGGCGTTTTTCGCCATGTGCTCGGTTTTCGAGCCGAGGAGGGCCAGCGCGATGGCCACGATGCCGGAGGTTGCCACGAACGCCGCGATGGCCTGGATGAACGCGTACGAGGCTCCGCTGCTGTTCGCGACGCCCATCTGCACGTACAGCGTGCGCGTGGCCTCGTTGGCGAAGCCCACCAAAAACGAAGCCAGCGAGAGCTTCGTCACGAGGCGGCGCCACTCGTCATGCTCCTGGGGGTCTTGCGAGGGCTCTTGGACGCATCGGGGGGGGGGGCTCTTGGTCGACCAGCTGGACGCCCTTCATCCCGCTGGCGAGCAGCATCCCCGCGATAAGCGGCATGCTGGCGGCGAACACGCAGGCCTCGAACGGCTGGAACAGCAAAAACAGAGCGAACAAGAGCGTCGACAGGATACTGCCCGTAGCCGCTCCGACGACGATGCTGCGCGTGGTCATGAGGCTGAACGCCATGCCGAACTCGAAGAGGAACAGGCCGGAGAACATTCCCGACAGCGCGCCGGCCGCGTATCCGCAGGACGCGCCCGCGATGCCGGGGATTCCGGCGAGGGGCATGAGAAGCGTGGAGGCGGCCACGCCGAGGGGCAGGACGAAGCGCGTGGCGCGATGCTCGAGGAGGGCCTCCGTCCTCCGGTCGAACGCGCTTGCCGCAAGCAGCGTGAGCGACACGGCGATGATGGAGACGAGATACGTGGTGTCGAGCAGCGATTCTCCGTGCCCATAGCGTGCGAAGAGGCCCATGCTTTTGAAGCTCATGGAGACCCATGCCATGGTGCAGGCGAGCGCCGCTCCGACAGTGAGCTCGGCGACCGAGGGCCGAGCGGGCGATGTGGATGCGTGATGGTCGTGCGTGCTGCGCATAAGCGTTCCCCCTGCGCTTCTGCCGGGCGAGCGAACGTGCTCGCGTTTCCCCTGCCTATTGTAACGCCGAAAGAGCCGTTCCGATCCCTCCGATTACGATCTTCGTAAGGGTTTTTCTCGCAGGGCTGACCGTTGTGCCTGATCAGACGGCATCGTGCTCATCGCATGATGGGGAAAAGGGAGGAAATGCGCTCTGAAACCGATTCGCGCTCTGCGCCCGCCGCCTATGGTTGACCCATCTTGGCACGACGACGAGAGGAGGAGGAATGGGCAGATTGTCCATGACGCGCCGCACGTTCGCGAAAGTCGCGGCGGTGACGGCCGCCGCGCTGGGCGCGACGGCGACGGCGGGGCAGGCTCTGGCCGAGCAGAGCGACGCCGCGTCGGCGAGCGCGGGAGAGGTCAAGCGCATTCGCTCGTGCTGCCGCGGATGCGGCAAGATGGAGTGCGGCGTGTGGGTGACCGTGCAAGACGGAAAGGTCGTGAAGACGGAGGGCGACGAGAGCGCGTTCCAGTCGGCTGGCAACCACTGCGCGAAAGGGCAGGCGTCGCTTCAGGCGGCCTACCATCCCGACCGGCTGCGCTATCCCCTGAAGCGCACGAGGCCGAAGGGCGAGGATCCCGCGTGGGAGCGCATCACCTGGGACGAGGCGTACCAGCTGACGGCCGACGGCATCCACGCCAACCAGGAGAAGTACGGCAAGGAGACGTGCATCTTCATGGGCGGCACGTCGCGCATCTGGTCGATGGCGCCCTACGGGGCTTTCAAACAGTGCTTCGGCTCTCCGAACGGCATCCAGGCGAACGAGATCTGCAAAGGCCCGCGCTTCTACGCGACCACGCTCAACGCGTCGAACGCGTACAGCTGGATGGAGGTCGTGGGCCGTCCGCGGGTGTTCGTGCAGTGGGGCGGCGCGTCCGAGCTGTCGAACTACGACGACTCGTGCCGCATGACCGTCGAGGTGGCGACGCGCGCCGACAAGCACATCATCGTCGACCCGCGCCAGACGAACCTGGGCAAGGAGGCCGACATCTGGGTGAACCTGCGTCCCGGCACCGACGGCGCCGTGGCGAACTGCTGGGCCCAGGTGATCATCGAGAACGACCTCATCGACGATCTGTACGTGCGCAAGTGGATGAACGCGCCGATGCTCGTGGTTGAGGAGGAGAGCTTCCAGCCCACGCCGTGCTCATCTGCTGAGCAGTCGGCGAGCATCGTGACGCGTCTGCTGAAGGAGTCGGACATCAAGGAGGGCGGCTCGGACGGGCGCTTCATGGTGATCAACGAGCTGACCGGGAACTTGAGCTACTACGACACCACCGCCGACAACCCCGGCTGGGAGGGCGAGGATTGGACGCCCGCCACCGAAGGGTTCGTGCCCCAGCAGGCCGGCTTGGACGAGGCGGGCCAGGAACAGGGGTTCGTGCTGGACTACGTGCCCTTCCCCGACGGCCTGTACCCAGCGCTGTTCACCGAGGAGGGCGGCCGCGAGATCACGCTTAAAGACGGCACTGTAGTGCACGTGCGTACGGTGTGGGAGCGCTACATCGACTTTTTGCAGGACTACACGCCTGAGAAGGTGGAGGAGATCAGCGGCGTTGCTGCAGACACCCTGCGCGAGGCGGCCATCATCTACGCGACGCGCATCGACCCCTCGACGGGCTACGGCAACGGCGGCATCCAGTACATGCTGGCGCCGGAGCACGCGTGCAACTCCGTGCAGAACCAGCGTGCGTGCGATTTGGTGTGCGGCATCACGGGCAACATGGACGTTCCGGGCGGCATGCGCGGGTCCACTCCGGGCTGGCCGTACTTCGACCTGGCCATGTGCAACCCCGACTCCAAGGAGATACCCGCCTACGATTCGAGCAAGATCCTCGGCAGCGAGAACTTCCCGATGATCGGCTCGGACTGCGGTCCTGGCTGGGCCGACGCGACGAGCATCTACGACGCCATCGAAAGCGGGCAGCCCTACAACGTGACGTGCGGCATCGGGCAGACGGGCGACTTCATGAACCAGTCGAACTCGCTGTTCGCCGTCGAGCAGCTGATGAAGCTGGACTTCTGGTGCTCCATCGACCTGTGGCACACGCCGTGCGTGGACATGGTGGCCGACGTGGTCATGCCGGCCGCGCACTGGCTGGAGCTCGACTGCATTCGCAAGAGCCAGGGGTCGTCGGGCGCGTTCGGCGCCACGGTCAAGGCGGTCGACCCGCCGGGAGAGGCGAAGAACGACCTGGAGATCGTCGTGGGCATCTTCAAGGCGGCGGGCGTGCCGTACTTCGACGAGGCGACGCACGGCGCGAAGTGGCTCGAGGGCGACGAGGCGGTGAAGCACTGCAACGAGATCGGTCTGGCGAACTTCCGCATCCTCGATTGGGAGGACTACAAGGCCGAGTTCCAAGAGAAGGGCTGGTTCGACTCCAAGGTGGAGAAGCCCGAGGATTGGGGCACGTACCGGCGCTACCAGATTGGCAACGGCCACATCAGCGGCGGGTTCCCTCCCACGCCGGTGCAGCGCCAAGGGTGGAACACCACCACGCACAAGCAGGAGATCTGGTCGACGGTTCTGGAGTCGTGGCTGGTGAATGGCGTGGCCAACGACGGCAAGCCCGAGAAGGTGTGTTACACGGACGAGGAGTTCACGCCCGACGAGGTGTTCCCGAAGTACTGGGAGGCGCCCCACGGGCCGGTGAAGGATCCCGATCTGTTCGCCGACGACAACTCGTTCCTCATGACGACGGGTCGTCGCCAGGGCACCTACTTCCACTCCGAGCACCGTCAGCTGCCGTGGTGCCGAGAGCTTTGGCCGGTGCCGCGTTTGGAGATGAACCCGGTCGATGCCGAGCGTTTGGGCCTCGAGCAGGGCGACTGGGTGTGGATCGAGACTGACCAGCACAAGATCCGCGAAGTGGTGGATCTGTACTACGGCATCGCCCCCGGCGTGGTGAACGCCGAGCATCAGTGGTGGTATCCGGAGCTGTCGCAAGTCGATCACGGCTTCAAGCTGTCTGGCGTGAACTGCCTGATCGACCGCCATGCGCAGGATCGTATCTGCGGGTCGTCGAACCTGCGCGCCTACGGCGTGAAGGTGTACAAGGCCACGCCGGAGAACTCGCCGTTCGGCAATCCCGTTCCCTGCGGCGACGACGGCACCGAGATCATCCACACGTGCGACGATCCGCGCCTGAAGGACTGGATGCCCGACTACGAGTCTGCGAGGGGTGAGGCGTAAATGACCCGATATGCGATTCTGACCGACCTCAACAAGTGCGTCGGATGCCTGGCCTGCTCGATCAGCTGCAAGGTGATCAACAACGTGCCGGTCGGTTCGTATTGGAACAAGGTGCTGCGCGTGGGGCCGAACCCCCGCACCGAAGGCGGCCAATGGCCCGACGTGTACACGTACTTCCTGACGGTGCAGTGCCAGCACTGCGAGAACCCCGAGTGCGTGCACGTGTGCCCCACCGAGGCGAGCCACATCGCCGCCGACGGCACCGTGCAGATCGACAAGTCCAAGTGCATCGGCTGCCAGTTCTGCGCCATGGCGTGCCCCTACGGCGTGCGCTACCTCAACGAGGAGGAGGGCGTGGTGGAGAAGTGCACCCTCTGCGAGCAGAAGATCGCCCAGGGGGAGTTGCCCCAGTGCGTGGCCCAGTGCGGCGGCCGCGCGCGGTTCTTCGGCGATTTGGAGCAGGGAATAGAAAGCTTCGAGGCTCCTGCGTGCGACACGTCCGATCGGTCGTACGACGCGCAGGCGAAGGCCCGCGTGAAGCTGGGCGATTGCACGGGCGAAGGCTGGGAGTATCCGGTGAAGCCGTACTCCGAGGACGAGGTGTATCACCTGCCCGACGTGGGCAACAAGCCGTCGTTCGTGTACATCCTGCGAAACGAGAAATGGCAAGGAGGGGATGAGTGATGGAGCTGCAATGGCCTTTGATCCTGTTCACCACGTTCGTGGCGTGGAGCGCGGGCCTGTTCGGGACGCAGGCGCTCCTGGCTACCGGCGGGCACGCGAAGAGGTCCCAGCTGCCGGCGTGGGTCGCCTCGGCCGCGCTTCTGGCCGTCGGCGGCGTGGCGGTGTTCTTCCACCTCGAGCACTGGGAGAGGATCTTCAACGGCTTCGGGCACCTCTCGTCCGGCATCACCCAGGAGCTCGTCGCGATCGTGGTTCTGGCGGTCGTGGCCATCGCCTACCTCGCGGCGATGCGCAGGAGCGACGACGGGGCCACGGCGCCGAAGTGGCTCTGCTGGGCCGCGGTCGCGGCGTGCGCGGTCCTGGTGGCCGCCATGGCCCACTCCTACACGATGGCCGCACGCCCCGCGTGGGACTCGGCGCTCTGGATCCTCTACGTGCTCGGCAACGCGTGCGCGCTCGGGCCCTGCACCATGGCGCTCGTCATGGCCGCGGTGGGCGACGACCTCGCGCCGATCGGCCCGCCGGCCCTCGCCGGCGCCGCGGTCGGCCTCGCGGCGGCCGTGGCCTTCGCCGCCTTCCTGCAGGCCTCCGGCGGCTCCTTCGCCGAGGTCGGCTACTACTTCGACCCGACGCGCCCCACCGCCGGCATGGCCGACGCGGCCTCGGCCGTGGCCGCCCAGGCGCCGCTCCTGTGGGCCGGCGCGGTGGCCGTCGGCGGGATCCTGCCGCTTGCCGCCGCCCTCATGGGCAAAAGGTCCGGCAACTGGAAGGTGTGGGGCCCGGTCGCGATAGTCTGCGCCCTTATCGGCGCGGTCTGCCTGCGCGTCGTGTTCTACGAGCTCGGCCTGTCGGTGTTCATGTTCTACTAGGGTTTCCACTTGGGAGGGGCCGGCCCCGGCCCCTCCCGCCCCAGCCCCGAGCGCCCCGCGCGGGCGCGGCTCTCTCTCCCCGAACCCCCTTGCAAACGGGCGAGCCGCATCCGCGCGGGGCGCTTCCGCGATCGGGCCCGCCGCCGCGCGGCGTCCGCATCTCCGCACCTCTCTTCGGGGGTGTCTGCCGCTCGGGCATCCGGCGCGCGGGCTTTCAATGCGTTCTGTCAAGGTGAATCGTCGAAGGAGCTGTCTCCCGAGCGGGGAGAGGACTGCGTGGTCGCATCGGCTCCGGCACGGCATGCCCTTCTCTTTCATCAAAGTTTTTCTAACGTGTAAGAAAAATCGACACTAAATGAAAAATTTTTTCGGGTATACTAGAAAAACTTACTATCAAAAGGGAAGGGGAGGCATGGCGCTTATGATAGACAGGCCGCGGTACCGGGCGGCTATCGAGCCGTATATCGACCTGCCGCTTGCGAAGGTGCTCGCAGGGATCCGTCGTTCGGGCAAGTCGACCATCCTCCTCATGCTGATGGACCACCTCGAGCGTCGCGGCGTTCCGCGCGATCGTCTTGTGCGCTACTCGTTCGACTCGCTCGCCTTCACGGGCATGGGAACGGGCGCGGAATTCTACCGCATGATCGCGGACCGTCTGGCGGGCGTTTCCGAGCGGGTGTACCTGTTCCTTGACGAGGTACAAGAGGTGCCCGATTGGGAGCAGGTGGTCAACAGCCTCATGACGGACTTCGACGTGGATGTGTACGTCACCGGATCGAACTCGCGCCTGCTCGCCTCGGAGATATCCACGTACCTGACAGGGCGTTATGTGAGCATTCCCGTGCATCCCTTGTCGTTTGCGGAGTTCCTCGATTTCAAGCGCGCGCAGGGGGCGGCTGTGGGGGATGCGCGCGACGAGCTGGGCGCGTATTTGCGGCGCGGTGGCTTTCCCGTGGTCAGCTTGGGCGATCTAGGCGATCAGGAGGCGTATCGGATCGTCGGCGACATTTACGCCTCGGTCGTTTTGAGGGACATCGTGCAGAGGGGCGACATCAGGAGGCCCGAGCTGTTGGAGCGCATCGTGCGCTTCGCCTTCGACAACGCCGGCAAGACGTTCTCCGCGAAAAGCGTGGCGGACTACCTGAAGAGCCAGCAGCGGGTGCTGGGCGTGGAGACGGTGTACAACTACCTGCTTTTTCTGGAGAAGGCGTTTTTGCTGCACCGGTGCTCGCGTTTCGATGTGAAGGGCAAGGAGATCCTGAAGACGCAGGAGAAGTTCTACCTGGCGGATCCGTCGCTGCGCCATGCCCTGCTGGGATACGATCCCACTTCGACGGCGGCCCTGCTCGAAAACGTCGTGTACCTGGAGCTGAGGCGGCGCGGCTTCGACGTGCATGTGGGCAAGCTGGGGTCGAGGGAGATCGATTTCGTGGCGCAGCGGCGCGGAGAGCGGCTCTACATCCAGGTGGCGCGCGAGATAGGCGACGAGGCGACCGAGTTGCGGGAGTACGGCAACCTGCTCGCCGTCAGGGACGGCTATCCGAAGTACGTCCTGCGCACCGACGCCTTCGCCGAGGGCTCTTACGAGGGCGTGCGCACCATGCACGTGGCCGACTTTTTGCTGTCGGAGGCGTGGGGGTAGGCTGCGACGGGATTGCAGGGGTGCCCCCTGTGCTTTCCGTGCTCCCCATGCTCCCCATGTGCCCTTCCTCCTTCCCTCTTGCGACTCCTTTCCCCACGTCGACGGGCAAGGCATGCATCACGGTAAAGAAAGGGGAAAGTTTCATCGATATTTTACCGCGATGTTGGTCTGATGGTCTTGTTTTGCTTACAACGGTGAAGAATCGGAAGTTTTCTGACGATATAGTACCGAAAGAGGGATGGCGAAAGGGTCTTGAAGCGCCTGAAACTATCCAGAAGTCTTCCTAACGCATCTCACGGTAATATATCGAAAAGTTTTTCATGATTCGTGACCGCAAAAAGCTCTGCCGTCCTCCTCCATTGCTTCAGATGCGATGCAATGCTGCAACGATGAGGCGAATCGGTGCAGGTGCTTCACGCGAGGCGTGGTTCTGAGCGCTTTGCGCCGTCACTCGGGGGCGTCCTCGCGCCTCTTGCGCTTCTCGATGAGCGATTTCGCCTCGTCGATGGCCTCGAAGAGGCCCGCAAGGCGTGCTTCGTCGGAGGGCCTGAACACGAGATACGCGGTGATGCGCGCGTTCTCGCTGGCCAGGGGCACGCATGCTCGTTGCCCCGTTTCGAGGAGCAAGCCGATTTGCTTCTGCGTCCTCTTCCAGATGAGCACGCTGCCGTGCAAAGGGGTGCTGAAGAATTCCACGTCGTTGAGGGACGAGACGGGGCGCGTCTTCGGGGCAAAGCCGTGGGCGCGGCACAGCTCTTCGATCTGCTCCCATGCGGGGTTCGTCTTGTCGCTCACGAACTTCACGAGCGTCTCGTTCTTGAGATCCTCCCATTCAATGCGGGCGCGGTGCGCAAGCCCATGATCCGATCCGACGATGGCCACGAGGGGGTTGGAGACGAACGGTCGAAAGGAGAGCTTTCGCTCCTTGAGCCTCGCGGGGTTCGCGTAATCGATGTATAGATCGATTTCCCCTGCTTCGAGTGCGTCGAGCTCGTCGTGTCCGTCGCTTCGGGCGAAGGCGAGGGACGATCGGTGGGCATTGCGATACATCATGGCCGCCATCGACATGAGCGTGGCGACATCGGCATCGTCGAACCGTCCTCCGATCTTCAGGGGCCGCGCTGCTTTGATCTCGTCGAGCGCGCGCTGCATCTTGTCGTACTGGTTCACGATGATGCCGCACGTCTCGAAGAACATCCTCCCCTCCTCTGTGAGCTGGATGCTCTTCCGAGTGCGATCGACAAGCTTTGCGCCGAGTTCCCGTTCGAGCGCGGCGAGGTGCTTGCTCAGTGCGGGTTGGGTCATGTTCAGGTCGTTCGCCGCTTCTGTGAAGTTCAGGCATTGAGCCAGCGTGAGGAACTCCCTCGCATGTTCGATGTTCATGGCTCTTCCTCCGAATTCCCCCTTTGCTGCATTGTATCACGGGCGGGTTTGGCAGACGCATCGCTTCGCGATCATGCCCGTTTGGCATAGTCCTATGACGACGGGGCATGCGCGCTCGACAAACCGTCATGGCGATTCGTCGGGTCGGGCCAAAACGTTATTTCCCTATCCTTCGGCGGCTTCTCATACTAAGGCCATGGGGGCGAAGCGCGAGGTTGGAGCGGATCCGATTGCGCGCTTGCGCCGTGTCGAACGAAAGAGAGGAGACAGGGGGTATGGGAAAGCTCACCATGTCGCGTCGAACGTTCGCAGGGCTTGCGGCCGCCACGGCGGCGATGGCGGCCTTCGCGAGCGTGCCGTCGGGGCTTGCGAGTGCCGATGCGGCAAGCGACGCATCCGGCGAGGTCAAGCGCATCCGCACCGGGTGCCGCGGCTGCGGCAAGATGGAGTGCGGAGTGATCGCGGTTGTTCAGGATGGGCGCGTGATCCGCTTGGAGGGCGACCCGACGGCGTTCCAATCGATGGGGAACTGCTGCACGAAATCGCAGGCCGCCGTGCAGGCGGCCTACCATCCCGACCGGCTGCGCTATCCGATGAAACGCACGAACCCGAAAGATTCGGACGATCCCGGCTGGGTGCGCATCGGCTGGGACGAGGCTATATCGACGATCGTGTCGAAGTTCGACGAGCTCCAGGCTAAATACGGCGGCGAAAGCCTGTTCGGCATGTGCGGCACCTCGCGCGTGTGGTGCATGTTCGGCGCGTCGAACGGCATGTATCTGTGGGATTCCCCCAACATCGTGCAGGCGTGGCAGATCTGCAAGGGGCCGCGCCATTTCGGCACGCTCATGTGCTCGAGCTTCGCTGACAGCTGGATGGAGACGGTGGCGCATCCGGACGTGTACGTGGCGTGGGGCGGCGCGTCGGAAATGTCCAACTACGACGATTCGTGCCGCACCACGGTGGACGTGGCCACGCGCGCGAGCACGCACATCTGCGTGGATCCGCGCGAGACGAACATGGGCAAGGAGGCCGACTACCAGCTGCACCTGCGTCCCGGAACCGACGGGGCGATGGCGCTGGCTTGGACGAACGTTATCATCGAGAACGAGTTGTACGACGACCTGTTCACGAAGAAGTGGACGAACGGGCCCTTCCTCGTGTGCGAGGACATGGAGCCGAGCGGTTGGACCGAGGCATCGCCCATCGTCATGACGCCGTTCGAGCTGAGGACCCGCCTGCTCAAGGAGTCCGACCTTATGGAGGGCGGCAGTCCGAAGCGCTTCATGGTATGGGACAACCTGGCCGACAAGCTGACGTACTTCGATGCCGAAACGGGTTTTTGGGAAGGTGAGGAATGGGTCAAGCCCACGGCTGGCAAGGAGGCGCAGCAGGAGAACCTTGCGCCCGGCTTGCACCAAGGGTTCGTCATCGATCCCACGCCGTTTGACCCGGAGATCGACCCCGCCCTATTCGGAGAGTTCGAGGTCACGCTCAAAGACGGCACTGCGCACGTGGTCCGTCCCGTGTTCCAGCTGTACGCCGAACGTGCGGCCGAATACGATCCGGACACCGTCGCCGAGATCACGGGCGTTCCCGCCGACCAAATCCGCGAGGCGGCGCTTGCGTACGGAACACGGCTGCACCCCGAGAAGGGCTATGGCAATGGCGGCATCCAGTACATGCTGGCCACCGAGCACGCCAACACCGCCATACAGAACGTGCGCGCTCTCGACTATCTCACGGCCATCACCGGCAACTACGACACGCCGGCCGGTCAGCGGGCGTCGACGCGCGCGCCCATCGAGGGCGGCCAGATGGGGTTTGCGAACAACGGCTCCGGTGTGCCCATGCTCTCGCCCGGGCAGATGGAGAAACTACTCGGCAGCGACGACATTCCGCTTCTTCAGTGGTGGGGCATGTGGGCCGACGCCACCGCCACGTGGAACGCCGTGCTCACGGGCGATCCGTACCCGGTGGTGGGCGCGTTCAACTCGTCGGGCAACTTCATGAACCAGTGCAACACGGGCATGGCGTGGGAAGCGCTCAAGAAGCTCGACTTCTACGTGGAGGCGAACCTGTGGCACACGCCGGGTGGCGGCACCTGCGACATCGTGCTGCCTGCGGCTCACTTTCTGGAGCTTTCGAGTCCGCGCTCGTCGCAGGGCGCGTCGGGCGCGATGGGCGCCACGGTGAAATGCATCGAGCCTCCCGCCGAGGCGAAGTTCGACGGCGAGATCATCGAGATGCTGTACAAGGAGAAGGGCGTTCCCTACAACATCGTCCCCGGCTTTCCGGAGTATCCCAGCGTGGAGGAGATGCTCGACATGGCGGTGGCGGGCTTCGAGCCGCAGGGCTGGAAAGTGTTCGAAGAGCGGTTCCAGGAGCATGGTTGGTGGGATTGCAAGGAGGTCGAGCCCGAGCTGTGGGGCACGTACCGCCGTTACGAAACGGGTGCGAACCGCGCGCGCAACGCAGGAGGATTCGTCGGCAGCCAAGGCGACTGGCTTCCCGGATTCTACACGCCCACCAAGAAGATCGAGATCTGGTCGACGGTCATGGAGTCGTTCCATCCCGACGGCCAATGGAACCTGCCCACCTACACCGAGCCGCCCCACAGCCCGGTGAGCGACCCCGACATGTACGCGGAGTATCCGCTCGTCATCACGACGGGTCGCCGCATCCCGGTGTACTTCCATTCCGAGCACCGTCAGCTGCCGTGGTGCCGAGAGCTGTGGCCGGTGCCACGTGTGGAGATCAACCCGATCGATGCCGAGCGGCACGGCATCGAGCAGGGGGATTGGGTGTGGATCGAAACGCCCTACGGGAAGATCCGCGAGGTGGCCGACTTGTATTACGGCATTCGGGAGGGAACGATCAACTGCGAGCATCAGTGGTGGTTCCCCGAGTTCGACCAATCCGGCGGCGGGCATGAGCTGTGCGCGGTGAACCACCTGATCGATCCGTGGGCGCGCGACCCTCATTGCGGGGCGTCGAACCTGCGCGCGTATCTGGGGAAGATCTACAAGGCAACACCGGAGAACTCTCCGTTCGGCAATCCGGTGCCGTGCGACCATAACGGCGTCGAGATCATCCACGATGCGTCCGACCCGCGTTTGAAGGAATGGCTGCCCGTCTACGAGGGAAGGGAGTGAGGCATGACCCAGTACGCTATCGTCACCGATGTGAACCGGTGCGTCGGGTGCCTCGCATGCTCGGTGGCGTGCAAGGCCGTGAACGACGTGCCCGTGGGCAGCTTCTGGAACAAGGTGCTGCGCATCGGGCCGAACGCCCCGATCGGCGGGGCAGGCGACCCGTCGTCGTATCTGTACTTCCTCACCGTGCAGTGCCAGCACTGCGCCGACCCCGAGTGCGTGAAGGTGTGCCCCACGGAAGCGAGCCACATCGCCGCCGACGGCACCGTGCAGATCGACAAGTCCAAGTGCATCGGCTGCCAGTTCTGTGCCATGGCCTGCCCCTACAACGTGCGTTATCTGAACGAGGAGGAGGGCGTCGTGGAGAAGTGCACGCTCTGCGAGCAGAAGATAGCCCAAGGGGAGCTTCCCCAGTGCGTGTCGCAGTGCGGCGGCATGGCGCGCTTCTTCGGCGATCTGGATCAAGGGCTGGAGGGCTTTGAAGGCGCCGAGAACGGCGGGGAGCGCATCAAGCTCGGCGAGTTCGCCTTGCCGTTCGACGAATCCGACGTGCATCATCTGCCGAACGTGGGGAACAACCCGTCGTTCGCGTACATCTTGCGCGGCCACGAGTGGATGGGAGGCGAGTAACGTGGAGCTTCAGTGGCCTTTGATCATCTTCACCACGCTGGTGGCGTGGTCGGCTGGCGTGTTCGGCACCCAAGGGGCGCTTGCGAGCGGCGGGCACGCTTGTCGATCGCAGATGCCGCTTTTGGCGATATCGGTCGCTTTGCTGGCCGTGTCGGGCATCGCGGTGTTCTTCCATCTCGAGCACTGGGAGCGCATCTTCAACGGGTTCGGGCACCTCTCGTCCGGCATCACCCAGGAGTTCATCGTGATCGTGGTGTTCGCCGTGGTGGCCGTGGCGTACTTCGTCTTCCTGCGCCGCTCCGGCGACGGGACCGTGCCGAGATGGATGGGCTGGCTTGCGGTCGCGATCTCTACGGTGCTGGTTGTGGTCTGCGCCCATTCTTACGTGATGGCCGCGCGGCCTGCGTGGAACAGCGTGCTTGAGGTCCTGTCCCTTGTCGGCGCGGCTCTGCTCATGGGGCCTGCCACGTGCGGCGTTGTCATGGCGTTGCGCAAAGATGCGGGCGCGGGCGCCAGGGAGGATGGGGTGGCTGACGTTGCCGATGGCCTTGCAGCTGCCGACGCTGCGGCGGGCTTCGGAGCATCGGACGGCGAAGCGAGCCTTCGTGCCTCTCATGGCGCGGTCGGGTCCGAGGTTGTGGCGCGCTCTTCCCATGGCGCGCGGGCTTTTGGACGGATCGCGGTGATCGGCGCGACCGTCGGAGCGTTGTGCGTGCTGTCTTTTGCGGTCTTCCTGCAGATGTCGGGAGGGTCGTTCGTCGATGTGGGCTACCACTTCGACCCGGTGCGTCCCACTCAAGCTATGGTCGACCCGGCTGCCGTGGTGGCCATACAGGTGCCGTTGCTGTGGGCGGGCGGGGTGGTGGTCGGGGCCTTTGTTCCGCTGGCGCTCTGCTGGCTTGCGGTGCGCAAAGGCACGATCGGCTTGTGGAAAGCATGCGGTTCCACCGCCGTCCTCTGCGCGCTGGTCGGCGCGGTGTGTCTGCGCGTGGCCTTTTACAACCTCGGGTTGTCGGTGTTCATGTTCTACTAGGGCCGGACGCCCTGCGGCGATGTCGCAGGGCGGGAGGGGCCGTCCTCAGGGCGATGCCGGACGGGCGGCCCTCCTCCGGGCGCTATGCGGAGAAGCGGGCTCCGCTTGCTGCCGAGCGGCGCCCTCCCGCTGCGCTCGCCGCGAGAGGGGCGTCCCTTCGCCTCGATCTGCCGCCGGGTGGGCGCCTTCCTCTGCCGCGCTCGCCCCGGACGGGCGTTCCTTTGCCGCCGTTTCCCGTTCGCGGCCGGGATGCGGAGGGGCTTCGGTAATGGATTTGGGAAAAATGCCCGATATTGTACCGCGATGCGGGGGAGGCGGGTTGAAAGGAGCGTTCGATGCTCGATCCGGCAGGTCGATTCGATGGTTTCGGTAACATATCGTGAATAATCTCCCGATTCTTTACCGTCCCACGCGAACAGGAGGCCGAGGGCGCCGTGTTCGGTAACATATGGAAATTTTCTCGCGGATCCCTTACCGCTTCTCGCGCGAAGGGGCTTCGCGCGCAGGATCCGCTCCGGAGGGCCCTCGTGCCTCCAAGCTGTCGCAGCCCTGAGGGTGCAGGCCGCCGCATGATGGCCGCGTGGCTCGGCGCGGAAGGACGCCCCTCCCATGCCGATGCCTCCCTTGAGGGCATAGATCGTCCCGAAGCGCCCCGCGCGGGCGCGGCTCTCCCTCCCCGAACCCCCCCCCCTTGCAAACGGGCGAGCCGCATCCGCGCGGGGCGCTTCCGCGTCCTTTGCGCGTCTTTGTCGAATGGGAGGGGGCGAAGCTCTAACGCGCCCGCGCGGGTGGTCTTCTTTTGTGTCTCTGCCGGGTGCAGACGGTCATCTCTCGCGACACGCCTTCGCGAAGCGTGCCTTCGCGAACGGGCTGTTGCCGTTGCGGTCAGTCGGCGTCGCGGCGGTGGCGTATGATGATCTCTCGGGATTCTTCGAGCGCGTCGAGCAAGAGCTTCAGCCGTCGCTCGTTTCCCTGCTTGTAGATGCAGTAGATGATGAAGTGGGCGTCGTCGTCTGCGATGGGGATGCTGACGGTTTGGTTGATGTCCTCGAGAAATTTGAGCTGGCGAAGGTCTTTCTGCAGCATGAGCACGCCGCCCTCGGGAGGAGTGGAGGCGTAGCTCGTCACCGCTCGACCGAGGCGCGGCCTTTTCTTCGGCTCGAAGCCGTGCGCACGGCACACTTGCTCGATGCGTCGCCATCCCGAGATGGAGTACTCGTCGACGAACTGGATGAACGTCTCGTTCGCGAGATCTTCCATGTGCAATTCGGATCGATGGGCGAGCGGATGATCCCGATCCACGACGGCAACGAACGGCGTTTGCACGAGCGGCCTGAACACGAGCCCCTTCTCGACGAGCGACTTCTCTTCGTCGTAGGCGAACACCATGTCGATCTGATCCGACTCAAGCAGCTCAAGCAGCGATCTTCCCTCGTGGTGCTCGTAGAGGATAGGCACGTGGTGCTGGTCGTTCAAAAGGGCGGTGGAGAGCGAGATGATGCTCGAGACCGTGTTGTCGTACAGGATGCCGTCCACGCGGATGGGCCGCTCTTTCACGACGGCCGCGATGGCCGATTGGGCGCGGTCGTACGCGTCGACGATCTCAAGCGCGCTGCCCATGAGGATGCGGCCGGCTTCGCTGAGTTGCACGGCCCTTCGGTCGCGGAAAAGCAGCTTGGCGCCGAATTCCCGCTCGAGCGCGGCCACGTGCTTGCTGAGGGCCGGCTGCGTGATGTGCAGCGCCTTTGCCGCTTCTGTGTAGTTGAGGCGGCGCGCCAGCTCGATAAACTCGCGATAGAAGTCGATGTTCATTGCGTCCCCCTTTCGCTCGATAGAGCGTTTCCCCTTGTCATAATAGTAGCACGCGGCCAATGACCTCGCATCGTTTTGAACTTCTTCCTGCGAAAACGGAATAACGATATGCGCTTGACGGACGATGGCAGGTCGAATCTTCCCCATCGTTATTTCCCTACACCTTGGGAATTTCGGATACTCGGACAAGGCGAGAGATTCCGAGAGAAGGAGGGTGCATGGGGAAGCTCATGATGACGCGCCGCGCATTCGCGAAAGCGGCGGCGGTGTCGGGCGCGGCCATCGCGCTTGGGACGGGCACGACGTCGGCGCTTGCCGAGACGACCGAGGCGGCCAAGACGCAAAGCGCTGACAGCCAAGGCGTCAAAAAGGTGCGCTCGTGTTGCCGCGGCTGCGGAAAGGTCGAATGCGGCGTGTGGGTGTACGTGCAGGACGGCAAGGTCATCCGCACGGAAGGCGATGAGGAGTGCTTCCTGACCATGGGAAACCATTGCAGCAAGGGTCAGGCTTCCATCCAGGCGGCATACCATCCCGACCGCATCAAGTACCCGATGAAGCGCACGAACCCGAAGGGAAGCGAGGATCCCGGCTGGGTGCGCATCAGCTGGGACGAGGCGTATCAGACCATCGCCGACAACATCATGCAGATCAGGGACAAGTACGGCCCGGAAAGCCTGTTCACCTGGTGCGGAACAGGGCGTCAATGGTGCATGCAGTCAGATGCCGGCATGGCGCTCGAATTGTTCGGCACGCCCAACATCATCGCCGCGTACCAGGTGTGCAAAGGCCCGCGCCATTTCGCGTCGCGCCTCGACAACGTGCAGGCGTACTCATGGAGCGAGGTCATCAACCATTCGAACGTGTTCGTGCAATGGGCGACCGACCAATCCATCTCGAATTACGATGACGCATCGCGCACGGTGGTGGACGTGGCGCGCCAAGCAGACACCTTCATCTCGGTCGATCCCCGGGAGACGAACCTGGGGCGCAAGGCGAAGTACTGGCTGAACCTGCGTCCCGGCACCGACAACGCGATGGCCTTGGGTTGGTGCAAGGTCATCCTCGATCACGACTTGCAGGACGACCTGTTCATCAAACGCTGGACGAATGCTCCATTCATCGTGGTTCCCGATATGGAGCCGACCGGCTACGAGGAGCAGGTGCAAAACGGCGGCGGGGCGAAACCCTACGACTATCGGACGCGCCTTCTGACCGAGGCCGACATCGACCCGTCCATGGTGGATTGGGAGGTCGAGGGCGACGGCAATCCGCTGCGTTACCTGGTGTACGACCAGCTGAACGGACGCTGGACGTACTGGCAGGCCGATCCGGCCGACGCGCACTGGGAAGGCGAGACGTGGGCGAAGCAGACAAGCGGGTTCACTCAGGACGTTTCCCGCATGCGCGACGACGCCGGCAAGGTGGCCGGCTGGGTGGCCGATCTGTCGGAGTTCGATCCGCTCATCGACCCGGCGCTGTACGGCGAATTCGACGTCGTGCTTAAAGACGGCAGCGTGCACACGGGCCGTCCGACGTGGGATATCTGGGCGGAGTACCTGGGGAATTTCACGTTGGACAAGGTGAGCGAGATCACGGGCGTCGACGCGCAGCTCATCGAGGACGCATGCGTCGAGTGGGCCACGCGCGTCGACCCGCGCATTCCCAATGGCGGCATCAACTACGGTTTGGGAACCGAGCATGCGGGCAACTCCACGCAGAATTGCCGCGCCATCATGGCGGCGTGCGCGATGGTCGGTGCCATCGACACGCCGGGTGGACAGCGCGGTGCCACGAATGGTTGGACCGAGCAGTCCGGGCCGTGCTCCATGCTGCCGTCCATGGCCGCGTTCGCATTCATGCCCGATGCCGAGCTGTCGCTCAAGATGGCCGGAAACGACAAGATGCCGCTTCTGTACTGGTATTCCGTGTGGTGCGACTGCAACGCCGCCATGGAGGCGGCGCA